>VYLL01000262.1_pt1 | contig 59018 bp, 67 predicted proteins | sample 5114301 | NCBI WGS metagenome assembly VYLL01 (sample SAMN12291809, study PRJNA351875) | freshwater metagenome | isolation source: freshwater lake | place: USA: Michigan, MSU2 Lake | collected 2011-08-16 | reverse complement strand
TGATAACGTCGTTCAAATTCCCATCGAGTTAATTTATCGCCGTTTTCTAGGGGAGGAATTGTTAAAGAAGCAGCTATTACTGGGGTAGTTGTCATAAGTTTTCTCTTTTCACCCGTCTTCTAGGTAAGTGTTTCTAGTTAAATAGAAGATAGATTTTGCCCTTGATCCCCCCTGCCCCCCTTATTAAGGGGGGTGCCGATAGGCGGGGGGATCCCCCCTGCCCCCCTTGATAAGGGGGGTGTCTGACAATTTTTAACACCTACCTACTTAGTTAATCTTTGCCCGCTATCGGATCAGCAATTTCTCCTGATCTTCCATTATTATAACATCCATCAGTAGGGTGTGTTAAAGCATCTCAACACACCCACAAAAATTAATTGTAAGTCAGCAAATAATCGACAAGCTTAATTAATCTTTTTTCTTTAACTCCTGACACCGGGCGATTTAGGACATCTTCCAAAGAATCAAAGGGCTTTTCTGAACGTTTTTTCAGAAAGTCATTAACAGATGCAGGTGGAATTCCCGCTTTTTTAAGTTGATTAGCATCACAGGTATTCAAAAGCTCTAAAATCGACTTAGAAGCAGGAGGAGGAGGAGGAGGAAGAATAATAATTTTTTCTTCCAGTCTTTTGATTTCTTTTTGGTACTCCTCTCGGATTGCTTGTAACTGGGTTTCTAATCGTTTTTCAAGATTACTCACCCTCAATTCTAGAGGATTATCTGTTTTTTCAGGCGTGGTAATTAACCCAGGAGAAGGAGATAATAACTGTATTTGCTCTAAAGCGATATTCTCCGCTTCTTTATCAACCACAAAAGCGTTAATCATCTCGATGTCAGGAACTTTCTGATTGGCGATAACAGAAGCATAATATTCTAAATCTCCACTGATAATATTATAACGTTCATCAACTTTTTTATTATCAGCTTTTTTGAGAATAGCAGGGCGAATAAGTCCACCCATTTCAATAATAAGATTGGCTAAATTCTCCAATTCAGTTTCGGAGAAGGTTTCTCTGGGAACAGAAGGATTAATATCAGTAATATCGACTCGTAAAAATTTCCACATTTATTTAACTCCTATTTTAGCTAAAACTTCCAGTGCTAAGGCTTCAAATTCTGCTGCTGACACTCCCGCATCAGCTTGATGTTCGGCATAATCGATTATAGATTGGGGGGCAGGAATTTCTAAATCTCCCACAGTAACGTATTGATTTATACAGCGAGATAAAGGCATTCTTTCCGAGATAATTGATTCCATCAAGGGTAAACCATACTTGTCTGGAATCACTTGTTTTTGTTTGGGGAAATTATATTTTAAGTATTGAGCGTGGGTAGAAATTTTGGAAGGTAAAACGCCTAAAATTTGTAGTGTTGGTTTACCCAAATCTCCACGACTTTCATTGATTTCCTCTTGAACAAAGTTTTTAACGCTATCTAATCCTTGATTAGAAAATGGTTTAAGATCTGAAGGAATTATCAGATAATCAGCTGCAATTAAAGCAATGCGTGCATATAAATCAAGTGCGGGAGGTGCATCAATAATTACAATATCGTATTGATCATTTACTTTCTCTAATTTTCTTGCCAATCTAGCAAATACCGCTGCATTATCTTTAATTTTAGCTTGGTTAGCAATTAAAGATATGTGAGAGGGAATAACATCAATTTCTGGATGATTGAATCCTTGAGACTTTCTGACGATATTCTCAATAAAAATGCGGTTACTGTTATCTAGCAAATGAAAGACATTTTTATCTTTTAAATCATCGTCATCATCGAATTGAAACTTAATTAAACCAACGGCAAAGGTACTATTCGCTTGAGCATCAATATCAATTAATAATACTCGCTTGCCTTTTTTACTCAAAGCTGCCGCTAGATTGGTAGCGACGGTGGTTTTACCAACACCACCTTTATGATGATAAATTGCGATGGTTTTCATGGGATTTTTGTTGTTGATTGTTGGAGAATTAAGCGGTGGAATACCCAGGGATAAAGTTTCGTAGCCAATCAGAGATTTTAACTGTTCTAAGTGAGCGGCAATTTCTAACCCAGAACATCTAAAAACTAAATAAATTTTATCGGGTTTTCTTTGATAAAGTTGAATCTCATAACCATTGGTTAATAATCCCCACTGCACTTTAAAGTAGTCGAGATAATAACCTAAGCGGTGACGATGATTGATGAGCTTTTCTCTGGGGTTTTTAGCCTCGATAATTAGACAGTGAGAGGGTAAAAACTGCTTTTTGTTGATAGGTTTTTGAGCGGAAACAAGGAAATCTAAGCGTACTTTACCGAAGCTAACTTGTTGATACCAATGTTCGGCATTGTAGCCTAGTTTGGGGAGTAAATACTGGACAATTAATTTACTCTCCACTTCCCTTTCGTTATGACAATGGTGAGGGTTGAAAGTCACACATTTGAGGAAATACTTAAGAACAACTTATTGTTAGTTTAAATGATGACGGCCTTTCCCGTCAAGGTAAAGCACAGACTAAACTTAATCGAGTATTTCAGCTGCAAGAACGAACCCCATCTATCCCAGAAAAGCTGTATATTGAGATGCACATCGGTAAATTTACGGATTTATTGCAGTAGGATGTTTATCTAGCACTTTTGGCAATGACAGAGAAAACCATCCTACCCACAGCTTAATTAATGGATCTGCATAATTTTCTCGGCTACTTTCTGGGAAATAAAAGGTAAAATTGAGCGATTTTGACTGTTATCTTTTCCCTCGGTAAATACCACCAAGAGATAGGGAGTATGATGGGGAATTTCAATATAGGCTGCATCGTGACGCACTTGACTTGTCCAACCAGCTTTTGACCAAATTTGACTATTTTCTGGTAATCCTTGTCCCAGAAATCCTAAGATTTGTGTATCATCTCCTTGACTTGTCCAATCAGCAGGATTAAGACTACGTTTTAGTAAAGACATCATCATCTGGGAACGTTGGGAAGAAACCGCAATCCCCCCGATAATAGTATGAATTAAACGCGCCACTGCATTGCTAGTTAACATATTGCGATTCTCCATTAATTCCCCTAAAAAAGCGCGTTCACGTCCATAGGGACCATCAGACCAAGTTTTTTGATTAACGTTAATTGTCGCTAATTCTGGCCAATTTAGGGATTGAAAATAACGATTAACTATGTTGCGTTGTTGCTTCCAAGTTTCAAAGGGACCGGCGGCAATTTCTGGACCGCTAGTGGTTCCCGTAACCAGATCTACAACTAAACTGGTAGCATCATTACTAGAGTCAACAATCATGTCACGAATGGCGCGATTTAATTCGGTGTTTTCGGGAATCATTCCCCCTTCTAACCACTCATGAATCGCTACTAGATAAAATAATTTCACTAAACTAGCGGGATAGGTTCTTTCTTGTCCTCGATAACTAAATCCGCGGGGGGAATATTTCCAGAATTCTTCGTGAGAAATTGCTCCCCCCGTGTTGACGATAACGGGAGGATCATATACTATCCAAGTTAGGGCAATTTGTTCTTGAGCTAATTGGGGAAATTCTCGCCAAGTTGTTTCTAAAATATCTGTACCGAACTGTTGGAGATGGTCTTCAGTATGAAAAAAGTTCATAGGTGTGCTGCAAAGTCAAGAGTTAGAAGGTGGATAAATTCTTGAGTCGGCAATTCTCATTTTACGGTAAAATTTACCGATAATTAATTATTTGATCGCTTCTGAGTTTAATGTTTATATCTACCGATGAGGTTCATCTCTATTTTATCAGTCTTGATCCCTCTGGGGATAGACTAGAAACACTGGCTTCTTTGCTCTCGGAAGATGAAATAATTAGAGCTAATCGTTACCATTTTCCCGAACACAAGCGGCGTTTTTTGGTGGCTAGGGGGTGTTTACGGGAGATTTTAGGGTCATATTTGGCGATAAGTCCCGAAAAAATCGAGTTTATCTACAGTGAACGGGGAAAACCGAGTATTAACTATCAATTGCAGTTTAATCTCTCCCATTCCGAGGAGATGGCAATCTGTGGCTTGACTTTAACCGCTCGCATCGGGGTAGATTTAGAGAAAATGCGCCAGATGAAAGATTTAGATAGCTTGACAAAAAGGTTTTTTTGTGCTAAGGAATACGAGCTTGTTGAAAAGTCCGCAGAGAAGGAAAAGCTATTTTTTCAGTTATGGACGGCAAAAGAGGCTTATTTAAAGGCAGTGGGAACGGGAATTAGCGGGGGACTCGATCGAGTGGAAGTAGGCCTCAATCCCTTAAAATTAGACAATGTGGCGGGGGAATGGCAATTATGGACGGCAGCAATCGGCGATAATTATCGAGCGACGGTGGTTATCGAAGGTAGCGATCGAGTGATTAAAACCTTTGGCCTTTCTGATCTATGATTAATTGGGGAGTTAATTGCCTTGAGAAATTCAGTAATTATTCCTAGCTATCTCAAAAAGCTTGTCCTTAATTATTACTTAACCTTGTTTTCTCTATGCGAATTGCTCTTTTTACAGAAACCTTCTTACCGAAAATTGATGGCATTGTCACCCGTCTTAAACATACCGTGGAACACCTACAAAGATTAGGTCATCAGGTATTAGTTTTCTCTCCCGATGGCGGTTTAAAGGATTACAAAGGTGCTAAAATTCATGGAGTTACAGGGATTCCCTTACCCCTATATCCGGAATTAAAAATGGCTTTCCCCCGGCCTTCAGTCGGTCAAGCTTTAGAGAGGTTTAAACCTGATATTATTCATGTGGTTAACCCCGCTATTTTAGGGGTGGGAGGCATTTATTTTGCCAAAACTATGAACATTCCCCTCGTCGCTTCCTATCATACCCATCTCCCCCAATACTTACAACACTATGGATTAGGTTCCCTAGAAGGATTACTCTGGGAATTATTAAAATTGGCCCACAATCAAGCAAGTTTAAATCTCTGCACTTCCACCGCTATGGTGCAAGAATTATCTAGTCGTGGCATTGAAAAGGTCGAGCTTTGGCAAAGGGGAGTCGATACGGAATTATTTCAACCTCATTTAAAATCCCCAGCTATGAGACTGAAATTATCCCAAAATAACCCCGATAGTCCTCTCTTATTATATGTTGGTCGAGTGTCGGCCGAAAAAGAAATCGATCGCATTAAACCAGTATTAGAAGCGATTCCCGAAGCAAGATTTGCCATTGTGGGAGATGGTCCCCATCGGGAAGCTTTAACAAGTCATTTTGCCGACACAAATACCCATTTTGTCGGTTATTTACAGGGGTTAGAATTAGCCTCCGCTTTTGCTTCCGCAGATGCTTTTCTTTTTCCCTCACGCACAGAAACCCTCGGTTTGGTACTCTTAGAATCCATGGCTGCCGGTTGTCCGGTGGTGGCGGCAAATTCGGGGGGAATTCCCGATATTGTCACCGATGGAGTTAATGGTCATCTCTTCGATCCTAGGGATGAAAAAGGTTTAATTAGTGCCACCCAAAGATTACTAACCGCCAAGGCAGAAAGAGAGGAATTACGACGAAATGCGCGTCTAGAAGCGGAAAAATGGGCATGGCAAGCGGCCACCAAACAGTTATTAAATTACTATCACCGGGTTTTGAATAATAATACTGTGGCTTTTGCCGCTTAATTGTTGTCAAAATGCTCGAATTTAATTGCAAAAACCTTGACCTATTGTAACTTTTATGTCCAGCGCACCCAGTACCACCTTAGATAAGTCCACCCAAGTGGTCAAAAAGACTTATCCCAACTATAAAGTTATTGTTCTCAACGATGACTTTAACACCTTCGATCATGTGGCCAATTGTTTAATTAAATATATCCCGGATATGACTACCGATCGAGCTTGGGAATTAACTAATCAAGTTCACTACCAAGGACAAGCAATTGTCTGGACAGGTCCCCAAGAACAAGCGGAACTTTATCACCAACAATTGCGACGGGAAGGATTAACTATGGCTCCTCTAGAGGCCGCCTAATTATGAATAATGGTCGCTTAGTTTGGAATCATTCTACTCATATTCCGGGGTTGATTGCGGTATTAGAAAAGTTAATTACTTATCAGGGAATCACCACTGTCACCCCGGGGGTACTTTCTCGCTCAAAAGGTCATTGTCCGCGGTTACAATTGCGGATATCAGTGCCGATTCGTGGTGGTTTTAAGCTGATTGCGAGGACAGGAAAAAGTGTTCAGGAAGTCTTTGTTATCACCGATTTAAACCAAGAGGATTTAGAAATGGCTATCCAAGCTTGTTTAGGAAAATAACTGTCGTGGGTGCGTTGTTGAAAGGCTGCTGGTTACTAATCATTATTTTTCTGTTTTTCTGTTTACATTCTCTCCCTAGTTTGGCAGTAATGGATAGAGTTCCTTTAACAGTAACTTTATTGCAGGAACGTTTAAGCGCACCCGTCCTTAAAGAAGGGATGACTACCATCGATTTAGCCAATTTAGTTATCGATATCCGCGATGAAAATAAGGAACTGCAAGAACAATTTTATCAACAGATTCAAGGTCAAATTAATCGCGCTAAACAACCCCTAGGTTTAGATTTTAGTAATTCCTTAATTCAAGGCAATTTTATCGCTTCCCGTCTGGGTTTACCGACTCCTTTAACAAAAGTGGCTCTCGCTACCTTATTATCACCCACGGAAGAACAGTTATTACAACAGGACGAAAATTTTTTATTCGATAGCGATGAACCAGTTTTTAATGTCACAGTATTTCGCGGACCTGTGAAGTTGCAGGGAACTGTATTTATGGGAGAAGTGGACTTTTCTAAGACTTTTTTTCTGCAAATTGTCGAAGTCATGGCAGCAAAATTTAGTCGTGAAAGTAATTGGGTAGAATCGCGTTTTGCTAGGGTAGCGAAATTTACCAAAGCCAATTTTATGGGAGATGTAAATTTTAGTCAAAGTCAATTTTTAAATAAAGCCATCTTTCGCACGGCCCATTTTAAAAGTATTACTAACTTCCATGGCAGTCATTTTACTGCTGAAGCTTATTTTGATCAAACTAAATACGATAAACCCGCAGATTTTACCCGTACTTTCTGGGAAAAGGAAGCCAATTTTTCCCAAAGTCAATGGCGAGATCGTCCGCTATTTTCTAAGAGTAGATTTTTAAGTTTATTAACCTTTAGAAATGCCACTTTTGAAAAATCAGGCGCTTTCCGGTCTAGTTATTTTAATGGTGTCGTTAGTTTTCAAGATGTGAAACTTTTAGATCAGGTAGATTTTAGTAATTCCACTTTTACTAAAAATAGTTATTTGAGTGTATCAGGATTAGCTTTTGATTCCGATAAAGCGAAAATACTGGGAGATAGAGGAGTAATTGGTCAAGCAATTTATTTACCAACTTTAACAGGAAATGAGACAGTTTTAAGAAATTTAGTTCGTAATTTTCGCTCCCTAGAACAAATTGCCGATGCCAATCAAATTGAATACAAAACCGAAAAATTGCGATTTCAACAGTTAAAACAAAAACTGAATAATATCTCAGTTATTCGCCTAATTAACCTCACTTGGGTAGCTGATTTTCTGCATACTTCTTTCCTTGCTTTACTATTACTTTTAAGTCAAGATGGTACAAATTTTAGTTTAGTTTTCGGTACAGGAATCATAATTTTTGCCTATTTTGGCTGTTTATTTTGGTTAATTGATCGCGTGCGTCGTCTCACTCCTAAACCGGTAATTCCTAATCGTTATGAAATCTTTTGTATGGTAACTAGCTATATTATTCTCACCCTTTCAGGTGTGTTTAATATCCTGCAATCTGCCAGTCGTCCCCTACTAACTTTAACAGCTATTGCCCTAATTCTTGTCCCCTTACCCTTAATTTTAGTTATCGAACTTTATCGTCGGGGACGCTATCACGATTTAATGGATAGTTCCTATTTTTTGCAAGATGGTAGTATGCGACAATTACGCTTATTAATAACCCGTTTACCCGTGGTTCCCGAATTTCCCCTCTTTCGCGATCGTTATACTCCTATTCCTTGGCAAAAGCGTTGGAATTGGTTAAATTATTACGATTTAAGTCTCAATAATTTGCTAAAATTAGGCTTTAATGATTGGCGAGTTCGCGATCAAGAATTACCCGCTATCATTTCTTTTTTAGTTTGGTATCAATGGGGTATCGGCATCTTTTATATCACTCTCCTTATCTGGACTCTCTCGCGCACGATTCCGGGGTTAAATCTCTTGATTTATTTAAAATAAACTGTAACAATTTAAATACAGCAGTTATCTTTTTGTTTTGGGTAACAGAAATATGAGTGGAAAGAGGAAAAAAACATGAATGCCAAATTGATTGAATCTCTCGTCCAAATTATCCAATCCCTTTCTGAAGAAGAAAGATTGCTCTTAGAGAAGAAATTAGCTGCCCATGAAACTCAAACAGATTTTGATAACCTAGCCCAAGCTTTAGCAGAATTGCGACAAATTTGTGCTGAAGAAAACTATACTATAGAAGTTCCTCCTCGCCAAGATCGTTCTAATCCATTTGCAGAAAGCTTAAATGACATTCCTGTGTGATACTAACATTATCAGCGAGTTAGCACGTCCCCAACCTAAGATTTTTCTGCTAAAATTATGTACACAACGGTACACAAGCGGGAAAAGCAATAGTCTATGCTAGAAAAAATCGGAATGGGAGAATTCCGGGATCATCTCGCCAAATATTTGAGTTCTACTACTCCCATCGCCGTCACTTGCCAGGGTCAGACGGTGGGTTATTTCTTACCGGCACGACCGGAGCCAGTAGATATCGTTTACAAAGATCAAATAATTTACATCAAGTACATTTTGACTCACGCGGAGTATGACAAAGATGAGGGGAAAAATGACCCTTACTTTGAACCGTGATACCTAGGGGCTGCTGAAAAAGCTTTTCTGGGGGCAGGGTGTGGGGTGTGGGGTGTGGGGTGTGGGGTTTGATCGATTTTCAGGTGGTCAACTACCTAATTTTCAGGGAAAAAGTACCTGAATTTTCCCCCCTATCCCCGCAATGGCTGGCACTTTTTGAGGGGAAAAAAGTCCAAAAGTCTTATCCAACAAGGTTTTTAGATTTATTCAGCAAACCCTACCTACGGAAGGTTACTAGCCGAGTATCTACCAAAAGTAATAGAAAACGATGCAGAAAACGAACAGGCTATTAACCTAGCTGAGGCCTTATCTCATCGAGAAAATCGCAGTCTAGAAGAAACCACCTTGTTAAATTTACTCTTGACTTTAATCGAAAAATACGAACAAGATAATTATCCCCTTGAAGAATCAGAACCCGATTCAATACTCTGGGAACTCATGGAAGCTAACAACTTACAAAAAAAAGATTTATCAGATATACTAGGTTCAAAAACAATAGTTTCTGATATTCTTATTGGCCAACAAATAATAACAGAAAAACAAGCTGTAAAGTTAGGACAGTTTTTTCACGTTGACTCAAGTTTATTTTTATCTACTCAGTAAATTTGTGCTATATAGGTGATGCTTGGTTATAACCCTACACCCTACACCCCACACCCTCCCCCCAGGAGAAACTTTTTGCCGCAAACCCTAGTCATGAACTCGACCCATTTGGTCGATTTTTGCTTAACAATTGAGATGGCAAATTCTCCTCAAATATGCCTGAATCGTGGGTAAGCAACTCACATAAAGTTAATTTTGTCAAGGATTGTTCAGATGCGCTTACCCTGCTAAAACCCCAACACCCAAGACCCTAATTTAGTGATTTAATAAAACCGACCACTGCTGCAGGAGATAAAAACTATGTGTATTCTCGGTTTTGATCCGGGTAAGGATAAATGTGGGATCGCGGTCAGGTCATCGACGGGGAAAATTTATACCCATGAGGTGATAGCATCGTCACAAGCGATCGAGCGTTTAGCTAGTCTCTGTCAACAATATCCGCTCGAATTATTGGTGATGGGGAACCAAACCACCTCGAAAAGTTGGCACCAAAAAATTGCCGCTCGTGTCACTATCCCGATTACTCTAGTAGATGAACGCAATAGTACCCTAGAAGCGCGCGATCGCTATTGGCAAATGTTCCCCCCCAAAGGATTACAGAAACTCATCCCCCAAGGTATGCGTCTTCCCGATCGCCCCATTGATGATATAGTGGCGATTCTGCTGATCGAACGTCATTTACAGTCCAAATAATGTCACACTACAAAATAGACACAGCAAGGTGAATTGACGATGCTCCTAAGTAAAGGTTTTGAAGTGGAAATGTACACCGGAACAGCAGCCGGAGAAATTATCGGTTTATCCGATCGCATTGTCAAGGATTTAGATGGTTTTGTCCGGGAACCGGATAGTCGTAACGTAGAATATACTACGGCTCCCATGACTAACTATGACCGTCTTTTATGCGCTACTTTAAAACCTCGTCTCGCTCTACGGCGATATTTGCGTCGTTTAGGCAATTATACCCTAATCCCTGGCAGTACCCTCTCCTTGGGTGATAGTCAACATTTTTATCGCAGTGACCCTCAAAATCCCTATCATGACTATATTGAACAGACCTACGGCACTAATGTAGTCACGGCCAGTATTCATATTAACGTCGGTATTAGCGATTATGAGGATTTAATGCGTGCCTGTCGCTTAATTCGCCTAGAAGCTCCTTTATACTTAGCTTTAAGTGCTTCCTCTCCTTTTCTCGATGGTAAAATCACTGGTTCCCATTCCCGTCGTTGGCAAGTTTTCCCCCAAACTCCCGCTTATGTTCCCCTCTTTGAAAGTCATAAACATTTTGTCACTTGGACCGAGGAACAATTAAAAATCGGTACGATGCAGAATGTTCGTCATCTCTGGGTCTCAGTACGTCCTAACGGTAGCAATCGTCCCTATAATCTCAATCGTCTAGAATTGCGAATTTGTGACCTGATTGCTAATCCTATTAGTTTATTAGCAGTTATGGCTTTTTTAGAGGCCCGTTTAATTCAACTTTTACACGATCCCCAATTAGACCCTTTAATTTTAAGTCAATTACCTAGCAGCAATCGTAGCGAGGATTTATTAACTTTAACCCAAGAAAACGAACAGGCTGCCGCGCGTTTTAGTCTTGATGCCACCCTGAGACATTGGTACGATGGCCGAGAAATTTTAGCTAGGGATTGGATTAAAGACCTCTATGTTCAAGTTTATCCGATCGCCAAAGAAAAGGGTTTTAGTTGTTTCCTCTCCCCCCTACAAAAAATCCTCCGCGAAGGTAACACCGCACAACAATGGCTAAAACAATTCGACCAGGGTATGGATGTTAAAAGTATTATCAAACAGGCGATTATTACCCTAGAAAAACAGGAACGAGAGTTAGAACATAAATTATGTCAGCATATTCTAGTCGCTTAAATAATTATTTTAAGGCCATGGTAATTAAACCCTGTTGACCCAGAAGAATTTCCCGCAGTAGCGTACAAATTCCCACCCAGATAATCGGAGAAATATCAACTCCTCCCAAGGGTGGTATCAGTTTACGCACGGGGATTAAAAAAGGTTCTGTGGGCCAGGCAATAATATTAAAGGGAAAGCTATTTAAATCTACCTGTGGATTCCAAGTCAGCACGATCCGTAAGATAAACAAAAGGGTCATCAACCCTAAGATAATTCCCAATGTCCAACTTAATGCGATCGCTATGTCCATAATCCCTAAATGAGTTTTTTACTAATTGCCTCTGTCCTAATATAGCAGTTTTGGTTCTATCTTGAAATAATTATGTTTAAAGGTGGGCGTTGCTGATTTGAGATATGAATCTTCTTTTGTGGGATTTTTAAAACCTAGACTCAAACTAACTTTTGGATACGATGCACAGTCGGCATTCATACCTTGATTCAGCAACGCCAAAAGGTGCGTAGGACGCACCCTACAATAGCGGCTATCACTTTCAATTAATAGACTTGATCGTGATTACCAATATCAACAAAAACGGCTTTTTCATCGTCTGTAAAATAAAATATCACTCTTTGATTATACTCAATACTAAAACTCCATAATTCTTTAAGTTTGCCTGATAATTTATGAGTTTTGAGAGATGGATCAAACGGATTTTCTTGAAATTTTTCTAGCTTTGTCCGAAATTTTCTTTCTAACTCATGGTCGCCTTGAAAACGTTTTTTGAAGGCTCGCTTAAAAGACTCATCAAAACTAATTTCTATCATTATTCTTCTAAAAACTGCATTAGTTCATCCGTATCTGAGGAAAATTTTAGTTTTCCTTCTTTCTCGTTCTGTTTGGCTACCAAATAGTTTTGATAAATTTTGTCACGTTGCTCTTCTCTTAAAAACTGTTCTAAAAGAAATTGTATCTCTTCCTTTTCTCCTAAAGATAAGGTTTTAATTGCTTCTACGACTTCACTAAATGTCATATTTATCTCCTTAAAGATTTTATATATTTGTTTCTATGTATAGTTTATCAGTGATCGCCGATAACTTCAAGGTTTTTTTCTTAGGATATCTTAGCGAAGTGTAACGCATAAATATTACAGATTTATCACAATTAAAAGTAAAAAGGTGCGGCGATCACCCAATTATTTTCTATTAAGAAATCTATTTTGAGGTCAAATCGCCGGAATAACCATTTCATCAAGTGTTGGGGGATCGCCGTCTCCGAGAGTGACAAAAGAGGGATAGATATTGGGCTGCTGCATAACGCTTGCAATCAGCGGACGCAGATAACCTTTTTGACATCCTCGCCGCCCTAAAAGTGCGGCGATTCCTAAACCTCACGATTTAAGTTTCTGCTTCAACCACCGTTGCATACCACGGTTAAAAAACCATGTACTGTCTTACACAAAGTCCACAGACTTTCGCGACCTTTCAGAAGCCCGATTCCGTGTGTCCCACGGTACGGTTCTGACTAAACGCTTCTTGTACTTGTTGCGCGCGACTTTTTACCCGGACAAGCTTTTCTGAACGGAACCCCCTAAGCCGAGTTTTCAAGGTGCTGTCCGCCCACTTGGTTTTCGAGACGGTCTTTTTAATTCTAACGTAAAGCCAACCTAGAACGGCGGGGTTTCCCACCCAAAATTTTCGATGACTCAACCGACCAGCTTGTACGTTCCGGTGCAGCGCTGTTGTTAGGTAGCGATTGCACTGCTGTTTTTAGCGGAGCGGAAGAAATCTTACCTGACCTTCCCACTCTCCCTCAAGACTACACTCAGCAATCAAGAGAATCTCTTCAATTGCTAACCCTACTGGGACACGACGACTAACTTCAAACAACCCAGGCATGAATAAACCTGATTCAAGACGTTCGTAAGCAAAAGTCGTCATGGTAGCAACATCATGGGTGAGAACAATACGTCCTTCTTGCGCCGCCCACGCCAAAACAGCGGGGTCATCGACTCCTGACAATCCCACATCTTGAACCCGCACAACGTCTATCTGTGAATTTTGACGAAGAATGCCTCGGACAATCTGGTTATTAAAATTTTCGTCAGCAAGAAACCGAATCATAATGGTTTAAACGTTTTGGATTCTCCTTGCCAACAATCGTTCACGGATTCCAATTGGATTAAAATGCTGTTCAACTTCCTGCCGATTTTTTTCTGACTGACGTTGACGTTCTGCAAGGTATGCATGAACTTCATCTCGGTGTCTGAGGTAGTAACCAATTGCTAAGTAGACATCCGGTAGTTGTAGAGATGGATACTGCTCTCCTATTTCTTCTGGTGTACACCCCTCAAGAAAAGCAGTCACAACTGTATCCAAGGTAACGCGAGTGTTAGCAACTCGTACAACGCCCTGAGAATCAGTAACTAATGGTGCTTTTTCAACAGCTATTGTTATTGTCATCGCTCATATACCTAATTTTCAAGTTTAGTCTTTCGCCATATCGCTACCAATTAGCCCTACTAACCAATTAGCCCTACTAATAGCACTACTGATACCCCACCCCAAATAAGAGCCAGCAACCACCAGTTCCCCAACACTAAACTTGCATACCAAGGCATTATAGCTAACGTAGCTGGGAGCATCAAAATAGAGATTGCTCCCATCGATACTCCCCACTCATCAAAGACAATTCTGACACTCCATATATAACCAACGATCATGCATCCAAATCCAACTAAAGCTCCCAAGCCCCCTACTGCTGTCACTGCTCCGTTTTTTCCTTTTCTTGCCCTGTTGCTCACCGCTAGATTCAAATTACCTAACGTCAAAGATCACCGGGCCGGCGGAATAGACTATTGCGAAGCAGGAATAGCGTTAGTCGCCGGCTCCGGTGCATCGCCTTGTTGGGCAATCATTGTATTTTTAAATCTTTTTTCTGTAAACTAACCCTTGCCATGTGTGATCGGCGTAGGTTCAAATCTTTAGTAACTATTCTTAAAGTTGCTTTGTTTTTGTGATATTCTCTAAATTTATTAGCAAGTTCATCATCTATGAACTGCCTACCATATTGACCGATCGAGTCATATTGAATATTCACTATATCGATTGAATTTACCTCGATAAATCGGTCTACAATAACAGAAAATGTATTAGGTTGCCGATGATCGACATGCGCCTCCTCCATTTTAATATAAATACCCGTCTCTTGACACTTTATGGTATCACGACCATTAAATGCCGATTCTTTGACTGAAATCATGTCTGATTCCACTGCTTTTCGGCATGCCTTTGAAAATATTGTAAATGGTTTTGGATCCCCCTTGACCGCTTTGTCATATGAAAAGTTTTCAATTGAGCCATCAGTTCTTTTAATATGGAAACACTTTCCAGCATACACATCACTGCCAATATATAATTCACTGACCCCGCAACCTACTTTTTCTCCTGCGCGGGGATGATTTTTCAATAAATTAAATATATCATCAAAATCCTCGTCTGTTAATTGGTTTCCGATTTCATAAGAATTCAATATTTCTTTATAAAACGAAAGTGCATCTTTTTGATATTCCCAATATCTTTGTCCAATTTGAACGGGTTTTGATCTAGGCATTTTTTATTCCTTGGTTGTTGCCCAACTATATAATATACGGAAACTTTCCTTATACTACGCTAAATACGCACTTTTAAAAGAATCTTTCCGTATATTACGCTCAAGTGGAGTGATCGCGAGAAGTTTTCCGTATATCACGCCCAAAAGCGTGTTAGCCAGATTAGCGTACTGTAAACAGCACTAACTATTGTCGTCTTCCAAGGGTGATCGGCAAGATTACTGTCAATTTACCCCTAGTTTTCTCTCTTGGCTTAGTCTGTAACCAATCTTTTACAAAGCTGTAACTTGATCCCAGTGAATAAGTTAATCCAGCATTAGGCGATCGCTCCTCAGCAATTGAGAAAGTTTTCACAACGTCCAACGGTAGCCAGCAATTATTGTCCAGATCAGCGATCGCTGAATAATTGCCTCACGATTAGCATTGACGTTACCGATAATCATGGCAATAAATTTGCCCCCATCAAACCGACTCGATCAACTGCGCTCTTTTTGGTCCCTAACATCGGAAAAAATCCTCAATAACGCTTGACAAACTAGCTAGACTTGACTTATACTTTTGTTATAATGGGAATCCGTGTCGTCCTGGAGACCCTCTCTTTTCAGGCCAGATGCAGAAGTAACTTAAAGATGACAGAATTTCGCATCGAGAAAGACAGCATGGGAGAAATTCCCGTCCCTACCGATAAACTTTGGGGAGCGCAGACCCAAAGATCCCTACAATACTTTAGTATCGGTGATAATCTCATGCCCCGGGAGATGATCGGATCCTATGCCATTCTCAAAAAAGCCTGTGCAATTGTCAATCAGCAAAAAAATCGTCTCAGTCAGGAGAGAAAAAACCTTATCTGTCAAGTCTGCGATGAAATTTTAGCCGGACAACACGCGGATAACTTTCCCCTCTACGTTTGGATGACGGGAAGTGGCACCCAATTTAACATGAACATCAACGAAGTCATCTCCAATCGTTGTAGTCAACTGACGGGGAATCCTCTGGGTAGCAAAACTCCCGTGGATCCCAACGATCATGTTAATATGTCCCAATCGACTAATGATTCCTTTCCCTCGGCCATGTATATTGCCGTTGCCTTGGCAGTCAAGGAAAAATTAATTCCCAGTCTGCAACTATTACGGAATAGTCTCGATGAAAAAGCGCAATTATGGGCAAATATAGTTAAAATTGGCCGCACTCACCTACAGGATGCCACCCCTTTAACCCTCGGACAAGAATTCTCTGGTTATGTGGGTTTATTAGATGATGGCAGCGATTGGCTAGAAAAATGTCTAGAAAAAGTCTATCGTTTATCCTTGGGAGGAACAGCAGTGGGTACGGGAATTAATGCTCCTCTCGGTTTTGCTGAAGATGTGGCTGCCGAAATCGCTAATCTGACCAAATTACCCTTTATTACCGCTCCTAATAAGTTTACCGTGCAAGGTTCCCACGATGCTCTGGTTTTTTTGAGCGGGGGACTGAAAACTATCGCTAGTTCCCTCTATAAAATTGCTAATGATATCCGTTTACTTAGCTGTGGTCCCCGTTGTGGAATCGGAGAATTACAGCTGCCGGAAAATGAACCGGGTTCTTCAATTATGCCGGGGAAAGTTAATCCCACCCAATGCGAAGCTTTATCGATGATAGCAGTGCAGGTGATGGCTAATGATTTAGCGGTGACGATGGGAGGTGCTGGGGGACATCTGGAGATGAATGTCTATAAACCGCTGTTGATTCATAATCTCATGCAGTCTATCCGTTTGCTCACTGATGGTTGCGCTAATTTCTGTCAGTTTCTGGTTAAGGGGATGACTGCTAATCAAAAACAAATTGAGACTTTTTTAAATCAATCCTTGATGCTGGTGACTGCCTTAAGTCCCGTGATTGGCTACCAAAAGGCTGCCTACGTCGCTCATTATGCTCTAGAAAAGGATTTAACCCTGAAAGTGGCAGCCTTGCAACTAGGATACATCGAGGAAGATGATTTTGATCGCATTGTTGACCCCGCTAAGATGGTCAATCCCTACGTTGCCGATGGTTAATTCTCTGAGGGGTTGACTGCCCTAAAAATCAGAGGTCGCAGGCAGGCACGGATTTCCATTATACATATAAGTATAAGGCAAGCGGCGGGATTTGTCAAGCCCCGCCGGTCAAAATTTCTCCTAAACTTGGGTGATGATAACGAAGAAAACAAACAGAAAAATCATAAATGCTGCTGCCATGGGGAAGAAGGATTTAGGAAGATTAATAACTTTCTCCAGTTTCAGGAAACCCACCAGAAAATAAGCGGCGATTGCTAGGAGAATCGGGATAACCACGCGCAAGATTGTGCCAAGGGGACCAGAGAAAAATTCACCGATTTTATAGCGGGGTGTATTTTCTTCTGCGTGAGGAGGAATAGTTACACTTGTCCAAGTTTCTCCCCCATCGGTGGAACGAAAAACTGTAGTTTTAGCGCCACCAAAACCGAATAAAGTTTGATCTTGAGCGTAATTAGGAGAAAACTGGACGGAGATACCAGAGGAAGGGATACTATGAATTTTCACTAGGGGTATTTTAGGATCACCAATTGATTTAAAAGTTTCTCCTCCATCGGTAGATTTAAACAAGCCATTTCCCTGTAAACTAACTATTACCGTGCGATCATTAGCATAATCAGGAGAGATAGCAATGGTTTCTACTGATGCCTGCGGATTAAACCCTGGTTTATCTAATTTTGTCCAACTTTTAGCCCCATCTTTGGTGACAAACAAACCAGAAATTGTCCCAGCAAAAATAGTTCCATCACTGGGATAATTGGGAGACATTGCCAACTGCACATTAGGGGTTTTTGATAGAGGTGTTCCTTGGCTGACATTTTTCCAAGTTAGTCCACCATCAACACTTTGATAAATACCCTCTGTTCCCGTGACAAACAAAGTTTTATCCTTAGCAAAATCAGGGGAAGCTACCATGGCAGGGGCATAATTACCAAAAATTCCGCCCACTTCACTGATATTTTTAACTGTATTTCCTCCATCGGTAGAACGAAATATTCTACCCTGCTGATTGGTGAGAAAAAGAGTTTTATCCTTGGCAAAATCTGGGGAAGGAACTATCCTCGGACCGCGGACTCCTTCATCGATTTCGATAATTTTCCAGAAATCACCACTGTTATCGGATTTGGCAAATTTATTGCGTAAAAACCCAGCAAAAATAGTTCTATCTTCTCCATAGTTAGGAGAAAAGGCAATGTCAAAGAAACGCCGGGGATCTTGTCCTGATTCTTCGGGATCTTTACCAAGTCGATAAACCTCTAAACCGCGATTAATTGGTGTCCAAGTTTCCCCTTTATCCCGACTGATGAAGATATTGCCTACATAATTAGCCATGACGACAGTGGCATCCTCGGCATAATTAGGAGAAACCGCCATGGCGATAACTGTTCCCCGGGCTAAAGTTTCTATTTCCTGCCATTGTTTGCCGCTATCCGTGGTTTTAAATAAGCCATTAAATCCCCCTAAAAACATCGTATCTTGAACTATTTTTAAATCCATAAAATGGGGAACTTTATAATCATCAGCCTGTTGATCTTTGGTTAAACCCTCGCTCATTTTTGTCCAACTTTTGCCCCCATCTTGCGAAACATACATTCCGTCATACCAAGTGATGGCATAAAGGGTTGAATTTTGGGCATACTGGGGAGAAATAACGATGTCTTCGATGATTTTATCCTTAATTCCTTCGTTAACAGCTTGGAAGCTTTTACCATCATCAACGGTTTTAAAAATACCTGCTTCTTTTGTGCCGACAAAAAAGGTTTTATCCCTGTCTAAATTAGGAGAAAAAGCAATTGTATCCACTGCCCCCACATTAGCAGGTAAGGGGAGATTCTGCCAAGTTTTCCCCCCATCGGAGGAACTGTATAATTTACCCTGTTCATCCCCGAAAAAAATTCGATCAGGATTGTTGGGAGTAATAGCTAGAGAGGTTATCAGTGCCGTGGTGGGAAAAATATTTGACCAATTTTTACCGCCATCTTCGGTTAAATAAACCCCTTTTTCTAATCCCACTGCCGCTACTATATTGGGATCGGAAGGGGCAATTTCTAGGAAGTTAATAAAGTTAGTTTCTAAACCCTGATTAACTTTCTGCCAAGATTCCCCCGCATCTTCACTTTTATAAATACCATCGGATCTTGAAGCTAAATAGAGAATATTTTTATTGAGGGGAGATAGGGAGAGGGAACTTAATTCCCCCGTATAATCTAAACCTTGAATTAATCTTTTCCAGTTGCTACCTCCGTCGCTAGATTTATAAAAGTTATTTCGCACCAAGATATATACTGTATTATCTGTCTGGAAATCGGGAGAAACTTCCACTTGACTAATCACATCATGGGGACGATGGGCAAAAGCGGGATTACCCCAAAGACAAAAAACTGTAGCGATTATCAATAAAATGAGATTAAACTTGTGGGCGAATCTCAGCAAACTTTGGCGATTAATCATAGTTAAACTGCTAATATCGAGGATAAAAATTGACCTAATCTAGCAAAGGGCGATCAAAATTTGACCAAGGTTTCTGTAAGAGTATAGACGAAAATGGCGATTATAACCATTACTAAAATCAGGCTTATTTGCTATCAGCATAGATTAGAACCAATCTCTACACTTTGATTATTGTAGAGACTCATTGCCTTTTGTAACCCTTGTTTGAGACCAAGTTCGATCGCTTTTCTGGACAAGTCTAACACTTTCAAGATCACTTGGTTTTCTTGGGGGGTGAATCGGCCTAAAACGTGGGAAATTGTCGCTTTTTCGGTTGATTTACCGATTCCTATGCGTAAACGAGCGAAGTTTTCCGTGCCAACGTGGGCAATCATCGATTTAATACCGTTGTGTCCGCCAGCCGATCCCGATAGACGGATTCTCAACCGGCCTAGGGGCAGATCCATATCATCGTAAATGACTAAAATCGACTCTGGAGCTAGTTTATACCAGTCCAGCACCGCTCGCACCGATTGCCCGGAGCGATTCATATAGGTTTGGGGTTTCAAGAGACGAATTTTGCCCGGGAGAGGACTGTCACCTTCGGCGATAAAACCTTGAAATCGCTTATTTTCCTGCCAAGATAGCCCCCAATCCCGCGCTAATGAGTCCACAGCTTCAAAACCGATATTATGACGGGTGCGATCATATTTGGGTTCGGGATTACCCAAACCGATAATTAGCTGAGGAATGATTAAATTAGGGGTTTTATCGGAATTCATAGGGAGAAATCGGGCTTTTAACCAAGACCCGACTCTTATTATCACCCAATTAGCACTCCGAGCGCTGGAACAAAGTTTCTAGATAAACCTTGGCACAGCTATTTTGCTCCTCAAAATTCATCCTTTCGGGGGATTGACAATTAAGTAGAAAAAATGATAGTGCCGCCGTAAACACACCATCTTGATCCCAACCGGGGTGAGTTTCTAGGTATTGTTGTAGGGATTGGTGGAGGATTTCGGGGATTTCTGCCAAGATACTGACTGATGTATTCATATCGTTTACCTCTAAATCTGAAGTGGGGAAATCCCTGACTGGTGCAGTGGACAGTAAGGACTATTGTGAGCCAAGTTGGGGGGAGTTGCAATATTACCAGATGTAAAGGAATGCTTTAGAAAAACTTAATATTTACGAGGGAATCAGGGTTAGAGCTAGATTTTATTTACTCAACTTAACAGTAACTCAGTATCTAGCGAGTGAGATTTTGACAATCAAGATTAATTTTTTCTGGAAGCAAGTGCCGATTATATCGCTGTTGCCTGTGGAAAAGTCTGGGTAAACTGTGGAAAACTTGGGAGTGAGTGGGGAAATACCGGGGAATGTATGGGGGAAAACATTGGGGAAAAATAAGATTTGCAAAAACCTTGTTGGATAAGACTTTTGGACTTTTTTCCCCTCAAAAAGTGCCAGCCATTGCGGGGATCGGGGGAAAATTCAGGTACTTTTTCCCTGAAAATTAGGTAGTTGACCACCTGAAAATCGGTAAAACCCCACACCCCACACCCCACACCCCACACCCTGCCCCTAGGAAAAGCTTTTTCAGCAAACCCTACTTAGGCACTCTTGCCAGAGTACCTTTTCTAGCTGAATGCTGGCTGCTATGCTTTCACCACCAATACTGAACAGGTAGCTTCTGCCACCACGAGACTACTAACAGAATCTTCGATCACCCGTTGAACTCCCGTTAATCCCCGACTGCCGATCACGATCAGATCAGCATGATAGATATTAGCTAAACGAATAATTTCCTCCGCTGGATCACCAAAGATGACCTCGATTTCACTAGGGGCAGCAATCTGGGATTGATAGCAGCGCAATTGATCTTCAATGATCTCACGGGAGGGGTGAGGGCGATCAACTGGCGATTCATCTCCCTCCTTGCCGAGGATATGGGTGAGGATGAGGCAAGAATTTGCCGTTAGAGAAAGGGAATTCAAGGAATGAAGGACTCGATCCGATAATTCCCCACAATCTAAGGCAACAACGATATTTTTAAACATTTTGACTAAATCCTGTCGCTAAATAAATTTCCAATTAAGATTCCGGAGCAAAAAATCTATAGACAATTTTATAGGTTATTGCGATCGGTTAAGATTTCGTAACCCGTGGCGGTTACTAGGACAGTATGCTCAAACTGAGCAGAGAGAGCATTATCCATTGTCACCACCGTCCAACGATCGCGTAAAGTTCTGGTATGTTTGGATCCCGCATTGACAATTGGTTCAATTGCCAGAGTCATCCCGGCGCGGAGTTTGACATTGGGTAACTGATTAGTGCGAAAATTAAATACCGAGGGTTCTTCGTGGAGATTTCTGCCGACTCCATGACCGGTAAAATCTTCTACCACTTGGAAACCGTTAGCTTGAACGTGATCTTCGATCGCTCCTGCGATATCGAGCAGATAATTGCCAGCTTTTACCTGATTTATGCCTTTATATAAGGCTTCTTCCGCCACGCGGATTAATTTTTCGGCTTTGGGAGAGACGGAACCGATAGCGATCGTGATACAGGAATCCCCATGATAACCTTGGTAGTAGGCCCCCGTATCTACCTTTAACACAGAACCGGCTTTGAGGCGTTTTTTCGGGCTAGGGATACCGTGAACGACTTCGTTATCGACGGAGGCACAAATCGAGGCAGGAAAGCCATAATAACCTTTAAAACTGGGAGTAGCACCCATTGCGCGCATACGTTTTTCCGCATAGACATCCAGATCCGCCGTTGTCATCCCGGGTTGAGCGATCTGGGCAATTTCCTTGAGGACTGTGGCGGCAATTTTACCCGCTTGTCGCATAATAACGATTTCTGCGGCGGATTTGGTCTCGATTCCCCGGCGGCTTTTCTGTACTCGCGGTGAACCTACTTGCTCTGGGGTTTTAGTTTCGGGAAAAAGCAGCTTGGTTAGGATGTTCATGGACAGTTGGCTCAGAGTCTTTACTTAACTTAGCATTTTCCCGGCGATCGATGACCACTCTGGAGAAATCAAGGGACATTTAGAAAAGCTATAGTAGGGAAAAGGCTATTTTTCCGGCGAGGTGACAATTTATGGCAGTCAAAAAAGAGTTTTCCAGTTTTCAGCAACTGTTGCAAACCACTAATCTCCCCGTGTTAGTGGATTTCTATGCCACTTGGTGCGGTCCTTGTCAAATGATGGCTCCGATTCTAGAACAAACAGGAATGTATTTCAAAAATCGCCTACAAATTGTCAAAATTGATACAGACAAATATCCTAATTTAGCCACTAAGTACGGTATTCAAGCTTTACCGACTTTAGTAGTCTTTAAAAATGGTCAACCGATCGATCGAATCGAGGGAGTGGTGCAGGTTAACCAACTGGTTCAACATTTACAAACTCTGTTGTAAGATAATTTTGAACCAGAACTAGGAGTTAGTGCCATGGCAAAGGCGATTTGGAATGGTGCAGTGGTAGCCGAAAGCGATAACTGCGAAATTGTCGAGGGAAACTACTATTTTCCCCCCGATACCATCAAAGCTGAATATTTTCAATCCAGTAACACCCATACCATTTGCTCTTGGAAGGGAGAGGCTAGTTATTATACTCTCAGGGTAAATGGACAGGACAATAAAGATGCCGCTTGGTATTATCCCGATCCTAAACCAAAAGCCCAAAATATCAAAGGATATATCGCTTTTTGGCGAGGTGTGCAGGTTGAGAAATGATCGCCATCTACCCCGGCAGCTTCGATCCAGTTACACTCGGTCATTTAGATATTATCGAACGCAGTGTGCCACTATTCGAGCGAGTAATCGTGGCAGTTCTTTGCAATCCCCATAAAAACCCCTTATTTACCGTCGAAAAACGCATAGAACAGATCAGTTACTGTACAAAACACCTGAAAAACGTTGAGATAGACAGTTTTTCAGGATTGACGGTTGAATATGCCAGATTGAAAGGCGCTAAGGTGCTGTTGCGGGGGTTGCGAGTCCTCTCAGACTTTGAAAAAGAACTGCAAATGGCCCATACCAATAAAACCCTCTGGGAAGGGATCGAAACGGTTTTTTTAGCCACCACCAAAGAATATAGTTTTTTAAGTAGTAGCGTGGTTAAAGAAATCGCTCAATTCGGTGGCTCCGTCACCCATCTAGTCCCAGAAAACGTTTCTAGAGATATTTACTCATACTACAGTTAACATACTAGAATACAGCAATGAGGACGATCTGAACCTATGGCGCGCCGAGAACCTAATGATCGCAGAAAAGCAGTACCTAACACTTCTAATAGTGGGGTTCCCAGTCCACCCGTCGATTTCGATATCTATCAGGATTTGGCGCGTCTGCAAGAGATGATTTTTGATAGTTTCCATATCCCCCTCACCCGTTGGACAATCATCGATGAGGGACAGATAGCCGAACAGATCGATCTCATCTATGAAACCGTGCCACCAGCAGTACAGAAAGCTTTAGCAATTTTGCAGGAAGAACAGGAAATTATCACTAAAGCGGAGGAATACGCTCAACAAGTCCTTCGTTCCGCTCAACAAAGAGCCGCCCAAATTCTCGATGAGTCCGGTATTATTCAACAAGCAGAACGGCAAGCGGCCCAAATTCGTCAACGGGTTCAGCAGGAGTGTGAATCCTTGCAACAACAAACCCTCGATGAAATCGAACAGATGCGTCACAGCACCTTGCAGGAAGTGCAACAGTTACGACAAAAAACCCAAGCTGAATGTCATGAAATTCAAAAAGGCGCTGACGACTATGCCGAAGCGGTTTTAGAACATCTCGATCGAGAATTAGGGGAAATGTTACAAGTTATCCGCAACGGTCGTCAACAGGTAAGATCGAAACCAACATCGTCAAAAAATCTACCCGGAGAACGTCCTTAATCAGTTATCAGTTATCAGTTATCAGTTATCAGATGTAAGTTTTAAGTTAATTAGTTAGTTATCTTTATCCCTGATTACTCTTTACTATTTACCGATCGCTGAAAAGAACCAAACCCCCAATCCCTCACTGATAACTGATAACGGAATTTCATGAATAACCCCTCCTCGAATTCCCATCTATTCGGACGCTTTCTTAGCGGGTTATTCAGCTGGAAAATTTGGTTATTTGCCCAGATATTTCAAGGTAGTAAAAGCTTTTATCGATTCCTGTATCATTACTTATATCGTCGTCCTAAAATTGATCGCATTCTCGGTAGCGATGTCATCTATATTCCTGAGAAAAAACTTTATAGCATTCCCCTCGATGTGCTGAAAATGGAGCGGCAAATAGTTAATAGCAATCACCAGCAGTTGACTTCTGTTACTACTTGGAAAGTTAAAACGATTCATCCCACCATCACCGAAACCGAGATACAATTCCACGATATTACCGTCGATTTACAACAGGTACACCTGATTAAATCAGACCTTAATAACTACGATTATACTAACACTCGCCGCTTGGCTCCTCTGGTGAAAACCTTACTTTTTGAAATTAACCCCAAAATTGCCAGTTTAGTAGAAAAGAAAAATCAATTACATAGACTGCGAAATCTGGCCGCATCTTCCGAAATTTTTCATTCACAAACCCCATTGTACGATCGAGCAATTAATCAAGTCCAGCTAATTATTGATCAAGCGGAAACTTTGAGACAAGAATGTTTAAAATTTATCCGAGAAACCCTGATCGAACGGGAATTAGTGCAATCCGATATCGATACCAATCTCGTTGATTGTAACCTCGATTTTGCCAGTCAATATCAACTAATTCAAGAAAAATATCAACTCTGGAAAGAAGAAGTACAAGCTTATTTTGAATTAAAAGATTCTTCTCTACCTAAAAATTAACTATGACTATCAGTATTCAGGAGTCAGGAGCCAGTATTCAGGAGTCAGGAGCCAGTATTCAGGAGTCAGGAGATTATTTTTATTTATTCTCCCCACTTCATAATTCATAATTCATAATTCATATACTTTTTCAACAGGATTTAGTATTATGTCTAGTTTAACGGCAATTCGTGAACATATTTTTGCTTGGGGAAAACGCACCTATATCATGGGTGTTTTAAACGTTACTCCCGATAGTTTTAGTGATGGGGGAGAATTTGACAATGTTGAAAATGCCCTGCTACAGGCGATGAAAATGATCGAGGCCGGGGCTGATATAATCGATATCGGTGGTCAATCCAGCCGTCCGGGAGCCGAAGAAATTAGCCTAGAAGCAGAATTATCGCGAGTTATCCCCGTAATCACCGCTATTCGACAACAAAGTTCTATTCCTATCTCTCTCGATACTACCCGGGCGATCGTGGCGGCCCAAGGTATCGCCGCCGGGGCCGATTTGATCAATGATATTTCTGGGGGAACCTTCGATCGCCTATTATTGCCCACGGTGGCTAAATTGGCCGTTCCCATCATCCTCATGCACCTGCGGGGCAATCCGCAAACCATGCAATCCCTAACACATTATGATGATTTAGTCAAGGAAATTAAAGAATTTTTACAGAATCGCGTTAAGGAAGCTTTACAGTGGGGCATTGCTAGGGAAAATATTATCATCGATCCGGGGATTGGTTTTGCCAAAACTGGGACACAAAATCTTGAGTTATTGCGAGAATTAGGGCAATTTCGGGATTTAGATTTACCTATTTTAATTGGATTGTCGAGAAAACGCTTTATCGGCGAGATTACAGGCAAAGATGACCCAAAAGAACGAGTTTTCGGAACGGCGGCGGCCTGTGCCATAGCGATCGCTAAGGGGGCCGATATCCTGCGCGTCCATGATGTGGCTGCGATCGTAGATGTGAGTAAAGTGGTGGACGCAATCGAGCGAAGTTGAAAATTTTTGCTAGTCTTAGAATCATCCACACTTCAATCGAAATCAGCGATGAATAGCCAACTAACTAGCGATCATTGTATGTTACCCGTGATTCGATCTCCCCGGGATTATCAAGTTTTTCGCATTAGTGCTGGGGATACGAATCGTTTAGCGATCGTCTTCGATTCTACCGTAGCGGGGGATTCCTTGACCGTTTGTGTGGAAATTTTCGATCCCCACGGTCGCACCCCTACCCATCGTCATCATTTTGCCGTAGAAATGTTTTTTATCCTCAAAGGGGAAGGAATGGCTATCTGTGATGGTAAACCGATTCCCCTGGGGCCGGGGGATAGTTTATTAGTCCGTCCCACGGGTATTCACGAGATTAGAAATGTGGGGGACGGAAGACTTTATGCACTATGTTTTATGGTTCCCAATGAGGATTTTTCGGAATTAATTCGCAATGGTATCCCAGAGGAGTTAGACGCAGAAGATTTAGAGGTGTTGATGGGAACTATTAAAGGATAATCAAGCAATATCATCCCTTAAATTTTGGGCTTTTTTTCTAGAAAGAGGGCGATAAAAAAGGTAAAGGTTCCTCCCAGAAGTCCGAAGATTAGCCAATTTAATCTTGGATAGCCTTTATTGATAGCGATGACTGTAGCAATGCCACCGATGAGACAATGCCAGAAAAAAAGCAACAAGAATAAATCCAAGCTCAGGGAAATATCACCAATTAGTTTCATATTTTCTCAGTAGAGCGATAGAGTTAATTGTTTAGATAGCAAATCTCTAGAATTTTTCCAATGACCGAATCCCTGACCCGATTTTATGTTTATTAACCTTTATAAGTATTTCTCTTATTTTTTGTCCAAGGCCATTTTGTTCCCATTTCGGTTAAAGCTGAAAAAACTAGATAGAGAATGAGAAGGGCAACACAAAAGAGAAAAGTCAATAAGTCGTTATTCATCGAGTTATCGCTGATAGCTTAAAGGTCACTGATTCGCTACTATTCATTTTCCCAATACTTAGCAATTGCTGCTTTTCTAGACTGTTGAAACAGGATTGATTATTGTTGCTGTTGTGCCAAATAGTTAAGCACTGTTTCCAGATTCAAGTCTAAGCGTTCCGAGATTTGTTGCGGGGTTAAACCGAGGTCTTGCAGTAGAGGAATTGTTTTCAATTTTTGCAAGTTTATTCCCTGTTCAATTCCCTGTTCAATTCCCCGTTCAATTCCATCTCCAAAAGCTTCTTGATAGAAACGAGTTTGTTTTAGGTCTTGTAGTTCCAACATAGCTTCAATTTCCTCCCGACTTTTTTGGGGTAACTTATAAATGATGATCGTTTCGATTAAATCAATGACATTTTTCTGTACTAAGCGATCGCTCACTTCTCTTTGAGCCTGTTTAATTAAAATCTTAGCAGAATTAACAGCTTGACTCTCACTTTCCGTGACCAATTTGATCATGGCGATCGCTAAAGAAGGAGTCTCGTCATTTGCCAATTCATCCAGATAGATTCTTTTAATCCTGTCCAAGGATAACAAGTCTGCAAATTGCTGGGGATGTTCTCGCTCAATTTCTCGGCTAGGATAAATAACAACTATCTGCCACGGTGACAAAGGTTTATACTGTCTAAGATACAAGAAAAGTTCCGAAAATAATCGATAATATAGGTCTTCATCCTTTTGAAACTGCACTTCTACCAGATAAAAAGGTGAATTTTCTAGATGATCGAGCGGCAAAAATAAACCATCCAATCGAAAAGCTAGTTGTTTGACTTCTTGGGAAGTAAATCGATAATTGCTCACGATAGCATCGGGTTGAGCGATTAATTCAAAGAACGAATCGGGAAAATCGAGAAACATTCGATAGAATATGCTGTCAGTTTTCATACTGCCACAAAATTGCCTGTAATTTCAGCTTAATCCGCCTATGATCATCCCATCGTTTCTGCAACCCGGTGCTAAAGTTTCTCTGGTGGCCACCAGTGGAGCCGTCAAGGAATTAGCCGCCCTCGAAAAAGGCGTAGAAATCTGGCGATCAAGGGGTTATCAAGTGGAATTTAGCGAGAATTGGTCGAATCGTCTCGGTTATCTCGCCGGTAGCGACGAGCAACGTCGTCAAGCTTTAGCCCAAACATGGCAAGATGACGATTGTCAAGCAATTCTCTGCGCTAGGGGGGGTTACGGTAGCGCTCGCCTCTTGGAAAATTGGACATGGGCAAAAACTAACCCGAAATGGTTAATCGGTTTTTCCGACGTGACGGGGATTTTATGGAGTTTAGCGAAACAGGGCATTTGTAGCGTTCACGGGGCAGTTTTAACCACCTTAGCCCAAGAAAGTCCCCAATCAATCGATCGCCTCTTTTCTCTTCTAGAAGGTCGTCCTTTAGCCCCTCTTATCGGTCAAGGTTGGGGTGGGGGCAAAGTGCGGGGACGCTTATTACCAGCTAATTTAACCGTAGCCACCCATCTCCTCGGAACCTCGGTTCAACCCACCCTAGAGGGGGTAATTTTAGCCCTAGAGGACGTAACCGAGGCCCCCTACCGGATCGATCGAATGTTAACTCAGTGGCGAATGCTGGGCATTTTCTCCCGAATTAAAGGCATTGCTCTCGGTCGTTTTAGCCGTTGTCTGGCGGCCTCCGGTAGTGATAGTCAAACCGTAGAGGAAGTGTTAAAAGAGCGTTTGGGCGATTTGGGTATTGCGGTTATTGCTGAGTTACCTTTCGGTCATGATGGCGATAATGCCGCTTTACCGGTGGGAACAATGGTAGAACTGGACGGGGATCGGGGAATCTTAGAATTTTTCTATCCCCAATGATCCACTTTTTTGATAGTATCTTAGAGAAGTGTTAACAAATGTAACAAAAAATTAATTATAGATGAAAGTATTAGTTGTCGGTGCGACGGGAACCCTAGGGCGACAGATCGTGCGTCATGCCATCGATCAGGGACATCAAGTGCGTTGTTTGGTACGCAGTCAGAGAAAAGGGGCTTTTTTGAAGGAATGGGGCGCGGAATTAGTCGGGGGAACCCTACGGGATAAGAGTACCATTATTGCCGCTTTAGAGGGAATGGACGCGGTGATCGATGCCGCTACAGCCCGGGCGACGGACTCAGCCAGCATTAAACAGGTGGATTGGGATGGTAAAGTTAATCTGATTCAAGCGGCCAAAACTGCCGGAGTTGATCGCTTTATTTTCTTCTCGATTCTCAATGCCGAAAAATATCCCAACGTGCCTTTAATGGAGATAAAACGCTGTACCGAGAAATTTATAGCAGAATCGGGTTTAAAATATACAATTCTGCGTCCCTGTGGCTTTATGCAGGGGTTAATCGGTCAATACGCCATCCCGATGTTAGATAATCAAACGGTCTGGATCACGGGGGAAAGTACGGCGATCGCCTACATGGACACCCAAGATATCGCTAAATTCGCCGTTCGCGCCCTAGAAGTCCCCGAAACCGTCGGTCAATCCTATCCCGTGGTGGGCAGCAAAGCTTGGAAAGCTGAAGAAATTATCGAAGTTTGCGAACGCTTATCGGGTAAAGAGGGGAAAATTTGGCGTTTACCCATGGGATTACTGCGTTTTATGCGGGGAATAAGCCGTTGTTTCCAATGGACCTATAATATATCTGACCGACTAGCTTTTGCGGAAGTTCTCGCTAGTGGTCAAGCTCTTGATGCCCCCATGGCAGAAGTTTATCAAGTATTTGGCCTTGATCCGAGTCAAACAACTACTTTAGAATCCTATTTACAAGAATACTTTAGCCGCATTCTCAAGAAGCTCAAGGAAATCGACTTCGAGAAACAAAAAGCTCAGAAGAAGAAGAAAACTCCTTTCAAAAAGAAAGCGTGATTCAGCAGTAGGAAAATTTGTCAATGCCCAAAATCGGCATTATTTACAACGATATTAAGCCTATCGCTTGTAAAACAGCCCATCAGATACAAGATCAGCTACTTTCCCGAGGTTGGCAGGTGTTTATGGCTACCGGCAGCGGTGGCCTGCTAGGCCATTCTAAACCCTCTCGTCCGGTTTGTTTTACCCCGATCGATCAGTTAGTCCCCCCCCACTTCGATCAGGATTTAAGTTTTGCGATCGTGTTGGGGGGCGATGGTACAGTCCTATCGGCGGCCCGGCAGTTGGCCACCCTCAATTTGCCCCTGTTAACGGTCAATACGGGACACATGGGCTTTTTGACCGAAATTTACCTAAATCAGCTTGAACCCGCCTTAGAACTGGTTCTAGAGGGGAATTACACCATCGAAAATCGCTCGATGATCACAGTGCGACTATTTCGCGAAGATACCCTCCTCTGGGAGGCACTTTCTCTCAATGAGGTGGTCGTCCACCGCGAACCCCTCACCAGTATGTGTCATTTTGAGATTCAAATTGGTGAACACGCGCCCGTCGATATCGCTGCCGATGGGGTGATTCTCTCCACTCCTACCGGTTCTACTGCCTATGCTCTCAGCGCCGGTGGCCCGGTAATAACTCCCGATGTGCCGGTATTACAATTAGCCCCCATTTGTCCCCATTCTTTAGCTTCCAGGTCCTTGGTATTTTCTGACAAGGAAACTGTGAATATTTTCCCAGCAACTGCTAATCGGATGGTGATGGTAGTGGACGGTAATGGCGGTTCTTATATCTTGCCAGAAGATCGAATTAATGTGCAGAAATCCCCCTACAATGTTCATTTTATTCGCCTGCAATCGACGGAATTCTTCCGCATCCTCCGGGAAAAATTAGGTTGGGGTTTACCTCATATTGCTAAACCAACTTCGGTGGAATTACCCTAATCAGTTATCAGTTATCAGTTATCAGTTATCAGTTATCAGTTATCAGTTATCAGTTATCAGTTATCAGTTATCAGTTATCAGTTATTAGTTATTAGTTATTAGTTATTAGTTATTAGTTATTAGTTATTAGTTATCAGATATAATTTTTCATTTCACTGATTACTGGTTACTGTTTACTGATAGCTGAATTTATGCTCCTTTTTCGTGCCAAGATAGCTTTTTATTTAGAGGATGTCACCACGGCGATCGGACTGACGGTAAATCTGCTTATCTTGGCATTAATTTTACTATCTTTGGGGATTTATGTGGCTCAAACCTATCCCTTATCCGCCACTTGGCAAATGTGGTTACGTCAGCTTGATTGGGGAATTTTAAGCTTATTTTCCCTAGAGTATTTAATTCGGTTTTGGTGTGCGGAATCAAAACTAGGCTTTGTTTTTAATATTTTTTCCATTCTAGATTTATTGTCAATTCTGCCCCTATTTTTTGGTTTTTTTGATATTAGGTTCTTTAGAATTTTTCGCTGGTTTAGAATTTTGCGAGTGATTCGTTTTTTTGGTTCCGATCTCTCTATTTTTCGGATTAAAACTTCCGATCAGATAGTATTTACTCGCATATTACTAACTCTATTCTCGATTATTTTTGTCTATGCTGGTTTAATTTATCAGATCGAACACCCGATTAATCCTCAAGTCTATCGGACATTTTTTGATGCTTTTTACTTCGCCGTTGTGACTATGACTACCGTGGGATTTGGGGATGTAACTCCCCTTTCTGATGGGGGCAAAATGGTGACAGTTTTAATGATTTTAACGGGAGTTTTGTTAATTCCCTTGCAAATTAGCACTCTGACTAAACAACTATTAAAATCTGGCACTCAAATTGATTATCCTTGTCCAGATTGTGGTTTACCCCGTCACGATATAGATGCCAATTTTTGTAAAAACTGTGGGGCAAAACTCTTAAAAAAACCTGATTGAGACTAATTCTGGCGAAATTCAGGAGCCGGTCGTCAGGAGATTATTTTTATTTATTCTCCCCGCTTCCCCACTCCCCCACTTCCCCACTTCCCCACCCCCAATCCGTCTAAATGTTAAGTTAAGTATCGAAGAGCGGCCATTTCATCACCCAGTAGTAATATAATCACTGAGTTATCAACTTTGATCCTTGAGTATGACTGCATTCACCACAACCCCCACCCTTACCAATTTACCCGCCAGTGACAGCCGTAGCCGCGTCAGTGAATTTATGAAATCCCTACAGGATGAAATTTGTCGGGGATTAGAAGAAGTGGATGGACAAGCAAAATTTATCGAAGATAGTTGGCAACGGCCCGAAGGTGGCGGCGGACGTTCGCGAGTTTTGCGGGAAGGGGCAATTTTTGAACAAGCAGGGGTGAATTTTTCGGAAGTTTGGGGGAAAGAATTACCTCCTAGCATTGCCAAACAACGGCCCGAGGCTGCCGGTCATCAATTTTATGCCACGGGAACCTCGATGGTTTTGCATCCTCACAATCCTTATATTCCCACGGTTCACCTCAATTATCGCTATTTTGAAGCAGGTCCGGTTTGGTGGTTTGGCGGTGGCGCTGATTTAACTCCCTACTATGCTTTTGAAGAAGATGCTAGTCATTTTCACCGCACTTTTAAACAGGTTTGCGACCAACATCATCCCGAATATTATCCCGTTTTTAAACGCTGGTGTGATGAATATTTTTATCTCAATCATCGTCAGGAAGCCAGAGGCATCGGCGGAATTTTCTTTGATTACCAAGACGGTTTAGACCCTCTCTATCGTGGTCCTTTTGCCGAAAGTGATGCCGCTATCTATTCAGAAAAATTATCTCCCCAACAACCCCGCAACTGGGAAGAAATTTTTAGTTTCATTAATGACTGTGGCCGGGCTTTTCTACCCGCTTACGTTCCCATTGTCCAGAAACGGCGCTCGACGGAATACGGTGACAGAGAACGTCAGTTTCAACTCTATCGTCGCGGTCGTTATGTAGAATTTAATTTAGTTTATGATCGTGGCACAATTTTTGGGCTGCAAACTAACGGTCGTACCGAGTCGATTTTGATGTCTTTACCTCCTTTAGTCCGTTGGGAATACTGTTATCAACCTGCACCAAATACCCCAGAAGCAAAACTCTATGATGTAGTTATCAGTTATCAGTTATCAGTTATCAGTTATCAGTTATCAGTTATCAGTTATCAGTTATCAGTTATCAGTTATCAGTTATCAGTTATCAGTTATCAGTTACCAGTTATCAGTTCACTGTTCACTGTTCACTGTTCACTGTTCACTGAAAATACTTCCCACACCCTTGTCAAGTAAATAAATCTAAAAATTTTGGCTAATTTTTGGACACCTCTCCATACTCGTCTGGAAACCACGGTGAAAAAGGGACAATTACTACCTAAAAATGCGTCTCTGTTAGTGGCATTGTCGGCAGGTCAGGATTCCCTCTGTTTAGGGCAATTATTGCTGGATTTGCGCTCTCGTTGGGGTTGGCAACTAGCGATCGCTCATTGTGATCACCGTTGGTCCTCCGACCGAGGATTAGTCACTCATGTGCGGAAAATCGCCGAAATTTGGCAATTACCTGTTTATATTACCACCGCACCCCCCATGGCGGAAACGGAAGCCAAGGCCCGACAATGGCGTTATCAAGCTTTACAAACAATCGCCCAAGAACAGGGTTTTAATTATCTTCTCACGGCACACACGAGGAGCGATCGAGCGGAAACTTTTCTTTATAATCTCACGCGCGGGGCCGGTAGTGATGGACTTTCTGCCTTAACTTGGTTGACAAGTTTAACCTCAGATATTTTTTTAGTCCGTCCCCTCTTAAATGTCACTCGCGGGGAAACTTTCGCTTTTTGTCAAAGTCGAGAATTACCGATCTGGTATGATCGAGCTAATGAGAATTTACGCTATGCTCGCAATCGCATCCGTCAGGAATTATTACCCTACCTGCAAACTAATTTAAATCCCCAAATCGAAAAACATCTCGCCCAAACTGCCGAAATTTTGGAAGCAGAAAGCGATTATTTAGATAGTATTGCCCGGGATATTTTTCGCCAGGTTATCGATCTAGATCAACAAAGACTCGATCGCTCCCCTTTACAAATTCTACCTCTAGCGATACAAAGACGAGTGATTCGTTTATTTTTGGCTCAATATTTACCCTCATCCCCTAATTTTGCCGAAGTTGAGTCAGTGGTTAATCTCATTACTGGTGTTAATCGCGATGCCACTTCCTCCTTAACCGGCAAAATTCGGGTAGAAGTACAACAAAATTGGCTATATATCAGTTATCAGTGATCAGTTATCAGATTACAGTTTTAAGTGGACAGTATTAGGTGAAAACTTCGCTACTGTCTTTTCACTGATTACTGCTTACTGTTTACTGTTCACCGAAAAAAACCATCTCCCCATTCTAGTTATCTCTAGCTAACTTTTACAGCAATTAGTTTAAGGAGAAACTAAAATAGTAATACAATTAAACTAAAAATAAAATTGGCGGGGCATAATGAGCGAAACTAAAGTAATTAATCGAGAAAGTTTACTGGTCAATCTCCGGCAACAACTGCGAGCTGGACAACAGAAATTAGCCGATTGGCAAGGGGGAAAAATGGCCATTTCTGCGGTGCCGGGGGCAGGAAAATCCCACAGTTTGGCCGTAGCTGCCGCTATGGTTATTGCTCGTGAGCAACTTCATGCTAAAAAACAGTTAATTATTGTCACCTACACGCGCTCGGCTGCCGCTAGTATTAAAGCTAAAATTAAACAACGCTTGCAAGATTTACAACTTTCGGCCCAAGGTTTCAGCGTCCAAACTCTGCACGGACTCGCCCTACAATTGGCCCGTCGTTACCCGGAATTATCGGGATTAGACCTCGAATCTTCTACCTTAGTTATTCCGACTCCTAGCCACAGAATTATTAGAAACTCGGTGGAAAAATGGCTAATTGCCGACCCAATTCGTTATCAAAAGTTATTAGAAGGAGTGGAATTTGATGGGGAAGAAACCGAAAGATTACGCCGTCAATCGGTGCTGAGAACCGAAATTTTACCTAGTCTTGCCTATACGGCCATTCATGAGCTAAAAAGTTCGGGATTATCACCGCAGCAAGTCTGGGAATTAAGCCACTATACCGACGATAATTATCAAATTCTCGCTATTGCTAGTGGTTTGTACCAACAGTATGAAATCCTGATGCGTCAGAAAAACTATATAGATTATGATGACATGATTTTAGGAGCCTTGCGAGTATTAGAGGAAGAAAAAATTCGCCGACAATGGCAAAAATCTGTCTTTGGAGTCTTTGAAGATGAGGCACAGGATTCTAGTCCTCTTCAAGAAAAACTAATTACTATTTTAGCAAAAAATAATGACGGAGAAATACCTAATTTAATTCGCGTCGGCGATCCCAATCAAGCCATTAATTCTACCTTTACCCCCGCCGATCCTGTTTACTTTAATTGGTTTTGTGAAAGTTGTCAAAGCGAAGGCAATTTATCCACTATGAACCAAGCAGGTCGCAGCAATACTAAAATTATTGAAGCTGCTAATTTAGTTTTACAATGGGTCGATCAAGATTGGAAACAGGGGAAAGATAATCATAAAGTTACCGAGGCTCCTTTTCGGGTTCAAGCGATTCTTCCCGTCAGCGCCGAAGATCCCCAACCTAATCCAGTTAAGGAGGGAAAAGGATTAGAAATTTATCAACCTGATGATATTTATCAAACAGTGGAATTAATTGAAAAACGTCTAGTTAAATTACTCCAAGAAAACCCTCAACATAATGCGGCTATCCTCGTTAGAGAAAATCGACAAGGACACTTTTTTGCTCAAAAATTTGCCCATTTTTACAAAAGTTATCAAATCAGAATTTTTGAAGCTAACGAGATCGATCGCTTTTCTCAAATTCCCGCCGAAATGCTGAAACTATTAGCTTTTGTCGAACGTCCCCACTCTCCCGATTATCTCAAAGCGGCCTTAGAAGTGCTACAATTTAGGGGTTTAATTACTGCCCAAGACTTAAATCCTTTAGTTACCTATCCCGAACAATTTCTTTATCCCACTCCCCTCGATCCTGAACTGAAATCTAACGAAAAAATTGCCCGTCGTTATTGTTGCAGTTTACTAAAAGCTAGATTAGAATTACCCCATTATCAACTCCTGTCTTTTTTCGCTATGACTCTCCAATATTCAGGGTCAGAATTAGCCACATTGCAAAAATTAACCGCCCGTATTTATCAGGAAACTGCTGGTAATAGTTCTCTCAAAAATACCATTAATACTCTCAATGAAATTATCGCCTCTGAGCGCTTTGAAGGGGTGGAAGAAGATAACGATGATTGTTATACTCGTCCCGGACAACTGACGATTATTACTATGCACAAAGCCAAGGGTTTAGACTGGGATTATGTTTTTATTCCCTTTCTTCACGAAGATATTATTCCTGGCAAACCTTGGGTTCCCAATGGGGCAAAATTTTTGGCAGATTTTACCCTCGCAGAAGTGGCCCGGGCGCAAATTCGAGCAGCGGTTCATCAACGCTATTTAAACCCCGACAGCATACCAATTATTCCCCCACCTTTAAGCGCTTGGTTAGAAGCTGGACAACTTAAAAAAGCTGAAGAATACCGACTTTTGTATGTAGCGATGACGCGAGCAAAAAGACTTTTATGGATGTCGAGTGAAAAAAAAGCTCCTTTCCGTTGGAACACTTTTCGCGGAGATGAAAGTAGTCAATTACAGGATAAAAATCCCTGTCCTGTCTTTCCTGTTTTAATCAATGCTTTCCCCGATTCTTTCTGTGTTTAACTGTTGCTGCAGCGTCCTTGGATAAAGAATTAGGAAGACAAACCACCACAGGAGTATGGGAATAGATAGGAGTAGAGTTAACCAGATACGCTGGGTTAAAAACCAACAGCCAGCAATCAGGGTAATTCCTGTCAACAGAATCGACCAAGGTTGACACCAACGGGGTTTGTGGTCCCAAACGCTACTAGATTTCGAGTTGGACATTAGTTAAGGGGCGGTAATTTACTAACTTGATTTTATCGTACCTGACTATTCAGATAACTGCTACAATTTTGGGTAATTCTATCAATAGAGTTTCTTATCTCTAGACAAACTAAGCTAAATTTTCCTATGATTGATGTCTTTTATCCGATTCCCAAGCTGTTAGATACTATTCTGACGGAGATTTATGCCGAAAATCGCCGTAAACATGAAGAAAGAATGACCGAATTGCAAATAATCTCTAATTCGTCCCTTCGCGATGCCTACGCTCAACAGCTATTATTAGATCGATTTCTTGCCCCCGTGGAAAATGCTCAACATAGCATTCAAAATGCCGCTAAACACGCTCAGTACATGGCAGAAGTAGTTAATTATTATCATCATGATCATGGCTGTAGTCAAGAGCAAGCTCAAGAAATATCCCGTCAATTTCGGGCTTTAGCGGTTAAAATTTCTCAAATTGACTCTCTTTACGATTTAAAAATCATTTATCAAGTGGTTACTGTTTTCACCCAGCAATTATCAAGATTTAAACACCGAGAAAGAAATTATTCTTGGGAAAGGGAAATCAGAAAGGGTATTTTAGATCCCTTAAATACCTGCATTGCTGTGGAAAAAAATTTTCAAAGACGGGTAGCTTTGATGACTGGTGAACCCGCATCAGCTACGGTAATGGGATTATTAGATTCAGAATAGAAAATAGTTGCTGACTCTAGGGACATTCTTGGGGGAGTTTTAATACAAACTTCCCCCAATCATAGCCGCTAATAAAATAAAACCGACCCAAACATTTTGACCGAACATTTGACCATAAACTGGTTTGGGTAAATCCGATTGACGTAACAGCCGGTATTGACGCCACCAAGCGATCACCGATAGACCCAACCCTAGCCAAAAAAAGGCTGATAACTGCATTTTTTGCCCCTCCCAAGCCAATAAACCCACTGTTAGGGCAAAAAAGACCCCCACGGCTTCCGGGGCGTATTTGCCGAAAAATATGGCACTAGAGTTAATACCAACCTTGAGATCATCCTCTCGATCGGACAGAGCATAAATAGTATCAAATGCCAATGTCCAAAAAATCACCGCTCCCCATAATATAAATGTATTGCTATTTAACGACCCGGTGACGGCACTCCAACAGATTAAAACCGCAAAACCCCAAGCGAGAGAAAGAACCAATTGGGGTACAGGAAAAAAACGCTTGGCGAGGGGATAGCAGATAATCAAGGGAACGGCGGCCACACATAGGCAAAAACTCAGGAAATTCAGATATAAAGCTAAAATTGCGGCGCAAAAGAAAGCAATCAGAGCGATAATCAAACCAACCTTGATCGATAAAGCTCTGGCCGCTAAAGGACGGTTACGAGTGCGATCGACTTGTGGATCGATATCCCGATCCCAAAGATCGTTAACCACACAGCCGGCGGCGCTAGTGGCCAAAGTTCCCAAAACGATCACCCCGATCAAGGGTAGCGGTGGCACACCGTCTGCCGCCAAAAATACCGCCCATAAAGCGGGAATCATCAAAATTAACCTACCGGCGGGTTTATCCCAGCGCAAGAGGCGAATAATCGTCATCCAAGTGGGTTCTAGATCGGGTTGGGATATAGTCATAATTTCTCGTAAAAAGTAGAAACTAGGAGTTAAGGGGGTGTGGGGTGTGGGGTGTGGGGTGTAGGGTGTAGGGTGTAGGGTGTGGGGTGTGGGGTGTAGGGTGTGGGAAGAATAAATAAAAATAATCTCCTGACGACCGGCTCCTGACTCCTGACTCCACCAATAAACTTTTTCAGCAAACCCTACTTACTTAACGGGATTACCAGCCCCAACTATTGGGAACGCCTTTAAATGGACCAACCACATCGGAGGTTATCCATCCCCCGTAAAAGTTGCCCGGTTGCGGTTGTACTAATTCACCGTCGGCATAACAAGCGGTCATTTTGGCAGGATAAAAAGCCAGATAATTCTTAATTGCCTGAAACTCTGGTGTCGGGTCCGGATAATACCAAGCGGCGTTAATTGCCTGTTGGTCGCCAACAGTGATATTGTAATATCCCGCTAGACCTTTCCACTCACAAAAAGACTTTTCTGCTGTGGCTTGCAGGTATTCCATTTTAATATCTTGGGGCGGTAGATAATAAACTGGGGGATGACTGGTTTCTAGAACTCGATAACTGCTTTTAGTATCGGCAATTATCACGCCATTAAAGATAATTTTTAGGTGTTTAGGTGATAATTCTAGGCGCGGGGGACGAGGATAATCCCAGACGGATTCCTGTCCTGCTTTTGCTGGTATCGGTTGGGGACGAAACATAATTTTTCTTATCGTATTCTCCGAGTCAGTTCACTGTTTACTGATTACTGATCACTGAAAAGAGTTTTCTCAGGGTTTCCACTCGTTCTCGATTGACATTTAAATCCGATTCTCCTAACCGGGAGGCCGAGCGAACATCGATCGCATTTTTGCTAGGATTAAGAGAAAATTCCACATCATCGACAAATCCCATCCATTGACTGCTAAATTCGGCGTAGAGATAGTTACTATCTTGGCTAATAATTTTAGTTCTCGGTTGGGAGGCGATAATTTTAGCTAATTGCTCGATCGCTTTTTCACCGCTACCCTGATAACTAAGGGGTTCGATCGCATGAGCCTGATCCTGACTCTGACTACTAACACAATTAGGAGTGACCGGACAAGGAGCCAGTTTACCCTCCTTGACTCCCAAATAATCGGGACGAGTACCGGCGAATAAACTGACGCTATCGGGAGCAATTAACCTAATTCCTAGCCAGATGAGCAGTATTCCTAGGAAAATAAACGGGGTCAGCCGGAAAGATTTTTTCACCGTGTCGGAAGTTTCAGTCATGCTAGTCTTACAGAATCACTTCAATTAACTTAACATTGATAGGTGTGGCAATATCAGGAGATAGAATAAGATGTTTCTCGATGAATTACAACCCGTTGTTAAAGAACTGATTCAACAACCGATCGCTTTTTTCGGTGGTTTTGCCTCTGGATTACTGCGCTTGAAACTTTCGGACGATCCCCTCAAAAAATGGTTAGAAGAGCAGGGATTAGTCAGTTTTAACGACAATAATCAGGATAATGGCAACGGTCCCCAGTCGATCTCGATCGATTAGGGATCGGGGGTTAGCTGTCGGGGGTGAGGGTATTCTCCCATCCCCAAAACCCCCCGCTTACCACCCCATCAGCTTAACTTGTTGCTGAAAGTAGATAAATTTCCTCGGCTACTCGTTTTAAGCGTCTTAATTGCGCTTCCATATCCTTTTTAGTCCATTTGGCGGCGAATTGCTGGAATCCCCACCCCACAACCGGATTAGGAATCGCAAACTCAAAACGATTGATTAAACAAGTGCCGCCATCATTGGGTTGACATTCCCAGCGATCGCAACCGCGAAAAAAGCCTTCAAATTGCCAGACAATTAACCCCGGTTCTCTCTCAATCACCGTACTTTTCAGCGTTGGCTGAATTAGGGGAATTTGAATCAAAAAACGACTTCTCCCACCGATATCGGTCTTCCAATCGCCGATAGGTTCACAAACTAACACCGGATTCAACCAACGACGCATTAACTCTAAATCCGTGATACAACGCTCCACCGTCGTGGCACTAGCTTTAATCTGAATTGATTGTTCAAATACTTGACAAGATGACATTGATCTGCTTATAAATTGCTGGCTGAGAATTATCGGTAGTCGGACAAAAATAAAGTTAACTGTGCAGACAAGGCAACAGTAAGGGTTTTGTCCTTCGTTACATTTCTTAACATAGTGTTATTTATAGCCTTTCTCATCAAGATGAAGTGTAACCTAATTTGCTATGGACGACCGGCGACCGACTCCCCAAAACGAAAACTTCCTACCTCACCATTAAGATAACTGCTCTCAAGCTCATTTTTTCACTAGCTTGAGCAACTCTCGAAAACGTTGGCGTAATCTCTCGATATTAACTGATAATAACATTGGTATCGAGAACAAAGCGTTTAGTTATCTTCATTTAAGAGAGATTCTAAAATTTCAGTGGTTAATCCTCTCTCTTGTGCTTTTTGTCCAATAGTATCCATCGTTTTATATAATTTCTCCAGAGATTCTTTTCTAGATAAATTTGAAAATTGAACATAAAAAGCGATTTTTTCTGCTATTTTTTGACGCTCTTCTTCCGTTGCATTCCAATAAGTTTCAGCAACATCTAAAGGAACTTTGATTAGGATTTCTGTTTGATATTTTGTCATAATTATATTTTCTTAGTTTAGTTATTAGTAAAAAAAATCAGTCGAAATTAATAGCCTCCCTTCCGCCAGCGTTACAGTCTAGAAGTTTCATTTACTCTAGCGCATTGTTAAACTGATTGTCAAGTTTAGTTACTCTCAATTTAAGATATGTAATTTACTTTGGTTGCGAAAAACCAACGCCGCTAGTGTAAGTATTCTTCAGCGCCTTGACTAAATCTAGAGATGACGTTGGGGGGAAGGCTAATGCAGGAACGGTAAATAAATTTGGCTGAGTTGTTTGCTATGATTAGGGGTAATTATTAACACTTCTTAAAAAGCGAGTGGAAAAATGAGGCAAGTCATTGTATATCGAGACGAAGACGGCTATTGGATTGTGGAGTGTCCAAGTCTCAAAGGCTGTGTTAGTCAGGGAAAAACGAAAGAAGAAGCCTTGATTAATATAAAAGAGGCGATTGCCGGTTATATTGCGGCTTTAGCGGAAGACGGACTGCCGATTCCAGAGGATACATTGGAAACATTTCTGGCGGTTGTGTGAGTAAGCTACCGAGTGTTTCAGGCAAGGACTGTATTAAGGTGCTGGAGAAAGTCGGCTTTTACCAAAAACGACGAGAAAGCAGTCACGTTATTCTTCGTCGAGATAACCCATTTTCTCAGGTTGTTGTCCCAGATCACCCCAAACTGGCAAAGGGAACTTTGCGTTCAATTATTAGAGACGCCGAGTTGAGCGTGGATCAGTTTATTACCTTATTATAAATATCCCCAGCACCGTTAGGTTAAGCACCGAGGTCCAGAAAACGGGTTTCTTTAGGAAACCCGTTTTCTCGGTTTCTTAACCCGTAATACTAAATCCAGTTATTGATTATTTAGGATTTGCTGAAAAACTTTTTGCCGCAAACCCTAACTATAGGCTCAAGCTCATTTTTTCACTAGCTTGGGCAACTCTCGAAAACGTTGGCGTAAACTCTCGATATTAGCCGATTTACCGCCATAACGCCAATCAACGTAGGCGCGAGCAATCTCCTCGATAATATTCGCCACTAGCGGCGGTTGGACGCGGCGGGCGGCGGCGGCGTATTCTAAAGGAGTTTGAGCGGGATGTTTGCCATAACCGGCTTCTGTTAAGATTCCTAACATTTGCTGGTATAAACGCTCGATTGGTGGTAGTTTTGCTAACCGGCGACCCCGACGCCAACGATGGAACTGTCCCCATCCTAACCAACCAGCGTAAGCGAAGACGACCCCGACTAAACCGCCGAGAATTCCCCCTAAAAGACTGCCGGAAATAAAGCGCCATAACCAGGCCAATAACTGACCGATAGTAACGATAACATTTTCCCAAATCAGACCGAGAAAACCCGTTACTGGGGAGGGCAACCATCCGGCTACCCATTGCCAAAATTGCTTGAGGACGCTAAAAGGTTCCGCTTGCTCAAAGGATGGGGGAATTAATTCGTGGCCCGGGATAGGATCGAAATTGTACCAACCGTAACCGGGGAAAAACACCTCTGTGATGGCGTAAGCGTCCGTATTTTGGACAACATAAAAGCCAGTGAAAGGATTAAACTGGCCAGGGGCAAAACCGGTGGCTAATCGGGCAGGAATACCGATCGAGCGTAACATAATCGTTAACACGGTGGAAAAATGATCGGCGTAACCCCCCTGAAAACGAAATAAAAAGGCCGAGACTAAATCCTCATTTTCGGCTAAAAAGGGCAAATCGGCTTTTAATTCGTAGTTTTGCTTCAATGCTTGGGCTAAATATAGGGTCTTCTCGTAGGGAGAGGTTAAAGGTTTGGGAGATTTGGCCAGCAATTCCTCGGTTTTTCGGCGGACTTTCGGGGCAATTTCAGCAGGAATTTGTAAATAATGCTTGAGAATAGACTTAGGGTAGGTTTCTGGAGCCGATCGCAGTTGGCTGCGATTGCGTTCCGGCACTTGTGAGATTACAGTATAAGTTAGCCCTTCTGCTAATCCTCCCGGCGACCTTAAGCTATTTTCTCGGTCTAAAGATACCTGTCGAGTGGGAAAAAAGAGAAACTGGGGCGAAGTAAGAGCAGGGATAATATTCGGTAAACTGGAGACAATGCTGTAAGTTTGGACTACCTGATGGGTTTTGGCTTGGGTTGCAGGTAGCGGCACAAAAAAGCGATAGGACCAACTACTGCGATTTAAATCCTCCACTTCTTGATCTCGCGAGATTTGCCACCCTTGACCAGTATAGCGATCAAAGGCCATAGCCCGCCAGAATCCGGGGGCTTGGGAACGTACCCGCATGACTGTCTGGGGAGTCATACTTCCCCGCAAATTTTGGTTGATTTGGGGGTTAAAACCGTAATAAAAGGTGGAATCTAACTGTCCTGACCCTGTAGTGGGACTATTACCGCCATTTACGCCACCCTTCCCCGTTTCACCCTCGCGCACATAGCCGGGGTTAACGATTTGTCTGTCTCCCTGTTCAAAATCCTGATTTTCCATACCTCCTGGACTATTGACGGGAAAAGATTGAATTTGATAACCCGGAAAACGCGGCATCAGAGCAAAAATTGTCAATCCCAAGAGGAGAATTGTCAGAAAGAAAATCCCGAAACGTTTGGGAGAAAGGGGAGAATTTTGCAGGGAAACTAATTTTTTTGTGGCTAGACGCGGGGATTTCCTTGAGAAGAAAGGGAGACTCTGATTGAGATTATCTAAACCTAAACGAGAACGATAGTCTAAAACTAGGGTAGGTAGGGATAAAAGCAGAAAGAGGATTAACCAAGGCGCAAAAGCGAGGGTTTGGGAGATTGTCCCAGCGACTCCCAAGAGAATTAAACCGATTACCATAGAATACCCTAAATCTTTGCGTCGGGGCAGGTCAAAACTATGGAGAATTTGTAATTGAATTAGTAATTGTGTTAGGGCAATGCGACTATCCTGCATCGCAACTATATCACCCAAGAATAGCGCCAACACTACCAACATTCCGATCGCTATACAAAATTTTGCCCCAATATTGCGCTTTTTCCTGAGTCGCCAACTCCAGATTCCGCCGATAATACTGAGAGGAACGGCCCAAATACTGGTATAACTATCAGTAGCCACATCGGTGGCGATAATACCGACGATTACTAAAGCTTGCACCAGAATTCTTAAAATAATCGATTCCTCGGTTTCCGGCAAGGGAGAAGATTCTATCTTTTGCCAGAGGGTTTTTAAGGAAGGTCTTGGACGAGTGGCACTGCTAACCATAGGGTAAATTGGGAGAAGGATCAAAAAGTTAATTTTATGTTTCCCAGTTCTAATCTCGATCGCTCCATGAGGTAAAGTGGATTTTAGATGTCAGGAGACAGGAGACAGGAGAGGGGAGAAGGGAGAGGTGAGCAGGGGAGATAAGGAGAAAAAAGCCGATTACTGATAACTGATTACTGATTACTGATAACTGATTACTGATTACTGACCCATGATAGCCGTTACCACGCCTGAAATTTTACCGTTACTTCATCCCCTGATTGGACAATTAGCCACGGCAATTCTGTCCCACTGGGAAAATTATCTTGATTTGTCGCCCTTTGAGTTGCCGGAAGGTTTAGGCTATGTGGAGGGACGTTTAGAAGGGGAAAAATTAATTATCGAGAATCGCTGCTATCAAACTCCCCAGTTCCGCAAAATGCACCTAGAACTGGCTAAACTGGGCAATGGTTTGGATATACTTCACTGTGTCATGTTCCCCCGTCCAGAATATCCGCTGCCGATGTTCGGATGTGATATAGTCTCTGGCAAAGCGGGAATCAGTGCCGCTATTGTGGATCTTTCTCCCACCAGTGGCGATAAAACCCTCTCTAGTGCCTATAATCAAGCTTTAGCGGCTTTACCTGCGGCTAATTTCGCCCAAGCTCGTGATTTACCGCCTTGGGGTCATATTTTCTCCCAATATTGTCTGTTTATTCGTCCCGAAACCGCCGCCGAGGAACGACAATTTTTACAAAGAGTTACAGATTTCTTGACAATTCACTGCAAATGTGCTAGGGAAAGTCAGCCTCTTTCTGGGGAAGAAGCGCGCATTTATTTACAGGGACAACGGGATTATTGTAGTCAACAGCAAAAAAACGATAAAACTCGGCGTGTACTAGAAAAAGCCTTTGGTTGGGAATGGGCAGAGCGTTATATGACAGGTGTTCTCTTCGATTTACCCGATTAAACTGAACTATCCCCTCCCCCCTTGCTCCTAGGGTTGATTCATCGTAGGGTTGATTCATCGTAGGGTTGATTCATCGTAGGGTTGATTCATCGTAGGGTTGATTCATCGTAGGGTTGATTCATCGTAGGGTTGATTCATCGTAGGGTTGATTCATGAATCAACCCTACCATTAGTATGCGGGGGAGCCGACAATTTTTAACACCTACCCACTTAATTTAGAGATTTTCTGCAACCTCATCGGTATTTTTCCCATTTTTGAACTCTCAAACCCTAATTAGGCCAGCAGTCTCTTGAAACTTAACAATATTAACAGACAAGGACAGGAAAATAATTGCTAGATTGATTTAGGTACAGTTAACTGTAACCGCGAGAACAAGAGAAAAAAGGTGGTTTTGCTAGGTAAAACCGTCAAAAAGCCTTAGCTTAATTTCTCGATTCTGACGATTAAATAAATATTAAAACAGCCGATGAATCTAACGAACTTTCCTTGGTTAACTGCCATCATCCTTTTTCCCATCGTCGCCGCTTTATTGGTTCCCATAATTCCCGATAAAGACGGTAAAACCGTGAGATGGTTTGCTCTGACGGTGGGATTAATCGACTTTGCCCTAATTATCTACGCTTTCTATAGCAGTTACGATTTCGCTAATCCCAATCTGCAATTAGTGGAAAGTTACCAATGGTTGCCCGAAATTGACCTAAGATGGTCCTTAGGAGCCGATGGCCTCTCCATGCCTCTGATTATCTTAACGGGATTTATCACCACTCTGGCTATCTTAGCGGCTTGGCCGGTGACTTTTAAACCGAAACTATTCTACTTCCTAATGCTGTTGATGTACGGGGGACAGATTGCGGTGTTTGCCGTACAGGATCTGTTACTGTTCTTCCTCGTCTGGGAATTAGAATTAGTCCCCGTCTATCTCATCCTCTCCATTTGGGGCGGTAAACGCCGTCTCTACGCGGCCACCAAATTTATCCTTTACACCGCCGGAGGCTCTCTATTTATCCTTGTAGCGGCGCTGACGATGGCTTTTTATGGCGATACCGTCTCCTTTGACATGGTGACTATTGCTGGCAAGGATTTCCCCCTGAAACTGCAATTATTCCTCTACGCTGGTTTTCTGATTGCCTACGGGGTAAAACTGCCGATTTTCCCCCTCCATACTTGGCTACCAGATGCCCACGGCGAAGCCACTGCCCCCGCCCATATGTTACTAGCGGGAATTTTGCTTAAAATGGGTGGTTATGCGCTCCTACGGATGAATATGGGGATGTTACCCGATGCTCACGCCGTTTTCGCCCCCGTTTTGGTGATTTTAGGGGTAGTTAATATTATCTACGCCGCCTTAACCTCCTTTGCCCAACGCAATCTTAAGCGCAAAATTGCCTATTCTTCCATCTCTCACATGGGATTTGTGCTGATTGGCATGGCTTCCTTTACCGATATTGGTACAAGCGGGGCGATGTTACAGATGATTTCCCACGGACTGATTGGGGCGAGTTTATTCTTTATGGTCGGTTGTACCTACGATCGCACCCATACCCTGATGTTAGACGAGATGGGCGGTGTCGGCAAGAAAATGAAGAAAGTTTTTGCCATGTGGACCACCTGTTCCCTCGCTTCCCTCGCTTTGCCCGGGATGAGCGGTTTTGTGGCGGAATTAATGGTATTTATCGGTTTTGCCACCAGTGATGCCTATAGTCCCACTTTCCGCGTTATTATCGTCTTTTTAGCGGCTATCGGTGTCATTCTCACCCCGATTTATCTTTTGTCCATGTTGCGAGAAATTCTCTATGGGCCGGAAAATAAGGAATTAGAAGAACACCATGCCCTAGTGGATGCGGAACCCCGGGAAGTCTTTATTATCGCTTCTCTATTAGTGCCAATTATCGGCATTGGACTCTATCCCAAAGTGGCCACGACAATTTACGATGCTACTACCAATAAATTAACCGCCCTAGCGCGTAATTCTGTCCCCAGTTTAGTACAACAGGCAAAGGCAAAAACCGCTAGTTTCTCCCTTTATTCCCTAAAAGCCCCCGAAATTTAAATGTAGGGTGGGTTAGGCGACGACAAGTTAAGCAGTTAACCAATAATTAAAAATTCGCCGTAACCCACCACATTATTGATCAAGAGAGGACTTATCAGGAATAAGTAGCTTTAACAGAAACAATATCTGACTTATTTCGGAACGCATAGCTCTGATCTCACCTTCAATCACATCAAAGCGTTTTGATATTGAATTCTTGTCATAATCAATAGGCATCGAGTCTTGAGTAGATAGATTGTTGAGTTTATTAGCAAGAGCTGCCCAACTATTAGCTTTTAATCCAAAATAATACTTAGCTTCATTTAGCGTTCTAAACTGCTGCTTAAGAGTATCAACAGTGAAGTTGATTGTCTGATAAACGCAAGCTTGGTTGTCTATATCTTCCTCAACCATATCAACAACCTCACGAATAAGTTGATCGTGATTTTCACTAATCTGAGCGGCGGCTCCTAGTATACGAGAGGTCGCTTTAATCTGCAATTCAGTATCTTGTTGAAGCTGATCGGCAATTTTACGAACTTGTTCCCCCAATGTGCCTTTACGCTTTGGCTCTAGAGCAGGTGTTAACTCTTGACTCATGAAAAATCTCCTTTATTCCTGGACTTCCCCCGTATAAACATACTAGCTATGGCTAAAAGTCTTACAGAGCCTGAGTTCAAGCAATACAATACCAATGAACTACTGGACACAAAATCCTGAAGTTCTTACGCCGATAGGGTTTGAGGCAAAAATTTTCAAATTTGACCTTTAGACCATTATAGCTTGTTTCGGGGCAGAAAATCAGCAAAAACATGGCTACAGAGGGAATCCCTTACTCTAGAGATTAATGACACTATCTGTTAAAATCAGGTTAGCGATCACTATACAGCCAACTCTAGGTCATCGCTCTACTCCAGATACAGTCAACGGTACAGCCATTTTCAAGTGAAAAATGTACCCAGTAGTCTCTTTTCAATTTTTTCTTAGAAGCGACCTGCAGTAAGGGTTTTGTTAATTTTTTAGTATTTATGTATGGGCGAAGTCCAGTTATTCAGAAAGGATATCTTTAATGGCAAGCCAAATGCGTTTGAGCTTTTGCAGCAAACCAACTGGATTACCAGTAGATTCCACTTCTACCGAATCAACTAATTGTTGAATCCTATCCATACGCTCTGCTAAAGCATAAAGGTTATTCACCGCCTCATCCTTGCTTGCCAACGATTCACGCAGTAGAACAACCATTTCAGCAATTTCCTGCTTTAGACGCTCATTTTCAATTTTACGGCGAGTTTCCCAACCCTTGATGCCAGCCTTTGAGCGTCTTTCTCGTTTAAGCAGCTCTTGGGCTTCATTATACAGAGTCAGATATTGCGTCCGCCGGGCATCTGCTTCTTGATATTTGGCTATTAATTCAACAGTTTTTGCCTTCTCTTCGTTATAAAGACAAAGAGTTTGCTGATATCTTTGCTGCTCACTAAGATAGAGTTGATTATTCTGCGTTGCACGCTGCTCCCATTCATCAACTGCAAGCTGTGAAGTCTGAAGCTGTTGCTGCAATTGAGCTTTTTCCTGCTGCAACAAAAACTTATCACCTCTAGCATTATCTCGCTGCTGTTTCAGTTCATGATAAGAGGGTGGCTCTGGCTGCCGAGAGCGAGGATTGTTGCGCTCATTATCACTATTAGAATCTCGGCGATCCGCCCTTCGCATCCCTGGCATAATTCAACCTCCGAAGCAGATATCCCTATAACTTGAGTCTTCCCAAATCAACGGAACGAGATAGCATTCGACAAGCTAAACCTCCGGCTCTTCTGGTTTCTGTGTGGAAACTAGGTCTATACTGATAGTTTCTTCAGCAAAATAGTCCTAAAAGTCTTTCCCAGTAAACATTTCACGATTCCATAAGCAAAAACTATCACACAAAGTCGAGAAGAGCCAACCTCCTAATGAATCAATCAGTATCGATCACACTAAAAAATAACTTGACGGACACTATCACTACTAAGAGTTAAAGCGACCTAACGACTTAATCAAGAGGCAATCGCCACTCTCAACTTAAATCTAAAATATCATATTTGTCCGCTCCAATGATTTGCCATAACCCGATTACTTCTTAATTCTGGCTCTTCGGTTTGTCTTATGCAGATTTTTGTCAATTGTTTTTGATCTAGAGCGAACTAATCAATTAAATCTCTTGCCAGATAAGGATTTAGTCGATTTATGCCCCCCTATCGAACCATACCAAGTAACGAAGAGCCTTAATTCTTAACTGTAGCGAGCATCAATAATCTTGGCGAACTGAACAACGAAGTCAGCTATTTTTAATTGCGTAATCCTTGCTCAAATAGCGACTATTGAGACTTAAACAAAAACTGAGGTAACAATAGTTAAATAGTTTCAAACCTATAGCAGTAAGCCATCAGCTTTGAATCAGTTATATAGGAAGTTGTCGTTTTCTTTTCACTGTTTACTGATTACTGTTCACTGATAACTGAAAAATCCCCACCCTACCCAATCACCTCATGTAAATCCGTCGGTGCGAGATTAGGATAAACCACTTCACCATCCTTAAACCAGATAATGCGCTGAGAGTGACGCGCCACATCAGCCTCGTGAGTTACCATGACGATAGTAATGCCACTGTTATTCAATTCCGAGAAAATAGCCATCACCTCTTGGGTAGTTTTCGAGTCTAGCGCCCCCGTCGGTTCATCAGCAAGTAATAATATAGGTTGATTGACAATTGCCCTAGCAATAGCGACGCGCTGCTGTTGTCCCCCCGATAATTGATTGGGTTTATTGTGCAGTCGATTATCTAATTTTACCTTCGTTAAAGCAGCGATCGCTCTTTCCTTTCTTTCTTGGGGAGAAACCCCACCATAAATCATTGGTAACATGACATTTTCCAGCGCACTCATCTGGGGTAAAAGATGGAATTGCTGGAAAACAAAGCCGATTTTGCGATTGCGAATCTGAGCTAAATCCCCATCCGGCAGCGTGGAAACGTCCAGATTTTCTAGATAATAAGACCCCGAGGTGGGACGATCAAGACAGCCGATAATATTCATGGCCGTGGATTTTCCCGAACCCGAAGCCCCCATAATAGCGCAATATTCCCCTTTTTTCAGGCTCAAATTGACGTTATTAAGAGCTTTAACCATGGTTTCGCCACTGCCGTAGATTTTAGATACATTTTCGAGGCGAATAATTACTGGCTGATAGACTTCGGCTTTATCGTTGCGTTCGCTGAGAGAGGAAGTATCAAAACTCATGAAATAAATTCGTGGGGGCAGGGTGTGGGGTGTAGGGTGTGGGGTGTAGGGTTTTAGCGATTTTTAGGGGGTCAATTACCTAATTTTCAGGCAAAAAGTGCCTAAATTTCCCCCCGATCACTCCCATATCTGGTACTTTTTGATTTACAAAAACTCTCAAAGTCTTAACCCACAAGGGTTTTACCATTATTCAGCAAGCCCTAAATAGAGATAAAACCATTAAATGCAGCTATTCTAACCTGAGCAATTCTCCATTCAAGCAACATCCTTGAGAAAACCGACTAAAGGCAAGAAAACCGGCGCTAAATTCGATCGAGCCACGGCTAAACAGGGATAGGATCGATCGCTATAATTTTCCCCCACCTGCAAGGGAAAAATCTTTTCTCCTAAAGAGATAAATACTCCGCCAGCGGCCTGTAGAATTGCCCAGACCGCAGCAATATCCCAGACTTTCGGGGTTGCTTCCACTCCTCCCAAAACCGTGCCATCGGCAACCAAAAGCAGATTATAACTAGCCACTCCTATCATCCGCACTTTGCAGGGAAAGGGATTTTTAAATATATCTGTACTACGAGCGCAGAGATTAAACAGATGATTTTTGCTGGGAAAATCTTCGCTGGTGTGAATCGGTTGACCATCACGGTAGGCTCCCTCTGGACCGGTTAAACCCGTCTCACCGTACCAATAACCATAATAGGCCTGTTTTAGGCAGGGGAGATAAACAAATCCGAACACGGGAGTCCCCCAGTAGAGAAGTCCTAGGGAAATGCCCCAGATGGGAATACCGCGAGTAAAATTAGTCGTGCCGTCGATTGGATCCACTACCCAACACCATTCTTGATCCGGGAAAATATGGGTAGTTTCCTCGGTTAGGACTCCATGATCCTGGAAAGTGCGGGCAATTAGCGATCGCAATTCCCGATCAGACCAACGGTCGGCAGCCGTCACTAAAGTCCCATCTGCTTTATTGGTGGCCTGTAATTTGCCAAAATCAGCCAGTAAGCGATCGCCCACCTGCTCGGTAGCCTGATAACAAAAGTCTAAAACCTGACTCCAAAAAGTTTCCATAATTTTCTCGTTCGTCTTCTAGTAGAATATTAAATCATTGTCTAAACTTAGGTAGTCGAGATTGAGCGCGGAAGCACACCAAGAGATCAGACTAGCTACCCGTCTAGAAGCGATACTTTACCTAAAAGGGCAGCCTGTCCCCTTAACCGAGATGGTGACATTAACCAACAGCGATCGCTTGACGGTGGAAGATGCCATGATCGAGTTAATGTCCGATTATGCCCACCGGGATAGTGCCTTGGAAGTGGTGGAAACCCCCCTCGGTTATAGTTTACAATTGCGGTCAGCTTATCAGAATTTGATCGAAGACCTGATCCCGGCCGAATTAGGCACAGGAACCCTCCGTACTTTAGCAGCGATCGCACTGAAAGAACCGATTTTGCAAGCGGATTTAATTAATTTGCGGGGCAGTACGGCCTATCAACAGGTTCAGGACTTGGTAGAACGAGGATTTGTGAGAAAACGCAAGCAAAACGAGGGTAGATCCTACTGGTTAGAAGTAACCGATAAATTTCATCAATATTTCGAGGTTGACAATCTTAGGGAACAGGGTATTCTGGAAGCTACCGATCAGGAATAAGGAGAGAGAGGGTATATTAGGGGTGAATATTTCTGATCACTGAGCTAAACTTGAGGAAGATGGGGGGACTTCGGGCAATCAAGAAGAGCGATTTGTTAACCTAGATCCAATAACCACTACAGCGTGGGAGTTCTGATGACTTTTAATCCTGATTTTTTTCCCTGGGAAACCGAAGAACAAAACGATAACTGTCTGATGCAGTATCTCCAGCAGCAGCATCCTGAAACCCTTGAGAGAATAGCCCAATCCGTCAGTAGCGAAATTAAAGATATTATCTCGCAAAACGTCAAGGGATTGGTGGGAATGTTGCCCTCAGAGGATTTTGCGGTACAAATTACCACTGACCGCGAGAATTTGGCGAATCTTCTCGCTTCAGCGATGATGACAGGTTATTTCCTCGGTCAAGTGGAGAAGCGCCATCATTTAGAATCAATTTTGTTAGCTACAGAATCAATTAAATTGGGCAAAAAACCAAAAATAGATTAATCTTCACCCCAAAAAGATAGAGACACTTTCATCGGTGTCTCTATCGGTTTTTAACCCCCTTTGGCAAAACTCACCATCACCAAAATCGAGAGCAGGATACCGGGGACAAGTAAACCCGCTAATAATCCAAATTCAGTCAGCGTCATAGGAAAATATGCCCAAAATTCCATCACTTCCCACTCTAACCCCCTCTTCCGGCCACCTCAACAAAGCTTAAGGAAAATTTAAAGCCTTTTATCGGTTTTTCTCCTATCAGTTGTTCGACTAGACAAACCAAAGAGAGTCGTTTTGATGTTGCCAAGCGGTTTATAAGTAGCTGGTTATAATTAAATTAAAAATGGATTTTAGGTTCGATCCCCCCTGCCCCCCCTTGATAAGGTAGGGTTGATTCATGAATCAACCCTACGCTTGATAAGGGGGGTGTCTGATAATTTTTAACGCCTACCTACTTAATTCTTTTTTCAGCGCTTCGTATAAAGCTGAATAATCTTCCTCTGCGAATCCCATTTCTAAAGCTTTTTCAAGAAGGCGCTGTACTCCTGTTAGGGGAAAAGTGGTTAAATCTAACTTCTCCGATTCCTCTAAAAAGAGATTAACATCTTTGAGTAAATGTTTAGTAGGAAAATTAGGGTTAGCATAATTTTCTTCTAACATTCTGGTTAATTTTTTGTCAAAAGTAGGCGCATATAAGGCACTTTGACGCAGGATAGTCATGAACTTTTCTAGATCTACTCCTTGCTGGGATAAAAAAGCTAAACTCAAAGCAAAAGCACTGGTTAAAGCAGCAATTAATTGATTTAAAGCTAATTTTAACGCCGCGGCGGTTCCCACTTCCCCGATTAACATCGGTTCTTGACCAAAATGTGCTAATAAATTTGACCATTGATGGAACTGTTTCTCCGTTGCTCCCACCATAACTAAGAGAGTCCCATTTTTAGCTTCAGGAATACTTCCTAACACGGGTGCTTCTAGATATTCTCCCCCTTTAGCCACAATTTGATCTCGCAGTTGTTTACTTTCCGAAGGAGCAATAGTTCCCATCTGGATAATAGTCCGATTATTGAAGTTAGATTGCTCGGAATTTAATCCTAAAACCTCTTGGATAGCAGCAGCATTGGTTAACATTAAAATCAGACAATCTGCCTCTTGAATGACTTGCTCGGAACAGCTAACTGTTTTGGCTCCTAACTGCTGTAAAGGTGCTAATTTTTCTAAGGTGCGATTATAGGCAATAACAGAAATTTTCTGATTTAATAATCTTTCTACCATTGGCGTTCCCATTAATCCTGTTCCCAAAAATCCAACTTTCATAACTCAATTTTTCCTGATTTAGTGATTAATTTTTACTTGTTTTTATGGCTGTCCAATGACGTTCGGAAGACTGATAAATTTTAACATTTTTTAATCCCGATTGCTGGATTAAATCGGCGATTTCTGCTAGGGTAAAAGCGGCATGGAGAGAATCTTTAAATAGTTGCGCTTGTCGGGGAGAAAAATTAGGATCGATTTCCCTCACCATCCCCTTGATTATTTCCTCGGAATCGGGACGGAATAAATCTCTTAAAAAAATGCCACCATTGGGTTTTAAAACTCGCTTAATTTCCCGTAAAAAAGGCAGAGGATTTTCGAGATGATGGATTAAACTATTAGAAATAACTAAATCAAATTGCTCGGATTGGTAGGGAAGATTTTTTCCATCAACTTTCTCCAATTTTATCTGTTCTTGACAGTTAGCATTAAGGATATTTTTTTGACCAATTTCTAACATAGAATCGGCCAGATCAATAGCGATAATTTGCCATTGGGGACGTAGTTGACTGATCATAATCGGAATGCGTGCAGTACCGGTTCCTACATCTAACACCCTAGCATTAATACCGGCCAATTGTACGGCTTCTTTAGCGAAATTAGTATTAACTTCTGTGAAGTCCATGGCATCATATTCGATCGCTTCTTCCCGATCATCCATTACTTCTGGTTCTAAAATTCTTTCCATAGAAAAGCTATCTTTAGGGATTACAATATTCACAATACATTGGATCGGCAGTTTTTTGACCGTTGGGAAAGAGTTTTTCTTCTCGATAATCACACTTTTGACAACCGTATAGTTCCAGTTTAATCAAAGAGGTGGGAAAGTGACATAAACCACAGGGTAAACCCGATGTTATTTCGATAATATCAAACCCCGGACAACCACAATTAGGACATAATTGATTAAGTTTCTGAACAAGATTTGCTGTCGCAGCAACAATTGCTTTCATCCTCGTGGGATTGTGCATAGCGCGCATATCGGTTTCTAGGTGTACTTTGCCGTTTTTGTCAAGAATATCTTCAACAATTTTAACTAAATTTTTCTGGTCAGTAATTCCCTTAAAAATATGCTCAGAGTCGAGAGAATTTTTATCAAACATCACCACTAAACCATGACTAGGAAACCCTATTTTTTCAGCAAATTCTAAAGCATCTGCTAGATTAGTTACAGTTTGTTGAGCGTGATTAGTTTCCGTGACTATTGCTTGACCAATTATTTCTAGATTATGGACTCGATCGAACAATAAAATCAATTCACGATTACAGGAAACTAGCGGCAAGTTGGGATAGGGATAAAAACTACCCTCACTAGCAATTCCGATATCGTATCCCGAAAGCTCGATCGCTTGTTGTGCCTTCCTGCGAGCGGTTTCAATTTGTGTCCCGATGCGCTTAATATCCCGGGTAAAAGTGCCAAAGCGATCGGTATCAAAATTATCGGGTACAATCACCTTAAGGCCTATTTCTTGCGCTAAAATCGGTGCAATCACCCGCTCTTTTCCGTGCATAGTCCCTAAAATTGCTATCCGATCTTGAAACATCTTTGTCAAGTAAAAAGGAGACAGGAGACAGGAGACAGGAGACAAATTCACCTGATAACTGATGGTGGGTTACGGCGAATACTAAATAGGTGGTAAAATATCTAAGTTATTGTCGCCTAACCCACCCTACGCTAACTTTCTGGGTTTTTTCCCTGAGCTTGTTTTAATCTTTCTGCTGCTGTTTCCATGACTTCTGCAAAGTTTTCGAGAATTTCGCCGGGGTGCGCTTCGAAGATTTTTGTGGATAGGGAAATGCGATTTTTATATTCGTCAATTTCTGCGACTACCACTTTAATTGCTTGACCAACTTTAAAGAAAGTCATGGGAGAATTAAAAGAGGCTCCTGTCACCTGTTTAGCATGGAGTAATCCCGTCACTCCACCGCAATCGACAAAGACACCGTAGGGTTGTAATTTAACCACGGTGCCACTTAATAATTTACCCACAGCTAATTGACTGATAGCGTTAGCGCGAGCAATTTCTCGCTGAGATAAAACTAATTTATTATTTTCTTGATCGATTTGAATAAAAGTTGCGGTTAAAAGTTGTCCGATGAGGGAATCTAAATCATTTTTTTCGATTAAATGGGAGCGAGGGATAAATCCTTTTAATCCCTCCACTTCCCCCGTCACTCCCCCCTTATTCACCCCCGTGACGCGCAGCTGCACCGACTTGCCACTTTCAGAGATTTCCCTGACATTTTCCCAAGCTTTTTGTAGTAATAATTGCCGCAGAGACAGGGTAACTTGTCCTTCCGCGTCCTGTCCACGGGTAATCAGAAAATCGAATTCTGCATCTATGGGTAAAGCTTCGGCAATGGAAGTAACATTTTCCAGGGAAATTTCCCTTAAAGAAATAAAAGCGGAGGATTTGCCGCCAATATCGATGAATGCTCCATCGGAGGTGTGTTGATCGACTCTCCCGCGCACGATCTGCCCTTTTTCAAATTGATAATCGTATTGATCAAGAGCTTTGGCAAAATCGTCCATGGAAAAGGCAGGGTTCGGTGTCATGATAAATAGAATGGTTACAAGTATAATTTCGATCTGCTTCCAGTGTAAGCTGAAGCTTGAGGGGTCAGACCATTAAGATTTAAGAAGGCTAAATAACTCTAGCACATGATCCCAAGCAGATTTGGCCGCATTAGCATTATAACTAGCCCTTTGGTCGCAGAAAAAGCCATGGTCGGCATTTTCATAGCGGAAAACTCGATGAGGAATTTGATAACGGATTAATGCGTTTTCTATCTCATCCACTTGCTTTTGAGGAATACTCGCATCTAACATCCCGAAAAATGCGTAGATTGTCCCCTTGATTTGGGGAGTCACCTTCACTGTTCCTTGGCCACCCCCAGGGGTTCCCGTGGTGATTCCCGCACCGTAAAAAGAGGCACTAACTTTGATATCCTCTAGAGTGGAGACAAGATAAACCACATGACCACCAAAACAAAAACCGATCGTGCCGACACCGGTTTTTTGCACCTGTGGCAAACTATAAAGATAATCGATGGTGGCTTGGATATCGCTGATTAATTCGGCTGCTTTGGTTTGTTCTTTGTACTGACGACCGATTTCGATATCTTCTATACTGTACCCCGTTTCAAAACCCGGAGCGAATCGCTGATAAATGGCAGGAGCGATCGCTATATAGCCTTCTTGGGCAATTCTGCGGGTGACATCGCGAATATGGTCGTTTACGCCGAATATTTCCTGAATCACGATAATTGCCGGATAAATTCCCACCCGATCGGGAATGGCTAAATAGGCATCTATGTCAATATCTTTGTTAGGAATCGTAACAGTTTGCGTATTAATAGTCATAATTTTCTCGATGAAAAGGGTGTTAGGGTGTTAGGGTGTTGGGGTTTTAGGGTTTTAGGGTTGTAGGGTTTTAGTTGAATTCCCCCAATTCCCCATCTCCCCAATTCCCCAATTCCCCATTCCCCATCTCCCCATTCCCCAATTCCTCAAATTAAAACAAACTTTTTCAAGGCCACGGCAACCCCATTTAAGTCTACACTAGGGGCAACCCAATCGGCTTGATCCTTAACAGCTTGGGGAGCATTACCCATGGCAACACCGACACCCGCATAGGTGAGCATAGAAACATCATTAAAATTATCACCGATCGCCATAACGTTTTGCGGTTGTAATCCTAGGATATCTTCGGCCAAAAATTGGGTGGCGCTTCCCTTAGTGGCCTCAACGTGGGTAACTTCAAAAAAAGTCGGACTCGATTGGGTAAAGTATAAATCTTGATTTTGATAGCGTTGCTGTAAATGATGCCAAATCTCGGCGATAAATTGCTTATCTTCCCCCATGGCCAGGATTTTAGTGGTTTTGTGGGCAACTTTGCGTAAATCTCCCACTGCTTGGGCAATAATACCCGATCGCTGCCGATAGAATTCCGTTTCCGCGTTTAATTGCCGCACATAAAGCACATCGTCCATATAAAAATTAAGGGAGATTTTCTCTTTCCATTGGGGTTGTTCGAGATAATCTAAAAGATCGATCGCCAAGTCGGGGGAAATGGGAGTATGTCGATGGTGAACTTGGGAAACAGGATCTTGAATCCAAGCGCCATTGTAAGCAATTAAAGGTAAAGTGGATTTAAGGCGTTTATGAAAACGTAAAGCCGAGCGGTACATCCTACCAGTGCCAATAGCGACGGGAATTCCCTTTTTTTGGACGGCCGAGACAGCTTGCACCACAGCTGGATTAACCTGATTGTTATCACCGGCGATCGTTCCATCCACATCGACAACGATTAAGCGAATATCCACAGTTATGTCCCATTCAACAGTCAACAGTTATTGACACTCTCGCCGTCAAGCTACGCTGTGACTGGAGATTCTTGCTTCTACTGTGGGCAGAATTGACCTTAGCCGTTAAGCTTCTATCCTGCTTGACCCGTCACCATTACATTTTCAAGGGCGATATTTGTTCCGAGGTACAAAGGAGCGGGAGGTTTCCGTGATCCCTTACGCGCTTTACCGCTTTCTGTATTCTAGCGAAATCCCTCGAAAATTGTCAAAGTATTGAAAGCTAGGATGGAAGGCATGGGATTAAATGCAACAGTCCGAACATTTGGATACACGAATAAAACAATATTAAATTGGGAAAAGAAATTATCAGCCTGACAAGAAACGTTAGTATTTAACTCCAGAGGAACTGTCACCATAATTACCTCAACTGCCCTAGTTAATTATTTTTAGCTAGTTGACTAACAAGCCATGCTCTTAAATTCTTTTCTGCCCTCACTTC
>VYLL01000043.1_pt1 | contig 61087 bp, 51 predicted proteins | sample 5114301 | NCBI WGS metagenome assembly VYLL01 (sample SAMN12291809, study PRJNA351875) | freshwater metagenome | isolation source: freshwater lake | place: USA: Michigan, MSU2 Lake | collected 2011-08-16 | reverse complement strand
AAAGAACAAATTTACTTCTGCACCTTCACATGCTAGCTGAGCGGCTGGCATCGTCCCGAGGCGGAGACGATGCTTGACTTTGCAATCGAAGTTTAGCTGAGCGGTTGGCATCGTGCCAAGGCGGAGTTATCTTTGGCAGCTACAAGAAAGTTGGGCAAGCGTGTTTAGCATCGTCCCGAGGCGGAGACGATGCTTGACGAGCGAGCGGCCTCAAAGCCTCTCCACAATTTCTTTAAAATCTAGATTCTCCCAGTTCTTTTCAATGTCTAGTTGTTTCAATACGTCTTCCATAATTCTCTTTTGCTTTTGGCCTGTCTCATAGGCAACAGAGTAGGGTATATTTTCGTGAAAAGTGACCATCGAATAAAGCGGAATCCATTTTTCCGGAAACAATTCGTGTAACTTCGATTCGATCTTTTTGCGTAGAATAAAATCTGCGTCATTGACTAAATCGCGCATCTCGACAAAATTATCCAGTGCTAACTTTGCGATGGCATCGGCATTCGGTTTTCGTATTTCTTGGAAGGAGGGAAGAACTTGATCCCAGTCGTCTGCAAATTGATTTAGGAGTTGATTAAGAACATCACAATCTTCGAAGCCGGCATTCATTCCTTGTCCGTAAAAAGGGACAATGGCGTGAGCAGCATCGCCAATCAACAGCGTTTTATTTCGAACCCAGGGATAGCAACGCATCGTTACCAATGAGGAACTGGGATTTTGAAAGAACTCTTCCAGTAGTTGAGGTATCAGAGAATAGGCATCTGGGAAAACAGACTTAAAAAAATCCTTGACCTTTTCTTTTGTGGAAAGGGTTTCAAATGAAGTCTCTCCAGTGAAAGGAAAGAACAATGTCAAGGTGAAGCTTCCGTCTGGGTTAGGGAGAGCGATCAGCATATAGCTTTCGCGTGGCCAGATGTGTAGGGCATTTTTCTCCATTTGGAAAGAGCCCGCTGCTCCTGCAGGAATATGTAATTCTTTATAGCCGTGTTCAATATAGCTTTGAGAGAAATTGAATTGGTCTGTGAACTGCATCGCGAGCCGCACGGCCGAGAATGCTCCATCGGAACCAATGATCAAATCGAACTTTGAATTTTGAATGTTGAATTTTGAGTTTTGAATGGCGAGTTCCGTTTTGTCAAAATCGACTGCGGTAATTCGTTGTTCAAAATGAAACTCAACGCCAAGCGATTCCGCTTTTGTCATCAGCACTTTGTTTAATCCACTTCGCGAAATGGAATTGATATATTGACCCGCTTTTCCGTAGGGTTGAAAATTTAAATTCCCATGCAAATCGTGGATCATTCGACCGTGCATCGGTATGGCTTCTTTTTTCAATTCTTCGGCTAGCCCTACTTCTTCCAAGGCACGTATTCCGCGATTACTCAGTGCTAGATTGATCGAGCGACCTTCATAGCCCGCGCTTTTTCGCATGTCGTTCCGCCTTTCAAAAACAGAAACTTGATAGCCTCTATTTTTTAGATAAATAGCAAGTAATGATCCTACTAATCCTGCACCAGTAATGGCGATGTGCTTTTGGGTTTTCATTTAGCAAGCGAGGCTTTAAAAATCTCTACAAACTTAAATACGTCTTCAAACCGATTATACAAAGGAACTGGAGCAACTCTAATGACACCCGGCTCACGCCAATCGGCAATGATGCCTGCCTTTGTTAATTTCTTAAAAACAGATTTTCCATTTTGATGCATTAAAATAGAAAGTTGGCAGCCACGTTGTTTCGGATCATCGGGAGTGATCACACTAAAAGAGGTATTTGAGTTACCAATTTGATTAAGCAGAAATGTTAAGTATCCCGTGAGCAACAAACTTTTTTCTCTGAGATTTTTTATCCCTGCTTTTTCAAATACCTGAAGCGATGCGAGCAGTGCAGCACCTGATAAGACCGGAAAATTGGAGAGCTGCCATCCATCTGCACCAAGCATGGGAATAAATCCCTTTTTCATTTGAAACCGGTCTTTCTCATGATGCCCCCACCAGCCAGCCAACCGTGGAAGAGACGAATCATTGGCATGCCGTTCATGTACGAAGGCACCCGCTACACCACCAGGTCCTGAGTTCAAGTATTTGTAACTGCACCAGACAGCAAAATCTACCTGATCTTTGTGAAGCTGTAGTGGCACATTTCCGATGGCATGCGCGAGATCGAAGCCGGCATAGGCACCTGCATCGTGCGCTGCTTTTGTTATCTTTTTGATTTCAAAGAATTGACCTGAGTAATACTGTACAGCTCCGAAAATAATCAACGCTACTTGCTCTTTATTTTCTTCAATCGCTTGAAGGATGTCCGCTGTGCGCAATGTGAATTCTCCTTTTCTTGGGGCTAGCTCTATCAGGGTTGTTGAAGGATCCAAACCATGAAACTTCAATTGTGATTCAAACGCGTATTGATCTGAAGAGAAAGCACCTGCTTCCGTGATAATTTTGAATCGTTGTTTGGTAGGGCGGTAAAAGGAAGCCATCATCAAGTGTAAATTGACCGTGAGTTGATTCATGGCCACCACCTCTATTGGCTTTGCGCCAACCAACTTTGCCAGCGTTTTCTTGCTAAACTTGTGGTAATACAACCAAGGTCTTTTTGCATGAACATGCCCCTCTACACCGAGTGCTGCCCAGTCGGTGAGTTCTTCCATGATAAATTTTTTCGCAGCAATGGGTTGAAGGCCGAGTGAGTTGCCGGTGAAGTAAAGAGCTGTTTTGCCATTTATCTTAGGCAAATGAAACTGTTTCCGGAATGACTTTAAGGGATCATTTTGATCTAGCTTTTTTGCAAACGAGATAGTTGATTCGAAGTGGACGGGCATGTGATTTATTAAGATATCAATTGTTTTTGGTGATGTTGCACATGGTAGATAGTAAAGTATAGCATCTCACGCAATGTGAGTTTGCCAAGCAACGGATGTGGTAATATGAGTTGATCAAGTTGCGCTTCTGAAAACCTATCAATTCTTCTTGTCAACTTCTGCACCACTTTGGTAAGGTTAGCCGATAGTTTTTCTACGGAGTCAGTTTTGGGTGGAGGTACAAATCTTCCGGAGGCACGACCTCCTGCCTTTAGTTTGCTGTGATACCGCGCTACTAATTCTTCATAAGATCTTGACTTTCTGTTGGCAGTGCCAAAAATCAACCGCAGCAAAAATGCCGGTAAGCTTAAAGCAGTGGAAACAGGCGAAACACTTTTTACAATATGATCAAGAAGTTGGACGGCATTCCATTTTCCGGGGTTTGCGATAAGTAGCTGCCCAGCATTCAACGACTGAATACTTTTTATGTAGTTGCCATGCTGAAGAAGAAGCAAAGCTTTCAGTTCATGTTTTTCCATATCAAACAAACCGTTTGTCTGACTCCATTACTGCTCCGCAGTTTTTACATGTTCTTAGTTCTTCCGATCCATAAAAGTCGCGAAAACGAGGTATAAAATCCTTTTCTATATTCTCGAGATGAAATTTATATTCGTGAAGCTTGTGATTACATTTTTCGCAGAACCACATCAGACCATCGTCTTCGGTCGTTTCCCGCTTGCACTCGATCACCAGCCCAATTGAATTAGGTGTCCGTATAGGCGAATGAGGGACACGTGCGGGCAGCAAAAACATATCACCTTCATTCAGTTGGATGTCCACTGCCTTCCCTTCTTCCTGAATTCTCACCGTGATGTTGCCCTCCAGTTGATAGTACAATTCTTCTGTTTCGTTGTAGTGGTAATCCTTCCGCGCATTGGGGCCAGCCACAATCATCACGATATAATCCCCCGCATCGGCATACAAATTCTTATTACCTACGGGTGGCTTTAAGAGGTCACGGTTTTCAGCGATCCATTTTGTCAAGTTAAAAGGTCTGCGAATAGCCATAGCTTTTTGATTTGGAAATGATTTACGAACTTTAAAGGTAACCTTCTTTTATATTTACTGAAAATCAAATTATGGAACTGGATTTAAAAGGTAAAAGAGCTATTGTTTGCGGCAGCACCCAAGGGATTGGCAAAGCTTCTGCCATTGAACTAGCAATGTTAGGGGCGTCCATCACATTAGTGGCCAGAAATGAGGAAAAGTTGAAATCAGTCTTGAAGGAATTGGCTACTGGACAGGGGCAAGCCCATGACTACCTCGTGGCTGATTTTGAATTGCCTGACCAATTGAAGCAAGTGATACAACGATTTGCGAAAGACCGAACCGCTCATATTTTAATTAACAACACGGGCGGACCTCCTGCGGGGACGGCCTTGGACGCAGCCCCGGAGGAATTTTTGAAGGCTTTTTCGTCACACTTGATTTGTGGGCAAATTTTAGTGCAGGCATTGGTGCCAGGCATGAAGAAGGAGAAATATGGGCGGATTATTAATATCATTTCTACTTCGGTAAAGATTCCCATTCGCGGACTTGGGGTATCAAATACGATTCGTGGCGCAGTTGCAAATTGGTCTAAAACCTTGTCGCTTGAATTGGCACCCTTTGCAATAACGGTGAACAACGTGTTACCTGGAACGACCATGACAGGTCGTCTGGAAACTATTATTTCTAACAATGCATCAAAGACCGGAAAGTCTGTGGCTGAGGCAAAGCAAAAGATGATTGATGAAGTGCCTGCTGGCCGCATTTCTGAACCTAATGAAGTGGCGGCTGTTGTTGCGTTTTTGGCAAGCCCAGCAGCAAGCTATGTTAATGGTGTAAATTTGCCGGTGGACGGAGGACGAACAGGAAGTTTGTAAATTGTTAAGCTAGCTTTAGTTATGCGAAACCTACTATTCTTACTGGCAACATTTTTTTCGCTTGCTGGTTTTGCCCAGCGACCGATTATTCAAGACGATTTTGCTGCCAATCGATTTGGTTGGGAAGAGAGTGCCACGTGTTCTCTGACAAACGGGGAGTATATTATCAACTCAACGGAAGAGGGGGATGAATCTTTTCTCAATTTTTTTATTGACCAACAAAAAGATTTCGTCATCTCAGCAGAGGTTAATCAAAAAAATGGGTTAGACGATAACGGCTTTGGTATACTGTGGGGATCTAGTAGTGAAAGCTTTAATTTATTTGTCATCTCCTCGCAGGGCGACTATGCTATTTACCATGGAGATCCAGCGTTGTTAAAAACATGGAAGCATCACGATGCCATTCGGGAGATGGGACTTGTCAATCAACTCAAAATCGAGTTTAAGACGGGGAAGCTTTCTTTCTATGTCAATGGCGTTAAGATAGAGGAGCACAAGCCCATGTCTTTTTTTGGAAATTCGATCGGCTTCATCACGTTCACACAGATGCGCTTGTCGATTGATAACTTTTTGTTGGCACAAGATCAGACCATTGTGTTGGCAGATGATGTTTTGAAAATGAAGAAGGAGAATTTGGGCCCGACCATAAATAGTGAGAATGACGATCTAGGCCCAATCATTTCTACAGATGGAAAATTGCTTTATCTCGCCAGGCAAAATGACCCCAACAATCTAGGGGGTGTAAAAGATGATGAAGATGTATGGCAAAGCCGATTCGAAAGTAATCTATGGACACCGGCTGTCAACATGGGCAAATCGGTCAACACTACGCATGCCGATAATTTATTGGCCGTGAGCGCTGACAACAACACACTCATGTTTGAGGAGGAAAATCAATTGGCGGTAAAACATCGTACTGAAACAGGCTGGTCACCATTGGAAAAACTGAATTTGACTTTTAAAAATGAGTTAGATCATTTTGTGGCTTGCTTATCGTCAGATGGAAAAGCCGTAGTGTTTAGCGCCAAGTTGAAGGATAACATTTACTATGATGGTAAACGCAGTGAAGGCGACTTATATGTTTGTTTAAAAACGGATTCGAAAAATTGGTCAGCGCCCATCAATCTGGGCGCTTCCATTAACTCAATTGGAGAAGACACGTCACCCTTTCTTTCGGCAGACGGCAAGACATTATATTTTGCAACAGATGGCCGGCCGGGGTATGGCAATCAGGATATTTTTATGGCGACTCGTTTGTCTGAAAGCTGGACAGAGTGGTCCACACCAGTCAATTTAGGGCCACAAGTCAATTCAGTTTACTTCGATGCCTATTATACACTACCAGCCTCAGGCGACTATGCTTATTTTGTTAGCTATGACAAGGGCTATGGATTGGCAGATATTTTTCGAATTAAACTTCATGCGAGCCACCGCCCGGCTCCTGTAACACTTGTGAAAGGGAAAGTACTAAGCACCAAAAACAGACAGCCATTGGCAGCGGCTATTCATTTTGAAAATCTGCGGACCCGGAAGGATATGGGAGAGGCTCGCTCTGACCCAAAGACGGGTGCCTATCAAATCATTTTGCCTTTTGGAGTAAATTATGGAGTGCGAGCAACGCGAAGTGATTTCTATTCCGTTCATGAAAATTTGGAGCTCCCCATTGCCAGAGAATACAATGAAGTTCAAAAGGATTTGATGATGGTTCCTATTGAAGTAGGAGAAACCATCAAGCTAAACAATGTTTTTTTTGAAGCCGGACTTGCTATTTTGAAATCGGAATCCTTTCCAGAGCTAGATCGTTTGGTTACGATATTGAAAGAAAATCCAACGATCGCGATTGAATTGGCAGGTCATACCGACAACCGGGGAACAATCGATGTATTGTTAAAACTTTCCGAGGACAGAGTGGCTACTGTAAAGGACTATTTGGTAAAAGAAGGAATTGACAAAGCAAGAATAGATGGCCACGGCTATGGAGCTTCTCGCCCTGTTGCGCAAGGCGACTCTGAGGAAGAAAGACAACTTAATAGACGAGTAGAGTTTAAGATTACAAAGAAGTGATAAAGTATTGTTAAATTTGATTTATGGTTGACGAGTTAAAAAGAGTTATAGAGCGAGCTGAAAAGTTGCCTGCTGGCGAACAAAAAGTGATTGCGCAACTTGTTTCGGATGAATTAAACTGGGAAAAAACACTAGAGGAAACCCAGAACGAACTTTCTTTATTGGCGAATGAGGCACTCGACCAATACAAATTGGGCAATACAAAACCATTTGAATTTTAAAGTTGAATTCTGTCACGACAGATCGGTTTAGAAAATCCTTTGAACAGCTTCCTAGTAAAATGAAGACTAAAGCCAGGCAAGCATATTTGCTTTGGAGACAAGATCCCTTCCATCCCAGTTTGAATTTTAAGCAGGTACACGAGCAAAAGCCAATTTATTCACTTCGTATAGGTCTTTCATATAGAGCCCTGGGAGTCAAAGAGGGAAGTACTATCGTTTGGTTCTGGATTGGCTCGCACGAACAATACAATAACCTAATCAAACAGTTGTGACAGAAAAAATTCTAAACTACATCAATGGCCAACTGATGCCCCCCATGAAGGGCGCCTATTTGGAGAATTACAACCCCGCTGAAGGGAAAGTATATTCACTTCTTCCTGATTCGGATGGCAGTGATGTAGCGCTGGCGGTGCAAGCCGGTCAGGCCGCTTTCGCGGGATGGTCTGCAATGCCGTTGGCGAAGCGAGCAGCCATACTTCAGAAAATAGCTGACTTCATTGATCGCGACCAAGAGAAATTAGCACTGGCAGAAAGTATCGATCAGGGCAAACCATTGAAGCTGGCGAGGACTGTTGACATCCCCCGCGCTTCGGCTAATATGCGTTTTTATGCAACTGCATCCATGCATGTTTCATCCGAGTCGCATTTGATGGAAGGCGAAGCAATCAACTACACAACACGCACACCCATTGGCGTAGCAGGTTGCATTTCTCCCTGGAATTTGCCGCTCTATTTATTTACATGGAAAATCGCTCCCGCATTGGCAGCGGGTTGCACGGTTGTGGCCAAGCCATCAGAGCTTACACCCATGACTGCTTTTCTTTTTTCTGAATTGTGTGTAGAGGCAGGATTGCCAGCAGGTGTATTAAACATTGTTCACGGACTAGGTAGTAAAGTGGGACAGGCGATAGTAGAACATCCAGGCGTTTCGGCCATTTCGTTTACAGGAGGAACGGTCACCGGAAAGACCATTGCAGCCACTGCCGCACCGATGTTCAAAAAACTTTCATTAGAGCTTGGCGGAAAAAATCCCAACATCATTTTTGCGGACTGCGATTTTGAAGAAACCATTTCCACATCTATTCAGTCTTCTTTTTCAAACCAAGGTGAGATCTGTTTGTGTGGCTCACGCATTTTGGTGGAGCGCAGCTTGTATCAACGATTTGTAACTGAATTTGTAAGTCGTGTAAAAACGTTGGTCGTTGGCGATCCATTGGAAGAGCAAACGCGATTGGGGGCGCTTGTCTCTGAAGGACATTTGAAAAAAGTGATGTCCTACATCGATTTAGCAAAACAGGAGGGAGGACAGATAGAATGTGGAGGAATACAAGTAAAATTGGCTGGCCGATGTGCAGATGGCTATTTCGTATCGCCCACGGTTATCACAGGATTAGATCAACAGTGCAGAACGAATCAAGAAGAAATTTTTGGGCCGGTGGTGACCATTGTGCCTTTTGATACAGAAGAAGAAGCGGTTGCTTTTGCGAACGCTACTGCTTATGGGCTTAGCGCTACGATCTGGACAGAAAATTTGAAACGTGCGCACCGGGTGGCCCATCAACTCAAGAGCGGTATCATCTGGATTAACTGTTGGTTGCTGCGCGATTTGCGGACGCCTTTTGGCGGCATGAAGCAAAGTGGCGTGGGTAGGGAAGGCGGCTGGGAAGCGATGAGGTTTTTTACGGAGGCGAAGAATGTGTGTGTGAAGATTTAATGCTTAATTTTCAAGAGCTTTATAGTAGTCAATGATCTTCAATAGATGCTCGATGTTGCTACTCTTTAGATTATTAAGTTTAATGTATTCATAGACTACAGGGAAATGACTTCCCATTATTCGTTCAAGGAATTTATCTCCAAGTTTTATGTCTTGATTTTTCTCGTAATCCATGCCACCTAGAAAATTATCCTTCACAACTTTTGTCGATTTTTTAGTTTCTATTATTGTTGATCTATTAAAAGGAAACATGTTCCCATTTAAGTCAAGGAAATACACTGTAATTTCCTGAGAAAATTCAGATTTTTTGCGATTCGGATTACGAGGATCATCTCCACGATAAGTGTTTCCATCAATTGGATTAGTATAAGGTAAATTATTATTATTATTATTATTATTGGGTTGAATAACATCTATCGGAGTTTTCTTACGAAGGACAGCAAAAGATTTAGTCTCGCTTAATAGTTCAAAAAAGAGAGGCGTTGACCTAGTACTTTGTATGTCAGCTAATGAAAGATGTCGGAAGCCATCTAATCTTTTGAAATCTTCGTTGATTGGATAATCGATTGAAATAAATGTCTTTTGCAGTTGTGCATCCGGGTCATAAAATTCGAATTTCATTACGTTATTTGGCGTTAGGAATTCAATTGATTCTCCTTTGTCAAATTTTAACGTCTGTAACTTCTCGTTGAATTGAACCAATCCTTGTAAAGTGGCTTGGTCTTCCCTTATTTGGACGGACCCATCGAGCCATTTAGAATTATCCTCAAATTCGGAAGTTATTTTTTTTAGTATGGCTTTGTTTTGTGCTTGAGCACCGGAGATTGAAAAAATCAAAAAACTTAAAATTAAACAGCGCATCTTCCAATAAGTTAGCTTTGCGAAGATAATGAACTTTTTCTCCCACCAATCCATTTTTTTCACTGTTTTCAGCCTCTATTGAGATTAGGAAAATTCGTGTGAATAGAAGTGTTAAGACTTATCGATTCGATATTCTGGATTTTGTCGACCATCCCAAAAAGAAACAACTTCAATGTAAAGCTGGCTTACTTCATAAAAGATAAGGAAGTCATCTTTTACAATTACTCTGGTTTCTTTGTTTTCTGTTAGATGTCCTAAGTCTGGGTAGGTAATTAGGAGGTCTATGGATTTTTCTACTCGGTTCAATATTTTTGCGGAGTACTTGCTATTGCCATTTCTCTCGATGTAAAAATCAAGGATATGTAGCAATTCTTTTTCTGCCCGAGCGGACCAAATTATTTTTCTTTTATCCATTGGCGTGCACTTCTCATAACCATTTCATGGTCTTTAAAGTCACCTTTTTTGATTTGTTTGCGACTAATGGCTATGCTCTTTTTTTGGGTATTAGTGAGTGGAAATAAATTATCGGCATTAATGCTAATAAGCTTCAAATCCTCCATTCCACTCAATAGCTTTTTGGCTTTGGGGTTGATGATTTTTATTTGAACAGTTTCCATAGCTTTGAATTTCATTTAAAGTTACACTAAAAATATTGAATGCCAGATTTCTTCAGCCACCAATCCATCTTCTTCACCGTTCTTGGCTATCCCATGAGCTACCTAGAGTTTTTCGGGACGCTGGCGGGTGCGATAGCCGTTTTCCTTTCCGCGAAAGCAAATGTGTGGAGCTGGCCATTGGGCATTGTCAATGTGGTGTTGTTTTTCTTTTTGTTTTATCAAGTGCAGCTGTATCCCGATATGTTTTTGCAAGTTTTCTTTTTGGTAACCAATTTGCTTGGCTGGTGGCGGTGGACAAACCCGCGCGAAGAGGAAGAAGATACAAAGCACCAATTGAGAGTAAGCAAGTTGCAGATGAAGTCGTGGCTTCTTTTTTTGATCATCGGACTAATGGGGACTTTTGCTTTTGGATCATTAGCGAAAAATCTTCACTCATTATTTCCAGTACTTTTTAGTCAGCCCAGTGCCTTTCCATTTGCCGATTCTTTTGTTACGGTCATGAGCATTGTTGCTACGTACTTAATGGTTCAGAAAAAAATGGAATGTTGGTTAGTTTGGATTTTGGTGGATGTGGTGGCGTGCTATCTGTATTTTTCCAAAGGCATTATGTTAGTGGGCATCGAGTACGTGGTCTTTTGCTTTATTGCTGCGTTCGGCTTTTGGCATTGGTGGAAAGAGTTTAGGGCTTATTCTAAAGGCTATGAACAATAACGTAAAACTAATTTGCTTTTATGGCCCAGAAAGCACAGGCAAATCTACCATGGCCAAACAGATGGCGGCTTATTATCAAACCGAGTTTGTCCCCGAGGTAGCAAGGGAAATAGTATCGTCCAACGATTTCACTCTTGATGACATAGTACGAATTGCGAAGGCACAAAATGAACGAGTGAAAGAGAAAATGAAAACAGCCAACAAGCTGTTATTTTGTGATACTGATTTAATTACCACGCAAATCTATTGTCGTCATTATCTAAAAACTGTTCCCGTCATTTTGTATGAATTAGAGAATGAAATCAAGTACGATCAGTATTTTTTGTTTGACATCGATGTGCCCTGGGTGGCAGATGGTTTGCGCGATTTGGGCACAAAACGAATGGAGATGTTTCAAACGTTTGAAATGGAATTGAGCAACAGGAAGATTTGCTATCAATTAGTAACAGGAACGTGGGGTGATCGTGAGAAGGCGATTACAAAAAGGTTGGATATGCTTTTTTGAGAGTAACCTTCTTTCCCTATATTTGCGGCCTAATGAAAACGCCCTTATCTCCTTTTAGGCACTATACATCGCGCTATGCCATGGTAATGGTTGTTTTCTTTAGCCTATTTCTTGTTTATCAATTAGGTGCGTCTGGCTTTTCTTTAAATTCTATCGGTCAATCAGAATTTGTTTACAGTGACGAAGATATTGAACAAAGCCCAACACGTCATTTAGATGAACTTAGAACGAACTCAACAACACCTACTTTTGCGAAACTGCTTTTTTGTGTCGATTCGGTTGTAAGCAGCATATATCAAATCTCAACTTGTTCAGAGCGAATTGGTTCGCTGAGTCTTTTCAGCCTTTCGCTTAGGAATTGTATTCTCCTTTTTGGTGCGTTAAGAATTTAAAAATTAGTCTCCACTAATTTTTAACAACACCAAATTCGAAATTCTTTTTCTATGTTGAGATTTTATTCTTTTTCATTTTTTTTATTATTTTTTTCTTTTGCAGGGCGTACCCAAACGGTTGTACCCTCCGCCAACATTCCTTGGTCAGTGCCAAACAGACCAGGTAAGCTCGTCATTAACGGCTATTTTGATTTTATCTATGCCGCAGGTTTTCATGACCCCAATCGCCCTGCCGGTGTTGATTTTGGTAGACGACAATACACTAGCTCTCCATTGTTCTCAGATAAGTTTACATTACCCTATGCCTATTTAGGAGCAACCTACGAAGTGAACAAATTAACATTTCGATTGGCATTTCATACAGGTGACATTGTTGAATCTTTGTATGCCCAAGAAATAGAGTCAATGCGACTAGTGAGAGAGGCGAGTCTCAATTATCAATTTTCAGATAGGTTTTCAGTTGAGGCTGGAATTTTTCCCTCCTTGTACGGATTTGAAATATTTTTAAGCAAAGAGAACCTCCATGCAACCCGTGCCTACATAGCAGATTTTGCACCAGACTATGAGACAGGTATTCGATTTAAGTACCAAATAAGCAAGAGTTGGTCTGCTCGCTTGATGGTGTTGAATGGTTGGCAAGAGATCAAGGATTCAAATGGCAAGAAGGCACTAGGTATTGTCGTGCAGAAGGACAACCAACGAAATTCCTTTTTTAATTGGGGAGTCTATTTTGGAGATGTGCGTGAGATAGGCGAGTCATTCTACCGCAATCGAATGTATCACAATATCTTTTGGAAGTACTCAATAAAGAAGTGGACATTTGTGCCTATGCTCGATGCCGCCTATCAACGCCAATTAGAAACTACTGATAGGGAGATTTACATGATAGCTCCAGCATTCTCAATACGCTATCGATTCGATAGTAGTTGGTCACTTGCTTCAAGGTGGGACATGGTAAATGATCCAATGAATATGATTCCAGAATTGAATGGTAAGCTGGTAACTCCATCGCTAATTAATTCTGGCAACAACCCTAATGGGTGGCAGTCAAATAGCGTAACTTTGACTCTAGAGAGAGCACTAAACGAAAATTTTGTTGTTCGAGTGGAAAGTAGATATGCCCTAAATAAGGATAAATTATTTTTGGATGGGCCAACCAATTTAGTTGATTATGATGGTTATGTACTTTTATCGATGGCCGCAAATTTTTAAGAAATGATCGATAAACTTATTGTATTCAGCGTTCGCAACAAGTTGTTTGTCGGACTAATGGTGGTAGCCCTCATTGCCTGGGGTAGCTTTTCACTGTCCAAACTACCGATCGATGCCGTTCCGGATGTTACCGGCAATCAGGTGGATGTGATTACCAATAGCCCAAGCCTGGCGGCTTTGGAAATTGAGCGTTTTATAACAGCACCACTGGAAATGTCATTGTCAAATATTCCCGGCCTGTTGGAAATGCGCTCCGTGTCAAAGTTTGGTTTGTCGGTAGTGAAACTCGTGTTTGATGACGATACCGATGTGTACTGGGCAAGGCAGCAAGTGTTTGAACGGCTGGAGTTAGTAAAAGCCGAAATTCCGCAAGAACTGGGAAAGCCGTATATGGGTCCTGCCTCAACAGGACTTGGTGAAGTTTTTCAATATGTCATTAGGCCAAAAGACCCGAAAGACAAATCGTTCTCATTGATGGAGATACGCACGCTCCAAGACTGGACTATCCGCAGGCAACTATTAGGTATCAAGGGTATTGCTGAGGTGAGTGGTTTTGGTGGCTATAAAAAGGAATACCAGGTTACACTCAATCCTGAGCGGATGCGCGCATTGAATGTCACCATTGATGATTTGTTTGAAGCACTAAGTACAGGCAACAGCAATACAGGCGGTGCCTACATTGAGAAAGATAATAAAGCCTTCACCATTCGGGGTATTGGGCTTGCGACCACACTGGAAGAGATTGGCAACACCGTGATAAAAGTGAATAAGCGTGTTCCGATCTTAGTAAAAGATGTGGCGGACGTCAACTTTGGCCACAGCATTCGCTATGGCGCCATCACGGTCAATGGCGAAGGAGAAGCAGTAGGTGGAATCATCATGATGGTGAAGGGCGAGAACGGAAGTGCAGTCATTAAACGAATTAAGGATCGGATGAAGATCATTCAGGCTCGTTTACCGGAAGGATTGGTGATAGAGCCCTTCATTGATCGCTCCAAAATTGTTTCCAAGGCTATAACAACGGTCGGCACCAACTTGGTGGAAGGAGCCTTAATAGTGGTGTTGGTGATTTTGGTATTCTTAGGAAATTGGCGAGCCAGTTTGTTAGCTGCATCGGTTATTCCATTGTCAATGCTTTTTGCCTTTGTGTTGATGCGACAGTTTGATGTAGTGGGTAACCTGATGAGCCTTGGCGCGATTGATTTCGGTTTGCTAGTCGATCCTTCGATTATTGTGGTGGAGGCAGTGGTTTTTTATTTAGCCTATGAGTTGGGCAAGCACCCTTCAGGGGAAGGGATGTCGCAATTAGAAAAAGAGAAAATAGTAATCAAGGCTTCGCAAGATTCCAAAAAGTCGGTTGTGTTTGGCGGGTTGATTATTTTGATCGTGTACTTCCCCATCTTAACGCTCACAGGCATTGAAGGTAAAATGTTTGGCCCAATGGCTAAGACGGTAAGTTTTGCCATTTTGGGCGCCATTATTTTAGCGCTCACCTATGTACCCATGTTGGCCTCTGTTATTTTGGAGCCGCCTAAGTCTGCGGATCATCACGGCCCTTCCGAAGTTATTGTTCAATTCATGTTTCGGTTGTATGAACCGATCATTCGGTTTGGGCTAAAGGCCCGTCATCTAATCGTGGTGATTGCTTTTGGTATTTTGATTTCAGGCTTTGTTGCCTTTCGATTTATTGGAGGTGAGTTTATACCCAAGTTGGCCGAGGGTGATTTGGTTATTGAAACAAACTTGCCAGTTGGTACTTCCATGAACCAGACAATCGATCTCAGTCAGAAGATTCAGAAAATGTTGTTGGATGCGTATCCAGACGAAATTGAAAGGATCGTTTCCAAAATAGGAACCTCAGAAGTGCCCGTGGATCCGATGCCGATGGAGGCACAAGAGATAGTGGTGGTGTTAACCGACAAAAAGAAATGGACAAAGGCACACGATCAGGAAGAATTGGTCGTGCAAATCGCAAAAATGCTGGAACAGTTCCCCGGGATCGTTAACTCTATCCAACAGCCCATTGAAAACAGAGTGAACGAACTAATGAGCGGTGCGCGCACAGACGTGGTGGTAAAACTTTTTGGAGCCAACCTGGATACCATGGTGGTGAAGGGCAATCAAATTATTAAGCTAATTAAAGGCGTAGACGGAGCAGCGGATGTGCAGGAAAATAAAATTTTCGGTCTCCCTCAGATAAATATAAAGTACGACCGTAGAGCCATGGCAACTTATGGTGTTACGGTTACTCAAATAAACAGATCGATTCAAACAGCTTTTGCTGGCGCCATTGCGGGTATCGTGTATGAAAACGACAAACGATTTGATCTGGCCTTGCGTTTGGCCGGTGACGAACGTGCAAAGGCTGAGAACATTCGCAACCTGATCATTACCGACAAGGATGAGAACCCCATTCCACTCAAAGAGTTGGCTGATATCACGGAGGAGATTGGCCCATCAGAAATCGGACATGAAAACCTACAGCGAAGAATGAACATTGGATTTAACGTGCGAGGGCGTGATCTTGAATCAGTCGTGAATGACGCCATGAAAGCAATCAACTCAAAAGTTATTTTACCAGCCGGTTACAGTGTTGATTTCGGGGGTGAATTTGAAAATTTTAGAAGGGCCAAAGCACGGTTGGCAATTGTGGTACCCCTTTCCTTACTCATCATTTTCGGATTACTTTTTGCCACGTTTGGTAATGTGAAAGACAGCTTGTTGATATATTCCGTTGTACCACTTTCTGCTGTGGGCGGAGTATTTTCATTGTTATTTAGAGGAATGAATTTTAGCATATCGGCAGGTGTGGGTTTTATTGCCTTATTTGGAATTGCGGTGTTGAATGGAATTCTTATCATCAGTCGTTTTAATGAGCTGGAAAAAGAAGGGATTACGGATGTTCATCAGCGTGTGTTGCAAGGGCTGCGCGGAAGATTTCGTCCTGTGTTGATGACTTCAGCTGTTGCTGCATTGGGTTTTTTGCCAATGGCTCTTTCTACAAGTGCTGGCGCAGAAGTTCAAAAACCTTTGGCAACGGTAGTTATTGGAGGTTTGTTTACAGCAACTATTTTGACATTGCTCATTCTACCGGTGATCTATACTTATTTTGTGAAACAGCCAAAAGAAAAATCGGGTAACTGGACTCCCGAAGTGACGGCATTAACCATACTATTATTGGTATCGTCTCAGGCTATGGCACAGCCGCCTCAAAAGCCCATCGGTTTGGATAGTGCCGTAGCCATGGCAAAAAAGAGAAATCCCGAGATGCTATTGGCGCAGCAGCGGATCGAGCAACAGGTGGCACTCAAGCTGGCATCTTTTAGTTTGTCTACCCCCGATTTAGTTTTTGAAGCCCCAACGGGCGATGACTTACGCCCTGGCTTATTGCAGGTAATTGACTACCCAGGCGTTTACACCGCCCAAGGAAGAGCGCAGCGAAGTAAAATTGCAGTAACAGAAACGGAACTCAAGATATCTGCCAATAACATTGTGTATCGCGTTCGGGTGTCGTACAACCAACTACAGTATTTGATTGAGCGGACACGGCTGCTGTCCAGCCAAGATTCTGTTTTTGACGACTTGATCAAAGTGAATGAAATACGTTATCGGGTGGGGCAAATCTCAGCACTGGAAAAGCTGAATGGAATTTCGCAATACAAAAGAATTCAATACGCATTGAAAGTAGCTCGCTCAGAATTGAGAAATGCCAAGTATCAATTTAATCTTTTGCTTGGCCAGCCAAACGATACCACACATATTCCCGCGGAGGTGTTAAGAAAAAATAGTTTGCTCGTTGATATCACACCTGTTGATACGGCCTACACGATGGGTAACCCCTTGTTAGCTTTCAGTAGGCAACAACAAAACTACAGCCTCAACCAGCTTAAAGTGGAAAGAAGAAAAAGAATTCCAGGGGCTGTGGTTGGTTTTTTAAATCAGGGAACACCTCAAACACCGATTACTCCGCGTCTCAGGTTCGGTATTACGTTGCCTATTTGGCAATGGACTTACCAGGCAAATATCAATGCTGCCAAAAAGGGAATTCAGATAGCGGAGACACAAAAGAGAATTACTTCATTTCAGTTGAACACGGAGTACGCAAAGGCACAAGCGGATTACCGTCAATTTCAGGATAACCTGGCTTATTTCGAAACAACTGGTTTGCCCGAAGCTGCAGAAATCCTGAGAAATTCGAAAGAAAGTTTTCGACTGGGGAGCATTAATTATTACCAGTACTTGCAAAACCTCGAGCTTGCTTATTCACTTCGTCAAAATTATTTGGAAACGTTGCGAAATTACAATCAATCAATCATCACGCTCACCTATTTGAAAGGTGACTATTAAAACGATACTTAGATTATGAAATACATTTACTATTTGATTTTTTCCAGTGCGTTAGCCGTTGCGATGTCATCTTGTTCTGGCAAGAAGACAGAGGCTCAGTTGGCTACTCCTGAGAATGTAGACTATGTAACGATTACTGATAGCTCGCTTGCACTCATGGACGTAGTGTTAGTCAAGCTAGAACTAAAAGTGATCAAGTCAAATATCTATTTGGCTGGAAAAGTGATCGCAATGCCCAATTACCGTGCATCTGTTAGTAGTGACATTTCGGGCAAGGTAGAACGAATTTTTGTGCGAGAGGGAAGCTACGTAAAAAGGGGAGCACCTCTTTTGTCGCTGCGAAGCATGGAGCTGATTGAACTTCAAGACCAATATTTTGAAGCAAAAGCGCAAATGGATTTCCTAAGTTTAGAATTCAAGCGACAGGAAGAGTTGATCAAGAATAACATTGGCGCGCTGGTTGATTTTCAAACCACCGATGCAAGATTGAAAGCCGCCATTAGCAAAGTGAACGCGCTGATGGCAAAATTGCAATTGCTTGGTTTTTCAAAAGAATTCATCAACAGTCCCGAGGTAGCTTCTACAGTCTCCATTCCATCACCTATTGACGGCTTTGTATTTAAATTACCCGTGCAAGTGGGTACATTGGCCACAACAGAAATCGCGCTCGCAGAAATAGTGAACAACAATGAATTGATGGCCGATGTGTTTGTCTATGACAAAGACTTGGACAATATTTTTGAAGGGCAAGATGTGGAAATTGATTTCGTGACTCATTCTTATCCTTCCGTAGTGGGAAAAGTAATTCACATCTCCCGAGCCATCGATCCTGAAACCAAAGCAGTGGCAGTCCATGTTAAGTTTTCGGCTCCGCAGGGTAAGATGATCTTGCCTGAGATGAGTGTACGATGCGTAGTTGTGCAACGGGCTAGCTTGACTCCGCAGTTAACAGTTCCCAATTCGGCCGTACTCAGAGAGGAGGATCATGCGTTTGTATACCTCGCCTTCGATCAGGAAAAAAGGGGGACAACCAATTCACTGCATAAGTATAGAGTTGAGATCGGCAGCCAAAACGAGCAACAGACACAAATAAAATTTTCTAATCAGCCAAAGGAAAGCTTTCAACTGGTTTCCAAGAATGTGGCTATTGTGGAAAACGAACGAAAAAAGAGGACTGGCGCGGTTTTAGAGTAAGCTATTTTGCTAACGTGTTTGACCAAGTCTATTTTTTACCGACTGTCGCAGTTCTAAAAATCTCTACACACTTTCGGTCCTGCATGGTAACATAGCAGGTCTTCCCATTTGGGCCGCCAAAATTTAAATTACTTGGTTTAAGCCCCTTCATTTTTACCTCGTGTAAAATTTCTCCCTTCGGGGAAAAAATGACTACCGTGCCTTTGCCATGGCGAGTAACATATAGATTTCCCTCAAGGTCACACTTCATTCCATCCAAACCAAAATCATCGAAAGAGGCAAAAAGTGTTTGGTTACTTACTTCGCCTTTGGTGTCAAGATCAAACATCCATATTTTTCGTTGCGCACTTTCGTTCACATACAGAATTTTTTCAGAAGGACTTAGTGCGATGCCATTGGTGGTGCCCATATTTTCTTTGAGTAGCAAACTACGTCCGTCCACTTCAATGCGCCATAGTTTACCCGTTCCTTCCTTCCAATTGGGATCTGAGGCGAAGAGTTGCCCCTTTTTATTAATACAGATGTCGTTGGGTTGATTAAAGGATTCGTTATGAAAAAAAACTGAAACGGTTTTTGATTTCATGTCCACTTTCAAAATGTTATGCGCTTTGAAATCAGCGAGCAGCATATGTCCTTTTTTATTAAACTGGATCGCGTTGGCTATACTGCCCTCGGGTAACGTTACAAATAACTCTGTAGTGCCATCGTGCTTTACTGCGCCAATGGTTCCGTTCGTTTTGTAGTTGACGACATACAAGATTCCATTTTTGTAGTAAGGACCTTCGATATTTTCAGAAAATAGATTTTCTGCAGTTAGGTCGCTGGCAATATAGTTTTGACAAAAGACATCTGAAATGCAAATCAGCAAAACAAACAAAGTGACTTTCATGGTTTTTCAACTACCGCTTTCCTAGCATATGTCCCTTGGTTGCGTAGAACAAGATATAAGCATAGCAGGGTGCGACAATCCAGAAAAAAGCCGAAGGTGGGCCGAGTGTTGGTACGATGCGAGCATAGAGTTGGGGCAGCACCGCTCCACCTGCAATTCCCATGACCAGTAAGGCTGAACCAAGTTTTGTAAACTTTCCAAGGTTTTCTATCGCCAAAGGAAAAATAGCCGGCCACATCAAGGCATTGGCAAAACCCAACAAGGCAATGAAGACAATGGATGTATAGCCAGTCGTGAAAAACACACCGAGGCTAAGCACAATCCCGGCAATTGCAGATAACGCCAACGCATTTTGTTGCTTGATGTATTTCGGGATGGTGAGGATTCCAATGATGTATCCAACCACCATCGACCAAAGCGTGTAGGAGGTAAACACTTTTGTTTCATCTAAGCCAATGCCAATTGCTTTTCCATAGGTGCCGATGACATCCCCCGCCATAACTTCTACGCCCACATATAGAAACAGGCATAAAATTCCCAACATCAAGTAAGGTACTTGGAATATGTTTTTGTATTTAGTTTTATTGTCTATAGTTGTTGATCCATCGGTCTCAATTTCCGGTAGAGGCGAAAGCCAAATCATCACCGCTAATGCGATCAGTACCGCTGCCATGATTGCGTAAGGAACAATAACTCTTTCTGAAAGAGCCTGAAGCAAACCGGTTTTAGTTGCCAAGTCGGTAGTAGCGTTGATTTGACCTTCTATGCCTGTAGCGTCTTGTAATACAATGGCACCCAAAATCAGAGGGCTCAGCGCGCCTGCTACTTTATTGCAAATGCCCATAATGCTGATCCGTTTGGCCGCACTTTCTATTGGACCAATAACAGAGATGTATGGGTTCGAGGCTGTTTGCAAAAGGGCCAACCCCATACCCTGCACGAAGAGACCTGTAAGGAACAGCGAGAAACTTCGCTGCATGGCTGCAGGTAAGAACAGTAAAGCTCCAACAGCCATGACGGCCAGTCCAAGAGACATCCCCTTTTTAAAACCCGTTTTGGTCAGAATAAAGGAGGAGGGGATGGCTAGAAAGAAATAAGCCATATAGAAAGCAAAAGTGACAAGTAATGCTTCCGCGTCAGTCTTTAAATCGCAGGCCAGCTTTAAAAATGGGATGAGCGTTCCATTCAACCACGTTACAAAACCAAAAATGAAAAAGAGAACGCCAATGATGGAGATGGAAAGTACATAATTCTTATTTGAAGTCATAATCTAAAAGTATGATGGTAAAGCCTTATTTTTGAACCCGTATCGTTCTTTCGCTATGCAAGCTAGAAAGTTGGCAATTTATTTCTGGTTTCAATATATCACAGTATCAATATGGCAGTAAAAAAATCAAAAAGCTTGTTGGTTATGGCCGCGGGCATGGGTAGTCGGTATGGTGGAATAAAGCAGATTGATGGATTTGGCCCGAGTGGTGAAACCATCATGGATTATTCTTTGTATGATGCAATTCGGGCCGGTTTTACAAAAGTGGTGTTCATCGTGCGCGATGAGATTAAATCAACAGTAGAAGAGATATTTCTCCCCAAACTAAAAGGGAAGGTGGAAGTTTTCTTTGAGATTCAATCGTTGGATCGGTTTGTACCCAAAGATTATGGGACAGTGAACCGTAAAAAACCATGGGGTACCACGCACGCCATGCTTTGTGGCAAAGACGTTATCAACGAGCCGTTTGCCGTGATCAATGCCGATGATTTTTATGGTAAAGAGGCGTTCGAATCGTTGGCTGCTTTTTTCGACACGGCTGCACCAGATCATCACGCGATGGTAGGATATACATTAAAGAATGTGTTGTCAGAACATGGCAGTGTGTCGCGCGGGGTAGCAGAAGAACGAGATGCGCAAGGATTTTTGAAGAAGCTGAGCGAGCTTACAAAAATTGTAAAAGAAGATGCCCGCCTGCCAGACGGGCAGGGAAAAATAATTTCTAAAGAGGATACCGGTGATCGTGAACTAGATCCGTTGTTTCCCGTTTCTATGAATTGCTGGGGCTTTCAGCCCGGTGTATTTGCTGTCGCTGAAAAGATGTTTCACGAGTTTGCAGAGAAAAACAAAGAAAACCCCTCGGCAGAATTTTACATCGCACTTTTAACCAACGAGATTATCAGGCAGAATCTGGGCAAGGTGCATATACTTGGTGGTGGCAAAACCTGGTTTGGAGTGACCTACAAAGAAGACAAAGAGGAGGTGTCAGGCAAAATTAAACAACTCGTAGAGAGTGGTGTATATCCGGCAAGGTTGTGGTAGTGATCGGTTGCTGGTTTTCGGTAATCTATAGTCGGTAGGCTAAGATTCTGCCTCCTAAATTCTAACTCCTATATTCTTTTTATTTGTATGGAAAAAGCAGAAACAATATTTGGAACACGTGCCGTAATTGAAGCAATCAAGGCTGGGCGGGAGATTGAAAAGATTTATATTCAGTCAGGGTTAAACAATGATTTGATAAAGGAGCTAATCAATACAGCGGCTACTCATAAAGCTCCCTATTCGTTTATTCCGCAAGTTAAACTAGACCGGCTTTCCAATAAAAATCATCAAGGAGTTGTTTGTGTGTTGTCTGCGGTTCAATATGTTCCGCTTGAAAACATTATTGATAAATGTTACAGCGAAGGGCGTGAGCCGTTTTTTTTGATCGTTGATAGAGTTACAGACGTTCGCAATTTTGGAGCGTTGGCGCGTACCGCGGAGTGCGCACAAGTGGATGCGATGATCATTGCCGACAAAGGGAATGCACCTATTACGGGTGATGCGATGAAGACATCAGCCGGTGCGCTCAATCATCTGCCTGTTTGCCGCGTGAAAGACATGAAAAAAACATTTCAATTATTGAAAGACAATGGTATTCAAATTATCGCCTGTACGGAGAAGGCCACTAACACGATCTATCAGATTGATTTGAATATACCGATAGCGATTATACTGGGGTCTGAAGAAGACGGTATTTCACCACAGATGTTAAAGGATGCTGATCACCTTGCTAAAATTCCATTAATGGGTAGCATAGAATCGCTAAACGTATCCGTTGCCGCAGGAATTGTTGTTTACGAAAAAATCAGGCAACGAGATTACAAGTAGTCGTTGCTATTCGGTTTGCTCTTAAGGTCGTTCACAAATTTTCGAAAAAGGTCTTCCTTATCTTTTTCGCATACGATCACCACATTCCCAAAAGCGCCCACCAAGTAGCCGTTGAGGCCTTGAGTAACTACCAATTTATTCGCATCGCCTTTAATAATAGAATTACGTGTCTCGTAGGTGAGTGCATCCACGCCAATAACATTGTTGTTGGAGTCTTTAGCTGAATATTCATACAGAGATCCCCATGAACCTAAGTCAGACCACGCAAACTGACTCAGCCACACGTAAACGTTGTCAGCTTTTTCCATGATGCCATAGTCAATGGAGATATTCTTAGTTTGCGAGTAGGCCGCTTGTATCGCCTGCTTTTCATCGCTGGTAGAAATACTGGGAGCCGCCTCGTCAAATATCTCGGTCATTTCAGGTAAGTACTTAGCAAAGGCATGATGAATTGCCTGAACACCCCAAATAAAAATGCCCGCGTTCCAAACGAAATCACCGCTTTCCAAAAACTTGTTTGCCAGCGCTAACTCTGGTTTCTCTGTAAAGGTTTTTACCTTTTTTAAGGTGCTTTTGTTCTCTATATACTGGATGTAACCATAGCCGGTTTCAGGTCTGGAGGGCTTAATTCCTAGTGTTATCAGCTTATCCTGGTTTTTCGCTTGTTCGGCAGATTTTAGGATAGTCTGTTGAAAGTCAGATTCATTTAGAATAAGATGATCTGTTGGACTGACTACTACCACGGCTTGCGGATTGATCTTAGAGATCTTATGGCAGGCATAAAGAATACATGGTGCCGTGTTCTTCCTCATTGGCTCGGCCAATATTTGTGACTCAGATAATGAGGGTAACTGTTCCTTTGTAAGCATTCGATGCTCTTCATGCGTGACCACAAAAATGTTTTCCGGTGGGCAAATGGGCAAAAAGCGGTCATAGGTAGACTGCAAAAGTGTTTTCCCTGTTCCAATCACATCCAAAAACTGTTTTGGCTTGGCATTTCGGCTATAAGGCCAAAATCTGGTTCCAACTCCACCTGCCATCAACACCACAAAAAGATTAGTATTCATTCGAAAATGGCTTTTATAGATTTTAAACCGCTAAAATAGTGAACTATCATGAATCTTTAGCCGGGTGCAAACGTTGCCACACACGCAAATAACCAGTGATCAAACAATTTTTCCGTTTGTAGCACTAATGAGTGAATTTTTCGTTGTAAGGTAATTGTGCAATAATCATTTATATCCTACATGCTTTGCTTCTTGTCGGATTTTTTTTATTATCTTCAATTTCCTAAAAAATTAAAACAGAACTTTATTACACGGTACTATGGTAGTGGCAGAAGAGAAAGACGAACTGAAGGCAAAACTCAAGGAAATATTCGGCTACGGAAATTTCAGGGGAAATCAAGAGGTTGTAATCAGAAATATTCTTACAGGGAGGAACACGTTTGTAATCATGCCCACGGGGGCCGGCAAATCCTTATGTTATCAACTTCCTGCAATGATGTACGATGGATTGGCCATTGTTATATCACCCTTGATCGCGCTGATGAAAAATCAAGTTGACCAGATGAATGCGTATGGGGTCAATGCAAGATTTTTGAATTCAACACTCAGTAAAGGAGAAATAACAAAACTTAAGAAGGATTGTGTGTCCGGTTTGGTGAAGCTGTTATATGTAGCACCCGAATCGTTGAACAAAGAAGAGAACATTGAGTTTTTGCAAAAAGTAAATGTGTCTTTTGTTGCCATCGATGAAGCTCATTGTATTTCAGAATGGGGTCATGATTTTCGCCCGGAGTATCGCAGGATCAAGACGATGATTGGGCAGCTTGGCAAAAAGTCGGTTATCGCTCTGACAGCTACCGCTACGCCAAAAGTTCAGTTAGATATTCAGAAGAATTTGCAGATGGAAGACGCAGACGTTTTCTTGTCTTCGTTCAATCGCAAAAATTTATATTACGAAGTACGCCCCAAAAAGGAGACTAAAAAGCAACTCATTCGCTTTCTAAAGGAGCACAAAGGAAAATCAGGAATCATTTATTGTCTCAGCCGCAAAAAAGTAGAAGAGATTGCGCAGTTGTTGAATGTAAATGGATTTAAGGCCGCACCTTACCATGCTGGTTTAGATCCGGATGTGCGCATGAAAAATCAAGATGATTTTTTGAATGAGGAAGTCGACATTATTACAGCTACCATTGCATTTGGAATGGGTATTGATAAACCGGATGTTAGGTTTGTTGTGCACTACGATGTTCCCAAATCACTGGAAGGATATTACCAAGAAACCGGACGCGGAGGTCGCGATGGTTTGGAAGGCATTTGCCTGATGTTCTATAGTCATAACGACTTGAACAAATTAGAGAAGTTTAACAAAGACAAGTCTGTACAAGAGCGAGAGAACGCGCGCATTTTATTACAGGAGATGGAGTTTTATGCCGAATCGCCCGTGTGTAGACGTAAGCAACTGCTCCACTATTTTGGTGAAGAATATAAAGAAGCCAATTGTGGCGCATGCGACAATTGCCTTCATCCGCGAGAAAGATTTGAAGGCATGGAGTTTGTCAAGATTACGATCGAGGCAGTGAAGCAAACGGATGAACGATTTGGGTTACCCCATCTGGTGAATGTGATTCGCGGCACCGAAGATGAGTACGTGAAAAGCTATGGTCATTTTGATTTAGCGATCTATGGCAAAGGCGACACAGAGGATGCCGATTTCTGGAAGGCAGTCATTCGCCAGGCATTGATCTATCAATATTTAGAAAAGGATATTGAAAACATCGGGGTGCTGAAAATCACGGAGAAGGGTCATGCCTTTCTGAAGAAGCCACATTCCATCGAACTGGCCAGAGATCATGATTTCAGCACCGAAGTAGGCGAAGAAGAGTCATCCGAGCGGGTGATTATCAACTCAAAATCCTACGATATAAAATTGTTCGAGATGCTGAAGGCGCTTCGCAAGAAAATCGCCAAAGAAAAAGACTTGCCACCTTATGTCATCTTCCAAGATCCTTCGTTGGAAGAAATGGCTACGACCTATCCGACCAATAAGGAAGAATTGGCTTCTGTGAATGGAGTAGGTATGGGCAAGGTGAATAAGTTTGGAAAAGAATTCATTGAGTTAATTGAAAAGTATGTAGATGAAAATGATATCGAGACGGCCTCTGAGGTGGTGGTGAAGTCTTCGGTCAATAAATCGAAAATAAAGATATTTATCATCCAACAAATTGATCGCAAGGTAGATTTGGAAGAGATAGCGGAATCTAAAAGTTTGACATTTGATGAGCTTTTGACGGAGATGGAGAACATCTGCTATTCAGGCACCAAACTAACGATTGACTACTACATTGATGAAGTGCTGGATGATAATAAGCAAGAAGAGATTTATGACTACTTCCTTAATTCGGAAACCGATAGCATGGAAGAGGCAATGGCAACCTTAACAGATCAATCGGAAGATGATGTTCGTTTGATGCGTATCAAATTTTTAAGCGAGTACGCGAATTAGATTTGGTAGATCATTCGATAAGCCCTTTGAATGTTACCATTCGAAGGGCTTTTTTTTAGACTTTTGTGAATTCCAACTTATATTTGACGCTTAACTTTTACTATGAACATCCTTCTTATCGGCAACGGTGGCCGCGAACATGCATTGGCTTGGAAAATCAAACAAAGCCCATTGTGTGAAAAACTATTTGTTGCCCCCGGTAATGCAGGGACTTCAATAGTTGCGGAGAATATATCAATTGGGGTGAGCGAATTTGAAAAATTGGGAGCATTCTGCCTTGACAATAAAATTGAGTTGGTTGTAGTTGGCCCAGAAGTTCCTCTGGTAAATGGCATTCGCGATTATTTTGAGGCTGATCCGAAATTGAAATCGATTTTGATGGTAGGGCCAGGTAAGGCAGGTGCACAACTGGAAGGCAGCAAGGATTTTTCAAAGCAATTCATGTTGCGTAACGGTGTACCTACTGCGAAGGCAAGAACGTTTTATGCAAATCAATTTGCGGATGCAGCAAGTTACCTTGAAACATGCCAGCCTCCGTATGTTTTAAAAGCCGATGGATTGGCTGCCGGAAAAGGAGTTATCATCACATCCGATGTGGCCGAAGCAAAAGCTACCATGCGCGAAATGTTGGAAGAAAAAAAGTTTGGTGATGCCAGCGCCAAAGTATTGATTGAAGAATTTTTAGACGGCATTGAACTTTCTGTTTTTGTGTTGACAGATGGTGAAGACTACGTACTTCTACCGGAAGCAAAAGATTACAAGCGCATTGGCGATGGTGACACGGGGCCAAATACAGGAGGCATGGGTTCTGTTTCCCCTGTTCCTTTTGCTGATAAAGTTTTCATGCAAAAAGTAGAGGAGAAAGTGATCAGGCCAACGATTGCTGGATTGAGGAAAGAACAAATTCCATTTAAGGGATTTATTTTTGTTGGGTTGATGAACGTGAAAGGTGAACCATTCGTAATTGAATACAATACTCGCTTGGGCGATCCGGAAACGCAATCGGTGATGGCGCGCATACAAGGTGATTTTTTGGAAGTACTGCTGGCAGCTGCCAAGGGAGAATTGAAAGACAAGACCATCGAGGTGGATTCCGATTTTGCGTTGACCATTGTTGTGGCTTCTGATGGCTACCCCGATGAGTACGAAAAAGGAAAAGTGATAACCGGCTTGGATTTGGCTACCGAGGCATTGGTGTTTCATGCAGGGACGAAGAAGCTCAACGATGAAGTTTTAACCGATGGCGGCCGAGTGCTGGCCGTTACGGGTCAAGGAAAAACGCTGGCCGAAGCGCATGCAAATGCGTATGCAGCCGCAGAAAAAATTAACTGGGACGGTGTTTATTACAGGTGGGATATTGGGGAGGATTTGATGTGAATTGATTTCTAGCCTAAGTACTGAGGAGCCGTTATCTTTCAGTAGGAAAGAACCCCTTGCCTTTACCCCTCCAGCGCACTACCTTTATCCTTTTAATCAATATCTTGAACGATGGGTTGTGCTTGTGGAACAAAGAAGGACGGCCTGCCTGCCGGACAGGCAGGAAAGGTTTCCGGTTGCAATAATAACGGTGCTTGTGGCACGGGAGGATGTAATAAAATGAATGTATTCGATTGGCTATCTAATATGGATATGCCAGTACAAGATCGCTTTGACGTGGTGGAAGTACGATTCAAAAACGGGCGCAAGGATTTTTATCGCAATACGGAAAATCTACAACTGACAACAGGAGACGCCATTATCGTTGAGACACAGTCGGGGCATCATTTAGGACATGTCTCTCTGCAAGGCGAATTGGTGCGCCTTCAAATGCAAAAGAAGAAGGTCGCTAACGATGAGGAGATAAAGAAAATTTACCGCATCGCGCATCAACGCGATTTAGAAAAATACGAAGAAACAAAAAAACGAGCCGCACCTACGCTCTATCGCTCTCGCGAAATAGTGAAGCAGTACAAGCTGGCGATGAAGCTCTCTGATGTTGAATACCAGGCCGACAATACCAAAGCAACTTTCTTTTATTCTGCGGAGGATCGTGTCGACTTTCGCGAATTGATAAAACAGTTAGCTGGAGAATTTAAAGTGCGCGTAGAGATGCGACAAATCAGCCTCCGCCAAGAGGCAGGCCGTTTAGGTGGCATTGGTGTTTGCGGTCGCGAGTTGTGTTGTTCCACTTGGCTTAGTGATTTTAAAAATGTGGCGACAAGCGCTGCTCGTTATCAAAATCTGTCTCTCAATCCGAGCAAACTGTCTGGACAATGTGGGCGTTTGAAATGCTGCCTGAACTACGAGTTGGAAACCTACATGGATGCGCTGAAGTACATTCCCGAAGTGGATGCGCCACTTTTGACAGAGCAAGGAGAGGCACGTTTACAAAAAACGGACATCTTTCGAAAGATCATGTGGTTTGGCTATAAAGAAGACAACAATTGGTATCCGCTGAATGTAGATCGCGTCAATGAAATATTGGCATTAAACAAAGAGGGAAAAAAACCTGCGACATTGCAAATAGATAAAGAAGAAGTTCGTGCTCCTTTAAGTGTGCTCAATAGCGATTTAGCTAGCATGGATCGCAAATTCAAAAACAAAGCCAACAAAAATAACGACAGAAAAGGGCGTGGGCGCGATGACCGCGGAAACCGAGACAATAGGAGTAACAATCAAGCGCGAGAGGGTAACTCACCAAAACCCGCACAGCAAAAGCTGCCAGGTGGTAATCCAAACAAACCGAATAGCGATCAAAATCCTAATCGAAATAGGAATCAAAATAACCCAAACCGTAACAACCCAAATAGGAATCAAAATCCTAACCGCAATCCTAACAACCCGAACCCTAATCGTAATCAAAATAATCCCAACCGCAACCCAAATAATCCCAACCGAAATCAGAGCAAACCAAATCCTGGTAAGGATAAACCGCTAGGTTAGAAATATGATTAAAGAATTACGATTTATGATTTTAGAGGTAGTGAGACAAGCAAATGTTGCAAGCGATAAGTTGAAATCGTACTCAGGGAATTCTTACGTCACGCTTTTTTTGATCGGATTCGTTTTTTTGATAAGCTCCTGTGATTCCAATCGCGTGTATGAAGACAACGTAGAATTCAAAGATCGCACCTGGAAAATTACGACTCCTGCAGAACTGGAATTTGAAGTGAGCGACACCACTCAAGTCTACAACCTCTATTTAGACGTACGCAATTCCCTTGATTATCCCTACGCGCGACTTTTTGTAAACTATCAATTGGTTGACCCAAACGGGACTGTGTTAAAAAAGGAAATGTTGACCGAGAATCTCTTTGATGTTAAAACAGGAGAACCAAATGGTCGCAGTGGATTGGGCGATGTGTACGATCATCAGTTTGGTTTTCTAACTAATCATCCTTTCAAAAGCAAAGGCAAACACAAAGTCAAGTTTGAGCAATTTATGCGACAAGACACCCTGCCAGGCATTTTAGCTGTTGGGTTAAGAGTGGAGACAATCCAGAAATAGTCGACTATTTAGCAGTTGGCTTTTTCCTTTCCTTCGCCATCTTCACGGCTTCATAGGCATTTACCAATCCGCCAGACGAACTGAGGTCGCCAAATGAGACGAGTTCTTTACTGCCCGGCTTTTGCACTTTGAGGTTATCAAATTTACGAGTAGATTTTTCTAAAATATCTTTCACTTCAGTAGCAGTAAGGTTTGGGAAGTAAGACATTAATAGTGCAGCCACTCCCGCAGTAGAAGGACTCGCCATGCTTGTGCCGTCTTCATTTTTGTAGGTGTTGCCGGGCGTGGTTGAATAGATTTGAACGCCCGGGGCAAATAATGAAACACCTTTTTTTCCATAATTGGAAAAGCTACCCACAAAATTTTCGTCACTACCCCACGAAGATGCGCCCACTTCTATCCAATTTTTTGCTTCCTTTCCATTCAAGTATTTTTTTGTGGGGAAATTTTTTTCCACGTCAATATCATCGCCTTCATTTCCTGCAGCATGAATCAACAACACGCCCTTTTGTTCGGCATACTTCACCGCGCGATCGACTACTTCTTTTTCGGGAGAAAATGATTTACCGAAACTCATATTGATAATTTTGGCTCCATTGTCTACTGCGTAAATAATTGCATTGGCCACATCTTTATCTCTTTCATCACCGTTCGGCACAGCGCGCACGACCATTATTTTCACATTGTCCGCAATCCCCTTGATACCCAGATTGTTTTTACGATCAGCGGCAATAATTCCGGCCACATGCGTGCCATGCAGCGGGTCTGGCCCTTTCACGTCATTATTTCCATAGCCTTTTTCAAAAAAATCTGAATAGTTGTCGCCCACTATTTGTCGAGAGTCAAACTCGGCATTGTAGCCATATTTTACAATCACTTCGAAATAGTCTACCCCCTCTTTCACCTGGCTAAGGTATTCGTCCAAGGGAGCATCATCACCTGCTGTTTTATAAACTCGTCCAACCACACTCTTTGCAAAGAGTAAGCTCGGTCGGTCGGTGGTAAGGTTTTTTACATCATCGGGTACCAACTTATCTGTTTTAAAGTACTGCTTCAGTGTGTCGATACTTGCTTTGGTGTATTTGAACAGGCCGGAGTACAATAGGTACTGTTGCTCATTCTTGACTTTCAATTTTAGGTATTTGTCTTTTAGTTTCAAATAAGCTGCGTATTCCGTTTTTGCTTTTTTCCTATTCTTTACTGAATCAGCCGTATCATATTTTTTTGAAAGGCGCATGTATTCTCGGGTAAGCTCGTAAGTGTCGGCATTTACATTTCCCTTTTTGCCACCAATAAAATTCCAGCCATGCACATCGTCTACATAGCCATTTTTATCATCGTCAATGCCATTGCCAGCAATCTCTTTTTCGTTCACCCAGATGACACTTTTCAAGTCTTCGTGGTCGATATCAATCCCAGAATCGATGACGGCAACTAAGACCATCTTCGATGGTTGGCCTTTTAACAAAGTTTCATAAGCTCTTTCGGCACTCACTCCCTGCAAACTGTCGTTTTCGGGATCAAGCAAGAACCAATTTTTTGGTATTTCCTTTTCGGCAGGCTGGGCCGTGGCAAGAACGAGAATGAACAATTGGAATAGAACTGAGAGCGTAAATTTCTTCATTGGGTGTTGAATTTTCTAAAGATTAGCCGGTTAATCGTTTTTCTTGCTCATTTGTTGAGCCTTTGGCGATACTAAAACTGACCAGCAATATAGTTTCAAACGGGTTTTAGAGCCTGCTTTATTATTTAAAAGGTAAATGACTTTCGAAATTTGTTAAAAATCACGTTTAATATTACTTCCGTAGGCGGCTCAGCCTTTTTGTAAGAACTGGGTGACTGCAAACCGACAATTTTGTGACACGAATTAAATGAAATGGTTATGCAAATTTTATTATCTGTCGGGTTGTTCTTTTCGCTTTTCTTTGTCCTTGCTTATCGCTGCCAGAAAGTAGCACAGCGGGGCTAGCCGAGAAAACAATCAGTTTTCAACTTTTTTCGGGGTGTTTGCCCGCGCAACTTTGTAAGAGGCTTGTGCGGGGTTACCTTTCTGAATTTTACCGATAAATTTGGTATCTTTCAGCTGCCAATCTGGTAATCGACCATGAAAAAGATTTCCCCAATTGTCGTTGCTTTTAGTCTTGTAGCATTTTCTGGGTTAGCCCAGTTGAGCGCGCCCCGCGTTGTGATCAATTCCATGGGGCATTCGGCCAAAGTACAAAACCTCAACTTTACCCCAGACGGCCAGAAAATCATTTCGGTTTCCGAAGACAAGACTATTCGTCTGTGGAATGCCCACACCGGAGAAATGCTTAAAAAATTCGAATCTGAGATAGGTGATGGTTCAAAGGGTATGTTTTATGCCTCTGATGTTTCGCCAGATGGAAGCCTTTTGGCAGTTGCAGGATATACCGTAACGCCCGACAACCAAATTTATATCGCAATCATTGATCTCAATAAAGGAATTCAAGTTGCAACAGCACTTGGTCATAAGGATGTAATCAATAGCTTGGCATTTACAGGCAATGGAAAATATTTGGTGAGTGGCAGTAATGATGGCACTCTGAAGGTATGGAAAGTAGATGCGTCTACTCCGATGTATAGCCAGGAGTTGTCCATTGAAACAGGCGCACCCGTCAAGTATCTAGCCATGAATTTGGTAAATATGGACGTGGCTATCGCGCAGGAGGGTAAAACGGAAGTGAGCATTTACAGCCTTGCCATTTTGGAAAAGGGTGGTAGCAAATTCAATCCAAGATTTTGGAAAAAGCACTTGGGAGAAGTGAATAAATTAGCCTATTCAAGCGATGGTATGTACCTAGCGTCTAGCAGCTATGAGAAGGAGTTTTTCTTGTGGAGTAGTACAGGTTCAGTGATTAAACAGTGGAACAGAGATGCTTCGGTGAACGCCATTGCTTTCTCACATGACTCGAAAATATTGGTCGGCTTGGACGACACTGGTCATGGCATAAGTTATGGGGTGCCCGAAGGGAACAAATTCACCGATTTTAGAGGACATGACAACGCGGTTTTTGCGGCAGTCTTTTCGCCCCTCGACAATGGAAGCTATCAGGTTGCTTCAGCAGGTGGAAATAATAATGAGATTTATTTATGGAATCCGATTAATGGTAAAGCCCTTCGGAAAGTAAAAGGTAAGGGAAGTGCTATTCATGATTTAGCTTTTGGGGCGGGACTTGAGTTGTTTGTTTCGCAAGATGTGAATGCTAAGCCAAATGAGTTTCAACGCAGCTTCGATTTCAACTCCATGAAGCTGAACCTCAACTCGCTTAAATTTTCGCCACCTGTAGAGAATTTCGGAAAAGGCATTTCACAAGTTTCTGAAACTGAATTGAGTCTTCCAAAAGGCAAAAAGATTCAAAATATTGATGGCGAAGATGGGCGTATCTTAGATTTCCAGGCTTCACGTGAAGGGGATGTAATCGTTGCAAGTGATTACTCACTTAGAATGTTTGATCGCAATGGGGCTTTTCAGAAGGAATTTGTTGGCCATGTGGGTGGCGTGAGAGCAGTTGCAATTAGTCAGGATGGTAGATACTTGGCTTCAGGGGGCGAAGATCAGACCATTGTGCTTTGGAAATTGAGTGAGACCGGTGCAGCACCCACAATGCGTCAACATCCTGAGTTTAGCGATGCCGCTTGGGGTGCGTATTTTGAATCTCTTCCGGTAGACTCTCTAACTCGCGAGCCTTCTAAAAAAGCTTGGCGAGCGGTCATCGACTATATGAAAGCTCATGGTGAGAAAAACTATAAAGCCATTGAGGAAGTTTATAAAAACTTAGGGGAGACCGTGCTTCCCTTTGCAACTTTGTTTTTGACGGAGGATAATCAATGGGTGTGCTGGGCTTATAAGGGATACTTTGCTTGTACGTCAGCTGGAGGCCAGTATTTTGGTTGGCACTTAAATCGTGGAATTGACAAGCTCGCAGACTTTTATGCGGCCGAACAATATTTTAAAATTTTGTATAGACCCACGCAAATGCAGAAAAGCATTGCGCAGGGGAAACGCGTAGAAGACATTCTTCGGGAAGAAGGTGAGCGCATTTTTGATTTGACTAAGTTACACAGACCTTCAGCGGGCTTCTTTACTACCGAGGTACTACATGATAAAGGCCTAATCGACTACCAAAGTGGTAAGCTCGTTACGACTCAGCAAACGTTGAAATTAGATGTTGAGATTTTTGATGGAGGTAGCGGGATAGAAGAAGTCAACATTTATCAAAATGATAAACTTATACTGAGTGACACCACAGTAGAGACCAAAGGTGAGAATGATAAAGTGATAAAATCGTACAACGTTGAAATGTTGAATGAGACCAACGAATTCAAAGTGGTGGTAGTGAACTACCAGCGGATCGAGTCAAGACCTGAGATTTTGAAAATTGACTACGTGGGTAAGGTCATTCTCAACTCGACCTTGCATGTGATGGTGGTAGGTATTAATAAATACCAAAATTCTCAATACAACTTGAATTATGCGCAACCAGATGCGAAAGCATTTGCAGAAAAAATTTCTTCACAGGGTCAACGGATATTTAAAGCTATCAACATTGTGGAGCGTTATGATGAGAATGGTACGAAAGCGAAAATTGTTGAAGGCTTCAAGTCAATTGCCGCAAAGGCTCAGCCACAGGATGTCTTTGTATTTTTCTACGCGGGCCACGGTAGTTTGGATGAAGAAAACAAAGACAAAGATGGCGACAGTCCGTTTTATTTTGTACCAACAGATGTAACGAAGATTTATGGGGACACGAAGCAGCTAACAGCAAAAGGTATTTCGGACGTTGAATTAAAAGAGTACCTGACAAAAATAAAATCAACGAAACAAATTGTTTTGATGGATGCCTGCCATTCGGGTGGAGCCTTGAAAAACATGAGCACCCGTGCATTGGGTGGTGATGAAAAAGCAATCGTGCAATTAGCGCGTAGTTCGGGTGTGGTGTGGATTGCTTCTTCCGGTTCAAAACAGTTTGCTACTGAATTTGAAGTGTTAAAACATGGTGTATTTACCTATGCCTTGTTAGAAGCACTTGATGGTAAGGGTAACAACAATAGCGACAACAAGATTACGGTAAACGAATTGAAGTTTTATATGGAGGAACGTGTGCCGGAACTTACGAAGCAATACGGTGGAGATGCTCAGTACCCTACCAGTTATATTCATGGCAACGACTTCCCAATCACAGTGACCTCCAAAGAGGGCGAAAACTAGAGCTAAAATCGTAACACAAGAGAAGCGCTTGTTCCATAGAAATGGAAGGATGGCCTAAGTCGGTGACTGGAACTGGGAACACCGGAATTATAAATTTCTATCGCATTAAATGCATGTCCTCTGAATGAGGAGTTGAAAGGAAGAGAAACCAGAAAAAGAACTCCTCCAGCACCCACAAAAGCCCATTCTGGTTGCCCTCCGGCAACAGCTGTAATGAGAGGCACGGCAACGAGTAGACCACTGGTAAAACCAATGACGTTTCCAATCAGTGCCTTTCTTTTGGCAACTTTAAATTCTTGGTAAGCCTGTTGGTTCTGTTGTAAAATCATAGAAACTTGTTTGGAGCTGACAGAAGTAGAGTCCATTTCAAAAACAACCCCACCAAACGTTTTGTAAATAGAGAGTCTTTTCTGGCAAAATAGTTGTCCAAAGGCAAGAACAAGGAGTAGGGTTGTAACACCAAATTTCATTATTGATTCTTTTTTAGTGGTTGACTTAAATTGTTCCTTCGTCTGGCAACATTTCGATATCACGGATGAGCACTCGTTTAGAAATAGCTTTACCTGTTTTGGTTGCAGCCAATCCACCAAGAGCTGTTTCTTTATAGCGCGTTTCCATGCTCGCGCCAATTTCTCCCATGGCTTCGATCACTTCGTCAACGGGAATAACGCTGCTTACATTTGCCAATGCAATTTGAGCAGAGCTGTTCGCGATAGCCGCGGCACTTGCATTGCGCACCACACAGGGAACTTCTACTAACCCGGCAACTGGATCACAAACTAAACCTAACATGCACTGCACGGTTATAGCCACCGCATTAAAAATCTGATTTGTATCTCCACCCAGGCAATAGACGATCGCCCCAGCACCCATGGCGGCAGCGGTGCCTGTCTCTGCCTGACAACCGCCAACAGCGCCTGCGATGGAAGCTTTTTGTTCCATAATGAGCGCGATACCTGCGGCTAATAACATGGCTTCTAAAATCTTTTTATCTTCTATTTGGTGTATCTCTTGCAACGTAAAAAGAACCCCCGGCATAATACCAGAGGCACCTGCGGTGGGCGCGGCTACAATTCTACCCATGCAGGAATTGACTTCTTTGGCAGCAAGGGCGCGCGAAATTAGATTTTGAAATTCTTTAGAGAGAACAGGTTTGGGGTAATTGTAGACTTTTTTTGCTCCGTTGTTAATCATGCCTGAACGAGAAGTCATTTCTTCTGTAAGACCAGTATGCACAGCATCTTTCATCACCTCCCATGCAATGCCTAAACCTTCCCAGATTTGTTGCTCGCTTCGCCCTTTTTGTTCTAGTTCATATTCCAATACAGCAGTCACAAGCGAGACATTCTTTTCCTTGCAGTAACTTCTCCAGTCTTCGAACGATTCAAACAAAAAAGCCATGGCGTGTATAATTTGTTGCTACGAAGTACGATTGTAAATACTTGTTTTTCAAACCTTTGAATAAAAATAAAAGAATTTTATCGACCGTTTCCATAATCTTATCGGTAGATTCACTCATAATCACCTATTTTTCAACATCAAAAATTCAAATGATATGAAATGGCCATTAAGAAGCCCTACACCCAACGTTATTATTATTCTGGCCATTCTATGCCTGCGTGCCGAAATGCCACTACGGCATGCAGGCATGTGACCTTAAAAAACTAAACATTAACACATGAAATCAATTCTTTTCAGTTTTCTCTTTCTATCTGTTTTCCTTGTGCGAGCGCAGAGCTCCGACAAAGAATCGATCAAAGAAATATATAACCAGGCACTCAGCAAAGGTAAATCCTATGACATGCTCTATGATTTATGTGTAAACATCGGGCCACGACTGTCAGGATCGCCAGGGGCTGCGGCAGCCGTTGAATGGAGCCGACATAAAATGGAGGATTTAGGATTCGATTCCGTGTGGTTACAGCCTATGATGGTGCCACATTGGGTTCGTGGCCAACAGGAGATAGGTCGTATTATCAATTCAAAAAAAATTGGAACGAAAGAAGTAGTTGTTACTTCTTTGGGTGGATCGATCGGCACGGGACCAGAAGGTATTTCTGCAAGCATCGTAGAAGTGAAAAATTTTGAAGAACTAAAACAGCTTGGTACTAAGACGGTACAAGGGAAAATTGTTTTTTTTAATCGCGCGATGGATCCCACGAAAATTAACACATTTGCCGCCTATGGTGGAGCTGTTGATCAAAGAGGAAATGGTGCAGTAGAGGCGGCAAAGTTAGGAGCGGTAGCAGTCATTGTTCGATCAATGGGCTCGGGAGTTGAAACATACGCACATACAGGTGGAATGCGCTATGTGACTGGCGTAAAATTGATTCCTGGAGTAGCGATAAGCACGCAGCACGCAGAGTTATTGAGTAAACTTCTAAAAGAGGAAAGAGATTTACAGTTTTATCTGGAAACTCATTGTCAAATTTTGGACGATGCTCCGTCTTTTAATGTAGTAGGCGAAATAAGAGGTGGCGAATACAAAGACGAAATTATTGTAGTAGGTGGGCATTTGGATTCGTGGGACTTAGCGCAAGGTGCACATGATGATGGAGCGGGCTGTATTCAATCCATAGAGGTATTGAGGTTGTTCAAAGCGATGGGCTATAAGCCAAAACGGACCATTCGCGCTGTTATGTTCATGAATGAAGAAAATGGATTGAGAGGTGGCGCAAAGTATGCCGAACTCGCATTGAAAAACAAGGAGAAGCATATTGCTGCTATGGAATCAGACAGGGGTGGTTTTACTCCTCGTGGATTTACGATGTCGACTACCGAAGGCGTTAAGACGATCATTAAAGGCTGGAAGCCCCTTTTTGAGCCGTATGATCTCTGGGATTTTAACCAAGAGGGTGGAGGCGCAGATATTAGCCCTCTAGCTTCACAAGGCGTGCCTTTGATAGGTTTTCTTCCAGACTCGCAACGTTACTTCAGCGTTCATCATACATCTGAAGATACGATTGATAAAGTTGACAAACGCGAACTGGAATTGGGTGCTGCCTCGATGGCTGCTCTTATTTTTATGATCGACAAGTATGGATTGAAATAGTTATTTCTAGAAATCCACGGCCCCCAAAAATTCTGCTTTTTCTAACAGGTAAATCATCTTATCAGGATTTTTATCGTTAAGAATAAGCTTGCCTCTTATCTCAACGGGCTTGTTGGTGTACTCAATTGGTTCGAGCAAAAATACCTCTACGATAGTTTCGGGTCCACCGACACCGCAAAAAAAGCACGCGTTTAAAGGCAAAGAAGAGAGCATAAAATGAGTTCCTTTCATTCCGCTTTCAAAAGGCACCATGTATCCGGGCAAGATGATCACTTTATTGGCAAGAGACTGTACGTATTTTGAAAAAAGCGGTTTGTCATAATCACCTTCTTTTCTGTACTCTATAGCGTAGAGTTTCGGCCAAACCAAAGAAGGTAACCCCTTGTAAATGCTCTTCTGTGCTTGGCTTGAAATAGCCATGATCAAGAAAAAAGCAAAGAATGTCTTTTTCATTTGGGGGCAAGGGCATTCAAATTTCACAAGGTGTAAAAACCCCAAATACCGAAGTCTGATATTAACTAACGTATTCTTCAATCGGCAAACAGCTGCATACCAAATTCCGATCGCCATAGGCGTTGTCTACACGACTTACGCTTGGCCAGAACTTAGCTTCTTTCACAAAGGAAAGTGGGTAAGCAGCTTTTTGCCTGCTGTAGGGACGATTCCAACTATCGGCTGTAATGACTGCTGCAGTATGAGGAGCGTGTTTCAATACATTGTTTTCTTTGTCTGCTTTGCCTTCTTCTACTTCACGGATTTCATTCCGTATTTCGATCAATGCGTCTACAAAGCGATCCATCTCTGCTTTGGGTTCGCTCTCGGTCGGCTCGATCATGATGGTACCTGCTACCGGGAATGAAACGGTTGGCGCATGGAAGCCATAATCCATGAGTCGCTTTGCAATATCCTCTACCTCAACTCCGAATTTTTTAAAGTCGCGGCAATCCACAATCATCTCATGCGCACAACGGCCTTGTGTGCCTGTGTACAGAATTTTGTAGTGCCCACTTAATCTTTCTTTGATGTAGTTGGCATTGAAGATAGCCAGTTTAGTAGCGTTGGTCAATCCTTCACTTCCCATCATGGCGATATAAGCATAAGAGATGGCCAGGATGCTAGCGCTTCCCCAAGGTGCGCCCGATACGGCACTAATCGCTTTTTCACCTCCCGTTTTCACAACGGCATGACCCGGAAGAAAAGGTTTCAATTTATCGTTACAACAAATCGGACCCATGCCAGGACCGCCACCTCCGTGTGGGATACAAAATGTTTTATGGAGATTGAGGTGACAAACATCCGCACCGATGTTAGCAGGTGATGTTAAGCCCACTTGCGCATTCATGTTGGCTCCGTCCATGTAAACCAATCCACCGTTTTGGTGAATTGTTTCGCAGATGTCGACAATGGCTTCTTCAAAAACACCATGCGTAGATGGATAGGTCACCATCAAACATGCCAGATTATTTTTGTACTGTTCTGCTTTCGCTTTTAAATCGGCTACATCAATTTTTCCCTCGGCATCTGATTTCGTGACAACTACTTCCATACCAGCCATCACTGCGCTAGCCGGATTTGTTCCATGAGCCGAAGATGGAATCAGAGCAATGTTCCGATGATGATCACCTCTGTTTTGGTGGTAGGCCCTAATCACCATTAGACCTGCATACTCACCCTGGGCACCGCTGTTGGGCTGCAACGAAACTCCGGTGAAACCAGTAATCTCTTTCAACCAAACCTCAAGATTAGAAATCATTTCGGAATAGCCTTGTGTTTGATCACTTGGCGCGAACGGATGAATTTGTCCCATCTCAGGCCATGTTACTGGAATCATCTCGGTGGTGGCATTTAATTTCATTGTGCAAGAGCCCAATGAAATCATAGAATGCACCATCGATAAATCTTTGCTTTCTAATTTCTTGATGTAGCGTAGCATCTCATGCTCGCTGTGATGTGAATTGAAAACAGGATGCGTTAGAAAAGTTGATTTTCTTATCAAATTTTCAGGCCAAGACAATACTGCCTCCCGCCCGTGCGCAAGAGGTAAACTGGAAGGAATAACACTATGAAGAATTTTCTCAATATCTTCAAAAGTAGTGGTTTCATCCAGCGAAATGCCGATTGCTCCGTCTTCAAAATAGCGAAAGTTTATTCCGTGAGCTTCTGCAATAGGTTTTATCTTTTTTGCATCTGCGACAAATTTTAAAGTGTCGAAATAATTTTTGTTAAGCTGTTTATAACCCAACGCTTCAATGTTATTTGCTAATAGCGATGTGAGAGCATAAATCCGCCCCGCAATTTTTTTCAATCCTTCAGGTCCATGATACACCGCATACATGCTGGCCATCACGGATAGCAAAACTTGTGCAGTGCAAATATTGGAGGTTGCTTTTTCTCTGCGAATATGTTGCTCACGCGTTTGCAGGGCCATCCGATAGCCGGGATTCCCTTGAGCATCCTGCGAAATGCCGATAATTCTACCAGGCATTTGTCTTTTAAATTCATCTTTCGTTGCGAAAAAAGCAGCATGAGGACCACCGAAGCCCATCGGCACTCCAAAGCGCTGCGAACAGCCCACCACTACATCAGCGCCCATTTCACCAGGTGATTTTACCAATAGCAAACTCATTAAATCGGCACCCATCACCACAAAGACTTCTTTCTCATGAGCAGACTCAATCAGTGATGTATATTCTTTTACCTCGCCATTGTCATTTGGATTTTGAATATAGATTCCAAACAGGTTAGCCTCTGTGATATCCAGTTTTGATAGATCACCTACTACGAGGTCAACACCAATTGGATTTGCCCGAGTCTTTAGCAAGTCAATTACCTGAGGGAAAGTATGTTCATCAACAAAAAATTTATGGGCATCTTTTTTTGCGGCTTTCTTTGACGCGTATAAAAGATGCAGTGCTTCAGCGGCAGCTGTTGCCTCGTCCAATAATGACGCGTTGGCGATTTCCATACCTGTCAGGTCGATGATCATCGTTTGATAATTGATCAACGCTTCCATGCGGCCTTGCGCAATTTCAGCCTGATACGGTGTGTAAGCGGTATACCACCCTGGGTTCTCCAAAATATTTCGAAGAATAACTCCAGGCGTGATACAATTGTAATATCCGGTACCTATATAAGACTTATAGATCTTGTTTTTGGAAACCATCTTTTTGAATTCATTCAAGAATTCAAACTCCGATTGCGCTGCCGGCAAGTTCAACGCTTTTTTCAAGCGGATGTTGGCCGGTACGGTTTGATCGATCACTTCGTCCACTGATTTGGCTTTTACCACCTTTAGCATTTCGGCTATTTGGTTGGCATTGGGTGCATTGTGTCGCGACTCAAATTTTTCGGAGTAAAGGGGATCGATGTTCATAAAAAAACTTATCTCTTAATCTTAAAACTTATCGAAGAACAAAACGGATGGGGAAATGTTCCCAGTTCCCGGTTACGAGTTTGAAATCCTTCTACCTGAACTTGAAACTAGAAACTGGCGACCTTAAAACCTTTCAAACTGCGAGAAGAAGAAACTGCCTTCAATCTCCGCATTGGCGTCTGAGTCAGAACCATGGATTGCATTTGCATCGATCGACTTTGCAAACAATGCGCGTATGGTGCCGGGTTCTGCTTTTTTTGGATCCGTTGCGCCAATCAGTTTGCGAAAATCCTCCACTGCGTTAGCTTTTTCAAGGATCATCGGAACAATGGCACCTGATGACATATAGTTAACCAGCTCGCCATAGAAAGATCGCTCTTTATGAATTTCATAAAATTTGCCAGCCAATTCGCTGCTCAATCTTGTCTTCTTCATTGCAACGATGCGGAAGCCTGCCTCTTCAATCATTTTGATAATTGCACCTGAATTATTTGCAATAGTTGCATCAGGCTTAAGCATTGTAAAAGTTCTGTTTCCTGCCATTTTAGTTGTTTTTTGAGGTTTTTTAGTTGAATAATTCGGGCGCAAAAGTATTAAAAGAACAGAGAACATAGAAGCCCGAATCCAGAATCATTGATTATTTTTGCCCCCTTAAATGAAAGACCTGCAAGGACTGAAAACACTACTGGCATCACCGAAGAAAGTGGTTATTGTGACCCATTTTAAGCCGGATGCAGACGCTTTGGGTTCTTCCTTAGGCCTGGCAGGCTATTTAGTAAAAAAAGGACATTCCGTTGCGGTAATCAGCCCAAGCGATTACCCTGACTTTTTAGCGTGGATGCCAGGTAAAGAAATGGTTATTGCCTTGACCAAAGATTCAACAATACCACAACAAAAGGCAAAAGTTTTGATCGGTGCTTGTGATATCCTTTTCTGCCTTGATTTTTCGAGTTTGAAGAGGATAAATGAAGTTGGAGACATGGTGAAAACATCGACCGCAAAAAAGGTGATGATCGACCACCATCTGGAACCCGAAGAATTTGCAGATTTCGAGAAGTGGGATGTCAGCTCTGCTTCAACGGCTGAGCTAATTTTTGAACTGATCGATGAATGGGGAGATCGGGAGTTAATCGATCAAGACATTGCCAACTGTTTGTATGCTGGGCTGATGACTGACACGGGCGGATTCAGGCACAATAACACCACACACAAAGAATTTTTGATTGCCTCTGAACTGGTGAGCCGAGGGGCTAATCCTAGCGAAGTAGCCAAAAAGATATACGATACTAACTCATTGGAGCGTTTGCGTTTGACGGGATATGCACTCAGTCAAAAGCTGGTTGTATTGCCAGAGTATAACACGGCTTATATGACATTGACCTGGGAGGAACTCAGACAATTTGGCTCGCAAACTGGCGACACCGAAGGCCTTGTCAACTATGGACTTTCCATAAAGGGTATTAAAATGGCTGTACTAATGTATGACCGAAAGGAAGAAATAAAACTTTCGTTTCGTTCGTTAGCAGATTTTGACGTAAATGCCTTGGCTCGCAAACATTTTGAAGGCGGAGGACACAAAAATGCTTCGGGGGGGCAATCAAAACAAAACCTAGAAGAGACTTTGAAGAAATTTTTGGCGATCTTGCCGGAATATAAGTCAGATTTAAACAAGTAATAAATCAATTCTATTTCAAATAAAACCACACAATGAAAAATTCACTTATTGCCCTTCTTTTCGTATCTCTTTTTGTTGCCGCTTGTAGCGGTTCCAAAGAGACACCTTCAGGTTACAAATTCAATGTCGTTCGCAAAGGAGATGGTGTCAAAATAGATTCCGGCAAATTTGTCGTGATGAATTTGCGTTTTATGGATGGTAAAGATTCCGTCTGGAACGATTCAAAGAAGAATGGCTTCCCAGCGGTCATTCAGATGCAGGGAACGGTGCCCAAAGGAGATGCCGTTTTAGAAGTCATCAAAATGATGTCGAAGGGGGACAGCGTTGTATTTAAGGTTCCTGCAAAGAAACTGTTTGAAAACACATTCCGCCAACCGTTACCGTTTTCTGTTGATTCTACTTCATCGTTCACTTTCCAGATTGGTTTGTCTGCCGTACTCAATCAGGAGGAAATGAATAAACTCCAAACCGAACTGGTAGCGAAGCAAAATGAAAAGATGCTTCAGGACCAGAAGGCGCAACTGGGAAAAGACATTACTGCAATTGACGATTTCTTGAAAGCAAAAAATGTAACAGCTCAAACTACCGCTTCTGGGCTTAGGTATATTATAACAAAACCCGGAATAGGTGAAAATGCAAAGGCGGGACAGCAAGTGAAAATTGACTATTTAGGGTATTTATTGAACGGCCAGTATTTCGATACAAGTATTGAATCAGAAGCAAAGAAAAACAACCTCTATCCTCAAGGGCGTTCGAGTTCTTATGCCCCGCTTGAATTAACGGTGGGTGCGCAACAAGTAATTCCAGGATGGGAAGAAGCTATTCAATTGATGAATAAGGGATCCAAGATGACTGTCTATATTCCCTCCACATTAGCGTATGGTAATAAACGAAGAGGTGATGTGATTGCTGAAAACTCTGTGTTGGTGTTTGATATGGAGTTGATAGAAGTTAAGTAATAGTAAAATGAAATATCTGGTTTTTTTATTGTTGGCAACAGTGGTCGGCTTGTCTGGATGTAGTACCGACACACCCAAGTCCGTCACTTTCGAAGAGCAGCTAGCTAAAGACAGAGCAGCCATCGATTCCTATCTCGTTAGCAAGGGAATTGCAGGATTGACTGATCCTGATGATTATGGCGTAAAATACGTAGTCAATGTAGACGGCACAGGGATTAAGCCGCTCGGTGCGTCCGACTCAGTTACTGTAAATTACACGGCAAGATTATTGCCTGCTGAAACGGAGGTTGAAAAATCGACCGCTCCAGTTCGCTTTTTATTGGGGAATTTGATTCCGGGTTGGCAAATTGGACTTCCGCTAATAAAAGAAGGATCAAAAGCCAATTTTTATGTTCCTTCTGGTTGGGCGTATGGATCAGCTCAGCAGGGAACCATTCCTCCAAATTCGAATTTGATTTTTGAGATCGAGTTGTTAAAAGTATTTCCGCAACTCAGAAAAGATACACTCGCGATTAATGATTACCTGGTTGTTAAAGAAATCAAAAATGTGCTCAAGGGACCTGAGGGGTTGAAATACATTATTACTTCTTTGGGAACTGGTGTGAAACCAGTTTCAACAAGCACTGTTACGTTTTCGTATACTGGGCGAGTTATGAACATAAACAGTGACACCCCCTTCGGTCAACAAAGTTTGCCATCGGATTTCGCATTGAGCGGCCTCATTAAAGGGCTTAGACTTGGGATACCATTGATTCCAGTCGGGACCAAAGCCACTTTTTATGTTCCTTCAACCCTTGGTTACGGATTACGTGGCAGTGGGTCGATTCCGAGCAATGCAAATTTAATTTTTGAAATAGAGTTGACGGGTAGTAAATAGTTTTTCTTCGATAAATCAATGAAAGGCTTCCTTTCGGTCGCAGCAATTTTTATTTTATTTGCCCGATGTAGCGAGGAGAAAGTAAATTTGGCCTATAAAGACCAATTGAAGAAAGACATTTCATTGATCGATGAATACCTTGCTGCTAATAACATTACATCCGAAGCAGATACCTCTGGTCTGAGGTATTCAATCGCTACAAAAGGGTCGGATTTCAAACCGCAACTTGTAGATTCTATCCAGGTCAACTATTCGCTTTTCTTGCTCAAGGGCGACTCCATTTTTACAAATGGCCAGAACACATTTTTGCTGAACAAGTTGATTCGCGCATGGCGCATTGCGTTGCCGCTGGTTGGCGAAGGCGCAAAGTTAAGATTGTTTGTACCCTCTGGCTTGGCCTACGGCAATTATAGAACAGGCCCGATACCCGCCAACTCCAATTTGATTTTTGACATTGAACAGAAGAAAGTTATTCGAGAGTATGCAACTCAACTAACACGTGATCTTGTTACTATTGATGCTTTTTTGTTAGCCAAGAATATTAACGCCCGAAAAGATGCCGCCAATCTTCGGTATATAATCACCACTGACGGTGGTTCCACTGCGTTGGCACCACTTTTAACTGACTCGGTCGTTTTAACCTACACGGCAAAATCATTGCCAACAGAAGCAGTAGTTGAACCAGAAGTTTCAAAGGGCCTGAAGATAAACGCGCGATCTACTTTACCAGCATGGAAAATTGTACTGCCCTTGTTTCGTGAGGGTACTAAGGCAATTGTATATGTTCCCTCTGGATTAGGCTATGGCGCCTATGGCAATTCAAGTGTCGCGCCTTATACTAATCTGATTTACGAGGTGGAAGTAAAAAAAGTAATCCGTAAGTAAATGGAACTTTGCTTCGCTACAAATAACCTTCACAAAATTCAGGAGGTGCAAGCGATTTTAGCCGGGCGACATACCATTCTTAGCCTTGCTGATATTGGATGTACCGAGGAACTGCTCGAAGAGCAAGACACGATTCCCGGAAATTCTTTTCAGAAAGCAGACTATGTTTTCAGAACGTATAATGTCCCTTGTTTTGCAGACGATTCTGGCCTGGAAATTGAAGCCTTGGATGGAGCGCCCGGTGTTCATTCGGCTTACTTTGCAGGGCCACAGCGCAGCCACCAAGATAACATGAATTTGGTTTTGTCTAAACTGAACAATGCCAAAATTAGAAAAGCGCAATTCCGAACGGTGATTACACTTGTGACCGCTTCGATGACTCAACAATTCGAAGGTATACTAAGGGGGATGATTCTCACTGAAAAGAGAGGAACCGGAGGGTTTGGTTACGATCCCATTTTTTTACCCGATGGGTATTCCAAAACTCTTGCCGAGATGGGTGCTGAGGAGAAAAACCAAATTAGTCATCGAGCAAAGGCTATTGGTAAACTAGTTGATTTTCTAGTCCTCAAATAAAAAACTTCAAGCCACATACCTCCGGGTGTAATCCAGAAGCGTGTAGCTTGAAGCATGTGGCTTGAAGCCACTATTGAAGAAAAACTACGCCTTTACCGTCTTTACCTCAGGTTTGGAATTCGAGTCTTTACTTTTATCAAAATCAACTACGATAGGAGCAGCAATGAATATGGAGGAGTAAGTACCAATTCCAATCCCCATCAGCAGAGCAAAAGAGAACCCGCGCAACACTTCACCACCAAAAATTAAAAGTACAACTACTACGATCAACGTTGTTCCAGAAGTAATCAATGTTCGGCTCAGTGTGCTGTTAATGGCGTCATTGAAGATTCTGTTTCGATCGTGGCTTGAGCCAAACGCAATAAATTCACGAATACGATCGAAGATAATTACCGTGTCATTGATCGAGTAACCAATGACGGTAAGTATAGCTGCTACAAACACCTGGTCAACCTCAAAATTGATTCCAAGAAGTCCCAAGATGGCGAATGAAGCAAATACGAACATTGTATCATGTATCAATGCAATGATAGCCCCCGCGCTGTATTGCCACTTGCGGAAGCGAACGAGGATGTACAGGAAGATTGCAATGATGGAGAACAATCCAGCTTCTAATGCCGAGCCCTTGATATCATCGGCAATAGTGGCGCCCACCTTTGATGACGAAGAAATAGTAAAATGAGTGTCATCAATTTGCGCATCGTTTTCAGAGTATTGTAAGCCACTAAATTTGGATACTCCGTCAATCAATGCTGCTTTCACTTTATCATCGGCCTTGTCGGATTCATCACCAATCAGATAAGATGTAGTCACTTTCATGACTTTGTCATTGCCGAAGTTTTTTACTTCTGTGCCGGCATTTTCAAAACCACTTGCGAGCGCAACTTTTACGTCAGTTGCAACTACAGGTTTGTTAAATGACACGATATAAGATCGACCTCCCTTGAAGTCTACACCGAGATTTAAACCCCTTACAGCGATAAGAGCAAGGCCGATGATAATGACTGTGCTTGAGAAGATATATGCAATTTTTCTGTTGCCGATGAAGTTAAAGTCCTTCCGGTCTTTTACTGCGCTACCCAAGCTGGTGGCAAAAGAAATTTTAGAATCGTCTCCCTTACGGGTCATCCATTCGATAATCACTCGGGAAATATAAACCGAAGAAAAGAACGAAGTGGCGATACCAATCATCAACACAATTGCAAAACCTTTCAACGGCCCCTGACCAAGAACGAACAGAAACATGGCTGTCAGAAATGTGGTAATGTTCGAGTCAAAGATGGAAGAGAAGGCGCGTTCGTATCCTTTTCGAATCGCTTCCACCAATTTTCTGCCCTGCGCAAGTTCTTCTTTTATACGTTCGTAAATCAGTACGTTCGAGTCGACAGCCATACCCATCGTAAGCACAATACCACCCATACCAGGCAGAGTAAGCGCTGCGTTAAACTGTGCTAATATTCCAAGGATAAAAAAGATGTTGAACAAGAGCGCAATGTTGGCCACCCAGCCTCCTTTCGAGTAGTAGGCAATCATAAACAAAACAACAATGCCGAGTCCACAAGCCATTGAAATCAAACCCTGGTTTTGCGCCACTTTTCCCAATGAAGGCCCAACGATTGCTTCTTCAACAATACGCGTAGGCGCAGGCAACGATCCCGCTTTCAATACGTTTGCCAAATCTTTTGCTTCTTCATTGGTAAACGAACCGCTAATCTGAGAATTACCATTTGCAATTTCCTGGTTTACGGAAGGAGCGGTATACACATAATTATCCAACACAATGGCAATTCTGCCTTGTGGCTGTTTTGCTGATGCTGCTGCTGTTACTTTAGCCCAGGTTTTTGAACCAGCTGCATTCATGGTCATGCTCACCGCGGGGCGAGCAAACTGATCGAAATCCAAACGTGCGTCATTGATTACTTCGCCTGTTAATAATGGTTTTCCACTGCGCCCGACATTCACAAAATTTAATTGAATATCCTCTACACCGGGAGTCACTTCGGGGTCTGACTTTACATCCCAAAATAAGCCAACCGTACGGGGTAGCAATGCGCGCACATCGGCTCTTCTGAAAATCGCATTGATAACTGCGGTGTCTTTTACTTGGTAGTAGAAAGGAAGAGATTGGCTACTAAGTGCGAACAATGGAGAGGAAGTGGCCGCGCGAAGTGAATCCAACGCGTTTGTGCCAGTGCTATCTTTCGAAGCAGTACTCAGCGCTTCTTCAAGAGCCGACTTTACCGTATCTGATTTCGCATCTTGTGTTTTTGCGGGGGCATCGGAAGTAGAAGCCGCGATTGTTTCAGATTTTTTTTCGTTTTGCTCTTTTAGCAACAATTGATTGATCGCGCCTAATGACTGGCTCAATTGAGGGTCGAAGGGCTCTACAATTTCCCAGAACTCAAGGCGGGCAACGCCTTGCAACAATTTGCGCACACGTTGTGGATTGTCTGCACCGGGAATTTCAATTTGAATGCGCCCTGTGCCCTGTAATCGTTGAATGTTGGGTTGCGAAGTTCCGAATTGATCGATACGTGTTTTTAGAATGGTGAAAGAGCGGTCAATAGCGCTTTCAATTTCGTCATTCAAAAATTTCATGACGGCCGCATCGTCATCAGAAAGTTTTACGCGGTCTTTGTTTGCTGCCGATGTGAACAAAGAAGCCATCGTTTTATCAGGATTTGCATCTTTGAATGCTTTGAAGAACAAGGCTGAAAAATTTTCGCTGCTTGTTTTTTGAAGCTCGCGTGCTTTTTGAAGAGCCGCTACAAATGCCGGGTCTTGGTTGTTTCCGCTTAACCCGCGAATGATATCGATGGGAGAGATCTCCAATACCACGTGCATTCCACCTTGCAAGTCAAGGCCACGGCTAAGTTCACTTTCCTTCACCTCTTTATAAGTGTATTCGGCACCGAATAAATTATAGACAGGCTTGTTCCATAGAGAATCCAAATAGTTTTGCTTTTTGACCAAGTTGATTGATCCACTTTTATCAGTGGCCTGATCAATCGCATCTTGCTGAATTTTGGTCGACACAAACGTGAACGACAAGTAATAGAGGCAAAGTGCCGTAATGATGATGGTAAGTACTACCACAAATCCTTTGTTCCGCATAAAATGAAATTTTTAAAAGTTAAATGAGTAAATAGTTATGCTCGTGACCAAGCACAGTTGTTAAAGGGAGTAAATAGATATCTGAGATTAGGGCGCGTTAGGCGAAATAATCACCCTGAAGAGCGTATTGAAGAAAGAAACAAACGCTTTCTTTACAACAGTCAATGACTGTTTTCTTATTTCTGTGTCTGCTAATTTTTCGTTGACCTCGGCTGGTGGATGATTAAAAGCAACAGCATTGCTATGAGATACAATATCCGAGGGCGCAGAGATAGCCGTGTCATCTGTCGAGTGTTCATCGGCAGATTGTTCGGTGGCTACTTTCTTTTGGAGTGGCTCGATCGGCTCGTAGAACACCTGAGAAAGCACAATAACAACTACAGACATAATGCCTGCAATCATTAAAAACCCTCTTTTTAGTGCTTTTTGGTTCATTTTAGCCGAATTTTCATTTCGAGCGTGGCAAAAGTATCAAATAGAAATCAATTTGCAAGTCTACCCAATTTTGGTCTTCAAGTAGGTTGAGAGAAGATCCAACGCTTTTTTGAAATGCTTATTATTAGGAATAATCAGATCGGCACTGTGTTTTAGGGGTTCAATCTGATTTTCGAAAATGGGCATCACATGGTATTGATACCGATAGAGAACATCGTCCAACTCGTAGCCTCGCTCTACCTGATCGCGCTTGATGCGCCTGCCCAACTTTACGTGATCTTTGGCTTCAATAAAGATTTTAAGATCGATCTCTTTGGCAATTTCGTCAAAGTACTGTACAAACAAGCCCTCCACAATCAGAATAGGAGCCGTCTTGAATTCCAGCATGTGTGGCTCTGCAGATGGATTGTTAAAAGTGTACTCCTTCTTTATTACATTCTGTCCAGATTTTAATTTCAATAAATCGCTTAGGAACGCTTCATGGTCAATGGATATGGGCAGATCGAAATTTTTAACGCCATTTTCATCAATTGGCTGCTGTTCGCGCGGCTTATAATAATTGTCTTGCGAGATGAGGCATATTTCCTCTGGCTTGAATAGAGCGGATAGTTCCTGCAAAAAAAAGGTTTTGCCAGATCCGCTGCCGCCTGTTATTCCGATAGTGTAGGGTCGATTCATAATTTTCAGACGGCCAAATTACATTTTTCGGCAATTTGATTTTTAAAATCGACATTTCATTTATCACAAACGTGTAGCTTTATTCTTTAAATATTTGAAGGTAATGGAAATGTTCAAGAAAAAATCGGATTATCTCGTTGCGGGGCTCATTTTCGCAATTGTCGGATTGTTACTGGTAGTTGGTATCGACTCTCTTTTTTCTCCACCTATTCATTTGCAAGGGAAAATTGTTGAGAAGATTTTTGTTCCGGCTCATATCGTCACGGGAGGCCCTTACGGGGGCAATCGTAGGGGAAACTATATGATCACCACGGCCGCTGAAGAGCAATGGATAGCGATTGTTACAACCGATTCGGGCGATACGCTAAAAGTTCATTGCCATGCAAGTCATTATGAAGACAAAAATGTGGGTGATATGATCACTTTTAATAGATATGATGGACATTTGTTTCACATCGACTACTTTGCCCATAACGAAGAGGAATGAAAGAGTTTAAATCTATTTTAACTGCTTTTAACAAAGTCAATTTTGCCGAACGGCAAGCGGCTTTGGCCACGGTAGTTAAGGTACGCGGATCGTCTTATCGCAGTCCGGGCGCGCGCATGCTGATCACCGATGATGGAAAGTGGGTCGGCTCCATCAGTGGGGGCTGTTTGGAGGGAGACGCACTTCGCAAGGCAAGGCAAGTGATGACTTCGGGAGAGCCGAAAACGGTGACTTATGACACGCGCGAGGAGAGCAATCAAAACCTCGGGATCGGCCTTGGCTGCAATGGCGTAATTGATGTTTTGATTGAACCTATTACAGCCCACAAAAATTCTATTCTTTTTTTTAAACAACTTGTCGAAAAGAATCAACCAGCCGCTTTGGCTACTGTGTTTCAGGGACTATCCGGTATTGGCGAAACGTTGCTCATTACCGAAGATAAAGGTATCGTGAGCCAGGTATCAAACCCGGCTTTATCAGATTTTATAGCCGAAGATTTGGTTACCGTATTCAACACTCGGGTTTCACACGCAAAAACGTTTTTGGTGAGTGGCATAGAGTATGAGGTATTTCTGGAGTTGATTCAGCCTTCTGTTTCACTCCTTATTTTTGGAGGTGGGTTTGATGCACGCCCGGTAAGTCAGTTGGCCAAATCTTTGGGTTGGAGTGTAGAGGTGACAGATGAATGTGTAGCGCATATTGCTCCGTTATTTTTCCCGGAGGCTGATAAGCTTTCTCTTTGCCAACGCGATTTTATCGACCGCGATTTTAAGATCACCCCATTTACTGCCTGCGTGCTGATGTCACATAACTATGAATACGACCGGGATGTATTGAAAAAGATTATCCAAACGGAATCCCCTTACATCGGCATCTTAGGGCCACGGAAAAGATTTGACAAAATGCTCGAGGAGTTTAAACGTGATGGGTTTGAACTAACAGATGAGCAGATGCAGCGTATTCATTCACCCATTGGATTGGATATTGGAGCCGAGGCGCCCGATGAAATTGCTCTAGCTATTGTTGCGGAAATTCAAAGCAAGTTTGCCAATCGCTCGGGCGGCTTTTTGAAAACGCGCAGTGGCCCAATTCATCAACGTCAACAAGAAACGGATCAGGTATATAAATTTGTTTACCGAAGCGAGAATCAATAGTCATTCAATTTTCTTGAAGGCATCAATGAAATCAATCAATTTTCCTGAGTGAGTAAACCTTTTTCAAATCGAGAAATAGCTATTCTGCTTCTGGCTGCGGGGTCTTCTTCACGCCTTGGACGATCCAAACAATTGGTATCTATCAAAGGCCAACCGCTGTTGCTAAAATCGATAAATGCTGCTATCGAATCGGGTATAAAGAATATTATAGTAGTGCTTGGAGCAAACGAGCAAGAGCACCATCAGGTAATTAAAGATGCGCGGGTTCACGTGGTTGTCAATGCGGACTGGAAAAAGGGGATGGGTAGTTCCCTTAAAACAGGACTTTCATACTTGTTACAACAATTGCCAAGAGCGGAGGCTGTTATCACGATGGTTTGTGATCAACCTTTGATCAATTCTGATCACCTAACAAAATTAGTTTCTGAATACAAAAGTTCGGAAAGTGTGATCGTAGCTTCTTTCTACCAGGGCGTGGCCGGTGTTCCCGTGTTGTTTGATCGAACACTTTTTTCCGAATTGCTTTCGATGCCGGATGAAGCGGGAGCAAAAAAAATAATTCAACAGCATCCTCATTTAGTAAAGACAGTACCCTTTCCCGGTGGCGAAATTGATATTGACACCGAAGATGATTTGAAAAAATTTTCGCTAGGTTAGCCAGTTCGCCTTGGGCACCCAATCGTCTTTGTTGCCACGAATCCACCAATGGCCACGAATAAGTTGAAAAAAGTTCGTGTAAATTCGTGCGTTCGTGGCTAGTGATCTAACCCGTGTTTACAGCTGACTTCGTCAAGGGACATTCAATATTTTTAAATACATTCCTGACAAGGTGAGAAAAAAATTTTCGCTACGTTGGCCAGCTAGATTTACGCAGGAATCCGTCTTCGCTGCCACGAATCCACTGATGGGCACTAATAACGCGAGGAAAGTTCGTGTAAATTCGTGCATTCGTGGCTAGTCATTTAAACCGAGTGTAGAGTAGGCTAAATGGAAGAATGTGTCGCCAAGTTGATTAGCCGTAAGTTCTTCGATACATAGATAGTCACTACCTTTGTCATGTGCGACCCATTTTTTCTTTACTATTTGTAGCCTGCGTTTTTTCATCGGAAGCTAGCCCCTATGAGCTCTTTGAGCAAAACGGAAAGATGGGAATCAAAAATGATCGCGGTCAAGTTATTATTCCTCCAGCCTTCGAAGCTCTTGGTTGGTCAGATGGAAGTTTTTCTGTGATCGGTGAGACCACCGGCTATCGAGTACAAAACCATTGGGGGCTCATTAATTTAAAGAAAGAGTTTATTACTCCTGCTGAGTTTGAAGAACTTGTTTATCAGGGTGGAGAATTTGTAGTGGCCCGAAAAAAATTAAACCCTGCTTCAACCAAATCGGGGTGCATCAATTTGCGTGGCGAAATACATCTTCCGTTTGTGTACGATGGTATCAAAGTCAATGGGCTTCGCGCTATTGTTTTTAATTTGATGGGATCAAGATTTAGTGTTGGACTCACGAACTTGAAAAATGAAGTGTTGATTCCGTTGATGTATAAGGACATCTATTCACTCGGCACGTTGCGCTATGCCGTTGAAAATAGAGAGGGGAAAATTGCATTGTTTAGTGAAAACGGAAGTGCGATCAGTGATTTTACAATCGATAGTTTGTCAGCATTCTATAAAGGATATTCAATCATTCATGAACATGGACTCCAGGGACTGATTGATCGGGAAGGAGTGATTAAAGCACCAGCGCGTTATCAGTCTATTAAGATCGAAGAAGACGGACGCGTACTCGGAAAGTTGCCGGGAGAATGGACTTATTTGGACAATCAAAATAGCGTATTGACGACATTAGCAGCAGATGATTTAATTCCGGTCAGTAAAAAGAGAACAATTATTAAATCTGGCAACAGGTTTGGGTTAATTGATGAACTCCATCAGTCGCTCATCCCCACAGAATGGGATTCGCTTAGCGAGCTAAAAGACGACCTATTTTTGGCAAGAAAAGACGATCGTTGGGGGGTTGTTACCGGTACGGGTAAATTTCAGGTTCCAGCAGTATATGACACGCTTCAGTTTTACGAACAAGGATTCCGAGCGTTTCTCAAGGCAGATGGTTGGCTTTTGTTAGATAAAAATGGAACTGTAAAGACAGCCAGAGCCTATCGCTCCATCCAACAGTTTGACTCCTCTACATGGAAAGTTCGAAATGGTATTTATTGGGGGGTATTGAACCCAAACGGAAACGAAGTGGTGCATTGTGTATTTGATTCTATTGGCGATCGAACTAACCAATTGGTAGCTGTGAAATTCAAAGGGCTTTACGGAATCATCGACCTTCATGAAAACTGGATACTTGCTCCGCAACCCTATCCGATTCGCTTAGCAAACGATACACGATATCTTCTCATACAACCGGGCAATTCTTTCTTGAAAAGTATAGAAGGCAAAGTCATTTATTTTACTTCCTACCCGGTCGAATTCAAGGAAAAATATTGGATTGAGCATTTGCCGAATGGAACTCAAAACAATTTGAATTATGACGGAGTTAAAATAACGATGGACGAGATGCCAAAAGGCAGAACTTCTGTGACCGAAGTAAGTGTTCCGAACTTGTTTCAAATAAATGAGGGATTACAAGGCATTCGAAGAAACGGAAAGTATGGATTTGTAGATGGAAAGGGAAAACTGAGAATAGCCAACCGATATGATAGTATTGGCGCTTTTCAAAATGGATTAGCTCCCATAAAGCTAATTGGCTTGTGGGGCTTTATCAATACATCCGACAAGATTGTTGTTCAACCCAACTACGAATCTGTATCAACTTTTATCAACGGGCTTTCGATAGTTAAACGTAATTCAAAAATGGGTCTGATTGATCAGCGCGGACAAGTGGTGTTACCGGTTCGTTACGAACACATTGACCGACTTTCAACGGGAAAGTTTTTGTTGAAGACAAATCGCTTGCTAGGCGTTGCTCATGAAAACGGGACGATCGAAATCGAGCCACGGTTTGATGATCTCAAGGTGCTCGAGAATGGTCAACTTTTAGTAAAGCAAGCGAATAAGTGGGGGTTGATTAGTTCTTCGGGGCTCGACATTATACCCATGCAATACGACAAGCTCCAATTTGATCCTGTCAAAAATCAATACCTGGCTTTTCATAAAAGTGAATGGCGCGTTTTAGATATTAAATAGACCGTTGATTTTATGTTTCATTAAGGTAATGCTAATTCAGACTTGTTTTTGAATCAAACAATAAACCGTATCTTTACCACCTTAATTCAATTTTATGAATACTATATTTTTGTTTGGAATGCCGAGCGGGATGGAGTGGTTTATCATCGGAATATTTGTGCTTGTCTTTTTTGGGGCAAAAAAAATACCTGAATTCGCAAAAGGATTAGGCAAAGGCATCCGTGAGTTTAAAGATGCCGTGAAAGATGTAAAGAAAGAAGTCGATGACGCAGGCAAAGAAGTGCCTAAAATTGACGATAAATAGCCATTGAAGTCGTATTCGAATTTCGCGCAAATCCAGCACGATCTTCAAAGTGGGGTTATATCATGTCATTCTCTTGTTAGACATCACCTCTCAAAAATCGAGGCTAAAAAACATTTGAATGTTTTTTTAACTGTGTATTCCGAAGAATCTCTTCTTCGAGCGCAGGAGATTGATAAAAAAATAAAGAATGGTAGTGCTGGACGTTTAGCAGGCCTTGTTGTAGGCTTGAAAGATGTTCTGTGCCACGAGCATCATGCTCTGCAGGCGGGAAGCAAAATTCTCGATGGGTTTAAATCACAGTTTAATGCTACAGCTGTTCAGCGGTTGTTAGATGAGGATGCCATCATCATTGGGCGTCAGAATTGTGATGAATTTGCCATGGGTTCCTCCAATGAAAATTCGGCTTTTGGGCCTGTACTCAACGATATTGATAATTCGCGTGTACCCGGAGGTTCTTCAGGAGGTTCTGCGGTAGGGGTAATGGCTGATCTTTGTCAGGTTTCGATTGGATCAGATACGGGTGGGAGTGTTCGTCAGCCCGCTGCCTTTTGTGGTGTGATTGGGTTGAAGCCTACTTACTCACGCATTTCTCGCTATGGTTTGGTAGCGTATGGTTCATCTTTCGATTGCATTGGAATCTTTTCGAAAAGCGTAGAAGATAATGCGCTTGTACTTGAAGTAATGGCTGGTGCAGACGAATACGACAGCACCGTATCTCAGCTCACCGTTCCGAGTTACACTCAAGAATTAATTCAATCAGATCGAAAGTATAAAATAGCTTTTATGAATGATGTGCTGCAATCTCCTGCACTGCAGCCAGCGATCAAAGCTAACATAGAAAGGAAGTTGAATGAATTGAAATCACACGGTCATGTAGTAGAGGGTATTGATTTTCCATTGAACGAATATGTGCTACCGACCTATTACATTTTAGCTACTGCAGAAGCAAGTTCAAATCTGTCACGTTTCGATGGCGTGCGTTACGGGTATAGAAGTCCGAACACCACCGACTTGACATCACTGTACAAAAAAACAAGGGCTGAAGGATTTGGTAAAGAAGTGCAACGCAGAATTTTGTTGGGCACTTTTGTGCTGAGCGCCAGTTACTATGATGCGTATTACACAAAAGCGCAAAAAGTACGAAGACTCATTAGGGATCAGTTGAAAGAAGTATTGAAGAAGTATGACTTTATTGTGACGCCAACCACCCCCACTACCGCATTCAAGTTGGGCGCGCATTCCAAGAATCCGGTGGAGATGTACTTAGCGGACTTATTTTCCGTTCAAGCTAATGTGGCTGGTATTCCGGCCATTTCAGTCCCTTGTGGGAAGGATGCGGAGGGGCTGCCGATTGGGCTTCAAATTATGGCAGACGACTTTCAAGAGTCGAAATTGTTTCAATTTTCAAAGATTTTGTTGACCTTAGAGTGATTTTTTGGGAATAAGGGATGGTAGAGGCGATTTTTTTAACTTATCAAACAGGAGGATTATGAGTAGAGTAAAGGTAAAAAACCGACCTTTTTTTAGGGTGCTTGTGCTGGCGTTATTGTTTGGCACGGTAACAGTGCGATCACAAGAAGTACTTGTTTCTGATACGTTGGTAGCAGACCTACTATTGCCGATCGATACGACTGCTACGCTGTTGTTGCCAAGCAATTTAGAATATATTCCGGCCGAGGCGACCCCGCAAGTAATTGCTGAGCGATTGAGTGCGTTGCAAGGCAAAATAGAACTCACCTATAATGGCAAAGTTCAATCCTTCATAGACTATTTTACTATTCGCGATAGAGAGTATACCCGAATGGTGCAGCGTAGGAAGGATCTTTATTTTCCGTTGTTTGAGAAAAAACTGAGGGAATATGGCTTGCCGGATGAATTGAAATATTTATCCATTATAGAATCCGGTCTGAATCCAAGAGTGATGTCGCGCGCAAGGGCAGTAGGGCTTTGGCAATTTATGTCGGGTACAGGGCGCTACATGGGGTTGAGTAACGACTGGTACATTGATGAGCGCATGGATCCGGAGAAATCAACCGATGCCGCGTGTCGTTATTTAGCACAATTGTATTCTATTTTTGGCGATTGGCAACTGGCCTTAGCAGCTTACAACTCCGGCCCTGGCACGGTTCGCAATGCTATTCGCAGATCAGGTTACAAGAAGAATTTCTGGGAAGTTTACGCGCGCCTGCCCCGTGAAACAAAATCGTATGTGCCTCAGTTCATCGCTATTATTTATGCCATGAATTATACCGAGGAGCATAACTTGGTGGAAATGGCGAGAGAGCAAGTGCAACCTCATGACACCATTCAGGTACAGCAGTTTTTACATTTCGAAACGTTTGCCAACCTCACCGGCACTTGCTTAGAAGATATGCAGCGACTCAATCCGTCTGTAATGCGCAGTGCCTTGCCTGACAATGGAAAAAAACATGTGATCAAAATTCCTATTTGGTCGAAAGCTGCTTTGAGTCGAAATAGGCAATTCATCTTGGACTCTGCGTCCAAAATCGGAAGGAAGGAACTGGAGTCACTAGCTAAAAATAGCTCTGGAAATACATATGGGCGGGAGGTGCAAATCTATCGCGTCCGGTCGGGAGACGTGCTGGGTTCTATTTCTGAGCGCTTTGGTGTACGTGTAAATGATATTAAAAAATGGAACAGCCTTTCCGGTAATACCATTCGGGTGGGTCAGCGCCTGAGCATCTGGACTTTTCCTGTTCGCTCGCTTTCCTCGTCTAAAGTGCTAAACACGATTCTTTCTTCGGACACAAAAACGTACACGGTGCAACCTGGCGATACACTTTGGGAGATATCTAAGAGACTGCCTGGTGTTTCGATAGAAAAAATAAAAAGTTTAAATAGTCTTAAAAATAACAAGCTAAAGCCCGGTCAAAAGTTGATTTTGGGGTAAGCCGATTGTCTATATCATTTTTGTGACGATTTTGTTATTTATACATTCTACACTGAAAGAATTGATCTCAATGAAGTACGCCATTCTTATTTCACTTGTCAGTTTTGTTTTTTGGTCTTGTTCAGAAGAGCGTAGTGCCAACCTTCCACCTGCCTCGGGGCTTTCCGGAGACATGTACCTGGTAATGGATTCTCTTCAACACAAAGGGCCGTTAGGTGTGGCAATTGATTCAGTGTTCAGCGCTGAAATGGAAGTGATCAACCGAACTGAGCCGATTTTCAAATTGCGATGGATCGATCCGCGAAAATTGAACTTTGTTTTGAAGCAGCGCAGAAATTTGATTTTCGTTTTTACACTCGATAGAAATTCTGCCGGATCCAATCGGATCAAGGGAATGTTCACGAAAGAATCACTTGACAAGATCAGAAACGACACTTCTTTTTTCCTGACCTCTTCAAAAAACAGGTTTGCCAAAAATCAAGAAGTGATGTTTTTGGTAGGACGAACGCAAGACGAATTGCTGACGAAGTTCAAAAAAAATGCGACCAAGATTGTGGAGCATTTTAACAGAACAGAACAAGAGCGCCTCACAAAGTCTCTTTTTAAATCTGGTCAGCTAAAGGGAGTAAGTGAATTAATAAAAAAGAATTTTGGTGTAGAATTTAAAATTCCTTTCGGCTATCAGTTGGTGCAAGAAGACAGTACTTTTTTATGGGCACGGCAGATCAACCCGCGCGATGATAAGGATGTGTTTATTGCCCGAAAGAAATATACATCACAGGATCAACTACAATTGGATAGCCTCATCGCATTTCGAGACGCCATCTGCAAAAAATATTTGTTTGGCAATCCAGAGAAACCACAATCTTATTTAGTCACCGAATTGGGGATTCCTTACAAGCTGGTGCAGGCGAGGCAGGTGAGTTTTAATGGCAAGTATGCTGTAGAAATACGTGGACTTTGGCGCACCAACAACCTTACCATGGGCGGTCCATTTCTTTCTTATTCGTTAGTAGACGAAAAGCGAGGCATGTTGTACTACATCGAAGGATTTGTGTACAGCCCCGATAGAGAGCAGCGTGAACTATTGAGAGAGTTGGAGACGATCTTGCATACGTTTAAAGCTGGAGGCAACGAAAAACCTGTTAACTAAAACCCGGGAAGGATCATGTCAGAGCACCATCGTGGGTCTTGGAGATTTTTGTGTCGAACAAAACCTTCACAAGTTTAGAATTCTTTGAGATTGGCAGCCGGAAGTGAGGTTGATTAGTTGTGCCATGAAGCTTATATGCCCACGTTTTTATGTAAAAAAATAAAACGTGAATTTGTACATTTACTTAGTATTTCAAGCTTAACACTGATTTATGGGGCTACCGAAGAAAATTCTTAACCAAAAATAATATGACTCTACAATTTATATATGACAACAGAGGTAATACTACAGGCGTATTCATTTCCATTGAGGAATGGCAGTTTCTAAAAACAAAGTATACCGATTTGCAAAAAGAAGAAGCGGAAAACAGAACCGAGCTCGCCACTTGGCAAAAACAAGTTATTGATCAGCGGTTAAGCGATTATTATAATAATCCCGTGGATGTGACTGATTTTGACAGAACACTTGATGATGTAGAAGAAAGACTATGAGTTATGCTTTTGTAAATAGGCCAACCGTAAAGTTAGATATAGTTGAGGCTTCAGATTATTACAAAAGTATCTCTCCAACACTGGCCAAGCAATTTTTGTCGCGCGTCCGCGTAGCAAAGACACACATTGCCCTCACTCCGTATGGTTTTCAAGTTAAATACGACCAAGTAAGAACACTATTGCTAAAGCAATTTCCGTATCATATTCATTACCTGATTGATGATACGCAGAAGAAGATCATTATCCTTGCAGTTATTCACGCCTATAAAAACCCGCACGATTATTCCAATAGATAGAAACATGTGGAAACCGAAACCCTTACAAGCGCTCTTTGCGCAATGTAAAGGCAGTAGAGGTGGCCGAAAAACTCGGGATGAAAGAAGCTATCCGCTACGAGCGGGTAGACGAAAAGAAGGGCATGCTGTACTACATCGAAGGATTTGTGTACAGCCCTGGGGGCAGCGCGAGCTACTGCGTGAGTTAGAGACGATCTTGCATACGTTTAAAGCTGGAGGCAACGAAAAAATCGTCAAATAAAATCTGAGAAGAATCGTTTTAACGACACGCGATGGATTTTCAACATTTTGATTAGCGTTGATAGTGTTATGTTAGCCCCATTCTCTATACGCCAATACTGTTTTCTGTCTAGTTCATGGTCAAGCGCGAACGTTTCATAGCTTTTGTAGCCTTTCTTTTTCCTAAGCAACTTTAGTTTTTTTGCGATCTTTTGAATTTGATCGTTGTCCATTTCGCGCGTAGTAATGCTGGAGCGAAAGAGGTTGATTCAATCCTTTTTAATTACGGCATATATTGCACAATAATTGAATACATCGTTTAGTTACATTTGATCAGGGAAATCGCTTTTAACATTTTAGCACCAAACTTCTGTAATCATCATCCAATGCAGCGGTCAACCGTTTTGATCGTTTGGACATTTTGGTGGATTTCTCTTTGTCCAACAA
>VYLL01000117.1_pt1 | contig 61110 bp, 56 predicted proteins | sample 5114301 | NCBI WGS metagenome assembly VYLL01 (sample SAMN12291809, study PRJNA351875) | freshwater metagenome | isolation source: freshwater lake | place: USA: Michigan, MSU2 Lake | collected 2011-08-16 | reverse complement strand
AAAAGTACCCGGCATGGGAGTGATCAGGGGGAAAATTCAGGGACTTTTTCCCTGAAAATTAGGTAATTGGCCACCTCAAAACCGGTAAAACCCCACACCCCACACCCCACACCCCACACCCTGCCACCACCGAAAAACTTTTTGCCGCAAACCCTATTTATTTCCTCAATTTTTTGAAGATAAAGCAACCGAACATCTGCTGGGAGATGGCATCGAAAGCTTGCCGCCAACTCACTCCTCTAGATAAGTATTTTGACTCACGCCCCTTCCTCTTTTGAGACGTTGTGACACTTAGGGTGCGGAATGTGGGTTTTGAGATTTTGTCCCTTGCTCGCCTGTCAAAATGGTAAAAGCGGAAGACCGGCTGGATTCCCTAAACAAATAAAAGCAGCCCAATACTTAGGAGCTTCATAAGGGCGTTCTAAATCAGATTTTTGACTTAATTCACGCAAATGGGCAGCAGTTCCTATACTGTGTTTTTCTGCCGATTTGATGGCATCTTCCGTTAGCCATTGGGAACGCATTTTGGCGATGGTGAGACGCTGGAGGCTAGATTTGGCTTTTCTCAAAGCTTCTGCTTTGCTAAGTTTTGCTTTCAGGAGATAATAATAGAAATACTGCATTAAGATAGTGGTAGCCACATCCTCCACTTTCCAAAGGCTGATAATGACGGTTTTTGCTCCTGCTTGGATGAAGGAACGACGCAAACCGATGAGGGTTTCTCCTGTGTAGAGGTCTCCTAAGGCGGTTTCACAGGCGGATGTTACTACTAACTCTGTCCCTGCTAAGTTGATAGATTGCACGTCTAGGGAAGTTAATAAGCCATCTTCGGCTTCTTCGGGTAGTTTACCGCCGTTTAACATCGTATTCACCCCCGCAAAGGCTAAACCTGAACGCAGCAGGGGATTTTGTCTGGTGCCGACTTGGAATCTTTCTGAGGCGGAAAGACTCGATAACAGGAAGTTTTGGTTAATTGTGTCCATTTCGGGGGTTATATCGCCGAGAAAGTAGCCATGAGTAGCAATATGGAGAATATAAGGGGCTTTTTGGGCTTTGGAGACAAGAGGTTTTAAAGCTTTGGCGGCGGTAACGGGTTTGACTCTGAGTATTTTAGCGATTTTTTCGCCTTCGATTTCGGTGCCGGGGAGGGAGTTGAATATTTGTCCTTGTCTAGAGGTGGCTAAATTGCGTAAGGATGGTTTAAAGGGGAATTTTTCCTCATTTTCGGCAGTTGATGGCGTGTTTTCGGGACTAGCTAAGTTATAGTCAGGGTTAGCGATAACGAGAGGATAGGTGACTTTGGCGGGAATTTTGGCTTTAAAGCGCAGGATATCTCGTCCTACATTTAAGAAGTTGCAGCGATATTCATCCATTAAGTAGCTGCCTTTATCGGTGGGTAAAATTTCAAAGGGTAAGCAGTTTAATTCGCCATCGGGACAGATAATTAATTCTTGGGTGAGATAAGGCTCGATTTTGTCAAATATAAGCTTGCTTAGTTCAATTTTTGGCGATATATCCTCTTTTTTCTTAAATACGGCCACACTTAATCCTCGTGGGTTTTCTACCGATTCCCGAAACTCTTTCACTAATTTGTCTATGGGTTCAGCTTCTCCTAAATCTATCAAAGTTAGCTGTTCTGGGGCTTGGGCAGGTAGGATAAAGGCGAGATAGCGAGGGGGAAAGGATGCAGCGTCACCGTTGGCGGGAATTGCCTGAAAATTGTAGTTATTAAACCTAATAAATTCAATTAGGGTAGTTCCTTGAGGTAATTCTAAGGCGATGGTACGAAAATCAGCGTTTTGCAGTTCTTTTTCGAGGTTAAGTTCGGGGATATTTAATTCTCGTTCGAGGTTTTCCGCTTGTTGTTCGAGGGATTTAATTTCTTGTTGGTAGTAGGGAAGTTGTTCGGGGGTGGGTATATCAAAACAGCGTTTGGCGAGTTGTTGTCTGATTTGTTGCCATTGTTGGAGTTTGGGGGCAAGATGGGCGTATTGTTGGGATAATAGGGCGATTTTTTGCAGGATGGCGGTTTCGGTTGCGATCGCTTTTCGTCTTAAGATGAGGTTATAGGCAGATTGTACCGCTTCGGGGCTATTAGGAAAGTGCTGGAAAACAAGGGAGAGAAATGTTTCTACTATATGGTAGTTTTCGGCAAGATAGTTGAGACGTTGCTTATCGGTGCTGATGCTAAAAATTTTCGAGATAGTTTTTAAATCAATATCTGCCGCTTCTTGCATTAATTTTAGTGCTTCTTCTGGGCAGTTGGTTGCTGTATATAAAAGGGCTAAATTATATAAAGAATCTGCAAAGTGGGGATGTTTATTCCCAAGACTTTCATAACGAATTTCTAAAGCTTGTTCCAAGAGAGGGATAGTCTTCAGATACTGTCCCATTGATTGATATACAGTGGCTAAATTATTGAGAGAAGTAGCATAGTCAGGATGTTTAATTCCGAGACTTTTATGACGAATTCCTAGCACTTGTTGATGGAGAAGTATCGCTTTCTCATATTGTCCTATTGACATATATAAAATGGCTAAATTATTTAGAGATTGCGCATAGTCAGGATGGTTAACTCCAAGGCTTTTGCCACGAATTTCTAGAGATTGTCGTGCCAGAGATAAACCTTCTTCATACTGTCCTATTGACTGATATATAGCGGCTAAGTTGTTGAGAGATATTGCATAGTAAGGATGATCATTTCCAAGACTTTGACGACGAATTTCTAAGGACTGTTGATAGAAATATATAGCATTATCGTATTGTCCAATTAAATAGTATAAATCGGCTAAATTATCAAGAGAAGTAGCATAGTCAGGATGACTATTTCCAAGATTTTGACGGCGAATTTTTATACATTCTTGATAAAGAGGTAAAGACTTATCATACTGCCCCATTAACTTATATAAATTGGCTATAACATTTAGAGATTGAGCATATTCTGGGTGGTCTAGTCCAAGACTTTGACGACGAATTTCTCGAGATTGTTGTACTAGAGGTAAAGCGTCGTTATACTGCCCCATTGATTCATATAAATTGGCTAAATTATTCAGACAAACAGCATAATCAGGATCTTCAACTCCAAGAATTTTCCCAAAAATTTCTAAGACTTGTCTCAACAGGGGTAAAGCTTCTCTATACCGTCCCATTGATTCATATAATATAGCCAAATTATTTAAAGAATTAGCATAGTCAGGATGCTCAGTTCCAAGATGTTCACTGACAATCTCTAGCGTTCTTTGATAAAAAGATAAAGCATCTTTATACCGTCCCATTGACTCATATAAATTAGCTAAATTATTGAGAGCAGTAGCGTATTGAATATGGTTAGTTCCGAGACTTTCACTATAAATTTCTAGAACTTGTTGAAAGAGGGGTAAAGCTTCCCTATACCGTCCTCTTGACTTATATAATATGGCTAAATTATGTAGAGATTCGACATATTTTGGATGGTCATCATCAAGACTTTGACGACCAATTTGTCGATGTGATAGATCGAGAACGCAAAGTTGTTCCTCTGTACTAATAGCACGACGTTTACGATGTGCACTTGGGTTGTCTAGATGTTGTCTTGCGGCGGGGCTTCTAAGCGTTCCGACATCATCCCACTCTTGCACGTTTTGGATTGCTGTGTGAGCCAGTTTCAGGAGACAACTTCCCATCTGTAGAAGGCGATTGGCGAAAGTGGGATGCTCCTGCACTTTCGCCGTTTTTATGGGATGCTCCTGCACTTTCGCCGTTTTTAAATGCAATTGTTTAATTATTTCTAATACTTGTTGAGCCTCTTGTAGTCTTCCTTGTTGTTGGAATATATCCACCGCCTTGAATAAATCCGTACTCGCCCCATGTAAATCGTTTTTTTGAGCTTTTTGTATCCCTAGTTGAACGAATTTTTCTGCTTTTAAAGACATAGATAATTAAGCTTCTAAATAATAAAAAGAGATTGAATGACTGTTACTGATTGCTCAGAGTAATTAATGGTTTGTTCCACCACCTTAAACCGCTTATAAAACACTTCACTATTACCCTGTTGACCCAATTTAACAAATATCTCCTCAAGACGCTCTTGACTTAAAATAATATCTGTAGGGTCAGATTCCCCATTAACCCAAGATAAATCAATGGGTTGCTCTGTGACAATTGCCAGAAAATATTCATCTCCTACTGCATCATATTGGAAAAATCGAGCTAGTCCTTCAGACGGGGGTAAACGAAGTCCTTCTGATAGCTTAGTATAAGGAACATAGGCAAATGCTCTTGAAGGACTAAAGAGATAAAAATTTCCTTCTACAGTCTCATTAATTAACAATAAATATTTACCATTGTCAGGTAAATTAACCCATAAATAATGGGGCTTGTTAAGATAAATATAATTCCCCTTATCTGGCTCTGGCTTAATTACAGTACCATTCATAACTAGACCCCTTTTTGAACTCCCGTTTGAGGCTCCTCCATTATGTGATTTTTCTACCTCAAAATTTTCATTAATATCCAGCATCGTTAACTTATTACAAGCAGGTGCAGCAACTTCTTTTGCTAATTCCCAACCCATCCGAGGAAATTTTTTCTCCCATAACCATTGATAAGTCACTTGATGAGGTTCAATTGAATTCTGAGGTTTTCCTTTCTTCTCATATTTAGTAGTAATTAAATTGACACTTAATTCTAATCCATCGTCTATCATCGCTTGTTTAAACACATCTACCATTATTCTCCTAATTCTTTTCGCATATTCATTAATAGTTGCTTCCGTATAATGAAGATTATGCTTATCTTTCATTATTTCGACAATTTCACTTCTTTTTTTATCTTGATTTTTTGGATGATATAGAAGTTGAAATAAACAACTATGATCTTGATTTTTTATCAAACCAGTACTTTGCAAGATCCGGTTTAGAAATGCTTTTTGCAATAGGTCTTTATCTTTAGTCCCTATCGTGTCAGGAATGCCAACCATTTTTAGTTCAAAAATAATCAAAAAATTAATGGAGATATTTAAAGATTACATCATTTCCTCGGATTTGTCAATATTTTGATGAGAAAGAGAAAGCACTGTTATTAATTGTTATTAAAAGTTATGTACGGTTATTTAGAGCTATTTAGAGTTATTTAGAGTCGTTGGCTGATACCAATTTGTTATTCAGTATCTATTGAATGTTATTTGCTCTGAATGTTTGACTTGAATCATCAACTTAATTAATTCACAGGAGTTGACAGCTAATGCCAGTTTACAACGGTACAATTTACAATGACTTCTTGTTCGGCAGTTTCGGTAATGACACCATGTACGGGAATGAAGGGAATGATAGCATTTACGGCCAAGGAGGCAACGACTACATCGACGGTGGAATAGGCAACGACTACATTGATGGTGGAGATGGTGCAGATATCATCTTCGGCCGCGCTGGAAATGACAATGTCTTCGGCGGAAACGGTAGTGACTTGCTCATTGGCGAAGCAGGTGCTGACACTTTATCAGGCGGAAACGACACTGATTATCTCTTTGGCGGAGCCGACAACGATGTTCTATTAGGAGGCGCTGGGAATGACTTTGTCTATGGCGGCTATGGCAATGATATCCTCACTGGCGGCACTGGTGCCGATGCCTTTTTTTTCGGTTCTCTTCTAGAAGGAGTTGACGTAATCAAGGATTTTCAGTGGATAGAGGGCGATGTCATCCAGCTCAGTAAGTCCGGATTTAATGCTAGTAGCCTTAGCCAATTTAACTACAATAGCTTAACAGGTGGGTTAAGTTTTCTTGGGCAACAATTCGCAACCATTGAAAATCGCCCCGCAGGGTTTGCTGTCTCTTTAGATGTTCAGCTTATTTAATTGGTTGGGAGTGGGCGGGCGAATCTTTTGGTTCGCCTGTTCCAGACGACTGGGCAATTTTTGCTCACTGATCAAACTAAAAGCATGAACCTTGTTCTCAAGGAACAAAAGATAACGAACAACAAAAAAAGAATTAATTTTTGAGGAGCAACAAAAATGTTCAATCCCTGCAACCCCAAATATCCCTTATTTACTTTTGCTCTTGCTTTATTCGTTGGCGGTATTACTAATCTAAGCAGTGCAGCAGAGTTTAAATTTCCTGATCAGGTTGATATTTACGTTAAATCCTTAGGAGGTGGTGCTGGTGCCAATTCTGAGTTTGGTCTTGGGACTACTTCAGAAAACTTTGTTCCAGTTCTTTCAGGATTGCCGAATAATCCATCAACAAACAGTGAGGTTTTTTTGGGGTCTTTTAATCCAGATCAACCAATTCCACTGGCAGTTTTAACTAACTGGAATGGTCAAAGTTTTTTCGCTACAATTGGAGGCACAGATATGGCTTCACAAATAGTTTTTTCGGATCTAGATAATAGCCTTGGTTTCGGAGGAAATACATTTGAGTTACTAGATACTAATATCTTCTTAGCTCATCTTGATGACGCTGCATCTTTCACTGTAGATGATGATGACGATGATGTTCTTGTTCAGATTCGTGTTGCATCTAAAAGAACGACTCCAGAATCCAGCAGCGTTCTTGCTTATATTACCCTTGGGGGTTTAATGCTAGGGAGTGCTATCCGCAAAGCCAGAAAGTGATCGCATTGTAGCTCGCTATTGGGTTGTTGTCAAACGAACAAGTCTCAATGGGTTCCAGGAGAAATTGTCACAGCGGGGCAAGTAGTAAAAGCGATTATTCTTAACGGATTGGGATTTGTCTCCCGATCCTTGTATTTATTTCCTCAATTTTTTGAAGATAAAGCAACCGAACATCTGCGGGGAGATGGCATCGAACCCAAACACCTGAATGATGATAAAATTAGTCGAGTAATGGACAAACTTTATCAACTTGATGTTTCGGCCATTTTCCTACTGATTAGTTTAGCGGCCGTGAAAAAATTTGGTGTGGCGACCGAGAATTCCCATTTAGATGCTACTTCCCTCTCAGTGGAAGGAGAATATAATACTAAATCCGTTGAGTATAGGCTACATATCAGGACAGGCACTCATGCAATAGGCAAGAGGCAAAAGGGGGAATAAATAATCAGTTTTTAATAACCAGATTTAGTATAAAAAGGAATACCCAACAGTAGAAATCCTTAGGCTAAGTTGAAGTTATAGTTTTAAGTATTTAATTGACTAACAAAGACTAGAGAAGGAGCAAAGGGAAAAAATGTCAATTAATGAATACAATTTTGTTACGGTTTTGCTCCTAGGGATGATCGATCGGTTAGAATGGTAAGACGCTCAACGATAACAATTATGACTTTACTAGCGAAATCTTTAGAGGAACTGACCGACTGGGTAAAAGACCAGGGACAACCCGCTTATCGGGGTAAACAATTACACCAATGGCTATATGAAAAAGGGGTGCATTCTTTGGCGGATATTTCCGTATTCCCCCAAGAATGGCGCAGCAAGATGGCGGATTATCCTATTGGTCGTTCCCTTATACATTATCGCAGTGTAGCACCCGATCGCACTCGTAAATATCTGCTAAAACTGGCGGATGGTTTAATTATCGAAGCGGTGGGAATTCCTAGTGAAAAAAGATTGACAGTCTGTGTTTCTTCGCAAGTGGGTTGCCCGATGGCCTGTGATTTTTGTGCCACGGGAAAAGGGGGTTTTACTCGTAATTTAAAAGCACATGAAATCGTTGACCAAGTGTTAACAGTACAGGAGGATTTTCAGCAACGAGTCAGTCATGTGGTATTTATGGGGATGGGGGAACCTTTATTAAATATCCCCGAAGTGGTGACAGCGATTCATTCCCTTAATAAAGATGTGGGTATCGGTCAGCGTTGTTTAACGATTTCTACCGTGGGATTACCCCATAAAATCAAGCAACTAGCAGCCCATAATTTACAAGTAACTTTTGCTGTTAGTCTCCATGCTTCTAATCAACAAGTTCGCTCCAAATTAATCCCCAGTGCCGATCATTATACCCTAAGTAATCTGATCCAAGACTGTCAGGAATACGTTCAAATCACGGGACGAAGGGTGACATTTGAATACATTCTTTTAGCGGGAGTTAATGATTTACCCGAACACGCAAGGGAATTAGTCAAACTGGTGAAAGGGTTTCAATCCCACGTCAATCTTATTCCTTATAATCCCATTCAAGAGGTGGATTATCAACGGCCTGATGAAAAAAGAATCAGGGCTTTTAAAACTATTTTAGAACAGGAAAAAGTCGCCGTTACTGTCCGTTATTCCAGAGGTTTAGCGGCCGATGCGGCCTGTGGACAATTGCGAGCGAGCGTCATGGTCAAATAAACTTAATTTGTTCACTACTCTACCATCAGTTTTCTCTGTTATAATTAGAGTAACAGAGGAGTGTTGGCTGTGGGGTTTGTTAATAATTGTAAAATTTAATCAAGATCGGGGTGGTTATCGGGTAACACCTCAACAGTAGGGCAGATAACTGTTAAGTATGCTTCTTTAACTAGCGGTTTTGGTTATCCTGTTGCGGAATTTTTTCAGAGAGGTAAATTTTAGTATTTGTCAGCCACAGCAACTCGACTATTGGTAATTTCTTCGAGTTCGGGGGTAAGGATCATGAAAGGTAAAATATTAGCAATTGCAGCTTTAGGAACTTTAGCGGTTTTTAATTGTTTTCCTCGGGTATGTTATAGTCAACCGCTACTCGTTAGCAAAGAATCAACCACACCCACCTCGATCATAATTGATGATGAGGAGATGGCACAACTTCCCATGCCTGTTCGTCAAGGATTGGAACTTTATCTAGCGGGCAATACTGGTGGTGCAGTTGATGTGTGGTTAGATAACGCAATTAAATTCGCCAAGGATCATGAGGATTTTTTTGAATCAGCTGAACAAGCTAGAAGTGAAGTACAAGGCTGGGAGGAATCCCGTTTGAAACTGAAAAAAATTCTCAAACAATACACTCAAGCTAGTGGACCTTGTAAACAATCTATTTTCCTGCAAGAACTTATCTATCCCCAGAATAAGTTTTTAAGACGTTTTTTCCTGAAACTTCAGCACGAACAAGATTCTTTGTTTGTAGAATTTGTCACCTTACAGACCCCTAAAGGAGTGTATATTACCCACATTCACTTTCATCCAGACCTGCGAGAAATCATCGGGGATGATAAGTAGTACAACATCAATCGACTACACTAGATCAAGGTGGTAGCGTTGCGACTTATCAGCAGGCTTATCTTCAAACAATTAACAGCGATCACTTAATCCCATTCAAGAGGTGGATTATCAACGGCCTGATCAAAAGAGAATTAAGGCTTTTAAAACTATTTTAGAACGGGAAAAAGAGGTTTAGCGGCCGATGCGGCCTGTGGACAATTGCGATCGAGCGTCATGGTAGAATAAACAGGCGTAAATCGGCCATTAACTAGGGTTGGCTGAATAAATCTAAAAACCTTGTTGGTTAAGACTTTTAGACTTTGGGGAAATCAAAAAGTGCCAGCCATTGGAGGGATCGGGGGGAAAATTCAGGGAAAAAGTCCCTGAAAATTAGGTAATTTACCAGATGAAAATGGGTAAAACCCTACACCCTACACCCTACACCCTGGCCTCACGAGAAACTTTTTGCCGCAAACCCTAACTAGATTGCTAGTCTCCCTGCTAGGCTAAACTAGAGAACTATAACATCAAGTAGGAGCCATTTCGATGCAAAGTCTCTCTAGTGCCAAAGAAAATCGCCTTTTTGTCTATGAAGTTGTCGGTTTGAGTCAAAATGACAAGACTGATAACCTAGATTATTCTATCCGTAAGAGTGGCAGTGTCTTTTTAACCGTTCCCTATGGCCGCATGAATCAAGAAATGCGTCGGATTACCCGTTTAGGCGCTCGCATCGTCAGCATTAAACCCTTAAACGCAGCTGCAGCCCAGTAGTTGAAAAAATAATTATCGCTAATATCTGTCCCCCGCTCTTGTCCTCATCAGGCAAACTAGGGGGATTTTTAGCACAAATAGGGAAAAGTAGCATAAATCTTAATAAAAAGTAAAAATGCTGCAAATGTAACAGATTTTAACCAGAGAGTTGACCTATCCTTAAGGAAAAGATAAAAGCGATGTCTGTGGTTTTTTTAAGATAACTCTCAATCTAGGCCTAGGTGTAGTGTACCGATGGTAGGCTAAACTATGGAACGATTATCGTGACTTGAGTTGGGAGTTATATTTAATGTACAGTCCGAGTACACTAGCGGGAAGCCGTTTATTTGTTTACGAAGTGGCGGGTCTCAATCAAAACGACAATACTGACAGCTTGGATTATTCAATCCGTCAGAGTGGAAGCGTGTTTTTCACGGTTCCCTACAGTCGCATGAATCAAGAAATGCGTCGGATTACCCGTTTAGGTGGTCGTATCGTCAGCATCAAACCCTTAAATGGGATTGCCCCCGTAGCAACTGTTTCTAGTGCCTCCACACCACAGCCAATCGCTCAATCATCGCCCGTCACCGAACAGACCAAGAAAAAGGCCATGACTCAAGCGAAAGAAAAAACAGATATCCCCGTCAACATCTACCGTCCGAATCAACCCTTTATCGGCAAATGTATCGAGAATTATGCTCTCGTTGATGAGGGGGGTATCGGTATCGTACAACACGTCACCTTTGACCTTTCTGGGGGCGATTTACGCTATTTAGAAGGGCAAAGTATCGGTATTATCCCCCCGGGTAGCGATGCTAATGGCAAACCTCATAAATTGAGACTCTATTCGATCGCCTCCACCCGTCATGGTGATAAATTAGACGATAAAACCGTATCCCTCTGCGTGCGTCAGTTAGAATACCAACACCCAGAAACCAAGGAAACGGTTTATGGAGTTTGTTCCACCCATCTTTGTCATATAGGGGTGGGGGACGATGTGGCTATTACTGGTCCGGTGGGTAAGGAAATGCTGCTACCGGGTGATGAAGATGCCACCATCATTATGATGGCCACTGGGACGGGAATCGCTCCCTTCCGAGCTTTCCTCTGGCGGATGTTCAAGGAACAACACGAAGATTATAAATTCAAAGGTCTAGCTTGGTTGATTTTCGGAGTTCCCAAAACGGCCAATATTCTCTACCAAGAAGAATTAGAGAAAATAGCGGCGGAATTCCCCGATAACTTCCGTCTCACCTATGCCATCAGCCGGGAACAGCAAAATCCCCAGGGCGGTAGAATGTATATTCAACACCGGGTAGCCGAACACGCTGACGAAATCTGGAATCTACTCCAAAGTCCCAAAACCCACGCTTATATGTGCGGACTGAAAGGGATGGAAGATGGTATCGACGATGCTATCAGTGGTGCTGCTGCTAAAAATGGCGCTGATTGGTCTGTCTATCAGAAACAACTGAAAAAAGAACATCGCTGGCACGTAGAAACCTACTAAACCAGAAAGGTTCTCTGAAAATTTTTTCGGGTGGGCATTGCTCACCCTTTTTGTCTTGGCTTCGGTTAAGATCAGTTTCTTAAAAGGCTTTTAATACTAAATCTAGTTATTAAAAACTGATTATCTATTCCCTCTTTTGCATGAGTGCCTCTTACCTTTTGCCTGTCCTCACAAGTAGCCTATACTCAACGGATTTAGTATAAAAAGATGAAATTCTCTCGACGCTTTTTTCCTGTTTTCCTTGCCCTCTGCTTACTGTTTATTTTGCTGCCCCGGGCCTGGAGTTTTACTAATAGCCAAAAACAAATTCTGGCAGATTTAAAAACAGCCGAGATTATTTATCTGGGGGAAAGGCACGATAGCCAAGCCGATCATCAGGCCCAATTAGCTATTATCGAGTATTTACAGGCTAATAATCCCCAAATAGCGATCGCTTTCGAGATGTTTCAACGTCCTTACCAAATCTATTTGGATCAGTATTTAGCGGGCCAAATTAGCGAAAATCAGTTGAGAGAAAAAAGTGAATACGACCAACGTTGGGGATTTGATTGGGAATTTTACGCCCCGATCCTGCGCTTGGCCAAGGCAAAAAAACTACCAGCGATCGCCCTAAATACACCCACGGAAATCACTAGAAAAGTGGCACGGGAGGGCTTAGAAAGCCTCTCCACCTCAGAAATGACCTACATTCCCCCTAAAAGCGAAATAAACCAGGATAACGAGGAGTATCGTCAACAGATCCTAGCCGTTTATCAGCAACACACGGGGGGCAAAAGTCAGGGATTCGATCGCTTTTTTTTGGCACAGGTTCTCTGGGATGAAACCATGGCCGATGCGATCGCTAAATTCTGGCAAGCTCATCCCAACTATCAGATCATTGTCCTAGCAGGAAAAGGTCATATTGCCTACGGTTACGGTATTCCCAGTCGAGTCCAAAGAAGATTAGGCGATCGCGTCAGCCAGCGCTCGGTTTTCTTGGGAGACGCTCCTCAATCATCATCAGCAGAAACCAAAAAACCCGCCGATTATTTTTGGCAAGAGCAAAATTAAGCAAGTCGGAGGTTAGGAAACAAGAGATGATAAGCTAAGAAGCCAGCTTTTAATTTAGTAGATAATAGGTCTGAAAAACTGAGGCTATTTTATGATTAATTTAACCCGGCAAGATACCGAAACGCTCGATCGCATTTTAGCTGTGACTCGTGCCGTCGGTTGGGGTGGTGCTAAAATTCTTCAATCCTACTACCGGGGTGAACAGGATTTAGCCGTCAACAAGAAGAAAAAAGGCGGACCGGTGACTGCGGCGGATTTAGCGGCAAATAACTATATTTTAGGGGAATTACAAACAAATTTCTCGGATATCGACTTTGGTTATCTGAGCGAGGAAACCCATCAAGGCAATGAAGCTATCCCGAAAGATTGGGTATGGATTATCGATCCTTTGGACGGAACCCGCGATTTTATCAACAAAACGGGAGAATATGCCCTACATATCGCCTTATGTTATCAGGGAAGACCGCTCATCGCCGTGGTTGCCCTACCGGATCAAGAAAAACTCTATTTTGCCCAAAAAGGAAAAGGCACTTTTCTAGAAACTAGCGACGGAAATATTACACAGGTAAAAGTTGCCAATAAAGATAAAATTACCGATCTCTATCTGGTGGTTAGTCGTACCCATCGCGACCAACGTTTTGATAATTTATTAAGCCAAATACCCTTCTTCGGTAAAAATTATGTGGCTAGTGTGGGCTGTAAAATTGCCACGATCCTCGAACAAAAATCCGATGTTTATATCTCCCTATCGGGGAAATCGGCGGCTAAAGACTGGGATTTTGCCGCTCCGGAGTTGATTTTAACGGAAGCAGGCGGCAAATTCTCCTATTTTGACGGTCAACCCGTGCGCTATAATCGCGGCGATGTGCGGCAATGGGGGGGGATCATGGCTAGTAATGGTCCTTGTCATCAACAACTTTGTCAGTTGTCCACGGCAATCCTCGCCCAAATTGATGCCACTGTCTAATTTCTGACTTGAAAGAGGGTGTAGGGTGTGGGGTGTGGGGTGTAGGGAAGGAAACCTCTTTCATCTGTGGGGGTGAAAATTTTTTCATCGGGACTGACTGGAAAATAGAAGCTGAAATAACGCCAATTCGTCAATCAGAATATTTTCAGGCTTGGCGGTGCCAACTTTGGCATCAGGACTGCCCCCTAACCGAGAATCAGAGATCGGTAGAATGGAAAAAAACCAGATCGAGCAATGTTACGGTTAAAAACTTGGCAAGGGTTGATTTTAGCAGTTCCGATCGCCGCCGTGGTGATTTTTCTGATCGTGGCCGCCAGTGTCCAGATCAATCAATGGGGTTTGAATTGGATTTGGGCAGTTTTTACCCTGATTTTTGTCGCTTGGCGCTTCCTGTTGGTCAAATGGACGCGCCCAGCAGTCGGGGAAATTGAAGCCGCCATCGGGGAAATTAAGGCAGAATTAACCCCTCCTGAGGGTGATTCCGGGGGAAATGTCGAGGAAATTATCGAGAGGATTATCGTCGAGGCCCGCAATGATCGCCCGGTTTGGGAAGATTGGGCGACTTTTTGGCAACGCTGTCAGGATTTGGTCAGTGCCATCGCTCATATATATTACCCCGATGTCAAGTACCCCTTATTAAATATTTACATTCCCCAGGCCTACGGTTTAATTCGGGGAACTGTGGATGATAGCGATCGCTGGATGCAGAATCTTTCCCCGGCCCTGAATCAAATCACCATCGGGCAAGCCTATCAGGCCTACGAAGTTTATCAAAAATTGCAACCCTCAGCCCGGAAACTTTGGCAAGTCTGGAATTGGGCGCAATGGGTGATCAATCCCGCCGCGGCTGTGGCTAAAGTGGCTAGTCAAAAGTACAGCGATCGAGCGGATCAGCAATTATTAGTCAATTTAGGGCAAGTTTTGCGGGAAAATGCCCTGAGAAATCTCTCTCGCCAAGCGGTGTTACTCTACAGTGGCAGTAATCTCGCCCCCACTCTCCCCACCAAGACGAAAATCGCGACCACTACTCTCAAAGAAATTCTCGCCCAAGCTGAACCGATCACGGCAATCGATCGCCAACCAGTTAATATTCTGCTGGTTGGACGCACTGGGGCCGGCAAAAGCAGTTTAATCAATACTCTTTTTCGGGCCGATTTGGCCCAAGTGGATCTATTGCCCAGTACCGACGCGATCCAATCCTACCATTGGCAAACCCCAGAAGGAGACGAGTTAATCCTCTGGGATACCCCGGGCTACGAACAGGCAAATCGGGCTGATTATCGGCAAAAAGTTCTCAATTATGCCGAAAACGCCGATTTATTGATTCTTGTCACCCCCGCCCTCGATCCCGCCCTGGCCATGGATGAGGCTTTTCTTAAAGATTTGCAACAAACTATTGACAATTTACCAGTTATAGTGTGTGTTTCTCAAGTTGATCGCCTGCGTCCGCTGCGAGAGTGGCAACCCCCCTATAATTGGCTGACGGGAGAAAGTCCCAAAGAAGTCAATATCCGCGAATGCTTGCAGTATCGGGCGGAATTATTCGAGGAACTCTGCGATCGCATTTTGCCGATGGTCAGTCAACAGCCGGATAGAGAAGCTTGGGGGGATGAGGAGTTATCAATCGCTTTACTGGGGGCAATTTCGCCCGCCAAACAGTTGCGTTTAGCCCGTTTTTTAGCGGATTTAGAAACTCGAACCCTGGCAGCGGCGAAAATAATCGATCGCTATACTTTACAGATGGCCACGGGGCAAGGTTTAACGGCCCTATTAAAAAGTCCTATTCTAGGTTTTATCTCCACTTTAGCCACGGGAAGACCGACTTTAGCTTATCTTTTAGCTGAACAAATTCCTGTGGAACAATTACCAGTAGCGATCGGTAAATTACAGATGGCCTACGAGCTTTCTTCTCTCTTAAATACGGAGAATAAAAGTTTTGATTTATTGGCACTTTGGCCAATACTATTAGAAAATTATAGCACTGCTGACAAGGAAGCTTGGGCCTGGGGTCATGCTCTGGTAGAATATTGGACAAAGAACCTATCGATCGAACAGTTCCGGTCAAGTTATCAGGGGTATTTAGAAACGACAAAAACAGGCCTCTAACCGGATTAATTAAGCTAAAACTTTATTCCACAGCAATCATCACATCAGAGGATTTAACCCACCCCATAGACTTATTTTCCCACGGCAAAGCCTAATTTTTCCGACGCTTATTTGGTAATGATCGAGACTATCTCTATTCTGGAGACAATTTCCACAATAACCTCCCCATTAACTGCCACCATTTCCAACTTATTCAAAAGGATTAAAATCCTCTCTAAACTCTATACAAATACGACTTCTATCATCCAAAAAAGTAAAACAGGATTCTTTACCGATAACTGAATGAACCGCTCTTAGATTGTCAATAGTAGCGTTAGCTGAAATTTCATTAACATTCATATTAACAATACTAACATAATCACTATCCCAAAGAATTTTAGCAAACATTATTCCTTGACTGACTTTCATTAATCCTGCACAGAAAGGGGCCTGTCTAACTAATTTTCCTTGTTGGTAAAAACTGCAGCTTGCCAAAAAAGGGAAATAAGATTTTTGCTCTGTTTCATACAAGCATAACTGACTTTCATTATCGAGAAGAGTAAAACAATATCCTTTTCCTTGAGGATTATCTGAGCGAACAGCCGGTCGGTTATTGACCATTACATCAATTGCAGATATATTAAAATCCCCTTCATAAGTCGTCATTGTATTATCTTCCCATAAAATTGATCCGCTATAAACGCCTTGAGACATGGAAATATGCACTAGACAAATGCCAGACGGTTTTATTACTTCCTTTTTTTTGATAAAACTACAGGAATATATGAAGGCAGAATCAGAAGCATATACGGCAGGAGGGTCGCTCAAAAACAGACAATTTAACCCTACTAAATATGAAACCATTAATAATAGTTTCTTATCCATGATTAAAACCACTCTGATCGAGAATCTTTAACTAGCGGCAAAAATTAATGTATTTGACTAGCTAATTATATTATTACCATATTTTGGGAGAAATAATCGCCGCATTTTCCCAATCATCATCAAAAGGAAGCGCATCGGGATCTAATACTAAATTCGTTGAGTAACGCACAGAAAACGGGTTTCTCGGAGAAACCCGTTTTCTACTCATGCAAAAGGCAAAAAGGGGAATAAACAATCAGTCTTTAATAACCAGATTTAGTATGACAAAGCATTAGCATCGATTTCTAGATCACCCATCGATTTGACTCGCTTCCAATCGGTTAAATTATTAATATCTAAAGTTATGTCTTTGGTCTGAGGGTGATATAGCTGTAGCTGGTTTACCAAATTCAGATACTTCATTGTCTAAATGATAACCATCCTGATTCTTCTTTGGATTATGACGCACAGAGTTCCTTTCAGTTGGAAGAGCCAAAGAAGCACTGGGATCTTTTGGATTGTTAACTTCCTCTGTCTCATTTTTTGAATCACTGGTCATAACTAAACAATTAGTAGTGGTCTCTGTTCATTACCTTTTTGAAGTATTAATTGAGTATCTTCCTCCGTCTCAGTTTTAGCATATAAAGCCATGAGTTTTAATCCTTTACGAATGACTTCAGACTCTGTTAAGTCTAGCTCTTTAGCTATTTCTTTAAGATATTCAGAGTCCTTTTGACTAAGATTTACTCGAAATTGTCTGGTAGCCATTTTTTTTGTTAATTCAGTGAATGGATTGTATCGATGGTGGTATCTGTAAGGTCTAGAAGAGCCATTTTTACCATCGAGGGTATAGTAGGGTCAATTCATGAATTGACCCTACAGTCTGATTTAAGGGTTGTCATCGTCCTTTCTTATAGATGTACATAATAGTCTGCCTTTAGAAACTTAGCATCCTAAGTACAGTATCCTATCATCCTATCATCCTATCATCCTATCTTACCCTAATTACACTAGATATGTCAAGCAATTACACCAGATAGGTCAAGTCAACATAAACGAGTCCTGACGGTACTTAATGGGGGCAATAGGTCAAATACCATCGACTTATCGATTTATTTGCTATTAAAAGGCTATTTTTCGCAAATTTTAACCAAAATAATTTTAGGTTTTATTCATGCTTAGGTGTAATAGGGGGTATAATAGGGTGTTTAGTAGGTGGTACTATATATACATATATGCAAGGCATAGCAATGGGTATATTGTGGGGTTTAATAGATACCATAGTGCTGAGTTCCTATGGTATGATAGTTCCATCAACTTTTAGATAGATAAAAGTATGGCAGACACAACTAAACAAGTGAGTATGCTAGAATTGGAGTTAGAAGATGATCTAATCAGACAAATTGAAGATGTAGCTGATTCTGGTTGTTTTTCAAAAGATGAATTATTACAAAGTATTTTAGAAGCATGGAGATATCATCAAGCCTATATACATAGACTTGAAAATATGGTTCAAATAATCAATGTTAAGTAATTCGATTTGATGATAACGTGGAATGATTACTATCAAATGATTATCTACTTATTGTTTTGAGCTAACAAAAAATTTTATCACTATTTTCTTGATCAACAGTTTATTAAACTTTCATAACAAGTAACCCTGAGACAATTATCAGTTTTAGCAATTATTGAGATGTTAATTTATTGTAAGCAGAAATAATCGCCGCATTTTCCCAATCATTATCAAAAGGAAGCGCATCGGTATCTGACAAAGCATTAGCCTCGATTTCTGCATCACTCATCGATTTAACTCGCTCCCAATCGGTTAAATTATTAATATCTGGGGGATTATTTTTTATATTTATCCTTCCTAAAGCTGGTATTTCCATAGGCGGTGGCCCGTGCAGAACTACAGTGATATACTAAGGATAACTTGATCAATACTTTCTAGGGAGATTTTGCTATCAATTCCCAGAAAGTATCGAGGTTTAGGTTTTGCGTCCGAGAAAATTAATAATCTGGGGACTAATTTCTTTTGACCAATGTTCTTGGGGATAGTGTTTTGCTTCCGCGAGGGGGATTAATTCCACTCCTGATTTAGTAGCTAATTTTTCGACAGTGACAGAAGATAACCAAGGATCGGCCATTCCCCAGACAAAAAGGATAGGTTTTTCAAAGTTCTCTAAACCTGTCTCAATTTCTGCCATAGTTTTCGATAGGTTTAAATTGCGAATCGTGGCCAGTAAAGCGCGACCCACTGCCGAAGTTTTTAGATAAGGTTGACGGAAAATAGCCAGATCTGCATCACTAATCACAAAACCGCTACCAGTTTCTAAAGTACGATCGACTAATAAGGGGTCTTGAGTCGCCATATCTCCGAGGAAAGGTAGCCCCCATTGTTTCATTATCCAGGGTAATTTGACATCACTGGAGAGGGGAGTATTTAAAACGATCAAGCGCTCAATTTTATCGGGATTTTCTAGGGCGTATTGTAAACCGACGGAGGCTAAAAAACCCTGGACAATGAGGGAGATTTTCGGCAATTGGAGAGCTTGAATAAAATCGGCCAAGGCTTGACAAAAAGCGCTAGGTGTGTAGGCGAATTCTCTGGCATTGGGTTTAGCGGATAAACCGGAACCGATCCAATCGGGGGCAATGGCATTAATGTTATATTCTTCTAAACTGGTCAATAATTCCCGCCAAATATAGCCATGGGCGGGTAAACCATGGAGTAGGATCACGGGAGTTGTGTCCGGTTGTTGAGCGGGGTTAACCTGTCGATAAAACCACTTGAGAGAGCCGACTTCGAGAAAATTTTCTAAAATAGCCATGGTTAATGGGGGATTAATAATCATTAACCATTGTCTAACGTCTAGGAACCGATCGCACCGGCAAATTTTCCACCCCGGCAGTTATAGGGAGCTTGCGTCGAGACTTTGTGCTTCTCCGGGGGTTAAGGGTAAATGAAGACCGCATTCTTGTTTTAAACCCTTGAAACGGGTGTCTCGTTCGTTGCTATCATCGGCGGTTAAAGGCCGACTGGAGTGCCAATCGCCGACGGAGACATAACCTAGATCAAAATAGGGATGGTAGGGAAGATCGTATTTAGTCAGATAGTCATAGATGGTTTTGGCATTCCAGTCAAGGATCGGTAATATTTTGTAACGTTCGCCCTGTTGATTGACCCATTGGAGAGTTTTGCGGTGGTCGGTTTGGTCGCGACGTAAACCTGCTAACCAAGCGGTGGCCTTTAATTCCTTCAGGGCCCGTTGCATCGGCTCCACCTTGCGGATTTTGTCGTAGAGATTGAGGGAGTCGAGATCGTTATTTGACCACAATTTACCGTGGATTGCTTCCATGCGGGCGGGACTGAGGGGAGATTGATAAACTTTCAGGTTTAAATGGAGGCGTTGGCTTAAGTCTTCGGCAAATTGATAGGTTTCTGGGGGAAGATAGCCGGTATCGATCCAAATGATGGGAATATCGGGGATAATTGCGGTGACGAGGTGCAACATTACCGCCGCCTGAATGCCGAAACTGGTACTCATCACCAAACCTTCCCCGAAGGTGGCTTCCGCCCAAGCGACGATTTCCGCGGCGTTAGCGGAGTCAAAACGTTGATTAATTGTAGCGAGGTCGAGGGATAGAGGGTAGGAAAAAGACCGGTCGGCAGTGGGGATGAAGGCAGTTTCTAGGGCCTGTGGATGAGAATTAAGCAAGTGTAAATCTGGCATTCTGGCTAAGATTTAAGGTATTAGTAGCGGCGGATACTGATAGAGTCCAATCTATCCATTAGGGGCTGAGAATAGAGTCAACTCCATCTCCTCCCCTTGAGAAACGTAGGTGAGACTTTCACCTCACACGTCTCCTAGTTTGACTGCTCCATTGTTAGGGATACAGCTTGACACTGGAGAGCCGTTTTATCATCCTGACACTGGCGGTCTAGTAGTTGGGGGTTTTTGTATTCATCCTGACGACCGTATTGTTGAAAATCTATATACTGTACTTCTACTATATCTGATGGGGTGAAGTGTGGCCCACACTAGCGACACCTTCCTTTCTCAAAAATCTCTCTGGTTACACTAGACTCAAGTTGGCAGCTGAAAAAGTCTCTGGTGACATCTAATTGACCTCGATTAATGATAACTAATTAGGGTCTGCTGAAAAAGTTTTTCGAAAAAGTCCCGGAATTTTCCCCCCGACCACTCCCATATCTGGTACTTTTTGATTGACAAAAAGTCTAAAAGTCTTACCCAACAAGGTTTTTAGATTTATTCAGCTAACCCTAATTAAGCAAGATTGGCAGGAATTGTCCCCAGTTTTTGTAGTTGTTTTTCAATATTGGCCTTTAATTGGGTCCGGGAGATTTCTTTTCCCGTTTGAGCAGTGTGTGCATTTTCCAGAAAAATAATACTATCTACTTTTTCTAGGGCAAATAATTGGAATACAAGATGGGTTACGGGAATCAGGAGCGTTGATAGGGGTGAATTGGGGGTATTTTGAGCAGATATGGCCATTTTTTCCGTAGCAAAGGCATAGATTACCCTTTTCTCCTGTTGCGGCTGCCGCCGATGGGCTAAGGTGGTTAGTAACCAATCACCCTGGCTATTCTGCACCACATAGTATTGTAAATGTTTTAACTGTCTGGCCATGGCCGCAAGGACGGGATTAACCGCTTCTTCCATGACTACGGGGGCTAGTCCGTAATTGACCGCGTCTCGACTTAAAATATGCAGCTGTGCCTTTAATTTCATGGCTAATCATGTCTATAAACTAATCGATATTGACCATTCCTACCAGCGATGAGCGGTTTTTCTGCCAGTACAATTTTAGGCGTTGCTCATTTGTGATCTGAATCCTCTTTGCTGGGATTTTTAAAACCTAGACCCAAACTAACTTTGGCACGGGAACCTGCACAGTTGCCATTCATCCCTTGATTCAGCAACGCTATTTAAAATTGTCGTCGTGAAAAGATGAGGATGGAGATACCCAATAATAGACCAGTATAAACGAGACTGTAGAGGGCATTAGCGATTAAGACATCAGCACTAGGCAGCAAACCATAAACGGCCTCGTTTCTAAAATTTAATCTCTCTAAATCTGGGAGAATTAGATAAATATTTTTAGTGATAGCGAGGATATTGGCATTTTTGCTGATTATACCCAATTGGATCAGATCTTTGCTGATGTGACCCATGAGATAGACCCCAAAAGTCATTAACGTGGCTAAAATCGAACTGGTAAATACCCCAAAAGCGATCGCCACGGCTGCGATGAGAATTAATTCCAAACCGAGATAGAAAACCGAGACAATCAGGGGTAAAGGTTGAAAAGATACTTTCATCCCCAGCAACATCAGCAAGTAAATCACCAACATTACCCCCAACATCACCGCTAAAACCCCGGACAAACCCAAGTGTTTACCGAGGATAAATTCAGCCCGACTCAGGGGTTTAGGAATCAAAACTAAAATAGTTCTCTTGTCAATTTCCTTATTAATTAGCCCTGTACCCACAAAAACCGCGACAATTACCCCTAATAACCCGATAGCGGCTAATCCCAAGTCAAGAAAGATTTTCTGATGGGTTCCCACCGCAATTTCTGGTAATAAACGCCAAGCGAAGGCCATCAACAAGGCAAAAAACCCGATAAAGTAAAGAATTCGATCGCGAATAACCTCGCGAAAACCATTAGCTGCGATCGCCCAGATTCTCAGGATACTGATACCCATAGCCTTTCATCAAAATAATATCTGTCTTTCCTAGATTAAGAGATTGTTTCATCCCCTCATTATGCCCAATTAGGGTTTGCGGCAAAAAGTTTTTCTTGGGGGTGGGGTGTGGGGTGTAGGGTTTTACCGATTTTCAGGTGGTCAACTACCTAATTTTCAGGGAAAAAGTCCCTAAATTTCCCCCCGATCACTCCCAGATCCAGTACTTTTTGATTGACAAAAGGTCTAAAAGTCTTACCCAACAAGGTTTTTAGATTTATTCAGCAGACCCCAATTATTAACGTCCCTATTTGATCAAGAATACACCAATCTATTACTTTTTTGCTGGCCCTGTGTAGGTAATTTTCTCCTCGACAGTTTCGTTTATGGCTTAGGAATATCAATTTTTGAGGTTTGAGGTTTTGGGTATGATTAGGTGTTGACAATCTCACCGTTAAGCCTACGACCATAGACTATAACGGGAGATTGCTGCTTCTACTCCTCTTAACTAGACACAATCCGAAAATTATGCCCCCGTCAGACCGAATCCACAAGCATTTTAACTTAACGTCCATCGACTGCCAGGCGGCGGACGGAGCTAAATAAGGATCGGGAGGTCAGTCCCCGTCATACCTAACGATAAAGGGCGCAAACCTTACGGCCTTTACAGAATGATTTTAAACCGATTGCTCTAGCAAAATTGTCTGTTTACCCGATGTTAATAATAACTGGGTTTGCTTAATTTCTCCCTTGTGGTTACGCCATTGAATGTCAACGGGTAGAGCGGTATTAGGGTCAATTTTGCCTAAACCAAAGTGTAATACTGGACTTCTCACGCCAGAATGACCATTGCCCCCATCTACCTGCGCCACCAGCTGACTGCCATCAGGTAGAGACACCTTAACCGCTGCGCCAATTGCGGGGATACCCATTTTCCCCTTTTCTGAAGAGGGATTAGGGGAGAGCGCAGGGTTTAAAAGCTCTAATTCCAGAGATTGACCGATATTTGGACTATCATTGCGATAAAAATAAGAGGTTTCCCACTGATTTGCCACTACAAAGTCTAAATCCCCATCTCCATCCACATCGGCGGTGGCAATTCCTCTGGTGACAGAGGGATCATCTAAGCTTAATTGCGATGCCAAATCATAGTAACGTCCATCTTTACCCCGCACAAAAAAGGGATTATGTTGATGACCACTTAAATCGTCTCCATCTTGGAAATGAAACCAACTATTGGGGATTTTCAGGACTTGATCATTACTCATGGCTAACTCATGTAATTCCGGCCAACGATTGATGTCACCCTTACGAAATCCTGTGGCTTGCAACGCTTCTAACTCCCCATCATTATCAAAATCGCCGAATTTTGTTTCCCAACTCCAGCCACTACGAGAGACTCCCAAGGGTTCGCTTTTATCGACATAAGGGGCGATTCCTCGGGACATTTTCTCCGTTTCTCCCGTACTGGTAAAGAGAAAATGACTTTCCTCTAGGGCGTATTCCGAAGCAATATTACTCACATAGATGTCTAAGAGTCCATCATGGTTAATATCCCCGAAATCTACCCCCATTCCCTTAAAGCCATCATGGCCGAGTACCTTAGAATTGGGTGTCGTTAACCCTTTTTGCCCTTCCAGTAAGGCAAATTGGAGATGTCCTCTAGTAGAACGATTATGTAAGAGGCGATCGGGTCCGAAATCATTGGCAAAATAAATCTCTGGCAATAAATCCCCGTCTAAATCGGCTGTTCCGACGGCCAATGTCCAACCATGAGCAATTTTCTCCTCAAAAGCATCTTGGACTTCTTGATAAGTCACTCCAGTGGTAGAGGCATCAGACCACAAGAAAACTCGATTTTTACCGCCATTATAAGCACGGGTCATCGAATCTTGCATTTTCTCGATTTTCTGAGAATTGACATCCAAAATCTCGGCATTATCTGGGAAGTAATTGCCAATGATTAAGTCTGGGTGTCCGTCCCCATCTAAATCCGAGAAGGTTGCCGCATTGGTGTACCATTTTTCCCTTTTTTGGCTGATTTGCTGCTGAAGATAACCTTGATCTTGCTTGATAAAAGCGATCGGTGTTCGTCCCCAATAATACACTAATAGATCCCTGAGTCCATCTTCATTGAGATCACTGGGAATACATCCCATGGGGGCCATGGTTTGGTCGTTATAGTCAAAATCGGTGACATTCAGGGTGAAGGGCTGATAACGATTGCCCGTACCCGGAACAGGCGAGATAATCACCTGATTACTTTGGGTTTCTACATGACAGAGATCATTATCCAAGCCATCTCCATCGAAATCCCCCAGGGCAACTGCCGCCCCAACTGCCGAAATCCAGCCCGAATGACGGCTTAAACTGGGATTTGTCGGTCTTTCTACTTGATAGGGTTGATTTTCTAATTCAGGTAAGGGAAAACGAGTAAAGGCAAAGCGAGAAGCGATCGCCTCTCTTTCTGCCATTGATAGGGCAGGGAGACGGGAAACGGAGAATAAGACTAAAATTAGCCCCAATGCCAAGATAGACTTGCTATGGCGTCGGATGAATTTTTCCAAACGATTCATGGTTTCAAAGAAGTAACTACATTCAATCTAAGCTTAAGACAGTTGAGGGGATTAGGTGCGAAAATGACTTTGGATGGCTTGTCGCCATTGTTCATAGGCAGGGATTTGGTCGTGGTAATCTAAGCCGATGAGGGTATCATCAGTGATCTTGGCTGTTTCAGTAATAGCCATTCCACACAAAATTTGACAGGCTATTTCGGTATTTTCCTGGCAGTTTTCGGCTAGTAAACGTGCTTTTGCCGCAAAAGCTGCTCCCTGGGCTAATTCTGCTCTATAAGGTTCAGCCAGCTGTTTTAAATGTTGAATTTCTTCGGGAGACACTCCCCCCGCATAAGTACAAGCCAAGCCGATCCCACTCCATAAATGGGGTTGAAGCAGCGGGTCGAATTTTTGGATCTGATCGGCAATTTCGGCAATATTTGCCCCTTTCACAAACCAAAGACTGCGCCCTAACCCTTGGGCAAAGACAAGACGCGCATAACCCGATAATTCTTGAGGAGACTTTCTCTCTCGGATATACTTAGGCCAGGCAAAGTATCCTTGATGAAATCCATAGCCGTCAAGGGCTAACCACCCTAATAGAGAATCTGGAAAATGTTGGGCAGAATGTTCTAATTTTTGGAGATAAAAGCGCAAAGAAAAGGGAATACGGGCTAATTGCCATCCTTTCCCTACATAGGCCATGTAAATATGCTTTTTCCCCTCGTTTGCTAAAAAATGCTCAAAGCGATTGCGCTTACCCAGGGTTAAACAATCTAGCAGAGATAAAGCCATCGCTGCCCCTTCATAAGCAAATCCTCTCAGATTGAGGGTGACACCTTCAAGAAGAGGAAACAAGTCCGTGAGAGAATGAGCCATAATTGCTGCATTATAGCCATAGATAAAAGTTTGCCCGATCGTTTCCAAATATATCTGTTTTTGAGGCTGAACAGCCGGGCTGCGGCTTTGCGGATCACAGATGAATCCACGCTGATTAAAGGTTGCCGCTTGGGGTGAAAGGAGCAACAATCGTTGTGGAAAACGATTTACCTGCCTAGGAGAAAATTTGTGATCAAAATTGACAGCAGGATACTCGAAGGGTGCGCCTGAGAAATTAGATGCCATTGTTAAAAAAAGTTGACAAAGTTGACAACCCTTGATGGGAGGCCGAAGATATGACCTCATGTTACCTTAAACAAAGTTTATTTGATGAATCCTTATCCCTGTTAACAACAATGGCTAACTTTCGCCTTCAAAATTCCTATTCTTTAAAATATTGGTTTTGGGGTCTTTTAGGAGCTTTTATGGGATTTAGCTTGGGAACAACCGTTATTATCTTCTATTTTAGACCAGAATCATCCTTGAAAGCTTCCCAGTTATCGATTTCCCCGACGGTTTCTCCTGATACTCCCGAAGCTGTTGCTGCCCTTGGTTATCTTGAACCCCAAGGTGGAATTACTCAAATATCAGCTACTGCCTTTTTGGAAGGAAGTAGAGTAGATAAAATACTGGTAAAACAGGGAGAAAAAGTTGAAAAAGGCGAAATTATGGCTATTTTAGATAATAATGCCCGTTTGCGAGCAGCCCTGAAACAAGCTCAAGCAAATCTGGGTTTAGCAGCATCTAAACTCGAAAAAGTGAGAGAAGGGGCAAAAAAAGGCGAAATTATGGCTCAAGATTCCCGTATGCGTCAAAGCAAAGCGGAATTAGAGGGACAAATAATGAGGCAAACAGCAGCGATCTCTAGTTTGGAATCGGAACTTGAAGGGGAAAAACTAGGACAAAAAGCTACCGTTGAAAGAATTAAAGCAGAATTGAATAATTCTCTCACAGATTGTCAACGTTATCAATCTTTATACCGTAATGGTGCAGTTTCTCAAGGGGAAAAAGAGCGATTTTGTTTAGAGGCGACAACTACACAAAAAAGACTCCAAGAAGCTGAGGCTAACTTGCAACGCATTACGACTACCTTAGAACAAAAAATTCAGGAAGCCAGAGCCAATCTACAACGAACTCTTAATACTTTAGAACAACAAATTCAAGAAAACCAAGCTATGTTAAGTGCAGTTACGGAAATTCGTCCTGTTGATCTTCAAATTGCTCAAGATGAAGTAATGACAGCTAAGGCTAATGTAGAACGCGCTCAGGCGGAATTAGAATTATCCTATGTGCGTGCGCCCCATGCAGGAATAATTTTAAAAATTAATACTTTTCCTGGAGAATTAGTGAAAAATGAAGGGATTTTAGAATTGGGAAACATCCAAAAAATGTATGTGACAGCAGAAGTGTATGAAACCGATATTAGTCGAGTTAAATTAGGTCAATCTGTAACGATAAAAACCGATAAAATGCTCGGAGATTTAGAGGGAACTGTGGAAGAAATAGGTTGGAAAGTGGGACGACAAGATGTTTTAGGAACCGATCCTGTTGTCGATACAGATGCTAGAGTCGTCGAGGTAAAAATTAGCTTAGATCATCGCTCTAGTGCTAAAGTTAATCGGTTAACTAACTTAAAGGTTAATGTGATCATTCATCCTAACTAAATAACTCATTCAGAAGATGAATATTCCCACTGCTTGGTTACAATTAGCTCATAAAAGAACTCGTTTAATTGTTGCACTATCTGGTATTATTTTTTCCACTGTAATTATTTTTATGCAGTTGGGAATTCGAGATGCTTTATTTGAGAGTGCTGTTCATTTACATAATAGTTTAGAAGGTGATGCTTTCCTGATTAGTCCTCGTTCTACATCCTTAATTGCCATGGAAAGTTTTAGTGAGCGAAGACTATTACAAGTCTTATCCTTTAATGAAGTGGAATTAGTCAGTCCAATCTATGTAGGCTATGCTCAATGGAAAAATCCCGATACAAAAAACTATTGGCGTAATATTTTTGTAATTGGAATTGATTTAAGATATCAAGCATTTAAGGCGGTGGGAATCAAAGAAAATTGGCAAAAATTAAAGATAAAATATACCACCTTATTTGACCAAAATTCTCGGAGGGAGTTTGGAAATATTGCTGAAGATTTCCAGAAGGGTAAAACTATTATTACCGAGGTGGGAAATTCTGGTAATAATCGAAAAATAGAAGTGGTTGGTCTCTTTGAATTAGGGACATCTTTTGGTTCAGATGGTAACTTATTAATGAGCTACTCTAACTTTTTAAGAATATTTCAGAATCGTTCATCTCGGTTCATTGATATTGGCTTAATTAAGTTTCAACCAGATATTGATCGGCAATCCTTACTCAAAAAGTTAAAGAAATATTTGCCGAAAGATGTCAAAATATTAAGCAAGCAAGAGTTTATTAACTTTGAAAAAAATTATTGGGCAACCAGTACAGCTATTGGTTTTATTTTTAATTTGGGGGTATTTTTAGGATTAGTGGTCGGGATTGTGGTTGTTTATCAAATTCTTTATACCAATGTTGCAGAACACTTAGCAGAATATGCAACTCTAAAAGCAATGGGATATCACAATCGTTATCTTCTGTGGCTCGTCTTTCAGCAAGCTCTGATTATTGCAGTATTGGGTTATATTCCTGGCTTTTTATTAGGGATGATTCAGTATTATTTTACCCAAAAATACACCTTACTTCCCATTGAAATGACCCCTACTAGAGCAATATTCGTCTTTGGTTTAACCTTGCTCATGTCCTTGATTGCTGGAGCCACGGCTATTAATAAGCTCCAATATGCCGATCCTGCCGATATTTTTTAGAGTATGTTTGAAAAGGTTTACGGGTAGTGTGGTCATCTAGGCAAGCCGCCTCAACAGGAGTCGGCTCATACTGGGATAAATGAAAGCTGCGGAAGTTTCGGGTTAAGCTCATTTAAACCACTAATTGGCTATAACCAGTCTAGGAGAGTCATTTTTTATCGGTTATTTTTATCTCACATTCCTCGGGTTATCCTTTAGATCGGGATGTGATAGTTCTCTAAAGCTAATTTCAGTTGAGCAGGAATTGGAGTGGGTCTGGTTTCACCATCCTCTCGTCGCATACAGGCTGTTTGTTGTTCCCCTTTTGCTACTAATTCTTCACCTTCATCAGTCACTCGCCAATATTCAAATAACATGGTAATTCGGTTTTGTTTAATCTCTCCTAAACGCATCCGAATAATAACATGATCAAAGGCAAATAATTCGGACAGATACTCACAGGATACTCGAACCGTTACTAAGGCTAATCCTTGGCATAATTCTGTGATAATATCTGGGGCATTATCTTTGAGAAACATTTCTCGACAACGACCTTGCCATTGCACATAATTGGCATAATAAACATTACCGACTAAGTTAGTTTCTTGAAAACTGACAATGTGATGATATTCGTAGGCTTTCATAATGACTATTTAGCGATTTTTCGAGATTAACAACGGTTTTAAAAGAACGCTATTGACAATTGACCAATTTTGTCAGCTGCTTGTCCTCTACACATTTGCAATCATACCAGTCAATCAGAATAGTTATGATCTCAACTGCGATGACAAATTCTACTCAAATATGTCTGAACCGCGCTCTGGGTAGGCAAACCATATAAAGTTCATTTTGTCAAGGATTGTTAAGATGCGCTTACCCTGAGGGGCATAAAGTAGGAATTTTAAGATGATCATAGGTTATCCTGATAATGGTAAACTAAACACAAGTTTTTTATTTTCTGATTATACCTCATGAATCAACCGTTAACTCGTTTTTCTCAAGAATGGTGGTCTGCCTATCAAACGACATGGAACGAACAAGAAAACTTAGGTAAAAAGTTCACTAAATTGGGAAAAGTAATTCTTTGGTTTAGTGATCATCAGGGGGTTTCTGTTTGTTCAGAATGGGATGATCAGGGTCAGATTGTTAGTTTAGAACTGATTGAAGAAATGGATGAATCTTTACCGATTTTTTCAGCAACTAGAGAAAATTGGGAACGATTTGTTAATCAAGAAATTGGTGCAGTTAAAGCGGTAATGACAGGGTTAATTGATTATCGAGGATCGATGACGATTATTGTTAAATATGGTCGTCACTTTGATTGTCTAGCAGAAGTAGCTCAAAAAGTCAATTAGTTATTTTACCTCCTAATTTCTCAGTAGTGCATTAAATCCTTCTTGTTGAAAATGGCGATCAAAAGTTAAAACATCGGAGATATTTTGTTGTCTCATAATCAACATCGAAGCACAATCTGTTAAGCTATAGCTTTTATCTTGTCTTTGGCGATACAATAGCAATGCTTCAGCAAATAACTGAGAGGTTTGAGGGATAATTTCTACCGATAAGTCTTGGTGTAATTTATCCACAATGTCTAGGGCAGCATCCCTTAAATACCCACCCCTTCCAGATAAGGCATTGAGTAGTTCGGTTAACACCATTTCGCTAGTAACAGATAGAAAATTACCTAAATTGTCAGTCATATTCAAAGCAATTTGATGAGCGTTATCTTGATAATCAGCTAATGCTTGAAGATAGAAGGTATCTAAAAAAATCTTTCTCATTCTTCCTCGTAATCTTCGTCTCTGGGTGCGCCATACATATAATGCTCTGCATTGCGAGCAAAATCTTTAGGTAATTTGTTCCACTCTTCAATGGGAACTTTTTCACCAATTTCCACAATGGCTTTCCAAAAGGGTTTGTGGTTAGCGGTTTCTAAGGAAGAAGTATCACTATTTTCGCAGGGGATAGGAGTAGGGTTAGAATTGTCCATTGTTTTTGAAAGATTAGGATATTATTTATTATATAGCAATTAGGTGGGAAAGGCATGGCTGAGGTGACAGCTAATTACGACAAAACATGGAAAGAAGCGATTAGCACTTATTTGGCAGAGTTCTTAAGCTTCTTTTATCCCAATATTTATCAAGAAATTGACTGGAATCAAACCCCTATTTCCCTTGATAAAGAATTAGAAAAAATTACGGCAGCTGCGGAAACTGAGCAACGCTATGCTGATAAATTATTGAAAGTTTGGTTATTAGATAATCAGGAAATCTGGCTTTTAATTCATATTGAAGTCCAAAGTCAATATGATCTAAAATTCCCTCAACGAATGTTTATTTATAATTATCGAGCCTTTGATTTGTACCATAAACCCGTTATTAGTTTAGCTATTTTAGGGGATGAAAGTAGGTCTTGGCGACCTGATTTTTATCAATATGGGTTAGGGGGAAGTCAAGTGAGAGTCGATTTTTTAATGGTCAAATTATTGGATTATCAATGGGAAGACTTAGAACAAAGTGAGAATATTTGGGCTATAATAGTCATGGCACACCTAAAAACTAAGGCTACGACTAATAATCTCAGGGAGCGTGAACAATGGAAGTGGAACTTAGTCAGAGGTTTATATCAAAGGGGATTAACCAAGTTTGAGATTATCAATCTAGGGAAATTCATTGATAAAATGATGACCTTACCCCCGCAACTTCAACTTAACTTTAAAACAAAACTCAGTCAATACGAGGAGGAAAACAAAATGCCTTTTTTAAGCACCATAGAAGAAATGGCTCTCGAAGAAGGAGCTAAATCAGGAGCTAAATTAACTAACCAAAAACATATCATTTTGGCTTTACAAAGTCGTTTTGGGGAAATTCCTAATTCCCTGATTGAAACGAAAGGAGAGCAATCATGCCTTTTTTAAGTACCATAGAAGAAATGGCTCTCGAAGAAGGAGCTAAATTAACTAACCAAAAACATATCATTTTGGCTTTACAAAGTCGTTTTGGGGAGATTCCTAATTCCCTGATTGAAACGATTAACCAAATTGAGGATGTGTCTGTCTTAGAGGGTCTTTTTGTTCCCAGTATTACTATTAATTCATTGGAGGAATTTCAACAGCTAGTTAATGACTCTTTATCCTAATATGAGAAGGAGAGCAATCATGCTTTTTTTAAGAACTAGAGACAACTTTTCAGCACAATTAACTAGAAGAATAGGGTAAATACTCATTTACCCCCATTTTCCTAATACTTTCTTTAACTTTGGCTAAAATTTAAACTAATCTCCCCTCATTCATAGGTGGAAAACGATGATAATACATGGCAATCATCATGGGAATTAGAACCATTAAGTTATAGAAAAGATGCAGTTCTAACCGAGGAAACCAAATTTGTCCGATACTTGTTCTTACAGGAGAATCCCATAAGTTTTGACCAATAATTGCCTGTCCTAAGAGTAAAGCGTGTTCAAAATGATGATAGAATTGTAATCCTAAGGCCAAATCCCACCAAAAACGCGCTTTTCCATGAAAAGAAGGCCGAAAAATAGCCAACCCTAATAACATAAAAAGAGCGTGTCCATAGTGTAGCCATTCCGAACGCATTAACCAAGGTTTCCAGAGTCCTAATAACCCTAAACATTCCGGTCTCGGCCATCCTAAACCCCACAATTGATAAGCTTGAATAATATGTTCTGAGATGTGAGCAATAGTCACTATCATAAAGATTTGCATCCCCAATTTATGCCAGCGTCCATTCATCGCATAAACGAAAAAACGGATCATATTTGAAATCGGTTGAATAGGATTTCTTCGATTAGGAATTTGTCGAGTTGTCGTCATGATTTGGTTCTCCTGCGGTTTGAAAAAGGGTAAAAATGGATAATTTTTATCAGAAAACCTTTAATGGTTCTGTCTGAAGTAAGTCCGATTTTTTCTGAACTGTTTGGACAAATATTGCCAAGATGAAAGCTGTCTTGATTTCTCTGAAAGAAACAGGTAAAGTGATGATTAAATCCTTTCCTGAAGATAACCACAAAATAGGGGATAAAGGGGTTAATTGTTGAGAGAAAGATGATAAAGTTAACGGGATATCGAGACTCAAACCCGCTTTCTTAATACTTTCTTTAGCAGACCAAATGCGAGTCGCTGCCATATTAAAATCCTCATGATTCTCTTGACTAATTACCTCCGCTAAATTAAAGGAATTTTCCCCCAATAAATCGCGCCACATCTCCACATCACGAGGGATAATCGGTTCCAGATCGCATCCCGATGCACCCTTAAGCACAAGGGTTAAATCTTCGGCATGAGATACCGAAACCGTCTCGTTATCGCTTAATTCGGGCTTGCCATCCCCCCGACGCTGAATTACACTAGGGGATGAGGTTAACATCCCTAAACTGCGATCGCTTCTGACTCGTCTTTCTACCGTTGCATCCCGATCGAGAATTAAAGTTAAATCGACATTAGGCATCACCTCCTTAATCTTTCGTTCTAAATAACAGGGTAAAAGGGCTGGAATCCAGGGATCTTGAGGATTTCTGTGTTTAATCACCTTTAATTCCAATCCTTGCCACACTTCTAAGAGATTGCCATCGTCATCCAATACCTCAAGATCATAGACAAAGGTATCTCCTTGATGCAGTCTTTCTTTGGCTGAAACAAACTGATTTTCGCCTAAATTGACAGAATATACCGTTAAGCGTTCTATGCCAGTGGGTAAAATAGTGGCATGGGGAACACAAGCTTGTAAAGCATGGATAACGGCATCTCTTGCCCCTGCATCGCCTAAAATCAGGGATTGAGGTAAATAACGACTAAACCAAGCAGTTTTTTGCTCAATGTTAATTTCTGCAATACATTCGGTTGCTTTGAGATGAGAATAACCCTTAATTCGTTGAAATCTTGCTTTATGGAACAATAAATGACCATATAAGTCCGTATCTGGGTTAATTTGAGGGTTATTTTTTCCTTCTTTAAGGGGGACAGGGGGGATCATTGGGCGACAGTCTGGCGCCCCCACAGAAGAATGGCTGATGATGGCTTCAAAATGATCGATACTAAACCCTGTATTGGCACAGCGAATAACGGCCTTAACCTTTCCAGAATCGGTGATTAAGGTAGCAATTTGTATCTTTAAGGGTTGATCGGCAGAAACCACGATCGGACGGTTAAATTTAACCGATTCAAACCTTAATCCTCCAGTTTCCCCCTTGTTAAGGGTTTGATCCTCCTTCCTTGCTAAGGTGGGGAGTAATGCAGTGGCTACTTGCGCGATCGCTTCTAACCCCAGGACACCGGGGAAAATGTATTCTCCTTGATAAACATGATCTTGTAAATAAGGATCATTGTCTAAGGATAATTCTGCTTCAGTAATCAGTTCAATTCCCGTGTAATGAACTTTCTTTGTCTCTAAAAAGCGTAAAAAAGATAATTCTTGCGGTTTTAAGCTTAAAGTCGGCGGTTCACCAAAACGCCCGGCGATGATAACAGAGGCAGTGGGTAGGGATTGATTTAAAAGTAAATGTAAGTATTTAATGCCAATATCGGGAGAAATAGGGGTAATACCTTCATTTCTTAGCTTTTCAACTATTCCTAAACGTTCTCCCATGCCAATACCGGACCAAACCGACCATTCTAGGTTTAAACAGCGACAATTAGGGTATTTTCGACTAAATTCCCCTACAATATCCCCTAACCATTCATTGGCTAACCCATAGTCTGCTTCTCCTTTCAATCCAGTTTCGGCAATAATTGAACCGAAGGTGATTAAATAGTTGAGAGAATCGGGGTTAATTTCCGTTAAGATATGTTGCAAACCCTTGACTTTTGGGGCTAAAGTTGCTATAAAATCTTCTGGTTCGAGATGTTGAATTAATTTCGGTGTATTAACCCCTGCACCGTGTAAAATTCCCGTAATTTCTCCTAAATTTGTCTTAATTTCGGCGATAGTTTGCTGAACTGACTCAGCATCACTGACATCACAAGAATAATAATGGACTTGGATGTTTGCAGACTTCATTCTTGCTAAATTTTCGGCTAATTCTCGGTTATCTTCAGGTTGAGAACGTCCTAAAATCGCTAAGGTGGCTTTATTTTCTTTAGCTAAGGATAAGGCACATTCTGAGGCAATACCTCTCCCTCCCCCCGTCACCAAAAGAAGCTCCTTGATTTTGCTTTTATTTGACCTTTTTAGGGCTTTTTTCTGCTTAGGGTTATCGGTATCTTTTTCTAACCCTAACAAGTTTAATTGACGAACAAACCGTTTTCCGTTTTCATCATAATAAACTTCTGTATAGCTATCGGTTGCAGTGATTTCTGAGAGAATGATATTAACTGCATTGGGATGATGAAAAGGAATATCAATGACACAGGTAGGAATTTGACGATTTTCTAGATAAAAAGTTCTCGCAAAGGACCCATATCCTCCTCCTTGTTGAATCAAAATCAAGGGTTTTTTATCTTTTATAGATAATTTTGCCCCTTTTAAAAGTAAATCAATTTCTGATTCATCAGGATGGGGTTTTAAACAAATAATAATCCCTTTTTCCTGCTCATGCTTTAAGGTGGGTTGTAAAACAGATAAGTTAGGCAATAAAGGATGATCAGCATGGGCGATAATATGCCAATTTCCCGCTTTTTCTCGATTTATTTGCTTTTTATCTGATTTAATTAACGGTTTTTCGATTAATTCAACCGTAAACGCACGCACCCAATTATCAACACCCATAGGGATTGATTCTTGAGGAATTTGAGGATTATTTTTGCCTAATTCTTCTAAAGCTGCTGCTAGATCCTGAATAGTTGCATTGGCATAATCTGTCGGTGAATGGGGAGGAGATAAGTCTAACTGACGCGCTGCTTCGATCACTAATTGACTGACACTGATAGAATTAAGGTGCAGATCCGCCAACAAGCGATGATGATTTTCAATGGTTTCTAGGGGTAATTCTGTTTTTTGTGCGACTAATTGACGAATAACTTCAATTTTTGAGGTTTGAGGTTTCAGGTTTGAGGTATTAGGTTTGAGGTTTTGGCTATGATTAGGCAATAAAAGATCAATATTCTCTACTTTTGCCTGTTGACTTTTGCCCCTTGCCTTGATCTCACATGGATTGGCAATAAAATGGGGTTGATAGTCTAAATTAAAGGGACGACTAAATCTATCTTCAAATAACCCTTGATAGTTAACCTTGACACCATTAACAAACATCACTGCCACCGTTTTCAATAACCCTTGTAAAGACTCACTACTGCTATCGAGAGAAATTACGGGAATATCCGTTATATCTGCCACTAAACGGCTTAATATCGAACCAGAACCCACTTCAATGAATAAATCAACCTCTTTCTCTGCTGACTTGACTGCATCGATGAAGCGCACGGGTGAGGTGATTTGTTCTAACAAAAGCGAGCGCCAGTCGGTATTTAATGGCAATTTTTCGCCTGTTACGGTAGAAATAACCGTTTTTTGCAGGGAATTTAAGGGATAAGTTTGTAAATAATCTTCTAAGGGTTGCACGGCCGGGGCCACTAGGGGAGAATGGAAAGCGTGGGAGACAGGCAAATAAACGGTTTTAATACCTTTATTTTGGGCTTTTTCAACAACATCCTTAATCCCTAATTCCTCTCCTGAGATTATTGTCTGATAGGGTGAATTTAATCCCGCAATCTCAACAATACGTCCATTTAATAAACTTTTAACCGTTTCTGCATCGGCGTTAATGCTGGCCATTCTACCTGTTGGGTGGCCCAGTTGTGCCATTGCTTGACCGCGAATTTTAGCTAGATTAATTAATTGAGTCTTATCATAGGCATTTGCCCAAAATAAAGCGCATAATTCCCCTAAACTGTGTCCTATGGCTAAATCTGCTTTAATATTTAAGTTTTCTAAGAGTTGTAACCCCCCTAGGCAAGCCGTAATGATCGCCGGTTGAGCAATATTCGTCACCGTGTTATCCTTACCCTTGGCTAACTGAGCCTTGTTATATAATTGTTTAATCACAGGAAAACGTCTTTCCCAGAGTCCCCCATGAAGATAAACTGGTGCGGATTGCCCCGGAAAGAGAAAACCTATTTTATTGATCTGTTTTTCGCTATTTATAAAGATATTATCTAAATTTTGACCGGGGGGGATCAACGAGCGCAAGCCTTGCGCCCCTACAAGGTGATTGGTTAAGCTATCGGGGGAAGATGCAATAATGGCCAGACGATAGGGTAAACTAGGATTGACCTTTTTCGCTAATTCAACGGCAAGATCCGTCATTTCTGACTGGGATATGCGAGGAACAATATTTAATAACCGATTAACCTGTGCTTGTAAGTCTTCTTGACTATTTGCACTCAATAGGAATAACTCCGCATCTTGGGGAGAATGGATTAATTTTTGTTCCTGTGGTGTTAGACTGTGACGACGAATCTGACTTAATCCCTCTAGGATAATATGACTATTAATGCCACCAAAACCCATGGCACTCACTGCTGCCCGTAAAGGTAAGGAATTTGGCCAGATTTGCCCCTCTTTTAATACCTGTAATCTTGCCTTGTCTTCGGTTAACCGAGCCTGAGGGCGATCGCATCCCGTCACTGGTGGTAAAATTTGACGATGAACCGCCATAGTCGCCTTAATTAACCCTGCTATCCCTGCCGCCGCCTTAGTATGGCCAATATTCGCTTTAATTGAACCAATAACGGCTTTATTTACCGTATCTGGATGAATACGAGATAAGACTTCTAATTCAGTTCCATCACCCACCGCCGTTCCCGTACCATGGCCTTCAAAATAAGCTATAGTATCCCCCGTAAATTCAGCCCGTTTATAGGCGCGATTTAACGCCAATAACTGTCCTTCCACTTCCGGGCGAGTAATTCCCCCTTTGCCATCGGAAGAAATCCCCCAACCTTGAATAACAGCATAAATCCGTTTATTTTGGGCTAGGGCATCCTCATGGCGCATTAACACCAAAAAACCGCATCCTTCCCCCGGAATAAACCCATTAGACCCTTGATCATACACTTTCATCTCCCCAGAGGCTAAGGCTCCCGTTTTCGCAAAACCCACCAACTCAAAAGGGTCCATACTAATATCCACACCCCCGACTAAAGCGACATCTAAATCTTCAGCGACTAAAGCCGAACAACCATTCGCTACTGCCAGTAAAGAGGAACTACAAGCCCCATCGACGATATATCCGCCCCCTTTTAAGTCAAAATAATTACAAATTCTCCCCGCTATCGTATTTGCGAGATTTCCCGCTAAAGACTCCTCTCCAATCGGTTCAAAGGGTTCTTTAAAGCGATTTTCTAATTCATTTAAGAAAATTTGCCGTTCTTTGTCCGATAATCCTTGTTTTAATAATTGTTCTTCTACCCTATGACGCACATAGGGCCAACGCAATCTTAAGGTATTAGCCCGCGATAACTCGCCTGTGAGAGTATTTCCCAGTAAAACCCCGGTTGTTTCTTTATTTAACCCCTTTCCGTCGGGAAATCCCGCATCATTCAACGCCTGAGACGCAATATCTAACGCTAACCAGTGGGTTAAATCAGCCGAACGAAAGGTACTCCCCACCACTTTATAAGCAATGCGATCGAATTCATAGCCCTCAATCACGGCAGCTTGAGTCGAATAAATGACATCGGGGGCGCTTTTATCGGGAGAATAGTAGTCACTTAACGATAATCGCTCTGAGGGAAAGCGACGAAATGCGCGACGCTGAGAGAGGACATTTTCCCATAATTCCTGTGGAGAATCGGCATCAGGATAAAGACAAGCCATGCCAACAATAGCAATTTGAGGAGAAGCTTTCATAGTCAATGACCAGGAGAATGTTACTGTAGGAGCATAAGGCTTACGCCCTTTTCATTTGTAGTTTGTAGCTAAAAGCTGTAGGATGGGCTTTGCCCACAAAAACCGCATAATATATTGGTTAAGGAGTTGATAAAAGGCCAGAAGCCTGTACTAGGGGTAATTTGGCTTTCAAGGGTTCAACCGCTAAAATCAACCCTCTGAAACAACACACCAGCGTCAATCCGAAAAACATCCCAAAAACAATGTGAAAGGACATCAAAATGCCATAAGCAACGGCTACAGATGCCCCGAAAATTATCTGCTCACGGGGGTTAATTGGTGTTGTTCCCGGATCCGTTACCATATAGAAAGTAAAGAGGACAAAAGCCACCCCTGTCATGGGCAATAAGGCGGGGATTAACGGTGTGTGAAAGATAGCACTTCTGAGGATTGCTTGTAAGATAAAAGCCCCTAACCATCCGGCAATTAAAGGCAATTTACGAGTAAAACGGGCATTTAAAAACGTTCCCGTACAAACAATTAAGACGGGTAAAATCCAATCTGCCCAACCGCTTAAATTCTCGGTAAACTGATAGGGGGGTGCGATGCCAATCCAAGGAAATAAGAGTAAGGTAACGCTAATGCCAAAATTAGAAGGATTGAGAAAATGACGGGTTTTATCTGCCACTTTTAACCGAAAAATCGCTTTAGATCCGATAGCCACCGCTACTGCAAACATAATCGGAAATAAACGCTCATTAGCATAGAGTAACATAGCGATCGCTAATGAGGTAATATGGGCAGAAAGCAGAAAATCGATAAACTGACCGATACTTCCTAAATATCTAGGTTTAAAGCCATTTACCCCAGCATCAACGCTTTCTAATAATAATTCTATGCTGTAACCTGTTGCTAAAGCCACCAGAGGTTGCGCCCAAGATTGTTCAAATCCGAGGACGGTATGACCTAAAATATTGAGAAAGGTAATGGCTATAGCAAAGCGTCGTAATCCTGCTAAACGGTTGGGTTGATAGGAAACAGTAGAACGCTCTACTGGAGAGCTAAAATAGGGAAGATTAAATAATTGAGTGGTTGTCATGGTTATTGTTGAAGATGAGTTAAAGGAAATTATCTTGCCCAAAAGTGATTTACTGAGTGATGAACCCCCTATGGAAACAGAGTTACATCTGCGTCAATTGATGCTTTTGATCCAATCACTAGAGTTATTATGGAAAGACCGCCAAGATTTCTATGCTTTTGGTAATCTGACTATTTATTACAGCCCTAATCAACGAAAATCAGAATATTTTAGGGGTCCTGATTTTTTTGTGGTTTTGGGAGTAGCAAGAAAACCGCGTAAAAGTTGGGTAGTGTGGGAAGAAGAGGGGAAATATCCCCATGTCATCATCGAGATTTTGTCTGATTCAACGGCAGAAACCGATCGAGGTCTCAAGAAAGAAATTTATCAGGAAACTTTCCGGACTCCTAACTATTTTTGGTTTGATCCCAATAGTTTAGAATTTAAGGGTTTTCAGTTGATGGTAGGAAAATACGAAGAAATTGCAGCGAATGAACAGGGCTGGTTATGGAGTCAACAGTTAGAATTATTTTTAGGGGTTCATGACAGCCAATTACGCTTTTTTACCCCTGAAGGTAAACTTGTTCCCACCCCTGAAGAAGTGGCAGAAAAGATGGCTCGGAAATTACAAGATTTAGGGATAGATTGGCGAGATTTGGCTTAAGTTTGACCTGAAATCTCGCTCAAGCCAGCTGAACTGCAACTTATGAAGTAATCTGCCCAAATGCTACAGTTAGGCGTTTTTACCGCAACAATACACAAAAATCGAGCTATATTTGCCAGTTCTCGACATGATTTGCTATACTCCAAGAAGTAACTACATTCTTCCTCAGCCCCCAATGGGGGGCTTTTTCTTGGTAAAAAAGAAGCGATCAAAGGCTTATTTTTGCTCTTTTTTGCCTTTAAATCCGACTATTGAGCTTAAACCTACCGCAATTAAGCCTAATACAGTTGAAGGTTCGGGTACAGTGGTAATAATTGTTCCATGTCCATTAGGAAATCCTGGACTACCCTTTTGATGAAGAACAAGGGACAGTGGGAAGAAATCATCATCAGCACAATCTCCTGTTAAAGTGTGACAATTCGCACTTTGAGAAGCACCATCGCTCCGAACAAGTAGAGCATTAGGTGGGGGTGTAAGCTAAACGGCTTTTACTTCGGATCACCGATATAGACTCCAAAAGGGTTATAGCTGTTGGATCATGCAGGTTAAGCGCCGTTTAGCTTATGACTCCAAGGCGCAGGAGCGTTTCCCTGACCTGGTTGGTCAAGTCGCAAATTATCGAAGAAATTACCGATAGCGGGACCTCCATTTATAGGAGTAAACTCAACTTGGTAATGAACGTCCAGGAAAGAGGTAAAAGTCCCCTGAGAAGTTCCACTATCGTCAAAAGGTTGACCTACTTGGCCCTGATGAGTAATTGTCATCTCTCCCAGGGTTGGGGTATTAGGAGCGAGAGTAGCCAGTAAATTGTACTGAAACCCGTTAATATTTACGGGAGCTACATTTATTAAGGAAAGAGCGACCATCTCAATAGGGATGGTGACAGTAGCTACATCTAAGATGCCATCATCATCAGTATCGAAAATGGCATCCCGTTGGCGTTCCACAATGGTATCAGTTGCTCCCGGTCCAATTGGTAGCCCTTTGAGAGCAATTGGAAGTTCCAGTCCTGGAGGAAGACCTAGACCTAATTGTGCATTTAGTTTATCAGTATTAAAAACAAAGGTAGAGAATCCTGCTGGGGATATAAAATAGTCAGATCCAGCCTGAATATTTGAAGCTTTCGCTGCTTCTGGCATCCCTAATAAAGCAACCCCCAAACCCACAGCACCAATGAGCCCCGTAGTGACGGGTTTTAACCGCGTATTAATCATTTGACCGAAGTTCCTTCGAGTAACTACATTCTTTCCCGAATTGTACAATAAGAATTTTTCTTATCAAGTCATCCGAAAGGAATAGAATCGAGAACATCAGTAATCTATAATCAGGATAATTTGTTAAGTTTTATTACACGATTTACCCGGGTAAGCACATCTCAAACGCTGTTGATAATTGGCTAATTTTTTGATCCGCTTGCTGTGTGGGCATTTCAAATGATAAGTGGGTGGGTGGAATTAAATATAAGATAAACGTAGGTTGGGTTGAAGCATGAAACCCAACGCCCGCATGGGTTACGCTACCGCTAACCCATCCTACAAATAATTGTGCCTCCCTACTTAGCAGTCAATCAGAATAGTTACGAACTCGACCTATTTGGTCGATTGTTGCCTAACAATTGAGAGGGCAAATTCTACCCAAATATACCCAAATTGCCCTCTAGGTTTATTTTGTCAAGAATTGTTAAGATGCGCTTGCCGTGACTATCTACACTTCCTATCCCTCCTCTGACAGAAAAGGGAGGCTCTCTTAGGTTTGGTGGGTAAAATGTATTCTAAGATACAGTCCTGCTGACGAGCGAGTGGAAGGAACCACAAAGACACAAAGGACACAAAGATTGATCGCTTCTATAGTAAGTTAAACTGATCACACAGAACCTAGAAGAGCGGCTTTGTCCGGCAAGACTCCTACGAATAATTGCTTTAAAAATAGCCTTAGCTTGACAGGAATCAGAATTATTAAGTAGGTAGGTGTTAAAAATTGTCAGATCCCCCCGCCTATCGGCACCCCCCTTATCAAGGGGGGCAGGGGGGATCCCAGTCAAAATCCATAAAATTTAAGAACATTGCCAGGATGATTACTCCAAGGTAACTATCTGACTTTTAAGTGCCTACTTATCATTTTTGGCAATATTTTATAGACTAGGAATATAGAAATAAAAAAGAGGAAAACTGATGATTACTATACGCAAAGCGGAGGAAAGAGGCCACGCTAACTATGGTTGGTTGGATACCTATCATACTTTTTCTTTTGCCCAATATTATGATCCCCAACAGATTAATTTTAGGAGTCTCAGAGTTATTAATGAGGATAAAGTGATTGGGGGAAAAGGATTTCACACCCACGGACACCACGATATGGAGATTTTAACCTATGTTTTGGCGGGAGAACTAGAACATCAAGACAGTCTCGGTACAGGTTCCGTGATTCGACACGGTGAAATTCAACGGATGAGCGCGGGAACAGGGATAAAACACAGTGAATTTAATCATTCTGCCACTAATCCCCTCCATCTTCTGCAAATTTGGATTATTCCCGACCAAAAAAATCTAGAACCCAGCTATGAACAAAAAGCGATCGAATTTTCTTCCCATACCTTACAATTAATCGCCTCTCCCACCGGTGCCGGTAACGCGGTTAAAGTCCATCAAGACGTTAATCTCTCCGCAGGAATTATGCCCCCAGGCCAGTCCCTCACCCATTCCTTAGCTCCCAGTCGTTATGGCTGGTTACAAGTGGCTAGAGGGCAAATAAACGTGAATGGCGTGCATTTACGAGCGGGGGATGGAGCGGCAATTAGCGAGGAAACTTCTTTAGCTATTCAATCTCTAGAAGACTCGGAAATTTTGCTTTTTGACCTAGGGTAGTAGGGTTGAGTGTTAGGAACCCTAGGGGCTAAGTTTTGCCGCCAATTCCCCGGCCGACTTTTAGCCATCAATACTGTCCACCACGCTGAGAAAATCGTTGTGGATTAGCTCGGCGATAAAATTCTCCGGATCGGTGATAGGAACAGTAACGCCTTGGCTGGCTACCATCTGTGCGGCCATCCGAGCCATGAAGTCCTGTCTTGTTTCCGCCATTCTGCCCTGACATTGTTGTAATTTTTCCACCAATTCCAGTGGGGAATCGGCCACCAGTTTATCCCCCTCGCGGGTGATATAAATTGTCATCTTTCTTACCTCCTAAATGATCGGGAACGAGAATTCGGCACTACTAAACCACTTCTTTTCTCGCTATCATTATTGCCAGTTAGTTAGGGCTTGCTGAATAAATCTAAAAACCTTGTTGGGTAAGACTTTTAGACCTTTTGTCAATCAAAAAGTACTGGATATGGGAGTGATCGGGGGGAAATTTAGGCACTTTTTCCCTGAAAATTAGGTAATTGGCCACCTCAAAACTGGTAAAACCCCACACCCCACACCCTGCCCCCAAGAAAAACTTTTTGCCGCAAACCCTAGTTAGTCCCAGCCTCGTCCGTCTTTCCCTGTTTCCATTATTTTTTCTGGCTTGTCGCCGGGTAATTATTATTATCGCCAAAATAAAAGGATAAATTTGTCAATCTTTGTAACGAAAAATCAAGAAAAACTGTTCTCACCGTATCGCCCTGAACCTTTGCGGAGAAATTTGTTACAATGAATACAAGGGGACTCCCTGAGCCAGATCCCATCCCTAGTAAAAAATTGGCCAGGTGGAGAGCGGGGGTGAATAGTCCCGATAGGGGAGGCATTTGTCAGAGTTTCCCGCTTCCTTTAGTTTTAGGGGGAAAAGCCATGAAATCTGGAACATTATTATCGCCCGATCGACCGCTGCCAGAATTTCTCCGGTCAGCTATCCAAGACCGCTTTCCGGGGAAAGCGATCGATGATCTCAGCATCCGCTACTATGAAAGCGTCGAGGATGTGGGAGGGGAGTATTTTAACGATCGGGTGTTGCCGTCCTGTAGCGATGAGCCAGTCGTCCGCTATCTTGTCCCGTTTATATCCTACGTCCGTCTAGGAGAAGCGTTAGTTTTGGATCGGCAAGACGGTCTTGTGGTTTACGAAACCGAACGAGATGTTCCCTGCACGGAAACTGGACCTTTCTGGTTGGTGACTCCTAAATCGCGCTGAAAAACCCAACCCAAGTTAAGCAGGTGAATTGGGAAAACTTAATAGTTAGGGTTGGCTGAATAAATCTAAAAACCTTGTTGGGTAAGACTTTTAGACTTTGGGGAGGTCAAAAAGTACCAGATATGGTAGTGATCAGGGGGAGAATTCAGGGACTTTTTCCCTGAAAATTAGGTAGTTTACCAGATGAAAATGGGTAAAACCCTACACCCCACACCCCACACCCCACACCCTGCCCCCAGGAAAGACTTTTTCAGCCAACCCTAGTTAAGACTCGACGGGTGGAGTCGGCAAGCAGCAAAACCCGTCGAATTTTTATAACGCTTGCGATCGCAACCAAGCCACGGGTAAATAGAGCATTTTCTTAGGTAAAGGCACGAAGGCACGACGGGCGAAGACATCGTAGTTATTTGCTTCAATTACGTCTAAAATGCCTTGATAAAGCAGTAAAGCCGCCCAAACCGGCCAACGGGAATCGGGATTAAGGGCGCGAATCCCCCTTTCGGCGGAATCGTAGTAATAACGGGCGCGCTCAATTTGGAAGCGCATTAACGCCTGCCAACGGTCATCATTAACCCCTTTGAGTAAATCGTCTTCGCTGTAGTTAAAACGCTCTAAATCCTCTAAAGGTAGATAAATCCGCCCACGATGGACATCTTCCCCCACATCCCGCAAAATATTGGTTAATTGATTGGCAATACCGAGATCGATCGCTTCTTCTTGCGGGATATAGACGCTTTGATTGCGCCGCCAAGGGGCCGAGCGATCGTCATCTTCCAATCCTAACACCGCGCTGGACATTAACCCCACCGTCCCCGCCACCCGATAGCAGTACAGTTTTAGTTCATCAAAGGTTTGATAACGACTGCGATAGAGATCCATCTGTTGCCCGGCGATCATATCCCGAAAGGGTTGGATATCCATGGGGAACTTTTCTAGAGTATCCACGAGAGCGACATCGGCATCCTCGATGGCAACCCCAGAAAAGACGGTTTCTAGCTGTTTTTCCCATAAATCGAGGGTTTCAGGGGTAGTTAACCGGGCTTGGGGGCCATCGACCAGTTCATCGGTACGACGACACCAGACATAAATTGCCCAGATCGCTTGACGTTTTGCTTTCGGCATCAGGAGAGTACCGAGATAAAACGTTTTGGAATACTTCTCTGTAATCCGGCGACAGAGTTCGTAGGACTCCGCAAGGGAGACGAGGGGTTTGGTGGGGTGGGTCGGTTTTGGCAATTGGAGCATTCTGCTGGGGCGGAATGATTGACTTAGATTAACGGCGAACTGTGGCTAATGATATAGCATTGTCTCACTCAAGGCCATTTTCGTCATTAGTCCCTAGCCAGAGAATTAACGAGCGCTGGACACTGGTGTAGATTGGGTTTTATTCAGGTTTAGCGGTGCTGCGGGGTGATCTTTGCTGATCACTGCTGCCGCTAATTTCCCCGATAAAACCGCTCCTTCCATGCTTCCTAAATATTTTTGCATGGTATAGTCACCGGCGAGATAAAAATTCTCGATCGGAGTTTTTTGAGAAGGTCGATAAGCTTGTCGGCCAGGGGTGGCTTTATAAACTGATCGGGGAGTTTTCACCAGATGATATTTTAACAATTGACTGGGATTATCGCCAGTAAAATGTTGGGGAAAGAGTTTTTCTAGTTCTTTCATCGTGGCGGCGATAATTTCTTCATCGGATTTGCTAATCCAATCCTGAGCGGGAGCGAGAACTAATTCTAACATCGAGCGATCGGGGTTAGCGTATTCTTTACAGGTGTTGCTCATGTCAGCATAAACACTGAGTAAGGGCGAACGGGAGAATAATAAATGATCGATGTCGGTTAGTTTGCGATCAAACCAGAGGTGTAAATTAATGACGGGAACCCCTTCTAATCCTTCTAATTTTTGAAAGAATTTATCTTCTTGCCAAGGTTTAGGTAGTAAAACTTTTAAAGGATCTACCGGCATCGCAGACACATAAAGATCGGCTTCAAAAAGATAATCTTCCCCACCGTCTAAACCGCGCATTAAGAAGGCTTTAACTGTGCCATCTTCATTTAAGATAATCTCTTTTAAAGGGGCATTCAAGCGCACTTCGCCACCTCTAGCGGTGATGTAATCGACTAAAGGTTGGCAGAGTCTTTCCGGGGGTGAACCGTCGAGAAAAGCCATTTTTGAGCCGTTTTTCTCCTGTAAAAAGCGGTTGAGGGCTGTTAGTAGAATCGTGGCGGAAATCTCGTTAGGATCGATAAAGTTTAGGGCTTTCGACATAGCGATAAACACCTCTTTTTCTACCCTAGGGGGGATGTTTTGTTTCTCTAACCATTCCGACCAAGAATATTTATCCATCTCCTCGACGTAACTTTGTCCTTTAACAATGGCAGGAATTAAACCGAGTCCAAATTTAATTTTTTCCTCCCAAGTTAACATATCATTATTGCGAAGAATGGCAACAATACCGTTAATTGGGGCGGGAATATCTGGGAAGTCAAACCGCGAATAGGTCCCCGGTTTTTCTGGCTGATTGAAGATCATCGAGTGTTCTTTCCACTGTAGGCGATCTTCTATGCCTAATTCTTGGAATAATTGCAGCATATTGGGATAAGCGCCAAAGAAGATATGTAAACCGGTTTCGTACCAGTCCCCATCGGCATCTTTCCAAGCGGCAATTTTTCCCCCTAATACATCGCGACGTTCCAGTACGATGGGCGTATGTCCCGCATCGACAAGGTATTTCGCACAAGATAATCCGGCTAGTCCCGCACCAGCGATCGCAACTCGCATCGTTTCCTATCTACTCTCTAATGTCTTGTCTTTATCACATTCGCTATTATACTTCACATTTCGTTACATTTTTTTCAGCTTATCGAGAAGTCAGGGGGCAGGAGGCGGCTTTGTTCTCCCCACACCCCACTTCCTTGATAACTGCTGACTGCTTACTGGTCACTGATAACTGATAACTGGTCACTGATAACTGATAACTGGTCACTGATAACTGATAACTGATATTGTGATATGTAATTAGCTTAACTCGCTCACCTTTTTAGTTCACGCGTACACCCTCTTCAATCGATCGCTATGACTTTTCCCACTACGTCACCTCAAGTCTCGGAAATAGAGAATAATCGTGCTTGGCATAATTTAACTGGCGAACAAACCCTAGAAATCCTGAGAACCAATGGGGAAACTGGCTTAATCGAGGCGGAAATTGTTAAAAGAAAGGATTTTTTCGGATTAAATGAACTAAAAGAAACGGGGGGACGTAGCCCGTTAATGATTTTATGGGAACAGTTTACTAACATTATGTTAGTGATGCTGATTGCCGTGGCGGTGGTTTCGGCAGTTTTGGACCTGAAAAAAGGGGAATTTCCCAAAGACGCGATCGCTATTTTTACAATTGTTATTTTAAACGGTATTTTAGGATATTTACAGGAAAGTCGGGCAGAAAAGGCATTAGCAGCCCTTAAGCAGTTATCCTCGCCCAAAGTTAGAGTTATTCGTAATGGTAGCACCTTTGAAGTGACGGCCAAGGAACTTGTCCCCGGGGATATCATGTTACTGGAAGCGGGGGTACAAATTGCCGCCGATGGCAGATTATTAGAAGCACAAAACCTGCAAATTCGCGAAGCTGCCCTCACGGGGGAAGCGGAATCGGTGAATAAACAAGCACAGAAGGTTTTACCAGAAGATGCCTCTTTGGGCGATCGCATTAACCTCGTCTATCAGGGTACTGAAGTAGTACAGGGGCGCGGGAAAGTGGCGATTACCAAGACGGGAATGGATACGGAAATCGGGAAAATCGCCGCTTTGTTGCAAGGAGTAGAAAGTGAACCAACTCCCCTACAGCAGCGAATGTCGCAGTTAGGTAACGTTTTAGTGAGTAGTTCCCTAGCTTTAGTGGCTGTAGTCGTGCTTGGTAGCGTAATTCGCTTTGGTTGGCAGTTTTTTGAATCATTCCTCGAAACTTCCCTCAGTATGGCTGTGGCCGTTGTTCCCGAAGGTTTACCGGCAGTGGTAACGGTGACTTTGGCAATTGGAACCCAAAGAATGGTGAGAAGACAAGCTTTAATCCGTAAATTGCCGGCAGTGGAAACCTTAGGCTCGGTAACGACGATTTGCTCCGATAAAACCGGAACTTTAACTCAAAATAAAATGGTGGTGCAGAAAGTTAATACTTCCGAGCAGACAATTACTGTCACGGGGGAAGGTTACGCGCCTATCGGTGAGTTTAATGGTGTTAGTGAAAGTGATCCGGAACTACAGGCAATTTTAACGGCTTGTGTGCTGTGTAATGATGCACTTTTGCAAAATAAAGAGCAAGAATGGTTAATTTTAGGCGATCCCACCGAGGGAGCTTTACTGACGTTGGCGGGTAAAGGAGGACTATATCGGGAAGCATTGGCACCACAAAGCCCTCGTTTAGGCGAATTTCCCTTCTCTTCCGAAAGAAAGAGAATGTCAGTAATCTGTGAGAATGCCCAGTTAGGTTTGGGGGATTCTGCCTATTTAATGTTTACCAAAGGATCACCGGAATTAATTCTCGAACGCTGTTCTCTGATCCAAGTTGGGGCAGAAAGTCAACCCTTAACAGATGAACAAAGAAGCCGTATTTTGGCACAAAATGACGAAATGGCGGGTAATGGCCTACGAGTCTTGGGTTTTTCCTATAAACCGATGACAGAAGTGCCAGAAGCGGAAAGAGAAGATAGTGAGGAACAATCCCTGGTTTGGTTGGGATTGGTGGGAATGCTCGATGCACCCCGCAAAGAAGTTAAAGAAGCGGTTGCCCTCTGTCGTCAAGCGGGAATTCGTCCGATTATGATTACTGGAGATCACCAATTAACGGCCAAGGCGATCGCATTTGAATTAGGAATTGCTGCCCCCGGGGAGCGAGTAATCACGGGTAAAGAATTAGAAAAAATGTCTCAGAATGACCTAGAGGCAGAGGTAGATGGTGTGAGCGTCTATGCTCGCGTTTCTCCCGAACATAAGCTGAGAATCGTCCAAGCTTTGCAAAAACGGGGCAAATTCGTCGCCATGACGGGGGACGGGGTGAACGATGCTCCGGCACTAAAACAAGCGGATATCGGCATCGCCATGGGCATTACTGGAACCGATGTCAGCAAAGAAGCCAGTGATATGATTTTGCTGGATGATAATTTTGCCACCATCGTCGCCGCCACCGAAGAAGGGCGCGTGGTTTACAGTAACATTCGGCGCTTTATTAAATACATTCTCGGCAGTAATATTGGCGAGGTTTTAACGATTGCAGCGGCTCCTCTGCTCGGTTTAGGCGGTGTACCCCTTTCTCCCTTGCAAATCCTCTGGATGAACCTTGTCACCGACGGTTTACCGGCTCTTGCTCTGGCAATGGAACCCGCCGAACCTAATGTGATGAAACGTCCACCTTTTAGCCCCCGGGAAAGCATTTTTGCTCGCGGGTTGGGTTGGTATATGATTCGCATCGGTGTGGTGTTTGCCATTCTCACCATTATTATGATGGCTTGGGCTTACCGATATACTCAAGCAACCCCCGAAATCGGAGATCCTGGACGTTGGAAAACCATGGTATTTACTACCCTCTGTTTAGCACAAATGGGTCATGCTTTGGCGGTGCGTTCCCATACCCAGTTAGCTGTGCAAATGAATCCCTTCTCTAATCCTTACATTATTGCTGCCGTGGGCTTGACAACGATCCTACAATTGTTGTTAATTTATGCTCCTCCTCTACAAAACTTCTTCGGTACTCAATGGATTAGTGGCACGGAATTATTAATCTGTTTTGGATTTAGTGCCTTAATGTTTGTTTGGATTGAGTTGGAGAAGTTATTTATTCGCTGGTTCATGACGAAAAAATAAATCAATGCCAACACCAATTATTCTGACTTTAACGGTTTTAGTCGTTGCTTTAGTCGCTTTCGTGGCGGAATGGCTACCGGTAGATTTAACCGCTTTATGCGTGGCTATTGTCCTCATTCTTTTGGGTTTAGTTACTCCCGAAGAAGGTATCGCCGGATTTAGTAATTCTGCCACGGTGACGGTGATGGCGATGTTTGTGCTTAGTGCTGGAATTACCCGCACGGGAGTGATTCAAGTAATTCGCGATCGCTTGCTGGTTTGGGGGGGCAAAAATCCCCACCAACAGGTATTTGTCTTAGGGGCATTAGTGGGGCCGATTAGTGCTTTTATTAATAACACGGCAGTGGTGGCGATCTTTTTACCTATCGTTGAAGATTGGTGTAAAAAACAAAAAATTTCTCCTTCTAAGTTATTAATTCCCCTTTCCTACGCCACGGTTTTAGCGGGGATGATTACCGTGGTAGGAACTTCTACTAACATTCTCGCTAGTGGTATTTCTGCCAAGCTGGGTTATGGGGAATTTAGCTTATTTCAATTCACTGCTTTAGGATTAGTAACTTTTTTGGCAGGTTTGATTTATTTAACAATTTTTGCCCCGAAATTACTACCCGATCGCAAATCTTCCACCGGGGAATTTTTAGAGGATGATTACGGTTCTAAAGTATATCTGAGTGAGGTAATTATTACCCCTCGTTCTAATCTTATCGGTCAAACTTTATCCCAAAGTGGACTACAAAGAAAGTTTAATTTTGATGTGTTGGAATTAATCAGAAATAAGGTACATTTACCCCAACCTTTAGCTGATAAAGTTCTCAATGCTGGCGACATTTTAATCGTTCACAGTAGTCGAGAAGAACTATTAAAAATTAAAGATGAACGAGGCTTAGAAATCTTTGCCGATGTCAAATTTCAGAAAGGAGATATTGAATCGGCAATTACTACAGGTGAGGAAAAATTAGCCGAGGTTTTGCTTCTCTCTAATTCCCGTTTAATTGGGACAACTTTAAAAGATTTGAAATTCCGTCAGCGTTATAACGCAACGGTTTTAGCAATTCGGCGTGGTTCAGAATTACTGCAAGGAAGATTAGGGAAAATTCCTTTAAAGTTTGGCGATTTGCTTTTAGTTCAGGGACCAAAACAGAGTTTTATTGGTTTACAAACCACGCGAGAATTATTAGTCTTAGAAGAAAAAGAGATCGAATCATTGCGACAGGATAAAGGCATTATTGCTTTAATGATTACTTTGTTGGTGATTATTATTGCTGCTTTTGATATTCAACCGATTCTCGTCACCAGTTTAGTTGGGGTGGTTTTAATGGTAATTACTGGCTGTCTAAAACCGGGGGAAGTCTATGGTTCCATTCGTTGGGATATTATCTTTTTATTAGCGGGTTTAATTCCCCTGGGTACTGCCATGGATAACTCGGGAACGACTAAATGGTTGGCAGATAATTTAGTGGCTATCGGCGGCAATCTTTCGGGGTTTTGGATCTTAGTTTTTTTCTATCTAATTACTTCAGTTTTAACCGAAATCCTCTCTAATAACGCCGCCGTGGTTTTAATGATTCCCGTCGCCGTGGAAGTGGCGAAAACTTTGGGTTTAAATCCTTTGGCTTTTATGTATGCTGTCACCTTTGCTGCTTCTAATAGTTATCTAACACCAATTGGCTATCAAACTAACACCATGGTTTATGCACCTGGCGGCTATAAATTCCTCGATTTTACCCGTTTGGGTGCGCCCCTAAATTTAATTTTGACGATTTTAACCCCTAGTTTAATTGTCTTGTTTTATGGCTTGAAATAAAGAAAGAGATCGAAGATTCTTCGATCTCTAAAAAGAATTTGATAGTAGTCAAAACTATTTCGATTCAGCGAAGCGTTTACGCAGGGATTCGGCTCGCTTTTTCGCTACGGTATTATTAGGATCAAATTTGAGAGTTTCTTCGTAGGTTGCGAGAGCTTTTTTAGCCATTTGTTTCTTTTCGTAAACATTGCCAAGATTATTGAGAGCGATCGAGTATTCAGGATAAAGTTTAATTGCTTCTTTGTAGTTACGAATCGCTAATTCTAATTGTTCTTGGGCAAAATAGGAAAAACCGAGCGCATTGTAGATTAGAGCTTGATTTTCTGGTTCGATGCTTTCTTCCTCAGAGATTTTTAAAGCCTTTTGTAGTAAACTCAATGCTTGAACATAGAGTTTTTTATCGAGATAAAGACTCCCTAATTCATAGTATTCTTTAGCTGTACCTTTTTCTTTTTGCAATTTCTTTTGTAGCTTGTTAAAGGTTCCTTCCACTCGACGGGTTTTAAAGATTTGCACGATGACAAAAATTCCTAAACCAATCACGAAAATTAGCAATCCAGAAACGTAAATAAGCGGCAGGGTATCTTCCATAATTAGCGATCGAGCAATTAATATTTTTATACTTATTCACTCAGATTATAGCAGGATTTAGTCAGTTATCAGTTGTCAGTTATCAGTTGTCAGTTATCAGCTTTTTTCTCCCCACACCCCACACCCCACACCCCACACCCTACACCCCACACCCCATCACCCTATCTCCCCATTTCCCGAATTCTCAGGGGTAAGCCCCAATAGTTCACCCGTTCTACTAACCAGCCGGTGGATTCTAGCCGCTCGATCGCTTGATTGACGCGTTCTCGGAGACTTTGGTACTGTAAACCTTTAGGGAGAACGACTCCTAGAGCGATCGCCCCCAACTGGATCGGTAATTGACGATAATTGGGGAATTGCTGCACCCAACCAGTTAAAAGGCTATTATCAGCCGCAAAAGCGTCTATTTCCCCCGTTTCCAGTAAATTTAAAGCTTCTTGATAGGAAGCAACCCCGCGCAGGGTAGCCTTAGGTAAATGGGAACGCACAAGGGCGATTGTCGTCGAGCCGTTGAGTACGGCGATTCTAGAGTTAGCTAGGTCTTCTAAACGCTGAAATAGCAGGTTTTTCGTCACAAAACCGCTGCTATCGAGGTAATAAAAGGGGCTAAAATCCACTAAGCGCTGACGTGCGGGAGTAATCGCCACACGAGCGATCGCCAAATCCACCCGATCATCAATAACCACCTGTAAACGTTCTTGATTACTAACGGGTTTGAGAATAATAGCAGTATCAGAACCGAGAATTTCTTCAGCTAGACGTTTAGCGATGTCGATTTCCAATCCTTGCAGATTGCCCTGAGAATCAAGGAAAGCGAGGGGAGGGAGATTATTTTTGACAGCGACAATTAATTTTCCCCGGCGTATAATCGTATCGAGATCGGCGCTAAAACTTGGGGCTACACCTAAGAGCAAAAAACCAAGAATAAATAACAAATTTTTCATACTGTTTTACCTAAACTAACTCGATTTCTACCTTGATTTTTAGCGGCGAACATGGCATGATCAGCCCGCTCGATCACCTCTTCCAGATTATTATCTTGAGGGCTAAATGTTGCCACACCGATACTAGCAGTAACTCGCACTTTTTGTTGAGCAAGTTCAATATTTAACTTGTTAATTACTTGACAAATGCGCTGGGCTGTGGTAGCAGCATCTTCAAGATTAGTTTCTGGGAGAATAGCGACAAATTCCTCGCCCCCAAAGCGCCCAAAACTATCCACTTGACGCAGACAGGTTTTAATTGCCCCAGCGACAGTAATTAAAGTTTTGTTTCCCAGGGTATGACCAAAGGTATCGTTAATATGTTTAAAATGGTCGATATCGATGAATAGAACCGAAAAATAACGATGATAACGACGACATCGTTGAAATTCTTTCTCACCTAAGTAGAGAATCTCTCGACGATTATTTACCCCAGTTAGGCTATCAGTTCTGACTAGCTTTTCTAGTTGAGAATTGATATTTTTCAGTTCTTCTTGAGTCTTTTTTAGTTCTAGATGAATTTTAACTCTGGCTAACAGTTCCCAACTATGAAATGGTTTATTTACATAGTCCACAGCCCCAGAATTAAAAGCATTGATAATATCTTCTTTTTCCTTACTATCTGTCACAAAGATAATTGGTATATGAGCGTATAAAGTGTCAGTTTTTAGTCTTCGACAAAGTTCTATTCCCCCCATATCTGGCATCATTAAGTCAAGAAGAATTAGGTCAGGATTAGCAGTTTTTACTCGTTCTATTGCCTGTTTAACACTACTAGCAAAACTGGTGGCATAACCAGCAGAATCAAGAATCTCCACAGCTAATTGGAGATTTTTGCCCACATCATCAACAACTAAAACTAGACAGTCTTCAGTAGAAAATTTAATCATCATCAGTCAGTATAAGTAATCAAGTTAAGGAGAAAATAGAGATACAATTATTAGTGATAAGCTGTTCGTAATTTAAATTGCTTGGGCCAGACGAGGCAAGAGGCAAGAGTCAACAGTAAAGGGATTGGGAGAGATTCGGCTAATCTAAGAATAAGCGGTTTAAATACCTCTTAGCTTACAGCATTTCTGATAAAAATGAAGTATGATGGGATTGGGCATCACCCCCAAAGGTTAAGCTTGTCCCTAGTTTCTAGAAGTACGCCTTTTTCGACTAGAATCAAAAAAGCCAGCCAGAATAGCCACAATTAAAAAAATTTCTCCTCTTAGACTTGACGTGAAAGAGTCCCTTAACCCTACTTCTTTGAATCTCAAAACCATTTTTCCCTTTAAACTCGACGACTTCCAGCACTCGGCGATCGCCGCTCTTGCTGCCGGTAAATCAGTGGTCGTCTGCGCTCCCACGGGTTCCGGCAAAACTTTAATCGGAGAATACGCTATCTATCGCGCCCTAGAAAGGGGCAAACGGGTTTTCTACACCACTCCCCTGAAAGCTCTTTCTAACCAAAAATTCCGGGATTTTCAAGAAAAATTCGGTCGCACCCCCACCGATGGCGATGAGGATTCCCCGCTGCTCTTTGCCGAAGTGGGATTGATTACCGGCGATGTGGTGATCAATCCTTCAGCATTAATTGTAGTCATGACTACAGAAATTTTTCGCAATATGCTGTATAAGACCCCGATCGGTCAGGTAGGCACTTCCCTAGAAAACGTGGAAACCCTGGTTCTCGATGAATGTCACTATATCAGCGATCGAGGTCGCGGCACCGTTTGGGAAGAATCAATTATCTACTGTCCCCCTAGTATCCAATTAGTGGCCCTCTCCGCCACCATTGGCAACCCGGGGGAACTCACCGACTGGATTAACTGGGTGCGGCAACTGCCCCAACCCGGCGACAATCAGCAGACCTCCAGCTGCGAGCTAATTAACTCCGATTTTCGCCCCGTCCCCCTGCGCTTTTATTTCGCCAATAAAGAGGGATTATTCCCGCTGCTCGACCCAAAACAGAGCAAAGTTAACCCGAAACTACGCTCAAAAGTCGGCCACGGCAAACCCCGACGCTTAAAACGAGAAGATTGTCCCACCATCGCCTCCATTGTCACCACTCTGCGGGACAAGGATATGCTCCCGGCTATTTACGTCATTTTCAGCCGCAAAGGTTGCGATCAGGCGATTCGAGAGCTAAAAAACCTCAATCTCGTTAATCCAGAAGAAGCTAGAGCCATTTACTACCGTTTACTCATTTTCTTCCTGGAAGATAATCCCAATCTGCAAGAACTGACCATTTCCTTCTTTGCCGTCGAAAATCCGCCCCTACACCAGAAATTACTGGCTTTTTTCGCTAATAACCCCCAGTCTGACGAGCAACTCCTCAGCCTCTTAACCGCCGACCCCGAGACGAAAAATCAACTATTTGAATTCCTGGCCAGTGCTTCCCAATTGGTGCGCGCCGACCAAGTGGAACCCCTCACCCGGGGCTGTGGTGTTCACCATGCCGGGATTTTACCCCTCTGGAAAGAATTAGTCGAACAACTCTTTGAAGCCGGTTTAATTAAGGTGGTTTTTGCCACCGCTACCCTCTCGGCCGGGATTAATATGCCCGCCCGCACCACCGTTATCTCGGCCCTCTCCAAACGCACCGATGATGGCCATAGTATGCTGACTCCCTCGGAATTTGTCCAGATTGCCGGCCGGGCGGGTCGCCGGGGAATGGACGCGGTGGGCCATGTGGTGACAGTACAAACGCCCTTTGAAGGGGCAAAAGAAGCGGCTTTTCTGGCCACCGCCCAACCGGAACCCCTGCAAAGCTGTTTTGCGCCCAGTTACGGCATGGTCTTAAATCTCCTGCAAAAACACAGTCTAGAGGAGGCCAAAGACCTCTTAGAGCGCAGTTTCGCCGAATATCTCGCTCGTTTGAAGTTAAGCCCCGAACGACAACAGATTACCGCCTTAACCACCGAATTAGCTAAGTTGGATATGGAGTTAGCCGGTATCGAGCGGGAGCAGGTCTTCAGTTACGAAAAGCTACGGGAAAGACTGCGGGAGGAAGAAAGACTGTATAAAATCATCGCTAGTCAGTCAGAAGCACAGAAAAGACAGGAAATACATCTAAAATTGCCGAATATTCCCGTCGGAACTATCCTCCATCTCAAGGGCAAACATATTAAGGTCCCCGTCCCCGTCCCCGCTATCTTTGTCAATACCCTGCACGGCGCTGGTCAAGTGCGAACTCTTGTTTGTTTAGGCAGTGATAATCGCTGGTATTTAGCCGCCTATGCCGATATTAGCGAGATCGATCGAGGTTTTCTCGCTCCCGCGGAATTAGGCGAACTGATACCCCCTTCCCTAGCAGCAGTTTCCCTAGGGGGGTGGCGCAAGGGTGAGGAAAATACTCAGGCGATCGCCGATTTCATCCCCCAACAAGTGCAGGGCATCCCACCGGTGGTGGAACTGGAAACACAGGCACAAAGAATTGAAATTGTCAATAGTCAAATTGCCGCTCATCCCCTGCAAAAACGCAAAAATCCGGGGCGATTGATGAAATTATACTACGATCGAGAGATTGCTCGCGATAAGTTACACAAAGCCCAGATTAAATACCAGAAACAACAATCCCGTAAATCCTACTACTGGGAAGAATTTCTGAATCTAATCGAGATTTTGCGAGAATTCCAAGCATTAGAGGGTTATTTGCCCACTCCCCTCGGAGAAGCGGCGGCCACTATTCGCGGGGAAAATGAACTCTGGTTAGGATTAGCGATGATGTCCGGAGATTTGGACAGATTGACTCCTAGCCAACTAGCCGCCGCCATCAGCGCCATGATTACGGAACCCCCTCGCCCCGATACTTGGTGCAATTACCCGCCTGTGCCAGAAGTTATCGATATTTTGCGACAAGGAGAGGGAAATTCCCCCGGTCTGCGAGAAGTTCGCCGTTTACTCTATCAAGCTCAATCTCGCTACGATATCACTATTCCCGTCTGGTTAGAAACCCAACTGATGGGGATTGCCTCCCGTTGGGCCCAAGGGACATCCTGGCCGGAATTGTGCGAAAATACTAGCCTCGATGAGGGAGATCTAGTGCGATTATTACGGCGCACCGTCGATGTTCTCTGGCAAATTCCCCAAATTCCCCGAGTTTCCCAAGTCCTTAAAGATAATGCCCGTCTCGCCGTCACAGCCATGAAGCGCTTTCCTTTATAATATTGATCGCTCTTTTAAACAATGGGAGATGGTAAGGAAAGTAACTGTTGGTGAATCTGCTCGATGAGGGCGAGGATTTGCTGATAATTGTGGTGCAATCCCTGTTGATAGAGGTGATTGGCTCCTTGATTTAAATCCGCTAAAGCTGATTGATAATAACCCAATTGATGCCGCAGTAATCCCCTTCTAATATAAGCATCGGCATAAAAAGGATCGATGGCAATCGCCTGATTTAAATGAGCGATCGAGCGGTCGTATTCACCTAATTGGTGAGCGGTACAAGCTAGATTATAGTAGGCTGAAGCGTTATTTTTATTTAACCGGAGAGCTTGATTAAAATCCGCTTTGGCTGAGGTAAAATTGTGGAGGGCTAAATGAGATAAACCTCGATCATTATAAATAGTGGCTAAAGTGTCGGGTTGCCAGTTAGTAATTTGACGCAAGGATTGATTAAAATCAGCTAGGGCAAGGGGATAATTTTTCATGGCTGCCTGAACTAAACCCCGATTATAGTAGGCTTGATAATAGCTGGGTTTTAACCGGATAGTCTGGTTATAATCGGTCAGCGCCTGTGGATAATCTCCCAAACGATAAAAAGCTAAACCCCGATGGAAATAGGCTAGATAATTATCGGATTGCTGTTGTAAAGAGCGGGTGCAGTCCTGCCAAGCGTGGAGATAATCCTGCAAATAAATCTCAGTTAAACAGCGATTACTGTAGGCTAGGGCCAAGTTATTTTCCCGTTCGATCGACTGATTGAAATCCTGCAAAGCTTGCTGATAATTACCTGCCTCTAGTTGTTCAATTCCCGATCGCAACCAGTAGGATAAATGTACTGATTGAGCCGCTTTTCCCTGCCGAGGCCATCCCCCCAGCACAAGCGAGCAGAGCAGTGCAACAATAACCAATCTACCGAGGCGAGGAAGAAAATTTTTCAAAACCGTTGACATAGGAGTATCTTTGTGCATATACTCCCAATTCTGAGGAAACTTTCTCGCTCGATCAACAGACAGCCTGTCAAATGCAGTTATCAGTTATCAGTTATCAGTTATCAGATGTGAGTTTTCAGTTCACTGATTACTGTTTACTGTTCACTGTTCACTGAAAATACACCCCACACCCCACTTCCCACAGTCTAGGACTGGTCTATGTCTCTAGAGGTCAGTCTGCGATAAGCTGATAAAGGAAAGATTGTCACCGAGCAATTATGGTGGCGTTACTCGCTAACGCAGTTGACACCCGATAACCGATAAATGATACAGGAGTTATCTATGGAAACTATTTTTATCCCCCACCTCCTCAAATCTCCTGATCGACAAAGAGTCATCATCATCGATAATTTTATCCCCGGTCTAGAAACCTTGACACCAGTGCGGGGGACCTTGCTGGTTAGACATGGGGGCAATTTTTTGGAAGTATCGGTGAAAGCAGAAACCATCGTCACCTTAACCTGCGATCGCTGTTTACAACAATATAATCATCGTCTGCAATTAAACACTTCCGAATTAATCTGGCTAGACAAAAATAAAGACTACGATCACTCCTATCCTCTAGAGCGAGAAATAGCCTACGAAGACCTCTCGGAAACTCTCGATCCTAACGGGGATTTTGACCCGCAAATGTGGTTATACGAGCAGTTGTGTCTAACTTTACCCCCCCGTCAACTCTGCGGAGCCAATTGTCAACCACCGGATTTTTTTCTTCCAGAAAAGACTGCCATCGATGGTCGTTGGGCCTCCCTAGAATCCTTGAAAAGTCAGTTATCTCAATCGCAAAATTGAGCTTTGATGCTGATTTTTTTTCGGGTTTCGATCCCAGAGAAAAGCGATCAAAACCCGATTTTTTACTGGCCCCAAATCTTTTTCAGGACAGTTTCGGGAGTAATATCGGCGACTTTTCCCGTATTAGCCTCAATATATCGATGTAGCTCTCCCCCACTCGGTAAAACTCTCTTAGACAACGAAGGAACCAGCAGAGAGAGGGTATAGGTTCCCACGGCCACGGCTAACTGTAAAGGGACACTTTCGGTAGCTAATAATAAATTAGCACCGGCGATCATAGCCGCCATTTTACCGATATCGCCCGTTCTCGACACTTTTAAGTTATTATCCATGGCTTTGAGGGCTAAAACCCAAGCTTCATCCAATTCTCCCTGGATCGCGACAATTGGTAAATCCGGTTGTTGATGGCGAATACCTTGGATAATTTCTAGCCAACTCTCTAGGGGATAAAGCGTTTCCAGTCCTTGGCTGATGCTCAGATCGCTACCGCCAGCGTAGAGGAGAATATAGCCGCTATCCTTGATATTGAGGCGTTGCTGCTCCATTTCGGCCCAATCGATATCATCGCGATTCAAGGTTAGTTTTAAAGGTGGACAGGGTGCGGCAATCTTTAACCCTTTGACCAGTGCCTGATAATGATCCGCTAGATAGCCTTCCGTTGGCCGGGGTACTTGTTGCGATAAGAACCAGCTGCCATTATTTTCGTAGCCTATACGGTTGGGAACACCATTTAACCAGAGTAAAAGATTGATAGCAGGACGATTGGTGAGACTAATGGCGATTTCGTACTCCCGGTCCCGAATTACTCCCAAAATATTTAAATAATCCGCTAATCCGTACTGATCTCGATAGTCAAATAAAAGCACTTCCCTAACCTGGGGACAGAGACGATAGGCAGCTTTTGCCCTAGGTTCGACCAAAACATCAATGCTGCTTTGGGGGTAAGTTTGCTGGAGGGTTTCTAGAGTGGGAAAAAACAGCAGTTGATTGCTAATTCCTCCCGGTACAAGGGTTAATATTCGCATTTTATCTGGATATACCTGAATCGATCAGCTTAATTTTAGCAGTGTCCCTCGTTATTCACTAAATCCGGGCAGCGATGTTTTTTCTCAACAGAATGCGATCGCAGATTCTCTTAACTATTACCCGAAGGATTAGAACCGTACATAGCATTTAAAACCAAAGCGGGGTCAACGTATTGATTGCCGTACATCAGTCCCCAGTGCAGGTGTGGTCCGGTGGTGCGTCCGGTCATTCCCACTCTAGCCATGCGGGCCCCTGCCGGTATATCCTGACCGAGAGTAAGGACGATTCCCCCTGACCTGTCAATCAAAAAAGTACCGCGGCTATCGGATTGAACCGAACCCATGAGATGACAATAAATATGTGTCCATTGACCCGATTGCATCTTAATCATGGTGCCACAGCCTGTATTATCCGATAATTCGACGATTCTGCCGGTCCACCAATTGCGAATATAACTGCCCAAGGGTGCGGCCAGATCTAACCCGGCATGAAATTGTTGACTGCCATCCATGGGAGAGAAACGATAACCGAAACCGGAGGTGTAGGTTTGAAAGTTTTCCACGGGGAAGGAGGCCCCGGCCCAAGCATTTTGAGCTATGAGGGTGGGATTAGCTTTAACGGGGTGTAAACGGTCAAATCCTAGAGAAATTAACGTGACAAGACAGCTAATCGCTAAAAAACGCAGGAATTTAACAGGCAGATACTTTAGCATGAGACTTAACTCCAGACACCAAAATTAAATATAGTTAGTAAAAGTATAGTCAAATATAGACAGACTGAATTCCATTTCAGAAATTCTCTTCACTTTTACTTCGAGAGATTAATTCTCCTTGGGTGAACTACGCACCTCTCTATCCCATAGCGGTTAAACGCATTTGGGAATGCTTGGCTCTTCGTTACTTGGTATGGTTCGATAGGGGGGCATAAATCGACTAAATCCTTATCTGGCAAGAGATTTAATTGATTAGTTCGCTCTAGATCAAAAACAATTGACAAAAATC
>VYLL01000040.1_pt1 | contig 64476 bp, 52 predicted proteins | sample 5114301 | NCBI WGS metagenome assembly VYLL01 (sample SAMN12291809, study PRJNA351875) | freshwater metagenome | isolation source: freshwater lake | place: USA: Michigan, MSU2 Lake | collected 2011-08-16 | reverse complement strand
GCCCGACCGTCGCGATCGACGCGTTCACGCGCGTCCGCGCGATGCTCGATGCCGGCACCACGGAGCCCACGCCGGAGACGCCCGCCGGAGCCCCGCCGCGCGTGGCCGGCGCGCTCGTGGAGGTCCGTCTCGGCGAGACGGTCGTCGGGCGGGCGGAGGTCATCAGCCAGCTTGATCAGAGCGACAGCGATACCACGCTCGCTCGGGCCGCGGACTTGGCGATCCGCCAGACCGCCCGCGCCATGTCCATCGATCCGGACAACCGCGCGAAGGTCGCGGTCCTGCTGCAAACGCTCGCGCTCAGCGTCGAGATCGCTGGCCCGCTCACGCCCATTGAGGTGGACACCGGAACCGATCTGGACGCCGCGGTCTCGCCCGGCGTCATGGGCATCGCGCTGAGCATCCCAGGCTCCGCGCCCCGCGGCATGTTCCCCACGCGCATGCTCGTGCAGGAAGAACGCGCCCCGCAGGCGATGCTCTCGCTGGTGCCCAGCCTCACCGGTGATCCGGCCAGCGCGCTCCTTGAGCCGCGCACGCTCCGCCTCGAACGCAAGCTCACGATCCATCTGTTCCGCACGCTGCACGTCTGCCAGAGCCGCGCGGGACTCCCGGGCACGTTCCTGCATCGCGGGCAACGGCTGATCGAACAGCGCGACGTGGACTCACGGGCCGACCTGGTGAGCTTCACCGCCCGCGCCGGGGCATGGCTCGACAACCGCTCGCGCCCCGCCGCCAGCGCTCCGCTGACCGAGGCGCTGACGGCGCTGGCGCTGGTGCGAGCCAGCGCCGTGGTGCCAAGCGTGGACCGCTGGGCCGACGACGCGATCGCTCGCTTGGTGCAGCGCGTGCCCCCGAAGGAAGTCTCACGCACGCCGTCGCTGGCTGCGATCGTGCGTGTGGCGCTGCAGGAATACGCAGCCGCCCGCCCGCCCGCGACACCATCGCCCACGAGCAACACACGCGCGAGCGCCGCCCGCGGACTCACACCCGAGCAAGAGACGCTCCGGGTTGGCCTCGTCGCTGCGTGCGACACGTCGCTCGTCGATGCCACCCGCGCCGACGCCAGCGCCCTACTCACCGGCCCGCGCCCGCAGGCCGCTGCGATCGCGTGGGCCAGGCGTCTTCTCGTACAGAACCCCGACGACATCACACGGGCCGACGAACTCACGGGCACGATCATCGCTGGTGTCCCGCCCGCACAGCTCGTCGGCGCGATGCCCTGGCTCGGCTGGGCAGACCTGCGCCGCCCGGTGCCCTCGCCGGCGCTCGCAGAGATGATGGACACGCTGTGGGAGTATCAGGTCACGTCCAACGACACGGACGAGGCCGACGCTGATTTCGTCGGCGGCATCGTCTTCACGCGTTCGAAGAACCCGTTGCCCAACTGGCACGCGGCGCGACCCTTGGCGTACGTCGCCGCGGCTTTGCGCTCCGAGAGCGCGATCCCCGCCGAGCGCCGCCCGCGCGAGCTTGTCCGCCTGCTCAGCGCGCTGAGGTTCTTTCGGCAGCTTCAGATCGATGATTCCGCCGCGTGGCGTGGCGTCGCGCCCAGCGAACTCGGCGGCGTTCGCACCGCGCCGTACGAGATTCGCGCCAGCGACGAGGCCACCGCGATGACCTTGCTCTGCCTTACGGAAACGATCCGCTCGCTGGACGCACTCGCGGCACCCACCACGCCCGCCGCCAAGCCGCCCGCTGTCGCGCCGCCAACCACAACGCCGCCGGCAGACCGCCGCCTTCGCGCCCCGGACCGCTAGGCCGAAATCGGCCCGCAAACGCGGCATTCTTCAGCGACGAAATCTGCAACATTCCAAGCACGAAACCGGCAAAAGTTCGCGCCCCGCGCTATGCTTGCGCTCGCCTCAACCGAGGCCCGGTTTTTGCAAAAGATCAATCGCGCGACATGACCCGCCCCCGCCCGTCTCCCGCGCCCCTCACCGCGCCGCGCAACACCACACAGGCCCACCCAATGCCCGACGAAAACCTCCCGCCGATCACGCCCACCTCGCCCGACGCCCCGCTCCCCGGCGCGCCGTTGGTGCCCAATCACGGCAAGATCGTCGACCTCATGATCGAGCGCGAACTGCAGGACTCGTACCTCACCTACGCGATGTCCACGATCATGGACAGAGCGCTGCCGGACGTGCGCGACGGGCTCAAGCCGAGCCAGCGGCGCATCCTCTTCGGCATGAACGAGCTTCGCCTCTTCCCCGGACGCAAACATCTCAAGTGCGCCAAGATCGTCGGCGAGGTCATGGGCAACTATCACCCCCACGGCGACGGTGCGCTCTACGGCACGCTCGTCAACATGGCTCAGCACTGGCGCCAGCGCGCCACGTTCGTGCATCCGCAAGGCAACTTCGGCTCCATCGAGCCCGACCCGCCCGCCGCCATGCGATACACCGAGGCCCGCATGTCCGCCGCGGGGCTGGACATGCTCGAGGACATCGAGCTCGACACCGTCGAGATGGCCCCGAACTTTGACGACACGCGCATCGAGCCCACGGTGCTCCCGGCACGCTTCCCCAATCTGCTGGTCAACGGCGGCGTGGGCATCGCGGTGGGCATGGCCACCAGCATGGCCCCCAACAACCCGATCGAAGTCCTCGACTCCATCATCCGCACCGTTGACAACCCTCAGATCACCCTCGCCGAGTTGATGCAGGACGTCTACGCCGAAGGTCCCGACGCCAAGTCGTTCATCAAGTATCGCGGCATGAAGGGCCCGGACTTCCCTACCGGCGGCATCATCGTCGGGCGGCGCGGCATCGTCGAAGGCTACGAAACCGGTCGCGGCAAGGTCACACTACGAGGCACCGTCCGCGTTGAAGACGTTCCCGGCTCCAAGGACCGCCAGCAGCTCGTCATCGACGCCATCCCGTACAACCTCGGGCTCAAAACGCTCACCGAGCGCATCGTCGAATCCGTCAAGGAAGAGACGATCACTGAGATCTCCGACGTCCGCAACGAGTCCGGGCGCGAGGCCATGGTCCGCGTTGTGGTTGAGCTCAAGAAGGGTGCCGATCCCGGCATCGTTGAGAAGCAGATCTACGCCCAGACGCCGCTGCAGCAGACCTTCAGCATCAACAACATCGCCTTGGTGAATCGCCAGCCGCGCACGCTCAGCCTGCGCGAGATGATCAAGTGCTACATCGATCACCGCACCGATGTCATCCGCCGACGCACGGCGTACTTGCTCAGCGAGGCCCGCAAGAAGGCACACGTCCTGGAAGGCATGATCTACGCGGTCTGCGATATCGACGAGGTCATCAAGCTCATCCGCTCCAGCCGCACGCGTCAGGAAGCCATCGACAAGCTCATGTCGCGCCGCTTCCGCATTCCGGATTCTCACCCGCTCGCGGCCCAGATTCCCGGGCGTCTGCTCTCGCACGTTCGCAAGTTTGATGCGCTCGGCGGCGTTGCGCTCTCGCGCGTACAGGCCGAGACCATCGGCAACATGCGCCTGATCCAGCTCACCGGCCTGGAACTTGAAAAGCTCGCGGCCGACTACCGCCAGATCATCGCACAGATCGAGGACTTTGAAGCGATCCTCAACAGCGAACAGAAGGTCCGCGACCTGATCAAGGCCGACTGCGAGGCGATGAAGCTCCGTCACGCCAGCCCGCGCAAGACCGAGATCTCCGACGCCGCGGACGACGACCTGAACATCGAAGCGCTGATCCCGGTGCAGGACATGGCGGTGACGATCAGCCACGCCGGCTATGCCAAGCGCGTGCCGCTGCACACCTATCAGGCCCAGCGCCGCGGCGGCAAGGGCATCATCGCCGGCAAGACGCGCGAGTCCGACTTCATCGAGCACATGTTCGTCGCCAGCACGCACGACCATCTGCTGCTGTTCACCGACTCGGGCCGCGTGTTCAAAATCAAGGTCTACGAGCTGCCCGAGATGGACCGCACTGCCAAGGGCCGCCCGCTGGTGCAGATGATCGACTTCAAGGCCAACGAAAAGGCCGTCGCGTTCCTGAACGTCAAGAACTTCGAAGAGGGCTCGAACTACCTCACCTTCGCCTCGCGCCAGGGCCTCGTCAAGCGCACCGCGCTCAAGGCGTACATGAACGTCAACAAGAGCGGCATCATCGCGGTGGACATCCGCGAAGGCGATGCGCTGCTGGACGTCGCGCTCACCAGCGGCACCGATGACCTGCTCATCGCCACCGCGCTGGGTCAGGCCATCCGCTTCAGCGAGCAGGACGCGCGCGACATGGGCCGCGCCGCCGGCGGCGTCCGCGCGATTGACCTCGCCGAGGGCGATCGCGCTATCGGTCTCGTCGTGGTGCCCATGCGTGCCGACCCCGCGGACAAAGAGATCTTCCACACCGTCAACCCCGCCATGAGCCTCCTGACCATCACCGCCAACGGCTACGGCAAGCGCACCGCCATCGACGAGTATCGCGTGCAGCCGGAGGTCGGCCCGATGCGTTCGCAGTCCCGCGGCGGCAAAGGTCGCGCCGATATCCGCACGTCCGATCGCAACGGCCCGTCGGTCGCCGCGGTGGGCGTGGTGGAGACCGATGACGTCGTGGTCGTGACCAAGCAGGGTCAGCTCGTGCGCATGAGCGCCGCCTCGATCAGCCAGATCGGCCGCGGCACCCAAGGCGTCCGCGTCGTCGGCCTCAACGAAGCCGACCAAGTGATCGCGGCCAGCCGCGTGCCGGGTGAGGAACGCGTGATAACCGATGAGAAGGAACCCGGCTGATTGCTCTGAGTGGCCCGGCCTTTTGGTGGCCCGCCTCTCCTAGGCGGGTTCTCTTCGCATCACTGTTGACTCCGCCCCGACCAAGAAGCACACCGACCTCGCGGCGAGGTCGGTGGCACGTTGCGCCCGCATTGGTGATGGTGTATTTCCTCTTCCGGCTATCCTGCCTCTGTGCCGGAGCCTGAGTCCAAAACCTCGTCTTCGATCACCCTTGACGCCGCGCTGACGGTTGTGCCGGGGATCGGCCCGCGCCGGGCGGAGGCCCTGCGCGAGCTGGGCGTGCGCAACGTCGGGCAGCTCATCGCGTATCTCCCGGCCCGTCATGAGCGCGAGGAGGGCGAAGCGCCGATCGCGCAGCTCCAGCCAGATGCGATCGTCTCAGCCCGCGGCCTGGTCTCCGCGACGCGCGTGGTCGCCAAGGGCCGCGTGCGCTTTGAGGCCGTGCTCATCGATGACACCGGCCGCCTCGATCTGACGTGGTTCAACGGGCTCTATCTCAAGGACAAGATCAAGCCCGGCCTGCGCCTGCGTGTACAGGGAAAAGCCCGACGCTTCGGACCAGGCTTGCAGATCGCCAACCCCAAGCACGAGATTCTGGGTCCTGATGAGTCCAAAGACCCCGGCGCGCGGGCGGCGCGATTGCGCCCGGTGTATCCGGGCAGCGAAGCCATGCCCTCACATCTGATCGAGCAGGCGATCAATCGCGTGCTGGATGCGGCGCTGGGCCACGTGCGCGATCACTTGGACGCGCCGTTCCGCGCATCGCGCGAGCTGGTCGAACTGACCGAGGCGTACCGGCTGATTCACCGCCCCACTGACGAGGACCAGGCCAACGCCGCGCGTCGTCGCCTGGCGTATGACGAGCTGCTGATGCTGCAGCTCGCGGTGCAGATGAAACGCGCCGAGCGCTTGGCGGGCGTGCAGTCGCCAGCGCTCAGTCTCACGCCGAAGATTGACAAGGCCATCCGCGCGAGGTTCCCCTTCGCGCTCACGCCGGCCCAGGACCGCGTGGTGTCGCAGATCGCCGGCGATCTGCAGCGCGCAACGCCCGCCAACCGGCTGATCCAGGGCGATGTCGGCTCCGGAAAAACCGTCGTCGCGCTCTACGCCATGCTCATGAGCGTCGCCGGCAAGCACCAAGCGGCGCTCATGGCCCCCACCGAACTGCTCGCGGAGCAGCATCTGCTGGGCATCTCGCGCATGCTCGAGGGCTCGAACGTCCGCATCGCGCTACTCACCGGCTCGCTCTCGACCCGCGAGCGCACCGCGATCCTCGCCAAGATCGCCCGCGGCGACATCGACCTCATCATCGGCACCCACGCGCTGCTCACCGACACCGTCCGCTTCCACAGCCTCGCCACCATCATCATCGACGAGCAGCACCGATTCGGCGTGCATCAGCGAGCCGCGCTGCGGTCAAAGGGCGACGACGCCTCCGCACGCCCGCTGGCACCGCACACGCTCGTCATGACCGCGACACCGATCCCGCGCACGCTCGCGCTGACGCTCTTTGGCGACCTTGACGTCTCAACCATCGACGAGCTCCCGCCCGGGCGCAAGAAGATCGCGACGCGCGTCGTCCCGCCCGCGAGCCGGCGCGAGGTCTATGCGTACCTTGCCAAGCGGATCGCCGACGGCGATCAGGCGTACGTCGTCGTCCCCGCGATCGATTCCGATGCCGAGGTCGGCGCGGAGTTGTTGCGGGCAGACGAACAGGGGACCGAAGGATCGAGGGACCGAGGGATCGAGGGCGGAACGAATGCAGGCACCGGCGCGATCGCGCCGCTGCAGACTTCGCTGCGATCGGTCGCTCAGGTCGCCGCCGATCTCTCACGCGGCTCGCTCAAAGGCAAACGCATCGGCCAAGTCCACGGCCGCCTCAGCCGCGACGCGCGCGAAGCCGTGATGAACGCCTTCCGGCGTGGCGAGATCGATTGTCTTGTCGCGACCACCGTCATCGAAGTCGGCGTGGACGTGCCCAACGCCAATGTGATTGTGATCGAGGACGCCGAGCGCTTCGGGCTGGCCCAGCTCCACCAGCTTCGCGGGCGCGTCGGCCGCGGCGGGAAGTCCTCCGTCTGCATCCTCATCGGCGCACCCATCACCGAAGGTGCTGACGCTCGCCTCAGCGCCATCGCACGCATGACCGACGGCTTCAAACTCGCCGAGCGCGATCTGGAACTCCGTGGCTTCGGCGACGTCATCGGGTTACGTCAGTCCGGCATTCCACCTTTCAAGGTGGTTGATCTTTCGAAAGATCTCGATTTGTTGACACTCGCCAAGCGTGACGCCGAGGCCTTCGTCGGGACTTCACCCGGGCTCAGCACGCCAGCGCTCGCCCTGCTCCGCCGGCGAGTGCTTCGCGCCCACGGCAAGTGGATCGGCCTTGCCGATGTGGGATGACGGCGAAGGCACTGGGCACTGAGGGCCCAGTGCCACAACATTATGTCAATGATGCCAAAATTCTCTCCGCTTGACACAAGCTTGTGTCAACCTCGCCTCTTTCTGCTATGTTTTGTGCGTGGATGAGTCCCCACTCCATGACCGGCTGGCCGCCGTCACCGCCGGCATGACGTACCGCGAGATCGGCGAGATCACCGGCACAAACGCCGAGACCGCGCGCCGTTACATCACCGGGCAAGCACCCAGTGTCGAGTTCGTGATTCGCCTCTGCCAGCGCAAAGGCATCAACGGGCAATGGCTGCTCTCGGGCCAAGGGCCGATGCGTGTCAGCGATATCAAGTCCGCGTCGCTGCGCGAGGCCGGCCCGGGTGAGTTGCTCTCGGCCATGGCGGTCGCGATCGAAACCATGCGCGACCGGCTTGATCGCGTCGAGCGATTCGTCCACACACTGGAGACGCGCCTGCGCGTCGCCAGCGCGCCGGCGCTGCCCACGACTGACAACGCGCACGGCGCGAACACACCGCTGGTTCAGGAGGCCGATCGTGCCCGCACCCGACAGCTCACACCACCGATCGTCCGAACCGACGCCGCGGCGAAAGCGATCAGCGCCGCAGGCAAACGACTCGAACCCGGCCCGCCGGGAGCCGATGGTCGCGCTCCGGCCCGAGCCCAGCGCATCGCGGATGCCGCTGCCGAACGATCACGTCCGGGCGATGATTGAGCTCCTGCGTGAGGGCACGCCCGACCTCGCGCGTCGCTGGCTCGCGGCGTTGTTGCTCGTGCCCGCGAACGAGCGCGCTGGCGTCGTCGCCGCGGTCGAGGCGAGCATCGTCAAGGAGTATTCCGACGGGCCCGAGGAGCAGGTCGTGCGGCTGCTCCACCCCGCCAAACTCCAAGACGGCTACATCGAGCAAGAAATCGTCACGTACACCCCCGCGCCGAGCCAGCGCCCGCCGAACCGCGCCGGGCGCGGAACGGCGTAGCCCCGCCACGCTCTATCATCGCGCATGAGCGACAACGCCCATCTCGCTGAGCAACTGGACCTGATCGCCAAGCTGCTTGAGCTGAATGGTGCAGACTCGTTCCGCGCAAGCGCCAACGCCCGCGCCGCGCGGGCCGTGGAAGCGTGGCCCGCCGACATCGGCGCCCTCGCGCGCGAGCGCGGCAAGCCCGCGCTCATGGAGATCGAAGGCATCGGCCCCAAGCTCGCCGACAAGATCATCGAGTACGCCCGCGACGGACGCATCAAGGAACTCGACGAACTGCGCGCCAGCACGCCCGCAGGCTTGCTCGACATCATGCAGGTGCCGGGGCTCGGCCCCAAGACCGTTCGCATGATGTGGCAGGAGGCCAAGGTCGTCGATCGCGCGAGCCTGCAGCGGATCATCGACGACGGCACGATTCTGACGCTGCCGCGCATGGGCGCCAAAGCGGTGGAGAAGATCAAGGCGTCGCTGGCGCTGCACGCCGAGGCCGCCCAGCGCCTGCGCATCGGCCCGGCCAGCGCGGTCGCGGAGCGTGTGATGAGCGCCATGCGCAAGGTCACCGGCGATGCGCCGATGGCCTTCGCGGGCTCGCTCCGGCGTGGCAAGGAAACCGTCGGCGATATCGACATCTTGCTGGCCACCGACGACGCCAAGCTCATCAAGGCGGCGCACCAGGCGTTCATCACGCTCAAGGGTGTCACCGGCGTGCTCGCCGGAGGCGAGACGCGCACGAGTGTGCAGATGCTCGTCGATTTCGCGTCGCGCTGGGACGAGACGACGGCAGAGGAAGCCGCGTCGTCCGGCGGCCCGCGCGTTCAGGTGGACCTGCGCATCCTGCCGGTTGCTTCATTCGGCGCGGCGCTCATGTACTTCACCGGCTCAAAGGAGCACAACGTCGCGCTGCGTCAGCGGGCGCTGGATCGCGGGCTCACGCTCAACGAGTACGGCCTCTATCCCGACGACAAAGACGCGGAGGAACCGCCGCACAAGCGCGGCGTCACGCCCGTCGCCAGCGCCACCGAAGAGGACATTTATCGCGCTCTGGGCTTACGCCTTATCCCGCCGGAAGTCCGCGAAAACTCCGGCGAGCTCAGCGCATATTTGCTGGAACCCGACGCGACCACGAACGCCAAGTCACCCGGCACCGCGACACCCAAGACAAAGCGTCGTTCGAGCGCCAGTGCGCGTGGCGATGCGGGTCCGGACACGAGCGCCTCAGGCAGCACACCCGCAGCGCCCCCGCCAGAGCCCGCGGCCCTCGTGAGTCTCACCGACATTCGCGCTGAGCTGCACGCGCACACCACCGCGTCCGACGGCGTGCTCTCGATCATCGCGCTGGCCAGCGAGGCCAAACGCCGCGGGTTTCATACGATCGCGGTGACGGACCATTCCAAGTCCAGCGCCATCGCGGGCGGCCTGAGCCCGGAGAAGCTGCGGGCCCACATTAGCGCGATCCATCAAGCCCGCGAAGAAGTTGGCGGCATCACAATCCTCGCCGGCAGTGAGGTGGACATCCTCAGCGACGGCTCGCTGGACTACGACGACGACTTGCTCGCGCAGCTCGACATCGTCGTCGCCTCCCCGCACGCCGCGCTGACGCAAGACTCCCCCACTTCGACCAAGCGCTTGCTGCGCGCGATCGAGCACCCGTTGGTACACATCCTGGGCCATCCGACCGGCCGGCTGATCTTGCGCCGCGCGGGTCTGTCGCCCGATATGGCCACGCTCATCGCGGCGGCGAAGCAGCACAACGTCGCCCTAGAAATCAACGCCCACTGGATGCGGCTGGACCTGCGCGACACACACGTCCGCCAGAGCGTTGACGCCGGCTGCTTCATCGCCATTAACTGCGATGTGCATCACCCCGATGACTTTGACAACCTCAAGTTCGGAGTCCAGACCGGACGCCGCGGCTGGCTCCCGCGCGAACGCTGCATCAATACCTGGGACGCCAGCACGTTGCACGCTTGGTTGAAACGTAAACGGCCGTGACCACGATTCCTCGTTACGCTCAATGAGCCGCGACCCGCGGCACACACGTCCACCACTTCGCACGCTACTCATCAACATCGAACACGCTCCGGAGGCCCGCGATGCCGAGCAAAGCACGCAACCGAACGAGTCTGACCGACCACCACCGCACGGAACTGCTCGCAAGCACCGAGCCGACCCGGCGCGGCGCCGGCACAACCGGCAACGCATCGTCACGCCGCGCGATCGCGGAGCTGCCGGCGCTCAAGCCCGAGCACTTCACGCCCGGCAGCGCGTGGGACATTCGCGAAGAGGATTTTCCGGAATCGCGTTCGATGCGCGACCAGCTCATGTTTTGCTTGCGATACGCCGTGCTTGCACCGAGCACGCACAACGCGCAGCCGTGGAAGTTTCAGGTCGGCGCGTCGCACGTGGACGTCTACGCCGATCGCCAGCGGGCGCTGCCGGTGGTGGACCCACAGGACCGCGAGCTGACGATCTCCGTCGGCTGCGCGATTCACCACCTGCAAGCGGCCATGCGGCGATTCGGCATCAAGCCAGCAACCGCGATGCTGCCATCGGCGACGAACGCGGACCTGCTCGCACGCGTGACCGCCGCGGGTCTTTGCGTTCCTGAATCGCTGGATCAACGCGTGTTCGACGGCCTGCGCATGCGGCGGACCACGCGCACACGCTTCGTTGTTCGCGATGTCCCGCGCGAGGCGATCGAAACGTTCATCACGATCGCTCGCGCGTACGACGTGACGTTTCAGCCGCTGTCCACCGCACTGCTCCGCACCAAGCTTGCAAAACTCGTCGCCGAGGCGGACCTTTTGCAGTTTGAGTCGCGCCAGTTCCGGCGCGAGCTGGCCCTGTGGATGCACCACAACCGCACGCACACGCACGACGGCGTGCCCGGCTATGCGATGGGCTTCAGCGAACTGGAGTCGCTCGTCGCGCCGCTGATCGTCCGCACCTTTGACATCGGTCGCGGCAAGGGTGCCGCCGACGAGCACCTGGTCATGCACTCGCCGCTGCTGGCGGTGCTCGGCTCGGATCACGACGATTCGCGCTCATGGCTCAACACCGGCCAGGCGCTCTCGGCGATCCTGTGCCGCGCCGCGGCGTGGGGGATCACGGCGAGTTACCTCAATCAGCCGGTCGAACTGCCGGCGCTTCGTCAGCGCCTGTGCAAGCTCGTTTCCGATGTGCCGTCGCCGCAGATCGTGCTGCGCATGGGCTACGCGCTGAAGCGCCCGGCGCACACGCCGCGACGGGATGTCAAGGACGTGCTGATCCCGATGGTGTAGATCTCGCGACGCGAGCGTACTGGATTCGCCCCCAAGCCTCCGCAACGCAAGTGCGTCAGCACCACATCTCCATGCGCAGGCCGCGTGCGTCGCGAGCCGGTTCACCCGTGGGGAACCGGCGGGCAACGCCCGTCGCGATGCGACCGGCGGTCCAGCACGCCGCCATCGCGTCAAGCACGTCGTCGATCGCGGCGAGCCGGCGCGGCACGGACCGAAGCACGCCGGCCACATCACTGAAGCCCTGTTTCGCCAGCAACTGCGCCCGAAGCTCACGCCCCTCGTCGGTCTTCTTCGATGGCTCAAGCCCGCCTTGCATCTGTGCGAAGCACAGCTCCGGATGCACTTCCAGAACTCGGTCCTGCAAGGCGGGCGACACCAGATCGTCCACTTCCTTGATCTTCGCGACGATGTTGAACGCCTGCGCGCTGAGCGAGATCGCGTGCGGCGAAGACGCCTTCGAAAGCTCGCGCGCCTGCGCGTAGCTCGCTGCGTTAAGAACCGCGCGAGCCGGTGCCGGAAACACGCTTGTTCCTCGGCCCGGCCCGAGCATTCCGCGCACGAGTCTGTCAACCTCCCGACCGCCGGGCTCCGGCGAATCGAGCAGCCCGATCGGGACATCGATCGCGAGTACGCTCGCTTCAGGAAATGCAGTGAGCACATCCGCAAACGTCATGAACACCCGGGCGGACGTTGTTTCCGAAGAACCGATACTCATTGCGCAGCACACCCAGCCAGCTGGGCATCCGTCGATCCCAACGACCTGTTTCATTTCTTCCCCCCATCGTCTTTCGCTGCCTTCCACTTCGCCGGCAGCTTCGCCTGCGGCTGCGTCATTGAGAGCACCGCCATGGCGGTGCCGTAGTTTGCCGAGCGCGGGAAAACGCGATCGTTCCATGTGCCGTCGCTGCTGCGCACGCCAAACATCAGCGCGTTAATCTTCTCGCGGCGCTCCGCTCGCGCTGGCTCGGGCAGCATCTCCACGCACATCGCGGCGTAGCGGTGCGCGAACATGAAGTAGTACGGCGCGACGCCGTAGGGCGGGATGTGCGTGCCGCTCTGCATCCGCCGCACGTCCAGCGCGTCCCAATGTTCGATGAACGCGTCCACCGCGCCGCGCAGCTCCGCCTCGCCCGACTTGCCGGCCAGAAACAACGCCGCCTCAGTCACGCACATGCGCCCCGTCGCGCCCGGCAGCTCCGCGCTGTTGTCGCGTCCTACGCGCGACGACCCGGCGTAGAGCACGCTGGTCGCCTTGCCATCCACGCCCGCCTTTGGCCCGCGATCACGAGATGTCAGCAGGAACTTGATCGCACGCTCGACGACTTCATCCTTCACAACGTGCCCGGCGTCGCGCGCGTCATAGAGCGTCATCAGCGTACACGCGGTCATGAAGCTCGAGGGCGGCGCGGTTTCGGCTTTGCCCGGCGGGCGTGCGTAGTTCCAGCCGCCGGCCTCGGGGATTGCCGTCCGCTCCAGCGCGTCGATGTAGAACGCGATCGCTTTGCTCACTGCGTCCTGCTGCTTCTCGGGCACGAGCTTGGCCCGCTCGAGCGTCAGGAGAAAATCGAGGCCGAAGGTGTAGCCCCAGCCGCGCACGTCGTAGCCCGCGTCGTAGTCATCCACGCTCATCAGCGGGTGCGAGGTCTGAGCGCAAACAAAGGCGCATGCTCGCTCGATCGCCTCGCGCCGCGGCGCGTCGTTCTCCAGCCCAGGTGAACGCGTGAGCGCGGTTGCGCAGATCGCGGTGCCGCCCACGCGATAACCGATCGGGATCCGCCCACCGACTCGATACACGCCCTGATACGGCCATTCCGCTTTCGGCGTGCCCGGCGCCTCAAACGTCTCCTGCATCTTCAGCAGCATCGCGGCACCCTCGCTCACCGCGTCGCTGACCAGCTTCGGTGTGACCTCGACGGGAGTCTTGGGCTTGCTCGGGCGTAGTGTCGCGGCCAGCGGCGCATCGGGCTCGCGCACTTGTGTTGAAGCCCGCCGCGCCGGCTCAAGGCGCTGGGCGAGCGCGGGGACCGTGGCAACGCCGATCGTCACCAGGGCAATCGCCGGAAGAACGCCAGCGCGAAAGACACGGAGCGAAACGTTGGGGAGTCTCATCGCACCAGCCTACCACCCGCGGCGGATTCCGCCAAAGAACCCATCGAGACCCTTGACCTTTGTTCGTTTATGCCCCACGCTTGCACATGGGCCGCCTGACCGATCCCGCCTCCGCCACTGCGGCGCGCCAGAGCGCCATCGCGATCATCGCTCGCCTGCGTGAGCACGGGCACGTCGCGTGGCTCGCCGGGGGCTGCGTGCGTGATGAGCTACTGGGCCTCACGCCCACGGACTTTGACATCGCTACCAGCGCCACGCCGCCGCAGATCCGTGCAATCTTCCCGCACGCCCACTCCGTTGGCGAGCATTTCGGCGTCATGCTCGTAAAACACGACGGCGCAGTCATCGAAGTCGCCACCTTCCGCACCGACGGCGTCTACGCCGACGCACGCCGCCCCGAGTCGGTCACGTTCGCCAACGACGTCGCCGACGCGCAGCGCCGCGACTTCACGATCAACGCGATTTTCCTGGACCCGACCGATTCCGCCGCCGATGTTCCCGCTGCGGGCGTGCGCGGGCGCGTCATCGACTACGTCGGCGGCTTGGCGGACCTGCGGGCGGGCGTCATTCGAGCGGTCGGGAACGCGGACGATCGCCTGCGCGAGGATCATCTGAGGGCGCTCCGGGCCGTGCGCTTCGCGGCTCGCCTCGGCTTCACCATCGACAGCGCGACCGCCGACGCAATCCGGCGCCACGCCGCGGACCTGCGAGGCGTGAGCCGCGAGCGCGTGGGCGACGAGCTCCGTCGCATGCTCAGCGCACCCTCGCGAGCGGGCGCCGCGCGCACGTTGCAGGAGCTCGCGCTCGACGAACCGGTGCTCGCGGAGCCGACGTGCGAGCGACCGGTTCATCTGCTGGCGCACATGCGCCCGCTGACGTGGACGCGCGAGTCGTTCCTTGCTGGCGCGTGGAACCCGCAAGAGGAAGCGGCGCACGCGCGTCCGAACGGGCCCATGCCGTTCGCCCCCGCGCTCGCGGCGTGGGCTCTTGATCGCCATGGCGTGATCCGTACCGATCCCGAATCGGTCGAACCCTCAGTACCCGGCGCACCAGCGTTTGCGACCATCGACCCGACGCACGTTGCCACGCTCACCCGACAGTGGCGGGCCGCGCTCGTGCTGGCCAATGACGAATCTGACGAGTTTCGCGATGTGCTTCTGACCCACCATGACCTGATCACCACATGGTCCAAGGCCGGGACCGCGGCCCGTAAACGCCTCACCGCTCGGCCGGGGTTTGGGTATGCAATCGAGCTCATTCGCTCGCACGATCGCGGTGTTTTTGCTACTTTTATCGACATAATCGCCGCTTTTACAACGGATTTGGTCGGCCTTGCCCCTGCGCCGTTTGTCACTGGCGACGACTTGGTCGCTGCCGGCCTGAAGCCCGGCCCGCGATTTAAGCTTCTGCTCGACCGGGTCTACGACGCCCAGCTTGAGGGCCGCGTGCGCAGCAAGTCTGAGGCGATGGAACTTACCCGGACGCTCGGCGTCTAACTCTCCGGGTTCGGCTCGTCCGGTCGGTCCAGAATCGCGCGCGGCATCGACTCACCTCGCTTCCGCGAACTCGATCTTGGCCGCCAGAGCGACCCGCGAAGTGCGAACTTCGCGTACGCTTGGCCCGTCTGAATCTCACGGCCTTTTCGGAGTTCCAACCATGACTACGCGTTTGCACTGGCTCAAGTACCTCACGATCGTCGCCGGCCTCGCGGTCGGTCTGAACACCGGCATGACCGCGTCCAGCGCGATGCAGCCCGAGGAAAAGGCCAAGCCTGAGAATGAGCGGGCCAAGGCCAAGGCGGAGTTCGAGGCCAAGAAGGCCGATCCGAACGTCAAGCGGATTTACGTCATCCCGCTGCGCGGCGAGTTCGGCCGCGATATCTCACAGACCCCGATGCGCCGCGCTCTTGCTGATGCCAAGAAGGAGCAGGCTGACATCATCCTGTTCGTGATCGATACCTCGTTCACGATCAACGGCCAGACCTATCAGGAGTGGGCCACCATCGTCGGGCAGCGCAGCTGGGGCCAGGGCCCCGAGACGGCCCGCGAGCTGGCCACCATGTTCCACGAAGGAATCCGCGACGACGCGTCGTGGAAGACCCGCGATGGCGGCAAGCCGCGCATCGTCGGCTGGGTTCGCAAGGCCATGGGCCCCTCGTCCATGCTGACGCTCTCGATCCCCGAGCTGTACTTCGCGCCCGACGCTCGCGTCGGCGGCATCGGCTATCTCAACCTGCTGTTCGAGGGTCAGGGTGATGAGGTCGTGCGCGAGAAGCAGCGCTCGCTCCGCCTCGGCCGTTTCGAGGGCATGGTCCGCGACGGCGGGTACCCGCCGATCATCGCTCGCGCCATGGCCCGCAGCGATCAGGAGCTTTCGTTCAGCCAGGAAGATGGCAAGCCGGTTTTCAAGAACGACCTTTCCGGTTCGGAGTTGCTCGTTGACGGCGGCGGCTGGAAGAACGAAGGTCGCCGCGACACGATCGAGCAGCTTGTCCGCTTCGAGGGCAACGACGTGCTCACGCTCAACGCTCGTATCGCGTTCATGCTGGGCGTCAACAAGGCGAACACCGCGAGCGAGGACGATCTCGTGTCGAACCTTGGCGTGGAACGCAACTACGTCATGATCACCGATCGCCCGCGCAAGATCTTCCGTGATTGGTCCGAAGAAGTGACCAACGCCGAGCGCGCGTTCACCAAGGCGTGGCGTGACTTCAACGACATTCAGGTCGCCGGCCCCACCGCCGCCGAGCGTAACAGCCTCCGCGGGCGTCGTTTGGCGATCCTGAACAACATCAAGCGCGACCTTGAGCGCTACAAAGAGTCGATCAGCTCCGATGCGATCGACGGCGCGCCGAAGGAGTGGGTCTCGGAGATCAATGTCATCATCGATCGCATCAAGCAGGAAATGCGGCTGGATCGCTGATCGGTCGAGCCTTCAGGCGAGCGCAACCGCGTCACGCACTTCGTTTTCGTCCCTCATCTGTACCCATCGCTGGCTTTCAGTTCTTCTTTTCGGAGACTCACCATGAACCGTTTCTCTCGTACTTTCCAAGGCGGGCTCGCGGCGTTTGCGTTCATCGCCGCCGCGTTCCTTGCGACGGCGAACGCCTCCGCTGACAAGCTCGTGATGAAGGACGGGCGCGTGCTGGTCGGCAAGGTCCAGCGCAACGAGGGCGGCGTGATCATCTTCGTCCGCAAGGTCGATGGCAAGGACGTCATGGAGTATCTCTCCGCCGACGACGTCAAGACCATCACGATCGAAGACGCCACGCCGGTCAAGACGCCCGAGGCGCCCAAGACCAGCGAACCCGCTGCGACCAAGCCCGACGCGCCCAAGGTCGAAGCCGGCAAGACCGAATCACCCGACGCGAAGAAGGCTGACGCCAAGAAGAAGGGTGTGTCTGATCGCCAGCTCACCGGTCGTCCGGCACGCATCGCCGTGCTGAACTTCGGCTCCCCGGCCCGCAACCAGGGCGCTGACGGCGACATGGTCGGTGTCAACATCTCCGCCAAGGCCTTCGCCGACGTGATCCCGATCCTCGAGAAGAACCAGGTCGACATCGTCGTCATCCGCATCAACTCCGGCGGCGGCTACACGCTGGAAATGGGTCGCTTCACCGAACTGTTCGATCAGGTCTATAAGAAGAAGTTCCGGACGGTCGCCTGGGTTGAGTCAGCGATCTCCGCCGCCGCGATGAGCCCGTGGGTCATCGAAGAGTTCTACATGATGACCAACGGCAACATCGGCGGTTGCACCGAGTGGTCCGGCGGCCTTGTCGCGACCAAGGGCGTCAACCTCGAGGTTCGTCTGCAGCAGATGGAGGCTTCCAGCCGGCTCGCCGGGCGCGACCCGAAGATCATGCGGGCCATGCAGATCCAGGAGCCGCTGAGCTGCAACATCGAAGAGAACGGCACCGTTACGTGGTTCCAGGACACCACCGGCCAGATCCTCGTGAACCGCGGCAATGAGATCCTCACGCTGAACTCCGAGATGGCCGTCAAGACCAAGTTTGCCAAGGGCATCGCGGACACGAAGGAAGAGCTCGCCAAGGCGATGGGCCTGACCGAGTACGAGTTCGTCGCCGCCGACGCGACCAAGTTCATCGACCGCTTCTCCGAAGACGCGACGCGCTTCGAAGAGACCTTCCGCGAGACGGTGCGTAAGTACCTGCTGCAGGTGAACATTGCCGAGTCAGTTCCCCGTGAGCAGCGCGCGTCAGAAGTCGGCCGCGCCCAGAAGCTCCTCTCGGAGATGGAACGCATGGTCGGCTTGAACCCGAACTTCGAGTTCCACTTCGGCAACATGGTCGGCGCGATGCTGGATCGCGACTTCTTCGAGACCCAGCGCGACCGCCTTCGCAAGCTGCTGAAGTAAGCCCTGACTGCTGAGCGAGCCCGCTGGACTCTCCGGCAAACAACGTCTCTCCCCGCGGCCCCGGTTTCACCGGGGCCGCTTTGTTTTTGCGCCTTAGATTCGCAATGCCTGACCAACCCACCACGCCTGTGCCGCAGCCTGCTTTGCCGCCCGGCGTCTCGATCGATCAGTTTCGTGACGCCGGCAAGCAGCTCGTGGATTTCATCGCCGACTACTGGCAATCGCTCGCGGCCGTCGCAGCTCCAGACGCGCGCCCGACCGTGCCCCCCGCGACGTTCCCGGTCGCGTCAACGGTCGCGCCGGGGGACCTTCTGCGCGCGCTGCCGTCAGCGTGTCCGGAGACGCCAGAGCCGTGGGACACGATCATGCGCGACGTGCCCGCGTTGATCATGCCCGGGATCACGCATTGGCAGCACCCGTCGTTCTTCGGCTTCTTCCCGGCCAACGCGTCGCCCGCCGCGATCTTGGGCGAGCTTCTCTCTGCGGGCCTCGGCGTGAACGGCATGCTCTGGTCAACCAGCCCCGCCGCGACGGAGCTTGAGATGCGCGTGCTCGATTGGCTTGCAAAGCTGATCGACCTGCCGCGTGACATGATGCACGAGCCCGCCGACGGGCAGCCTTCATCCGGCGGCTCGGTGATCATGGGCACCGCCAGCGAGGGCACGCTCGTCGCGCTGATCGCGGCACGCCATCGCGCCCGCACCTGTGTTCGCGCAAGTTCGCCCGCAACCTCAACCTCGTCCTCTGGCACTCCGGCGTACGTCGTGTACACGTCCAGCCAGGCACATTCATCAGTCATCAAGGCCGCGATGATTGCGGGCATCTGCGCCGGGCCCAATGCGTCCGGTGTCGACCCGTCGATCATCTCGCCCGCGCCTGACGGCTCGCACGTTCGCCTCGTCCCCACGCTCGACGACCTCTCGATCGACGCCGGTGCGCTGGCTCGCCTGATCGACGCGGATCTCGCCGCGGGTCGCGTGCCCGTGTGCGTCGTCGCCACCGTCGGCACCACCGGCACGCTGGCGATTGATGACGTTGACGCGATCGGGCGCGTCTGCCGCGACCGCGCCGTGTGGCTGCACATCGACGCGGCGTTCGCCGGCTGCGCCGCGGTCTGCCCAGAGTTCCGCTGGATGCTGCACTCGCGCACGCCCGGCTCGCTCGAAAGCGTGGACTCACTGGGCTTCAACCCGCACAAGTGGCTGCTCACCAACTTCGACTGCCACTGCTTCTACACCCGCGACCGCGCCGCGCTCACTGGCGCACTGTCGATCACTCCGGAGTACCTCCGCAACGCCAACAGCGACGCCGGACGCGTGATCGACTATCGCGACTGGCAGGTGCCGCTGGGGCGACGCTTCCGCGCGCTGAAGCTCTGGTTCGTGCTGCGCAGCGTGGGAGCCGAGGGCCTTCGGGAGTACATACGTTCCCATGTGCGCATGGCCGAGGTCTTCGAATCGCTCGTGCGCTCCGACACACGATTCGAAGTCACGCACGCGCGGGACCTTTCAATGGTGTGCTTCGCGCCGCGCCGTCGTGACGGCGAGTCGCTGGACGAAGTCAACGCCCGCGCCCGCGCCCTGCTCACACGCGTGAACGCCACCGGCACCGCGCTGCTCACGCACACAGTCGCCCCCTGCACAGGTGGCGAGCCGGGCTCACGCTCCATTTTGCGCCTGGCAATCGGCGGCACCCTGACGCGGGAAGCCCATGTTCGAAATGTCTGGCAAACTCTTGTGGCGGTCCTTGACGCTTCATAAGCTCGACCCATGTCAACGCCAGACCACCCGCAAGAATCCACGGCCCACTCGCCGCTTCAGTCCGAATGGCCCGATATCGCAATCCCGCCGCGAGTGGAAGTTGCGCCGCCGAGCGCGATCAGGCCGTCTCCGGTCCCGCTGCACTGGACCTCCAAGGCGTTGGTTGTCGGCGGCACGAGCCTCCTTGCGTTTGGCCCGACGCTCGTGCAAATCTTTCAGTCCACAGGCTCAAGCGCTGCGGGCGCGGGCACGACGGCCTTCAACTCGTTCGTCGCCATCACGCTCATCGCACTGATCCTGGCCCCGGTGTATGTGTTCACGCGTCGACGGGCTCCGAACGTTCCCGCGATCGCCTTCGGCAGCCTGACGTTGTTCATCGGGCTGGTCACCGTCTTGTATATGGCGATGGTCGTGCCGATGGGACCAGAATATGCCCGCGCCTCGGCCTCGCTACCACCGACGCCGCAGGCGGATCCTCCCCCGCAACCAGTCCCCGCAACGGTCCCGCAAGCCAGCACAGCCACGCCAAACGACGCCAATCGCCCAAGGACAAACGCCGAAGTCGAGGCGATGATCAACAAAGCGGACGGAGACGACCGGCTGTTCTACCGCGCCGTACAGGCATTTGGGCACAACCACCTGCCGTCAATGCTCAGTTATAATGACGCGCTGACGCTCTTCACAAAGGCCGGGGCGCTCGACATCCCTTCAATGAAGTCACGTGAGGACATCGCCGCTCGCGTCGCATTGCTCGACCAGATGATCGAGCACATTTCCACGAGCGCGACGCTCGAGGCGAACATGAGTGAGTTCGTTCGAAAGCAGATGCGCGACGCAGGCAGCACGACCGCGGACACCTATCCGGAAGTTGCTCGCTTCGCTGAGGCTCGCAAGCTCGATCTGGAGTTCTTCACGGCCGAGCGTGAACTCTGCAAGTCGATGCGAACTTACCTCATAATCCTTCGCGATGCCTACCCACACTGGGCAAGGGCGGGTAACTCCATCGAGTTCACGGACGAAGCACCCGCAGGCTCAGACCAGCAGCTCACCGACGCGGCGAGCGTGCTCAACACCGCGATAGAACATCAAACACGCGTCTCGACCGCCCGAGAAGAACGCGATGCGAAGCGAAAGAGGGAACGCAAACCCTGAGTTACGCGTCTGTCATGTCTTTGCAAAGGTCGTTGCCAACCCGCGCGATAACTAATAAACTTTGACAATGCCATCGCCTACCGAGCCCACCCCACGCCGGCCAAAGTCCGATGCGTCTGCCCAGCAGAGCGGCGGCGCGTCACCCCGCCCGCTCACGCGCCGCCCCGCTGCGCAGGTGCCGCCGAAAGTGGAGTTTGACCGCGTGCCCGAGCCGGTGATCACGCTCGCTGAGCCCGCGGGGACCGGCGCGTCGAAGGCTTTGATGCTCGCAGCGGTGGGCCTCTGCATCCTCGCTGGCGCAATGCTCACGTTTTCACCGATCGCGTTTGCGTTGGCCTATGAGCCGATCGACTCGCCCGCCATCAGCGTCGCCGCGGGGACAGGCATCGGGCGTTTGATCATCGTCTCCATCGTCGCCGGGATTGTGTGGCTGATCGCGCGCCGCCGTGTGCCGCTCGCGGCTCCGCTGACCTTTTCCTCTCTGGCGTTCCTTATTGCGATCATCGGCGCGCTCGGCGCCGTCATCGCCCATCGCAAGCCCGCGCCAAACCCCGTCAAGATCGCCGACGCGCAGGTTCGTTCGCTCATCGACGATCGCGATGCCAAGGTCGCCAGCGGGAACTTCTCCGGCCAGGACCAACGGGAACTCTCGCATAACCTCAACCAGACGATCAAGACGCTCGCGGAGAACGTCAGCGGCGACGAGAAGCTCTTCGTGCAAGCGATGGTCGAGCTCAACGACGCCGTGACGCCGGGCAACGCGGCCTATTTGGACGCGATGAACCGTTTCAACGAGTCGGGCGGCATGGACGTCCAGAGCATCAAGTCCCGCGATGAGATCGCCGGGCGCATCGCGCTGCTGGATCGCGCGACGAAGCTGGCCGAGACCATGCACACGACGCAGGCCGGCGCCGTGGAACGCGTCAAGAAGTACATGTCTGAGCACGGCTCCGCACGCCCGGAGGTCTACCTCACGCAGATCGGTTTCCCGGCGATGCGTCGCTACGAGGTCGAACTCGCGACCCAAGAAATCGCCGTCTGCAAGGCCATGCGCCCCTACCTCATCGAGCTCTACGACTCGTACTCGCACTGGAGTGTTCGCGGCGGACGCGTGACCTTCGAGTCTTCCGCACCGCTTGGCACCGTCGTGCGTTTCAACGAGGCCATCCAGAGGATTGGTCAGGCCGCAGCGGAACAGCATCGCGTCGTCGCGGCACAGAAAGAGTTCCTCGCCAGCCGGCCGAAGCCGAAGTAACGCCCGCGTGTCGTGAGATCGCGCCAGCGCGACTCACCGCCGCTTCTTAAACCGATCCTTCACGCTGGGCGTAAAGCTCGAGCCCTTGGCCCGCATCATGCCCGGCGGCCCGCCCGCACCACCAGCGCCGCCGGCGTTCATTTGTTTCATGGCCTTGACCTTCTCCGCCGTGCTCATGCCCGCGAGTTGCTTGCTCATGGCGCTGATCATGGTGAACTGCTTGACCAGCGTGCCCACCTCGGCGTCCTGCGTGCCGGCGCCCTGCGAGATGCGCCGACGGCGTGAGTTGTTCAAGAGATCGGGCTTGCGCCGTTCCTGCGGAGTCATCGCGTGAATGATGCCCTCGACGCGATCGAGCTTGTCGTCATCAATCTGCGCGTTCTTCAGCGCCGCGCCAACACCGGGCAACAGGCCCAGCAACTGCTTCATCGGCCCCATCTTGCGCAGCGAGCGAAGCTGGTTGAGGAAATCCTCCATCGTCATTTCGCCCTTGGCCATCTTCTCCTCGAGCGCCTTGGCGTCCTCATCAGACACCTGCTCGCGGGCTTTCTGCACCAGCGAGACCACATCGCCCATGCCCAGGATTCGGCCCGCGATACGCACGGGATGGAACTCTTCCAGCGCGTCGAGCTTCTCGCCCACGCCGATGAAGCGGATCTTGGCACCCGTCACGCTCTTGACCGAGAGGGCCGCGCCGCCGCGCGTGTCGCTGTCAAACTTCGTGAAGATCAGCCCGTCAACCTCGAGCTTCTCGTGGAACGCCTTGGCCGACCGCACGGCGTCCTGGCCGGTCATCGCATCCACCACCAGGAAAATCTGCGTCGGCTTGATGCGCAGGTTCACCTGCTTCAGTTCGTCCATCAGCGCGTCGTTGACGTGCAAACGCCCCGCGGTGTCCAGGATCACCGTGTCCACGCCGAGTGACCGCGCCTTGGCGATAGCACGCTCGCACACGCCGACCGCCACGCCCACGGCTTTGCCGTACTCGGCGCTCTTCTCCGGCTCGCTGTAGAAGTGAACCTGAGCCGCGCCGGGCATCTCCGCCGTCACGGTCTGGGCCACGATCCCAAGCTGCTCCACCGCGGCGGGTCGCTGCAAGTCCGCCGCGACGAGCATCGAGCTGCGCCCGCGCTTCTTCAGCCACGCCGCGAGCTTGCCGCAGGTGGTGGTTTTGCCGCTGCCCTGAAGCCCGCACATCATGACGATCGTCGGCCCGGGCGTCAGCACCTGAATCCCCGGCCCGTCGGCCATCATCATCTTGGCGATCTCTTCGTGACTCAGCCCCTCGGGGATCTGCGGCAGATCGCCGAGCAACTGCACGAGTCGGTCATACACGATGCCGATCATCTCCTGCCCCGGCTGAAGGCTCTTGAGCACTTCCTTGCCGATTGCATCGGTGACGACGCCCTCGGTGAACGTGTTCACGACCTCCAGGGCGACGTCGGCGTCCAGAAGCGCGCTGCGCACCTCGTCCATCGCTTCGCGAATGTTCGCTTCGGTGATGGTGCCCTTGCCGCTGAGCTTGCGCAGGACGGAGGAAAAGCCTTCGGAGAGACGGTCAAACATAGTGCCAGACGGTAGGGACGCAGAGCGCTAAACGCATGATCGCCGGCTCGGCGAGCGCCCGCGAGCCCAGCCCCACGCGTCAGTCCGGCTCGGTCGCTGGCTCTTGCCACTGCGACAGCGGCATCTTCTTCTCCATCCATCGACCGGGAACGACCGGCTCGTAGCCGAGCTGCTCGTACAGGGTCTGCGCATCGCGCGTTGCCAGGCACCAACGCCGGAGCGTCTGCACATCAGGGTGACTCTGCAGCTCGACAATCATGCGCTTCGCAAGCCCGCGGCCGCGGTGCTCCTCTTGCACAAAGACATCGCAGAGCCACGCGAACGTGGCGTAGTCGGTCACCACTCGGGCGAGCCCGACCAGTTCACCCGTGGGTACATGGATGGCCGCGCCGACGAGGCTGTTGCGGAAGGCGACCTCAACAACTTCACGTCTGATCCGCGGCGACCAGTACGTCGCGGACAGCATCGCGTGAGCCGCGTCGATGTCGATCCGCCGCTTGTCGGTCGTGATGAAATAGTCCATGCGACCAGCGTAGAGCGGCGGCGGTACAAGGTCCGCGCCGCCCGTTCCACGCGCCGTACGGGTCAACCGATCTTCTCAGCCCCGCCCATGTACGGCCGCAGGACCTCAGGGATCACCACGCTCCCGTCCGCCTGCTGATACATCTCCAGGATCGGAATCATCAAGCGCGGCGACGCCGCCACCGTGTTATTCAACGAGTGACAGAACGTCGTACCCTTGTGCTCGGTGGACTTGTACCGCAAGTTCAACCGGCGGCACTGATAGTCATACAAACGGCTGGCGCTGTGCGTCTCGCCGAAGTCGCCGCTCGTGCTGCCATCAGCACCGGTCTCGCCACGCCCCGGCATCCAGCACTCGATGTCGATCATGTCCGCGTTCTTCACGCCCAGGTCACCGGTGCAGCACTGAAGCAACCGATACGGCAGCTTCAGGCTCTGCAAAAGCCCCTCGACATACCCGATCATCTTCTTGTGCCACGCGCGGCTCTCCTGCTCGTCGGCCTTGCAGATCACCACCTGCTCGACCTTGTCAAACATGTGTACGCGATACAGCCCGGCGGTGTCCTTGCCCGCCGCGCCGGCCTCGCGCCGGAAACACGGCGACACCGTCACATACTTCAAGGGCAACTTCGCTTCATCGATGATCTCATCCATGTGCAGCGCCATGAGCCCCACCTCGCCCGTGCCGGTGAGGTACAGATCGTTCGCGGTGGAGGCCTCGGCGGTGCTGGTCGCGTCGGCGTTTTGTCGCTGCGACTCGGCGATGTGATACGCCTGCTCGCGCCCGGCCGGGAAGAACCCGGTGCCGATCATGGCCTCCTCGCGCACCAACACCGGCACGCTCATCGGCGTGAAGCCGTTCTGGTGCACCATGTAATCAAACGCGTAGCGTGTCACCGCCTGATGCAGCAGGAAGCCCATGCCGGTGAGGACGTACGAGCGCGTCCCGGCCATCTTCACGCCGCGCGGGAAGTCAACGAGATTCAGGTTCTTACAAAGCTGAATGTGGCTCTTGGGCTTGAAGCCGCGCTGCGCTGCGAAGGGCTTTGAGAGATCAAACCCCGCCGTCGCATTCACACCGTCTCCGATCACACCCGCCGGCGACCAGCGCGAGACCTCAACGTTGTCCTCGCTGCCGGTGCCCACCGGCACGTCCGCATCCGGCGGCAGCGGGATCGTCAGCAAAATCGAGTTCACCTCGGGGTCCAACCGCGTCACCACGCCCTCAAGCGCCGCGATCTCTTCCTTCAGCGCGGTGGGCTTGGCGCGAAGCTGATCAAGCTGCTGCTGGATCAGCGCCTTCGCCGCGGCCTCTCCCGGCCCCGCCGACTCCGCCTTCTTCAGCTCCGCCTGCAGCTTGCCCATCTGCGGGCCAAGTTCCTTGTCAATCTTGCCGCGCTCGGCCCGCTTGGCCTCAAGCTGCGTCAAGGCGGCGCGGCGCTCCTCGTCCAGCCTCAACAGCCGGTCGATCTGCACCTCCATGTTCTTCTTCGCGGCCCCATCCTTGAAACGCTGCGGATGCTCTCGGAGTTGCTTGAGGTCGATCATGGGCGGAGGGTAGGGCGAAATGGCGGGTCAAGTGGCAGTCGCGGCCTCGAAGCCCCTCCGGTGCCAAGAACGAATCATGCGCCGCCCAGCTTCCCTCCCCGTTTCCCCCACCCCAACCAAGGCTCCGCCCTCTCCACCGCGTGATTGGGGCATGGGTTTCTCGCGTGACCACACCTCGCGCGATCGCCCCCGGAGCCGCCCGCATGTCCCCCACCCTCGACGGAGCCACGAATGTCTCGCTGACCCTGTCGCACGTCTCGACGCTCGCGCGGACTGCTCTCTGGCTCGGCGTCGCGTGGGCCTTCCTCGTCGCGCTGGTCATGGGCGTGATCGTGATCTCCGGCAACCGCGCGGCGAACGACCAGCCCTGGCGCAACTTCGCCCTCGCCTTCGCCTGCGTCCTCGCGGCACACGCCGGCTATGTGCTCGCACCGTGGGCAGTTGGCCGCGCGTGGTGGGTGTGGTCATTCTGGTTGATGATGCCGCTGGCGCTCCTCGTAACCGTCACGGCGCTGATGCCCGTCTACGCCGCGCTCAAATGGACCCGACCCGACGGCGGCAGCGGCTGGGTCACGCTCGCGCAGATGGGCTGGATGAGCATCTTCGGCCTGGCCATGTACGCCCTTCCCCCCGCCATTCTCTGGTTCAATCGACCCATGCCGCAGTGAAAGGACCGCTCGATGAGCATGCGTGTGCAGACGTTTCCCGCTCTCCTGGCCGACCTTGAGTTCTCGCTCGCGGTGCCCGACGGCTTCGCCGAGCCGCCGTTTGAGCGCGAGGACGTAGACTTTGACGACCCCACCAAGTCGGCGCCGCTGGCGATCATCGCCTCGCAAGTCGCCATGGCCGTGATCTCGATCGCGGCCCGCCCCGCCTACGAAAACGGCTCCGTCGAACAATGGGCCCGATTCCTCTGCGATCACTTCGGCATCACGATCACCGGCCTCGTCAGCGGCTTCGTCGGCGAGCCCGAGCCGGCGGGCCACCTGCACCCGTGCGTGCTCGTCGAAGCCACGCAAACGCAGGACGGAACGCCGCTGACGATGCGGCTGGTGTTCTTGGAAGACGGCAAGCGCCTCGTCACCGCCACCGCGATGTGCCCCACCGAGCTCTGGCTCAGCTACGGCCCGGCTCTCGAGCAGTCTCTGCTCTCACTCCAACTCGCGCGCCCGAAGGACCCGACGGTGCCGTGCGTCCCGAACGGGCCTGTGCCAATCGTCGATATGCCCGGCCGAGTCGCCGGTGAATGGCCCCGCGGGCGCGGGGCCGAGGTCTTCAACATCGCGGCACACCAAGCCACGCTCGACTCGGCGGTCGCGCTCGCCGGCGCCATGATCGAGGCGGGCCAGTACGTCGAAGCCGAAGCCTGCATCATGAACGCGCGGCGCGACATCCAAGGCGCCTGCGCACTCGCCCGCCTCTACCGAGAACGCCTCGAACACCTCGTCACCCAGCGCGCCGACGCTGGCGAATCCGACTCCGCCGAACTGCAAGAGGTCTTTCAGCGAGCTTCAGCGGCCGCGATGAACGCGTTCCCCCAGCCGCACACGGAAGTCGAAGCCGAGGACTACGAACGCGGGCAAGCCGAGGCGCAGGCGGAGTTGGATGCGATCATGAAGCGGGCGCATGTGTGAAAGGGCTATGCACCGCGGCTGCATGGCAACGATTACCTCCGCAGCTGGCCCTGCTTTTGATTCGGCGTACCTTGACTCGCATTTTTCTACACGACCCAAATGCCATGCTTTGGCACATGTCTACTGCTTCACGCGAAAAATAATATATACTATTTGCTTGCTACAACTCAAATTTTTGTTCTCGCGGCCGGACAACAATGGGATTTTCAAGCGTCACCGTCTGACGACAAATGACAAAAAATTCCACAAAAAATTCCATCAATATATCATTGGCCATATTTCGCATGGGGCAATGGGCGTCAACATGCAATTCTAGCATATTTCTCGACATACCCCAGAGTTGATCACGGAGCGCATCAACTCGCGTTAGGCACTTTGAGTACCGCGTGTCACCATGCTGTCCTCGCTCGAAGCACGCTCTAGCCACAATGCGTAGTAGGTTCTGCTTACGACCACCGGCAATGAAAAGCAGGCTTGCCCGCAAAAGGACACACTCGTCAAGCGCCGCAAGCGGCGCGTTCCCCTGGAGGGCGGCTGTCAACTGTTCCCGTACTTCGTCTGCTCTCTTAGCATCGTTTGCGATCTCGTGCGCAAGCGCCTCTGCATAACTCCCGCTAGGCCGAGTCCGTTGCAACATGTCAAATAGCTTCACGGTGGCAATATCAACATCTTGAAGATCTCGAGCGGCGTCACTGACACGCTCGTAGCATATATCTTCGGCGAGAAGACGACGAACCGAAGACGGGTGCAGGTCAAATGTCGCTCGCGTTTCATGGCTGGACGATCCGCGCCCAACAAGTTCATCACGAACGGACTTTCCTAGAATTTTATAAATATTTCTCCAGGCACAATGGAGTCCCCCAAGAGAGCCCGCATGTCGAGATTGCCACGGCCGAAGCTTCAATCCGTAACGCTCCGCTTCGTCAGCCATCCAATCCAAGCAAACATCGGACAGTCTTGCGTCGCGAAATCCGCCGCCTACGTCGCCGTGTGATCCCGGAAACCAGACTTGACGTAACCGATCTTTATGATCATTATCGGATCCATTTAATATTAGCGGCTGAAAGTTTTTTCTTATTTCGTGCAGTGCAAGTGCGTGCCGAGCGTAACGAACGTTGCTTGGCAACTCGTGCTGATGGTATTCGGTGAACTCCGCCTCAAACTGCCTGCGACGTTGCAGGCCGAGCGAGGCTACTGTGTCCCACAAGCCCATAAAATAGATGGGGAGATCGGTCTGACCCTCAACTGGAACCTCAGCAATGCCCTCCTTCCGAAAAAGCTCTTCACTCGGCGACACCAAACCAGGTATGCCGTGCTCATACAGATCATATGCTATCTCGATGTTGCGGGTATTGCATTTGTCTCTAAGCACAAGACCTACGGTCTTTGCGAATCCCGCAAGTGAACGAGCTGCAAATGCACCTCGACTGAATCCAAACAGATAGATTCGGTCTCCGGCTTCACGACTGTAGTTCTGACAGAGAAATTGATATGCCTCGCAGATCTGACCTCTGATGCCGTGCCCAGTTGCGCCACTGCGCAAACTGCGCGTGAGCATGTGTGGCAAGCGTCGAAGAATCGAAAAGTCTGCGTATCGGGGGGCCCCAACACCACGGACATACTTGACCACTTGCTCTCGCTCACTGAATCCTCTACAGCAAGCTTCCAGCTTGGTGACGTTTGTCTCATCTCGTCGCGAGTTCCATGTACCATCCATGAATAGCACGATGTTCTTGGCTGCCAGTGCCATCAGAGTCTCCGGGAAAGTGTGCTACTCGCATGCCACGCCGAAACACGGTCGCGGCCGATGACGCTCTTGGACCGGCAGCATCATTCGTCGAGATATTCTACGATTTTTCGTCTGGCCGCAACGGCGCAAGTGCTCGCGCACGCGAATCCGGCAACCACGGAGCCCGTCCACTCGCTTGCTTACATGCTGCGAACAGGCCATTTCGTGTTTATGTTCATGTTCCCCTAATGCCCCTTCCCCCCCGCATGCAACCCCGCCACTCCCGCCACGATCAGCGCCGCGCACAGGAACCGCCACACCGTCGCCGGCTCCTTGAGCATTGTCACGCCGACCAGCATGACGCCCACGGCACCGATGCCCGTCCACGCCGCGTACCCCACGCCCGCGGGGATCACCCGCAGCGCCAGTGACAGTAAATACATGCTCGCGGCACCGAAGGCCATCGCCGCCACCGAGGGCCACACCTTGGTGAAGCCGTCTGAATACTTGATCCCCAGCGCCATACCGATCTCAAGCAGGCCCGCGCACAGGAGGATCGTCCACGCGGCGCCGGTGCCCATCGTCGGCCCCGCGGCAGCGACGGCATCGCTCACGCTCTCACCCGCCGCGTTCACGGTTTGTGTCTCCATTGGTCGCTCCTGTCCGAACAAGGTGAGGTCGCCGAAGGTCGTCCAGCGACTCTGTTTCTGATCCAACGCTCGCGTGTGCGCTGCTTTGGACGCCGTGACTGAGGCTCTGCGAAGTCACGGGGCGTCTTCGCCTCCGCGAGTTTCAACGACGACCCGTGAGTTACGCTCCGATGATCGCCGCCAACGTCCGATTTCACGATCACTCGCGCAAACGCACGCCACGCCCGGAGCGTAACACTCCAGCCGCGACGGCATCCAACGAGGTATGAATATGACTGATCGTCCCCCGCCCCCCACCGCCCGCGCAACCGCCATCGCCGCGCCACGGCCCTCCGTCTGGATGGTCATCCTCTGCGCCCTTGCGGCGGCCCTGGGCCTTGTCGGCTGTTCGCCCCAGACCGCAGCACCCACCACGCAGCCGGCCCGCACGAGCACGCCAGCACCGACCACCAGCAACGCAACGAGCACAAACACCACGCCTGCGCCCACTGGCGCGAGTGCCAAGGATGCACCGAGCAAAAACACCAACATCGCCAGCGCCGGCGCGACCGGCGCGACGGCGGATCTTTCGAAAGGACCGAACGGCATGGAACTGGCGACCTTTGGCGCGGGCTGCTTCTGGGGTGTCGAACACATTCTGCGTCAGCAGCCCGGCGTAATCGATGCCGTGTCCGGCTACAGCGGCGGGCGCTCCGCGAACCCGACCTATGAAGAGGTCTGCTCTGGCCGCTCCGGCCACGTTGAGGTCGTGCAGGTCACGTTTGACCCCGCGAAGATCTCGTATGACCAGCTTCTGAGCATCTTCTTCCGCTTGCACAACCCGACCCAGGTCAACGGGCAGGGCCCGGACATTGGCGAGCAGTACCGCAGCGTGGTTTTCTACCAGTCCGAGGCTCAGAAAACCAGCGCCGAGAAGCTCATCGCCGACCTCACGGCCGCGAAGAAGTTCACCCGCCCGATCGCCACTGCGGTCGAGCCCTTTGCCAAGTTCTGGCCCGCTGAGGAGTACCACCAGAAGTACTACCAGCGCAAGGGCACCGAGCCGTACTGCCATGTCCTTCGCCCGGACTATTGAACCGAGGCAACCCGCCGACGAGCTGCCCCCCTTTTTGGGGCGCAGACGCCGCGAGGCGGAAATGACCGAAACTCCGAACGTGGAATATTCTAGAAGACCTAGGTAAGTTACCAGACCCGGCTGAGCCGGGTTTTTTGTTGTTCTTCTGGGGAGACTGGCGTTGCCGGGTAATCCCGAGGTATGCTTTCGAAACTTCACGCTTGGGCGCGTCGTTCTGACGCGGTGCCTATGCGACGACGGTCTGTCGGTTGCGCATGTGAAGGTTTGGTGTGCGCGGCGTGTCACGCCGCGCGTCATCAGGAGTTCTTCCATGGTGAAAGCCCGGGCGTTTACGTTGATCGAGCTGTTGGTCGTCATCGCTATTATCGCGCTGCTGGTCGGAATCCTGCTACCCGCGCTGTCAAAGGCGCGCGAGTCGGCAAAGGCGACGATCTGCACGACGAACATGCGCCAGGTTGGAATCGCGTTCAACACGTACGCCAACGACAACAAGGAGCAGGGCTGGGAGACGGGCAACCCGGCGCCGATTTTCCGGTTCTGGTACGCGATGCCGCGGAACCAGACGCGGGCACCGGACCCGACGACGAACCCGATTGAGATCGGGCCGGGGCTGAAGTATCTGAATCTCTCGGACAAGCCGCTGGAGTGCCCGACAAATCGGCGCGCGATGGCGGGCACGGGTGTGGCCGGTTCGAGCAACCCGATGTGGAACGACCCGCAGAACGCGGTGCAGAAGGTGCTTTGGGAGGAGTACCTCGGCTCGCGCGGGCTGAACTTTGACTACACGATCTCGACCGGCGCCAACGGCCTGCCGCTGTACACGCAGACGCGCGTCGCGTACGACAACCGCACGCAGAATATGACGGTCTCCGCGACACGAACCGTGCCGCCGGCGACGGCACTGGTGTCGTTCACCGCGATCCCGATCTACTTCGAAGAGGACACGGAGTGGTGGAACGGCAAGAGCGTTGACGGCATGTTCAGCAACTGGGACCAAATCGCGGTCCGCCACGCCAAAAAGGGCAACATCCTGTTCCTGGGCGGGCACGTCGAGCCATTCAAGCCGACCGTCGGCCCCGATCCGCTCACTCAGGGCGACGTCGGCGATTTCACCGGCAACGACCTCTGGGTCAGCAAGGGGCCCCGCTGGTTCCAGTACGCGCCATCCTGGCCCGCGGTCGCGCGGCCGTATGGGTGGGCGAAGAATCCGAGGTTTTGACGCTGCGCGAGTCGCGAGACGCGAGTGGGGACGGCTCACGGCACGATCGCGTGTGCGCGGTGCTTGCAGTTTGGTCAGACCCGCCTGGGACAGGCGGGCCACCTTCAAGTCGAAAACAGAGCGACCCGGCGTTGCCGCCGGGTCGCTGGTGATCACATACTTGAAAATCTGATTGGGTTCAGTTCTTCTTCTCGATCTTCTCGGCGTTCTTCTCGCTCTTGGCGTCGGCGCCCTTCACCTTGGTGTAGGTGATCTCCATGAACTTCATCTCGGCCATCTTGCCGTCAGGGCCGGGCATGTTGGCGTAGAACTCCTGGATGTGCTTGTCCTTGCTCGCCATGGTGAAGACTTCTTTGAAGTCCATGGGCTGGCCGCTGATGGGGTCGCTGAACTTGCCCGTGAGGGTGATGACCTTGCCGTCCTTGTCGGCTTCGCCGGTCATGAACATGATGCCGCTGCCGCGGGTGTCAGACCAGACGGACTCGAAGCGCTTGGCGACGTTGTTGTAGCCCATGAGGCCGCGGCCTTTGAAGGGCTCGCCATGGAACGTGCCCTTGAAGTCGACCTCAACGTGGCGGCCGCCGTGGATCACGGTGTTGACGCACTCGCCCTTGGACTCGGTCCATTGGCCGTCCATGCCCATCTCGCGCGAGACGGTGGACCAGGTGCCTTCGCACTGCTTCATCAGGTCGTGCATGGGTCCAGGCTTGCCGGCCTCGATGCACTTTTCCATCATGGCCTTCTGATCGGCTTCGGACGGCATGCCCGGCATGGCCGCCTTGTCGCCGGGCTTGGCGGCGGGGGCCTTGCCCTTGTCGTCAGCGTGAAGGAGGACAACGGGACAGATCAACGCGCAGGCAGCCACAACTGTCAGGACCTTGTTCATCTGAAAACTCCGTGTGTTCGCGCCGCGGGCCGAACTCTGGGTCGATGCCGAGCAACACGCTCGGCGGGAACACATCGCTCGGGGTCGTTTCGACTTGTGAGATCGCACGCGGCTCTCCGGAGTCTACCAAGACCCGACCAAAGCGTGTAGAGGAAGAGAAAATTGAGGCCGCGGGCACCTTGCTGGGTGTACGATCGTTCTGACGGATTGGCTTGTGTACGCGGCGCACCCCGGAGTTTTACCGACCGAGTCGGCGAAGTTCGTGGGAAAGGCATCCGCCGCTGGCCGGAAGTCGAAACCTCCCTCGGCTCGACGCGAGCCCTCGTCACATCGTCGCCAAGAGATGTACCCAATGGAAAGCCAGCCGACGTTCAATCTTCGCGGAATGGTCGAGGCCAGCGCCCCGCGTTTGCTCGACCTGCACAGCGACTTTGTCAACCCGGCGTATGTGAAGGTGCTGCGAACGATCGGCTTTGACGTCAACTACGCCAGCGCCCGCGGCGCGTATCTGTTCGACGATCAGGGCCGCAAGTACATCGACTGCTTGGGTGGGTACGCGATCTATCCTCTGGGGCGCAACAGCCCGGAGATCCAGGACGCGATCTGTCAGGCGATGGATTTGCAGTTGCCGAACCTGCCGGGGATCGGCGGGTTCAAGCTCGCGGGGTTGCTTGCGCAGAAGCTGCTGGAGATCGCGCCGGGGAACTTCGGGAAGGTGTTCTTTGCGAGCGCGGGGGCGGAGGCGGTGGACGCCGCGATCAAGATGGCGCGGATCTACACCGCGCGCCCGGGCGTGGTGTACTGCCATCGCGGGTACCACGGGCTGACCATCGGCGCGCTCTCAGTGACGGGTAACGCGGAGTTCCGCGACGGCTTCGGCGAGTTGCTCGCCTCGACGGTCGAGATTCCGTTCAACGATCTCTCGGCGCTGGAGCGCGAGCTCTCCACCGGTCGCCACGCGGCGTTCATCGTCGAGCCCATCCAGGGCAAGGGCGTGAACCTGCCGAGTGAGAGCTATCTGCGCGAGGCGGCGGCGCTGTGCAAGAAGCACGGCACCGTGTTCATTCTCGACGAGATTCAGGTCGGCATCGGGCGCACCGGCAAGTGGTTCGCCAGCGAGCACTACGGCTGCGGCCGGCCCGAGCAGGGCGGCTCATGGCAGCCGGACATCATCGTCGTCGCCAAAGCGCTCTCGGGCGGCTACGTGCCGGTGTCCGCGGTGATCGCGCGCGACGAAGTACACCGGGCGGTGTTCAGCTCGATGGCCAACTGCAGCAAGATGCAGAACACGTTCTCGATGAACGATCTCTCGATGACCACCGGCCTGGCGACGCTGCACTACATGCGCGAGCGTGAGACGTGCGCGCACGTCTCACGCGTGGGCGACTATCTCATCGCCGGCCTGCGCGATCGCCTGCGGCGCTTTGAGATGTTCAAGGAAGTCCGCGGCCAGGGGCTCATCATCGGCATCGAGTTCCAGCGCCCCACGAGCCTTGGCCTGCGGCTGGGCTGGGACATGGTACACAAGCTGGATGAGAGCCTGTTCTGCCAGGCGATCTTGATGCCGCTGCTGACGGATCATCGCGTGCTGGCGCAGGTGGCCGGGCATCGTTTGGACGTGATCAAGCTGATCCCGCCGCTGACGTTGAACGAGGCGGACTGCGACCAGATCATCGCGGCGTTTGAAGCGACGGTCGGCGCATGTCACAGCCTCGCGGGGCCGATGTGGGCAGTGGGCAAGAAGCTCGCGGCGGCAAAGCTGCGGCCAGCGGGAGTGTGAGGGGGAGCCTTCAGCCTTCAGTTCCAAATCAAATGCGCCAGACGGAAGCACAACCGCTTGCGCGATTGTGCTTGGCTGCTTGCTGCTCGATGCTTCTCTGCGTTGCTGAAGGCTGACTCACGCCGCTTTCGTGTCGCCGCTTGCCGCTGGCTTGCCGCCCACCGCTCGCATCTGGTCGTAACGCTCTCGCTTCTGCGGGTCTTTCAGCATCGTATAGGCCTTGGTGAGCTTGCTGAACTTCTCCGCGGCGTCGGGGGACGGGTTGCGATCCGGGTGGAGTCGCTGCGCCATCACTCGATACGCGTCGTGGAGTTCCTCCGGCGTCGCGGCAGGCTCAACGCCGAAAAGCTCGTAGAGGTCTTCGCACAGCAGACGCTGCTCAAGAATCGATCGGCCGGCTGGCGAATCCGGATCAGTAATGGTCTTTGGCGTCTGTCCAACGGCGCGGCGCGGACCCGGCTGTTGCCCGACATCGGCGAAGCCGTGTTGCGCGAGGGCTTCAACCGCGACCTGCGTTTCCGGCGAGAGATCGGTGAACTGAAAGCCGGCGGACCACGCGCCGAGCTTGTCGGCGATGATCCACGCGACACGCGCAGTGACGACAACCTGTTGAAACTGCGTGCTGAGTCGCATGGAAATTCGCTGGCCGACCTCAAGGCTCGGCTTGCGTGAGGACTGCACCTTCATTCCCGATGCGGAGAGATCGACGACTTCACCAAAGGGCGTCGCGAAGCCGTGGGGCTTGTAGCGTCGTGCTCGGGCTTTCTGCTCTCTCGCGGGTTTACGCAACAACCTCGAGATGGAAGCGAAGATCGACATACCACCACTATCGGGCGGCATGCCCCTGGAGTTTTGACCGGGTCGACGGAGCACGCCGATGCACGTCCGAAAACGGTGGGACCCCGCGATTACGGCACGGTAAAGCCGCCATCGACGAGCAGGTCAGAGCCGGTGATGAACGAGCTTTCATCGGAAAGCAGGAAGAGCACCGCGGCGGCGACCTCCTCAGACTTGCCAAAGCGCCCGATTGGGTGCAGCGTGGTCATGTAGGCCTTGGCGTCGGCGCTTCCGCCGACGAAGCGATCGAACATCTCGGTCTCGATCACGGCCGGGCTCACGGCGTTCACGCGGATCTTCTGCTTCGCCACTTCCATCGCGGCGGTTTTCGTCAGGCCCAGGACCGCGTGCTTGCTGGCGATGTAAACCCCGGCGCCGGCCATGCCGATGCGCCCGGCGACAGACGCGGTGTTCACGATCGAGCCGCCGCCGTTGCTGAGCATCGCGGGGATCTCGTGCTTCAGGCTGTAGATCATGCCCAGCACGTTGATGTCAAAGACCTTGCGGTAGTCAGCCTCGGTGACCTCGACAATCGGGCCGGTCTGCTCGATGCCGGCGTTGTTGAACGCACCGTCGATACGGCCATAGGTCTTGACCGTGAACTCCACGAGCGCCTTGACGTCTGCCTCATTGGTGACGTCAGCGCGAAAGAACGCGGCTTGGCCGCCGGCGGACTTGATCGCGTTGACCACCTCGTTGCCCTCGCGCTCGCGGCGCCCGCTCAGCACGATCTTCGCGCCTTGCTTGGCTGCCATGAGTGCGGTGGCGCGCCCGATGCCCGAGGTGCCGCCGGTGATGAGGAGCGCTTTGCCTGAGAGGTTCGACATGGGTGATTCCTTGATGCGAGAAGCGCTCGTGGTCGGGCGTGAGACTTCCGTGTGTGTGTGTTGATGCCGGGTGATTCAAAACGTTTCAGGCAACGTGAACGTCCCGGTGCTCACACCCTGTCGCGAGGCTCGGGCCACGATCGCGGGGTGTCTGGGATGGGTTGACGGGCCTGTGACGGTTGCAAAGCCCGCCGCACACTTGGGCATGTCGATTTTGCACGTCGCAGACGCAATGAGTGTGACGCCGGCCCGTTGTGCTGGCAACTAGGAGATTCACATGTCGAATATGAACCGTAACCGCTTCTTCACGATTTCACGCGTCACGCCGTTTGCTTTGCTGTTCGCCGCGGCGACGCTCGTCCCGGTGACGATGGCCAGCGCCGAGCCGGATCAGCCGCCGGCGAAGAGTCCGGAAGGCGGGCCTGAAGGTCGGCCCGAAGGTCGTCGTCCCGGTGGCCCGCGCGGCGAGGGCGAGCGGCCCGCACGCCCGATGACCGAGGCGCAGAAGAAGTTTGATGCCAACAACGACGGCAAACTGGACGAGAGCGAGCGCACCAAGTTCCAGGAAGAGATGAAGGGCCGCGCTGCGAAGTTCAAGACGCTGATCGATACCAGCGGCGACGGCAAGATCTCCGGCGATGAGTGGAAGGCGTTCAGCACCGAGATCGCCAGCCGTCGCGACGAGATGGTCAAGCGAATGGAGACCGCTCCCGAAGGTGGCCCCGCTGGCAAGCCAGGCGAGAAGGGCGGCGGCGAAGGTCGCCCGCCGCGTGAAGGCCGTCCGGGTGGCGAGGGCCGCCCCGGTCGCGAAGGCCGTCCTGGCGGTGAAGGTGGATCGGGTGGCGAGGGCGGGCCGGGTGGTCGCGGCGGTCGCGGTCGTCCGAACCTGGACACCAACGGCGACGGCAAGATTGACGAGAGCGAGAAAGCCGCGGCGCTGAGCAACTGGGACGACATGCAGCTTCGCGTGGTCGCGGAGTTTGACGCGAACGCCGACGGCAAGATCTCGGCGGACGAGAAGTCGAAGATGGAGAGCACGCTCAAGGAGCGTCGCGAAGCCCGCCCGCAGGGTGGCGGCGAGGGACGCCCGGGCGGTCGTCGTCCCGGCGGCGCGGGCGGCGAGAAGCCGGCACCGGCTGGCAAGCCGTGAGTGATCGGAAGATGTACTGAGACTCAAGGGCCGCTGATGGGCCCGAAGAGGGTGTCAAGGGAGCCGCGTTCGGTCTGAACGCGGCTCCTCTCTTTTTGCACTGCACGGTTTCAGACGGGAACTGATCAGCTCTTCATCGCAGAGATGTCGAGGCTGGTGATGAAGTCGCTGGGCCTTGATCCCGCGGGAAGGTTGGCGATGATGCTCTTGTAAAGCGGGTCTTCCCAGTTGGTCATCGCGTCGATGTACTGCGGCTTGCTCGTGAGCGTGACATCAGTAAGGCCCGCGGCGATTGCATCGGCGCGTGTCTCTTCGACCAGCACAGCGCCGGCGACGCAGCCGATGAGGGCCTCGACGTCCTGCTTCACGGCGTCTGGCAGCGGACGGAGGAGCGCGAGATCGGACACCGCGACGCGTCCGCCGGGCTTGAGCACGCGGGCGATCTCTCGCCACACGCGCGGCTTGTCGGGCGAGAGGTTGAGCACGCAGTTGGAGATCACCACGTCCACGCTCGCATCAGCGACGGGAAGTGATTCGATCTCGCCGAGTCGGAACTCGACGTTGTCCAGGCCGGTCTGCTGGCGATACGAGGCGATGTTGCGACGGGCCTTGCTGAGCATGTCGGGCGTCATGTCCACGCCGATGACACGCCCTGACCGACCGACCTTCGGCCCGGCGACGAAGCAGTCAAAGCCACCGCCGGCACCGAGGTCGAGCACGACCTCCCCCGGGCGGAGCGAGGCGAGGGCGGTGGGGTTGCCGCAGGACAGACCCATGTTCGCGCCGTCGGGCGTGGAGGCAAGATCGCCGGCGGAATAGCCGATGGCGTTGGCGAGTTGCTCGGGGGTGAAAGCGGCGGCGCCACAGCATCCGCCGCCGCTGCCGCTCGGGCCGCAGCAGCCGCCTTGGGCGATCTTGGCGTAGCCCTCGCGGACGGCGCTGCGCACGGTGTCGGCGTCAACCGATGCGCCAACGGGCACGGCGACGGCGACTGCGGTAGCCGCGGCGGCGGTGGTCGGCGGGCAGCATGAATCAGCGCAGCACGAACGGGCGGGCGTGGTCATGGCAGTTCTCCGGAGAGGAAATTGGGTAACGTTTCGACGAACGCGCGAATCTCGTCGCGCACGCGCCGGTAATGCGGCATGGCGTCGTCGTCCGTCGCGGCCCCTTTAGCCAGCTTCGGCGGATCATCGAAGCCGAAATGCACGATCTTCGCGCTGCCCGGGAATCGCGGACACGATTCGTTCGCGCTGTCGCAGACCGTCACGACGTAATCGAAGGGGACGTGCGACAAAGCGTCGACGCGCTTGGATTCATGGGTGGAAATGTCGATCCCGGCTTCGGCCATGGCGCGGATGGCCAAGCGATTCATGCCGTGCGGATCGGTCCCGGCGGAGTAGGACTCGATGACGTCGGCCCGGAGCGCGCGGGCCCAGCCCTCGGCCATCTGGCTGCGACAGGAGTTACCGGTGCAGAGAAAGAGCACACGCGGACGCGCGGAAGAACTAGCAGCAGGTGTCATCACACGGACCTCCATTGGGTGGGCAACACGCCTCCAGCGCGTCGGCCAGTGAGCGCAGCGAGCGGCTGAGCTCGGCGTAACGCACGCGGTACGAAACCGTTCGTCCGCTCTTCGAGGCTTCAAGGACGCCCGCGCGGGCGAGCAGCGACAGATGGCGAGAGACCACGGAAAAGTCCACAGAGCAGCACTCAGCGACTTCGCCGACGGAACATGCTCGCCCGCACTTGGCGATGCAGCCCAGCAGCACGGCGCGGGTGGGATCCGAGATCGCCTTGAAAAGGACCGGGTCCAGAAGCGCGTCCAGCGGGCCTGAACGGCGTGCCGCCTGCTTGGGCGTCGCGGGCACTTGATGCTTGCGTATTTGCGTCATCATGCAAGTATAGCTTGGGCTCGACGCCGTCAAGTACATCGCGCTCAAGCACGCCGCGGGGTACGCCCGGCGGTTCGCGGTGACGGACGACTCCGGCGATCACGGGGTGAAGCCCACAAACGCGGGCGAAGGCTGGCTTCATCGCGGAGGAACGTGCAACGGCGACCTGCGGTGATCGCCCGGAGAACCGGGCGCGGGCGGAAAAGACCTGAGCCCGGTCCAAAGCTCGGCGGCAACGGTCGCGACTCGTTCGAGCACTGAAAATCGCGGATTCGGTTGTCACCGAGCGTCCAAACCGATAGTCTAACGGTCGGTTTTCCGCCCACCGGGAGGTTCGATGTTTCAAGCCAGCCACACGACGCCGGACGCTCAGGGTCGAACTGTTGTGACGCTCAAGGGTGAGGCGGGGATTCTCGCGTTGGAGACGCTGGAGCGCGAGATGATCCGCATCTCGGCGTCGCAGCCGCGGGTCTTGGTGTTTGATCTCAGCGGGCTGACGTTCGCGGCCAGCATCGCGATCGGCAACCTCGTCGCGGTGCGGAACTCCGTACACCAGCGCGGCGGGCGCTGCTTCATCGCCGGGGCACAAGGCGATATCGCGCACGTGCTGCACCGCTCACGCGTGGACGGGCTGTTCGAAATGGTCGCAAGCGTGGACGACGCGATTGCGGCGACGGCGGGGTGAGAAGAAGCGCGAACGACGGAGCCGCGGGCGCGAGCACGCGGACTTGGACTTCGGGCCGCGCTGCCTGCGTCACGCCTGTCGCGGTTCGTTCTTCACCGGTGGGTTGAGATCGCTCGGCGTGATCTGCGGATCTTCCAGTGGCAGCCGGCGCGCCAGCGACATGAATCTCGCGTACTGGTCTTGGATCTCGATCAGCGAGTCGCCAGCGAACTTGTCTCGCAGCGCGCTTGCGATCTCAAACGCGATCACGTTCTCGATCACCACGCTCGCGGCGGGGACCGCGCAGACGTCCGAGCGTTCGTACGCGGACGGCGCGTCAGCCTTCGTGTTGAGATCGACGCTGGGCATGCCGCGAAGCAGCGTGCTGATGGGCTTCATGGCAGCGCGGACGATCAGCGGCGCGCCGTCGGTCATGCCGCCCTCGCTGCCGCCGGCGTTGTTACTGGAGCGGACAAAGCCCAGCGACGGCGCATTCACGCGCGAGCGATCAAACGCGATCGGGTCGTGAACCTCATGGCCGAATCGCGAGGCGCACTCGAAGCCCAGGCCAAACTCGACGCCCTTGATTGCCTGCACGCCCATGACCGCGGCCGCGATTCGCGAGTCCAGCCGATCGCGCCAGTCCATCGTGCTGCCGATGCCCGGCGGCAGGCCGAACGCGTGACACTCGACGACGCCGCCGACGGTCGTCTTCTCGACCTTCGCGCGATGGATGACCTCTCGCTGCGCCGCGCTCGCGGCTTCATCAGGGCAGTACGTGTCGCTCGCGTCGCGACGGTCACGCAGCGTGCGCCATGTGTGCTCGTGAACTTCGATGTTCGTGCGCGCGGCGTGAATCGATCTCGTGAAGCCGAAGACTTCAATAGGTGTGCCCGGGAACTCAAGCGAGCCGGCGATCTGCCGAAGCAGGCAACGCGCCAGCGCCCCCGCGGCGACGCGCGCGGCGGTCTCACGGGCGCTTGCGCGTTCGAGGATCGCGCGACAGTCGGTCGTCAGGTACTTCACGCTGCCCGCGAGGTCGGCGTGTCCGGGGCGCGGGGTGTAGACCGGCGGCGTGCGTTTGGCGTCGTCCATACGCGAGTCGCGGTTGACGATGCGCAGCGCGACCGGCGAGCCGATGGTGCGGCCTTGGCGCACGCCGGAGAGAATCTCGGCGGTGTCGGTCTCGATGTTCTGTCGACCGCCGCGGCCATAGCCGCCTTGACGGCGGGCGAGCTCGGCGTTGATGAAGTCCAAGTCAACGACGAGTCCGGCGGGCAGGCCGTTGACGATGGCCAGGAGGCCGGGGCCGTGGGACTCGCCGGCGGTTTGATAGGTAAGGGCCATGGGGTGAGCGTATCGAACACTTCGCCACATCGCACATTCAGACGGCCGAGCCCGAATGCGGGAGCGAGGTCACTCGTTCATTCGGAGCCAGGTCAGGCTCAGCGCGTCTTTCTCGGCTTGCTTGAAGCCCGCGTCCCCCACTGCTTGGACGCTGTGGAGCATCCAGCGCTGCGCGAGCAAACGCTCTGCGGGCGAGACGGGCAGCATGAGCTCATTGCGGTGGCGATCCAGCGCGAGCCACAGCGTCAGCGCCTGCGCGTGGCTGCCCTGCTCGCTGAGCAAGTGGGCTTTGACGGCGAGGCCCTGAATCAGCCCGACCTTGTCGCGGATCATGCGCAGGATGCCCAAGCCCTTTTCTAACGCCTCTTCAGCGGCGGTCGTGTGCTTCGCGGCAAGGTTGATCTTGGCCAGGAGGCAGTGCGTGACGCCGATGCCGGGCTGGTCGTCGATCTGCTCGTGGAGCGCGAGTTGCTCGCGGGCGAGGCGCTCCGCCTCGGGGAGCTCGACTTGGAGGAGCTTGAGGTAGGCCCACATGCCTTGGATCTGGCCGCTGAGGCGCGGGGCGAGTTGGCCTTGCGAACCCGTGCGGAGCGCGGCGGCGGCGAGCAGGGCTCGCTGGGCGTCGATGAGGCTCGCGGTGTAGAGCGAGAGGAACCCGAGGCCCAGGCAGCCGCGGGCGACGAAGTCGCGCCGATCAAGCTTGTTGCCAAGGTCGATGGCTTCCTGAAGCATGTTGCGCGCGGTGAGCGGCTCTTTGAAGATCAGGGCGCTGGCGAGCTGAATGAGGCAGTCGGCGGTGCCGGTCTCGTCGCCCAGCTTGCGGCTCTGGTTCAGGGCTTTGCGCTGCAGCGCTACGGCCTCGAACATGTCGCCCTCGTGATACGCCAGCGTGCCGCTCGCGCTCAAGCCCGCGGCTTGCGTGCCCGGGCTCAGGCGGTTGTGCCCGCGATCAAACGCTTTCTCGAGCGATGTGCGGGCATATCCGACGCGCCCGCGGATCTCCCAATACGCGCGCAGGTTGCTCAAAAGCAGCACGGCTTGCTGGTGGCACTCATCGGTCGCGGCGGACCAGGAAATCGCGCCCGCGATGACATCGATATCCGCGTCCACGTCGCGCAGGCAGCCGGGCTGGGCCGGGCTGTCCAGTAGCGTCTTGATCGTGTCAGACCATGTGGCCAGATGCGAGAGCAGGCGGTGGTTGGCGTGAACGAGCGTCTCGCTGCGCCGGTGCTGCTGCTGGATGCTCAGGCGGAGCGCCTGCGGGAGGAACATGCGCTCGGTGCCGCCGGGGCCGACCTCGCGCACGACGAGCCGCCATTGGCAGATCTGTTGGATCGCGCCGGTGAACGCGGGGCCGCAAGTCGCGGTCGCGGTGGCAAGTGAGAATCCGCCGCTGATGGCGGAACACATGATGAGCGCCTCGCGCGCCTGGGTCGGGAGTTGCGAGAGGAAGCGTGAGGGCGGGGCGCTGCCGGGCGCGAGGTCGATAAGCGAGATCGCGTCGGCGGGGTCGATGGCGTCGGTATCCGGCAGCGGATCGACCGCGATGGCGTCTTGCGTGCTCGCGGGGGTCATCACGGGCGACGAGCGCGAGCGCATGAGCTGCAGCGCTTGGCAGACCTCCGCGGCTGACGCGGGTCGCTTTGCAGGGTCTTTGGCGACCATGCGCGCGATGAGTCGGGCCGCGGCGTCGGGCGTGCCGGCGCGAATCACGGTGTAGTCCGGCTCGTGCAGCAGCACGCTGGCCATGACCTCGCCGGCGGTCTTGCCGCTGAACGCGCGACGCCCGGTAAGGGTTTCAAAGAACACGGCCCCGAGCGCGAAGAGATCGGAGCGCGCGTCAACAGTTTGGCCGCGGGCCATCTCCGGGCTCATGTAGCCGGGCGTGCCGGCGACGAGCGAGTCAATGTCACTGGCGGCGAAGGCGGAGGTGGGCACGTCGTCAGCGACGGCGCCGTCGAGGGTGCTGGTGCGTGTGCCGCCGCGGGCGAGGCCGAAGTCGAGAATCTTGACAATGCCCTTGGGGGTGATTTTGACGTTGGCGGGCTTGAGGTCGCCGTGGACGATGCCGGCCTCGTGCGCAGCGGTGAGCGCGGTGGCGATGGCCTCTGCGATGGAGATGGCCTCTGGCGCGGGGAGGCCGCCCGGGAGCTGGCCGAGGCGATCCAGCAGCGTGGGGCCGTCAACGTATTCCATCACGAGGTAGACGGCGCCGCGTTCCTCCGCGATGTCGTAGATGCTGGCGATGTTGGGGTGATTGAGCTGCGCGAGGATCTGGGCCTCGCGACGAAAGCGCTCGGCACGCCGGTGCTGATCCGGCGCGCTGGCTTCAGCGCCCGCGGCGGGCGGGAGCGTCTTGATCGCGACCTGCCGTCCCAGGCGCGTGTCGCGCGCGAGATAGACCACGCCCATGCCGCCCCGACCGAGTTCTCGCTCGATCTTGTATGGCAGATTTGGCAGCGCGATGGTCATTGTGGATGGAGGCCAGAGGACGCGACGACGGAGCTTCGCGCGGAGTGCGGGCTCAGGGCTTCTTGACGCCGCCGGTCGCGGGCGCCGGGGCGGGCGGCGTGGTGGACGGTGCGGGTGTCGAGACGCTCGGCGGCTCCCAGCTCACATGCCAGACGATCGGGTCGGCTTCTTGGGCCGCGATGTCGGTCGGGATCTGGAGTACAGCCTGGGTTTCGCTGCGCGTCGCGGCGACTCCGCGGGCGCGGAGCGAGACGCCCGAGCCCAGGACCTTGCCCGGCGCGTTGATCGTGATCTTGACGCTCGAGGCCAACGTGCTGGTTTCGGGGTTCTCGGTGATCATCGCGCGGGCCTGCTGGCGATCTGCATCGGTGCCGCCGGCCAGGAGCGCGGCCCACGCGGCGTTCTTCCCGCGCGGGAGCGTGACGCGCAGAATCGACGGCCCGCGGCCGGTGCCGTTGGGGTTCGCCGCATTACCAGCGACCTCAAAGGTCATCCCGGCGAGCGTGAGATCTGAGAGCGTGGTGAACGTGCCCTTGCTGACGACGACGCCCGCGCGACCGGTCCAGTTGATGGTGCCGCCGCGGGTCGCGGCTTCGACTGGACGACCCTCGCTGGGGGTGACAATGCCGGAGGTCATGAGCGTGCCGGAGCCGTCTGGAGAAATGTCGATGCGGATGCTGGTGGCATCGGTCTCGTCGCAGCCGGGAATGCAGACCAGCGCCAGCGCAGCGAGGCCCGCGAGAGGTAAGAAACGGCGCAGGCGGCGCGACGGGGACAAGGGGCGCGCCGGGGCGTGAGCACGAGCGAACATGGTGAGTTCTCCGATCGGGGACAGTCTACCGGATTCCGGTCGGTCTTGCGGTGCGGCGCGGACGATGCGCATGGCGCGTGGATGTGCAAGGCGAACAGATTGATGTGACGGGCGTGGGACTGGGCCGGGCGCAAGCGTACGCCGAGCAAAAACAAAATCGCCCCGCGAGCGGGGCGATGCGAGTGCATATGGATGCCGAAGCGAAGGGGTTACTTGCCGGACATCACGCTGGCGAGGGTCTCGGCGTTGACATCGCCCTCGAAGAACTTCTTGATGGTGCCGTCGGGACCGATGACGACAACCGAGGGGAAGCCACGAACGTTGAGCTGCGCGGCGACGTCGTCGCCGTTGACCAACGCGGGGAAGCCGGGGTTGGACTCGGTCCAGGTCTTCTTGATGGCGGACACGTCCTCATCGCCCTGGAGGCGGCACGCGACGGCGAACGCCTTGGTGTTGGCGACGCCCGCGGCGGTCTGCAGCGCGTCGTTCAGGTTCGCGGTCAGCGGAAACTGCGGGCCGAAGAAGGCCAGGACGACCGTCTTGCCCTTGAGATCAGCGCTCTTGACGGGGGTGTTGTCAACACCGGTGAGCTCCCAGGCGGGGGCCGCGGCACCGGGAACGAGCCCGCCGGGCGGGTTCTTCAGGCCGGTGCCCTTGGGGGTGCTGTTGGCGGGCGGAGCCTTGGCGGGGTCTCCAGCGGGGCCGCCGGGCGGGGTTGCCGGCTTGGGAGCGGGGGTCGGATCGGCGAGGCGCTGGGCCTTGTAGTCCTTGGGGACCGAGACCTCAAGGTCCTTGGCGGTCGGGGCGTTGTCGATGTTCACCTTGGTGAACGTCCAGTTCTGGGCAAGGCCGCCCAGGCGACGCTCGTAGAAACGCGGGAGCTTGTCAACGAGGCCAATGGCGACGGTGCGGGTGAGCTTGCCGTCGACGTCGATCTTCAGCACCTGGCAGGGAACGCCGTCGAACTCTTTGGTTTCGACGACTTCGATCGAACGGCCGCGGATCTCGGAATCGAACGGGGGCTTGCCGGTGGGCTCAAACGGCCCAAGGACGAGGCGTTCGCAGCGCGAGACCCAGATATCCGAGGTGGAGTTCGGGCCGGTGGGCTGGGTGAGGACCTTCTTCTGGGCGTCGTCGCGCCAGGTGATGGTGCGGCGAATCGGGGTGGTGCCGGGGGCGTCGAGGTTCTGGATCAGAACGTCGATGTCCTTGTTGCCGCCCTCGCTGACGATGAACAGGCTGCCCTTGTAGCGAGCCTGAAGCGGGAACTCCTTGCCGCCCTTGAGCATGGTGACATCGATGTTGTTGGTGGCGCCGGCGCTGCCGCCCGTGCCGGGCTGGCTGGTCTTGACATTCATGGTCACGTGCTGAATCTCGCTCATGACCTTGGAGGACTCTTCAAGAAGCTGCTTGGCCGCGGCGTCAACCTGGGCCATCAGGCCGGAGGCGAAGACGAGCACAGCGGCAACCGGAACGAACGCGGATCGAATGAGACTCATGGAACGATGCTCCTGGGGAGGTGGAAAGCGTGAGGCTTGAGGCTTGAGGACGAATGCGTGATGAGGTTTCGAGCCCAGCGCATGGCGGCGGCCAGACGCGAAGGATATGACTTGGATCATCGGACGTTGCGGACCAAGGGCCCAACAAGTGGCCGGGATCGCTTTTGGGTTCCTCTCTCGGTGCAGTTGAGCGGTCTCTGCCGATTGCGCCGCGCGTCGGGCGACGGATTCAGCGAATCGACTATCCTCGTGAGGTCTTGCAACACCTTGACGGTCGGGGGACATGATCACGCGAGAAATCAATCAAACTCCGTACACCTCGGAAAGCCAGCCTGCTGAGCCGAGGATTGATGCGACTACGAACGCAGAGAACACCGCGGCAGTAGGCGTGGCACAAGGCGGGCAAGGCCTTGGCACCCAAGGGCGCGAGCCGGGGGTGGTCGAGGCGTACCTTGGGATTTCCCTCGTCGCGATCGGGGTCATCTTCCTGATCTGGGCGGTGTGGCAAGACTGGATTCGGCCGGGGTCGTTCCGGCGAGCGATGGCGCTGGACCGCGCGGCGGGGCCGGGTGATGTGCCGCGGGTCCGGGCGGTCGGGCATATCAAGCCGGTCGTGCCGTTTGCGTTCGCGGGCGGGCTGGTGTTCGTGTACCTCGTGGCGTCGACGCTCGGCGTAGTGATTGCACAGGCGATGGAACTGCCCCCAGCGAGTCTGTCTGGCACGGCGGTCATCATGCTGGTGGCCTGCGGGATGGCGGTGCCGGCAGCGATCGTGCTGTACATCCTCTTCGCGCTCTTGACCCGTGTGCCGCGGGCGGCGGGCTCGATCGCCGGGGCTGCGGCGGCAGACGCGCGCGTGATTGATGATCTGGGGCGTCAGGTCGTGTCGGGGCTGGTGCTGCTGCTTCCGGTGGCAGGGCTGCTCGCGCTGGCGGGGTACATCTCGACGCTCGCGGTGTACTTCTCGACCGGCGCACCGCCGGATCCGCTGGCCCACGAGTTGCTCAAGCGGTTGACGGGCGAACCGGCACAGTGGGCCACCGGCGCGCTCGTCGTTTGCGGTGCGCTCGGGGTGCCGATCATCGAAGAGGTTGTGTTCCGCGGCTTCTTGCAGACGGGCCTGCGGCGCGCCACGGGCTCGCCATGGCTGGCGATCGTGCTCACCGGGGCGCTGTTTGCGCTGATGCACGTTCCGGCGGTGCCGCTGTACGCGCTGCCGACGCTGTTTGTCGTGGGCATCACGCTGGGCATCCTGTTGGAGCGGCGCGGGCTGTGGGCGTGCATCACGTTGCACGCACTGTGGAACGCGCTGCAGTTTGGGATGGCGCTGGTGATGACTTCGTGAGTGTGTGAATTACGAACGCAAAGACACACCGACCTCTCAGAGCAGAGGTCGGTGGCACGGCGCTGGTGCGGTCGGTGGTGACTTACTGATCGTGCCCGGCGTTGTCCGGCAGTTCGTGCCCGGCATCGCGCAGGGTGCGTTCGCGGGCCGCGAGCTCGAGGTCGTGATCGACCATCATCGCGGCCAAGGTTTCGACGCTGGTTTCGGGGACCCAGCCGAGCTTCTTCTTGGCCTTGGCGGGATCGCCCAGGAGCAGATCAACCTCGGCGGGGCGCAGGTAGCGCGGATCAAACTCCACATGCTTCTTGAAGTTCAGCCCGGCATGCTCGAAGGCCAGCTCGGCGAAGTGACGCACCGAGATCGTGCGATTCGTCGCGACCACGTAATCGTCGGCCTGGTCCTGCTGCAGCATCATCCACATCATCTTGACGTAGTCACCTGCGAAGCCCCAGTCACGTTTGCTGTCCAGGTTGCCCAGGAAGACCTTGTCCTGGAGGCCCATCTTGATGCGGCCCACGGCGCGGGTGATCTTGCGGGTGACGAAGGTCTCGCCGCGGCGGGGAGACTCGTGGTTGAAGAGGATGCCGCAGGAGGCGTGCATTTTGTAGCTCTCGCGATAGTTGACGGTGGCCCAGTGGGCCATGACCTTGGCGCAGGCGTAAGGCGAGCGCGGGTAGAAGGGCGTGGTTTCCTTCTGCGGGACTTCGAGAACCTTGCCGTATTGCTCGGAGCTGCTGGCCTGGTAGTAGCGCACCTGCTTGCCGGTTTCGGTCTGGTACTCGCGGATGCACTCCAGCAGCTTCAGCGCGCCCATGCCGACGATGTCGGCGGTGAAGACGGGCATGTCGAAAGAGACTCGCACGTGCGACTGGGCACCGAGGTTGTAGACCTCGTGCGGGTGAACGCTGCGCATGAGCTTGCCGAGAGAGTTGGAGTCGCAGAGATCGCCGTAGTGGAGCTTGAGCCTGCCGCCCTTGACGTGCGGATCGAGGTAGATGTGATCGATGCGCCCGGTGTTGAACGAGGACGAGCGGCGGACGATGCCGTGGACCTCGTAGCCCTTGCCGATGAGGAACTCAGCGAGATAGGAGCCGTCTTGGCCGGTGATGCCGGTGATGAGGGCTCGCTTGCCGACGCCGTCCTTGGCCTCGAGTTTCTTCTTGATGGAGTCGGTGAACTTCGGGGACTTCGGTGAGGAAGAAGCGCGGGTGCTGGACTTTTTGGCCACGGGTATTCTCTCGATGGATGGGGCCGGAAGGGGTCGGGTGCTCAACGGCAGTGTGAATGGGAAGCAAAAAACAAAGACGTGATGCTCGGGCAAAGCGGGCGGCACACGGGCCGGGGGAGGTCAGGGTAGACCGGTTCTGTCGGCTGGTTTGTGAGGGTTCTGTAGAGACGCTATGAGCCGAACGCCGCCCAGGTGATCGCGCCAAGCATCACCGCTAGCACAACCGGCCCCAGCCAGGCCCAACGGGCGAGCCCGGGCCAGAGGGGCGGCCCGTCCGGCTGCGGGCGCAAGTTCGTGACGCACAGCACCAGCCAGATCAGGATGAACGGTTCGACGTACCGCTGCCAGGACAGGGCTTGGGCGGACTGAGCCGCGGTGAACGCGAGCAACGCGGTGGCCAGCACCCAACGGGAGCGCGTATCCACGGCGCGCCACAAGAGGCCGAGGATGCCGCCGCCGAGGACCGCCAACAGCCACATCACAAGGTTCACGTGATCCGCGATCACGAGCCGCGGCAGCGGGATGCCGGCAAGCGAGCCGCCGCCCTCAAACTTGCGCGCGATCTCCCAGAGCGCGCCCTTGCGGGTCGGCGTGCTCCAGGTCGTCGGCGGGATGATCGCGATGACCCCGGCGACGCTCGCGCCGATGGCGCTGGCCTTGACGGTTTCGATGAGCGCGTCGATGCGACGCAGAAAACCGGTCGCGCGGTTGAGGCTCTCGCTGAGAATCCAACCGAGATAGAACGTGCCGAAGATGCCGACGAGCGCGAGGATCAGGACCGGCGTCGCGGGCGAGATGCCGGTGACGCTGGTGGCGTTGGCGGTGCCGCTGGCGGCGGCGGGGTTGGTCGCGGCGCGGAACATTGGCGGGGCGATGCCGCCCCAGAGTTGAATGAAGTACGCCAGGAGCGCGAAGGCGGGGAGCGTGGCGAGGATGCTCAGGATGACCGGGCGCGAGATGATCGCACAGAGAAGGTCGGACAACGCGACTTCGGTGCGCGTCGTTGCGCTCGACGCGTCGGAGGGGGCGGTATTGTCGGGCGTGCTTCGGCGTGTCGCGGCGGCGCTGACCAGTGCGCCGACCCAGATCGGAGCCGCAGCCCAGATGTGGATCTGGCGGGTGAAGACCAGGAGGGTGAGGACGATCGACGCCGTGATGAGCGCACGCGCGCTGGTTCGTGTTGAGGCGAGGCCGAGGGCCAGTTGCAACGTGATGAGCACCAGCAGCCACGCGGCGTTGTCAGGCAGGAGATACATCGCCGACTGGATGACGTAACTCGAAGCGAGCAGCGGCAGCGCGATCACGAACGCAGTCGCGATATCAGTGCGCAGGCTGAAGTTGGCGTCAACGCGGCGCGACTGGCGCCATGCGAGCGCAAGGCCGAAGACGAAGAGGATGAGCATGCCCGAGAGCATCGAGCTGTAGACACGCAGCGACTGTACGCTTGGGTCAAAGAGGCGGACGATTGCCGCGAAGACGAGGTGGTAGCCGGGGGTGGTGGCAGAGGCGTAGTTGGAAAGGTCGGGCGCAGGGAGTTGAGTCGCGAACTCGCGGATGACCGGCAGGTGAAAGAGGTCCTGATCGAAACGGGCGCGGGTGATGTTCGCGGCGGGGTCGGCGTTGCTGCGATCGATCAGCAGTCGATAGAAGAACACGCAGACGAAGACTGCAAAGCCCGCGGTGAGCCCGCGCTCAAAGCCGCAGGCGTTGGTCAATCGGTCCGCGCGATTGTCACGGTCGGACTGCGTCACGATTCACCCCGTTTCACGAACACGCGCAGCTCATGGCCGTACCACCAGCGCGGGAAGAACGCGCGGCGTTCGATCTGCATTCCTGCACTCACCGCCCATGCTTCAACGTCTTCGACCGGGGCGTAGTTAATCCACTGTCGCGCCAGCACCAGATCGTGTAGGCGGTTCATGAGCGCGCGCCAGCGCGGACGGCGGCACATGTCTTTGTAGAGCAGCACGCCGCCGGGGCGAACGCGGGCGCAGGCGAGGGTGATCACGCTGCGCTGGGCCGCGGGCGGGACGTGGTGCAAGACGTCGATGATCGAGACAACGTCGAACGTGCCGTCGGGCCACGGGGCGCGAACGTCAAGATGAATGAACCGCAGGCGGGGCTCGGTGCGTATGGCATCGGACGGCGCCGCAGACGCGGCTGGTGCGATCGTCGCACGCTGTGCAAGCTCGATCGCGGCGGCGCTGGAGTCAAAGCCCAGGCCCTCACCGAGGCGGTCGGTGGCGTTGAGCAGGTGCAGCCAGAGGCCGCCGCCGCAGCCGACATCAAGGACGCGCGAGCCGGCGGGGCAATGCGGGAGGAGTTCTTCAAACGGGCAGATGAACGGGCGGTAGCGTTGCAGGAGACGGAAGAGCAATGGGCCTCGGAGGAAGATGGTGGCGGCGATGCGCGAGAGGGCGGGCGCGCTCGGCACGCTGGCGATGCCCGGTTTCGGCGGGGTTGCGGTGTCACCGGCGGGCGATGGATTCGGTCTCATAACTGGGGCCGACGACGGTGGTGACATCTGCTAGGCTCTTGATCGGCTGAAGTGGCAATGTTCCTTGGGCAATGGTTGCCCACGAATCCGATGTAGGTGGCCTTGCGGCGGGCGCGGGCCCGCGACGCTCGTTGATCTCTTCCTTGTTCGCACGCGCATGTCACAGACCACCTCGACCATCAGCGGCGCGAGCATACCGGCGACCGACGCGCCGCGCGGCATCACGGCGTGGCTCAAGCTGCTCCGGCTTCACCAATGGACCAAGGGCGCGTTCGTCGTCGTCGGCCCGCTCTACGGTCAGGCCCTGGACTCCTGGCACACGGCTCTCGCGGTCGTCGCGGCGTTCGTCGCCTTCGGCCTCGCGTCAAGCGGCTGTTATGTCATCAACGACCTGCGCGATCGAGAGGTCGATCGCACCCACCCGCGTAAGCGCCGACGCCCGCTCGCAGCCGGGACGATCCGCGTCTCGCACGCGCTTGCGGTAGCGACCGTGTGCCTGGGAATGTCGATCGCGCTGCCGTGGATCGCGCTGGCGGCGGGCGCGGCGCCGCGGACGGTGACGCAGACGATCGTGCCGATGGAGTCGCCCATGCTGGCGGCACTGCTGACGACGGTGATCATCGTCGCGTACATCATCAACACGGTTGCGTATTCGGTGTGGCTGAAGCACGTGGCGATTTTGGACGTCATGAGCCTATCGATGGGCTTCGTGCTGCGCGTGCTGGCGGGGTGCGCCGCGGCGATGGTCGAGCCCTCGGCGTGGTTGCTGAACGTCACGCTGTTCCTGGCGATGTTCCTGGCGTTTGGAAAGCGCCTGGGCGAGCGCCGGACGATGGGCGAGGAAAACGCCGCGAGCGCAAGGAGCGTGCAGGCGCAGTACACCGAAGATCTGCTGCGGATGGTCGTCGTGGTGACGGCGGTCGCGTGTCTGGTGACGTACTCGGTCTATGTCACCGGTGCGCCGGCACGCCGGACCTATGGCATGAACCTGCTGTGGATCACGATGCTGCCGGCGACGTTCGCGCTGTTGCGGGCGATCCTGCTGCTGGAGCGCGGGCGGTATGACGACCCGACCGAACTGGCCGTGAGCGATCGACCGTTCCAGCTCGCGGCGCTGCTGTTCGCGTTGATCACGGTGGCAATCATGGCGGTGGGGCGAGTGGGGTAGGCACTGGGCACTGGGCATTGAGGACGGGGCACTCGAAGACCGTCAGTCGCTCGTGTTCAGTTGACCCAGCCGAGGTGGCGCAGGATCGCGAGTGCGGGTGGGGCGAGTTGTCCGGCGTGCTCGGCGACGAAGCATGGGGCTTCGGGCTTTGCGAGCCAGCGCGCGCCGGTGACTTCCCAGTCGCGCTGGGCGCTCTCGCCCGGCGGGCGGACGCTCTCGATGACCTCCGGCCAATCGAGCGTGAAACAGAGGTCCAGCGAGCGGGCGAGCGTGTCGTCGATCGCGAAGCTCGGGGTCGGATGCGCTCTCGGCGCGGCGTCGGTTGAGCCGGCAAACGTTGCTCGCGCGTCGAGGCCGAGTTCGCTGCTGATCTCGCTGAGCAGGTGATCGAAGAGGTCGTGCGTTGTGAAGCGTTGCGCGGGGTTCGCAACGTCGAGGCCGCCGCCGGGCCCGATCTCCCAGCAGCCGGGATACACGCGCGTCTGCGGGTGGCGGCGTTGTGCGAGCATGTGCGGCGTGCCGTGCGCGTCTGACGCGAGCAGCACCGCCTTGAGCCCGAGCAATCGCGGCGTGTGCTTCGGCTTCTGGATCACGAGCCTTGCGAAGTGCTCACGCCGCACGCGGATCGTGACGCCGGCGCCCGGCGTGTGATCGAGAAGTTCGGTCACGCTGGCGAAAATGCCGTCGTGCAGGCGCGGGTTTGTCTCACGCGCCGCGGTCCACGATGCGACTTCCGACGGCATGAGTTCGTCGGGGGGTGTGGCGTCGAGTTCGATGGCATGCACGCCGCGGGGCAGCGGGATGATCGCGGGCGTGGCGTGATGCGCGGGCTGGGCGTGCGTCACATACCGCCCAGAAGTTTGCTGATGGCGCCGGAGTCGGCAAGCTCGGGGATGCCGAGGTCCTTGGCCTCGCGATCGACTTCGGACTTGAGAATCTCGACGACGCGGGCCTGTGCCGCGGTGATGGCACCGTTGAGCGTGCGCTCGAGGCGTTCCTTGGCGGCGGGGTCGGCTGCGGCGCTGGCGAGAGCCTCGGGCGCGAAGGTGATCGACTCGATCTTGGACTTGGCGTTCATCACCACTTTGACCGAGCCGTCGGGCGCGTTCACGGTGATGCGCCGGTCCTCGAGATTCGCCTGCACGCGCTTCATCGCGGCGGCGATCTTGTGCTTGTTCTTCATCAGGGACGCGACGGCGCCCATCATCTTCAGGTTGTCAAACATGCGGCGGCTCTGGAAATGGGAACGGTCTGGGGCGAGTTCGTGAACGTGGGCGATGCGCGAAGGCGACTAGTCGTCGATCATGTCATCAGGCGTGAGCGTCGGATTGAACGCGCCGGGTGCCATCGGGGCGTCGAGCGCAGGCGCGCCAGCCTCTCCGGCGATCGGCGGCGCGTCGGACGCTGCGCCCGCCTTGCGAAGCGTGGTCTTGCTGACGCGCCCGGCGAAGAGCGTCACGGCTTTTTGCACCAGCGGGTGGGCCTGAGCTTGAATCTCCTCGGCGTTTGGGCCGCGGTTGAGCGTGGGCGTGCCGGGCGCATTTGCGGGCGGCATTGCCGGCGCATACGACGCGGGGCGCGCCTCGGTTCGCGGCGCGACTTGAGGCTTTGTGCCCGCGTTGTTCGCCGGCGGAACGACCTCAACTGTGAGGATCTGCACGCTCACCGCGCGGGCCAGCACAGTGGCGAACGCGTCGGTCAGGGCGGGCATGTAGCTGGCCTGCATGCCCACGGCGGCGGCCCCGCCGCGAAGGCAGACGCGGGCCGACGTGATCTCGGTGAGTTGCAGCTTGCTGACGAGCACGAAAATCGAGGACTTCGGGCGGAGGTGCGCGAGCACTTTGGCCCAGACGGATTCGAGCGTCGGCGTGTCGGCTGCGGACGCGAGCTTGGTCCCAGAGTCGTTGGGCGGAGCCAGCGCGGCGGGCGGCGCGGGTGAAGCGACCGGTGTGGTCTTCTCGCTCGATTCTGCGTGAGCTCCCGGGGCGGCGGATGAGCTTGCGACGTCAGCTTCCGCAGGCTTGGTCGCCCGCGGCTCAACGCGCGTATCGATCACGACGGGCTTGGCTTCAACAACGGCGATCGCCGAGCGCGGAGCGATGGGTGTCGGCCCGGGCAATGTCGGCGCGTGCGGCGAGACGGCGTGTGTTCCCGGGTGCGACGCGCGGCTCGACGCTTGCTCCGGCGGAGCAGCGGGGCCGGGCATCGACCCGGTCAGCGTTTTTTTGCGCCGGCTCCAGCCGCGGGCGCGCCGGTGACTATGGCGGAGACGTCGGCGAATCGCTCGGTGTACGCGAGCCGGACCATGAGCGCGTCAACCAGCGCACGCGGGAAGGAACAGCTCTTGGCGTTGCGTGAGACGCTCTCACACAGCGCGATCATGTGAACCAGAGCCGCGCCGTCAAACTTGCGTGATTGCTCGGTGGCCTGATCGCGGGCCTCGCCTTGGAGGTCGACGAGCTCGGTGCCGGGGCCGCAGAGGCTCAGGGCCATGAGGTCGCGGAATCGTTCGGCGAGGGTGGTCAGCAAAGTCTCGCCGGAGGTGCCGCGCGAGAGGAGAGTGTGGGCGCGCTCGAGCGCGCCGGCGGGGTTGGCGTCGGCCAGCGCGTCAACGAGTTCGGCGATGATCGTGCGATCCGGCAGGCCCAGGAGCTCTTCGAGGAGTTCGGGCGTCAGCCGCTTGCGGCCCGCGGCGATCAGGCGATCCAGCAGCGAGAGCGCATCGCGCATCGAGCCGTTGGCCAGGCGCGCGACCATGTGCAGCAGTTCGTCGTCGGCGTCAACGCTCTCCTGCTTGCACACAGCGCTGAGGTGAGCGGCGATCTGCGCGACGGGGATGTTGCGGAAGTCGAAGCGCTGACAGCGGGACTGGATGGTCGCGGGGACCTTGTGGGTTTCGGTGGTGCACAGGATGAAGACGACGTGCTCGGGCGGTTCTTCCATGGTCTTCAGCAGGGCGTTGAACGCCGCGGCTGAGAGCATGTGACACTCGTCGATGATGTAGACCTTCTTGTGCCCGCGCAGCGGGCGGTAGACGGCGTTGGCGATCAGCTCGCGGGTTTCTTCAACCTTGGAGTTGCTCGCGGCGTCGATCTCGATCGTGTCCGTGTCGCGCCCGGCCATGATCGACGCGCGGATGTCAGGGTTGTTGTCCGGGTTGTTCAGCGCATTGGCGAAGATGCGTGCGCTGGAGGTCTTGCCGACGCCTCGCGTGCCGGTGAAGAGATACGCGTGCGCAACGCGACCCTGCGCGATCGCGGCTTGCAGCGTGTGCGCGATGGCGTTCTGGCCGACCAGCTCGCCGAAATCCTGGGAGCGGTAGCGCCTTGCGAGAACGGTGTAGGTCATGCCGCAGTTTACGCCCGGGCGGTCACGCCATCGACCCGGATTCGCGGGTCGATGCGGCCAAGTTCGCCGGGTGAGCGCGGGCACCGACCCGAGGAACGGGTCGGTGGCACGATCACACAGAGCTCAAGCCCGCCGACGACGTGAGGCCACCAGGCCAGCGAGTCCGAGCATCGCGAAACCCGAGGGCGAGGGGACGGTGAACACGCCGTTGAGCAGGACCGAGCGCGTGGTACCGGTGGGGTCGATGGCAAGGCAGAAGATCCGCGAGCCGTCATCGCTGATCTGCTGCGTCGTCGTGAGCGTCCAGCCCGCGGGCAGGAGTCCGGCGTTTGAAGCGAGCACGTGCAGGTCGTAGGTGGTGTTGTCTTCCAGTGAAGTGATGAATGCGTGGCGCACGGGGCCCGGGAAGCTCGCGAATCCGCCGGCGAGCGTGCCGGCGCCGTTGACAGCCAACACGCTGCTCAGCGTCGTGCCCGCCAGCGTTGCGATGGCGTGAGGATTGCCGTTGATGTCCCACCAATACGGGCGGAAAGACGCGTTACCGATGATCACGCCCGCATCGGACGAGATCCCCGCGTTGTTCGTTGGCACATCGATGTTGGTCGAGCCCGCCGGCAGGCCCAGTGGCGAGAGCGCGCCCGTCGAGTAGTTCCAGCGGTACGCGTTGGTGGGGTTGCCAGGCATGTTGCCGAGAATCGCAACGACCGGCACGTTGTTGGCGTTGCCGCGATACGCGCCGGCGGTGCCGCCAGTGAAGTCGCTCTGAGCGGTTCGGCGCCCGAACGACCCGACGACCGAAACACCCGGCTGGAGCAGCGTGGTGACGCTGGCGTCGAAGTTCGTTCCGTAGCCGGGACCGAACGCGATCGGCCCGCCAGGCCACGTGATCGTCTCGCCAGCAATGTTGTTGTTGCCCGCGGCGTTCGCCGCACGCCACCGCTGGGGGTTGCTCCCGATTTGCCCGCCGACGACGGTCTGTCCGTCGCCGGAGATCGCCACGGGGAAGCCGGTGCCCGACATCGTGTACGTTCCACCCGGCGTGATGTAGCGGGACGTGCCGTTGTTCAGCGTCGCCAGCACGTAGCGACCGTCGGCGGAAATGTCGTTTGTGAACGTGTAGAACGTCCCGGGGTCGGTCGGGCCCAGCGGGCCGAACGCCACCGGCGAGTACGACGACTGAGCGAACGCGACGGACGCAAGCGACGCAGCGGCGATGGCCGCGAACGGTGTGAGCTTCGACATGATCAGCCTCCTCCACGACAGAAACGGGCGCGCCGACGCGGCGCGACACAACACTCCGGGCGGGAGTATGAAGCGATTACGAATCGCGGCAAGCGAACACCGAGGAATTCGCTTGGTGAGCGATAAATTCCAGCCTGCAAGGTGCTCCATCGGCGTTACAGAAACGCCGCGTGGACGCGTTGTTTTCCGGTCTTGCGCCGATTGCCCAGTTTCACACTTCGCGGTGCATCACGCTCACGCCGTGCCGGCGACGCGCTCGACCTCTTCCATATCGGTCGCGCCCTCAGCGGCGAGTCGCCAGCCGCTCTGCTGCAGCGTGGTGAAGAGGCCCTTCTCGATGACCTTCTTCATCTGCGCGATCGTGGGCTCCTTGAGCACGATGTCACGCAGCTCGTCGGTGAAGTCCAGGAGCTCGAAGATGGCGCGGCGGCCGCGATAGCCGGTCTTCAAGCACGCCGGGCAGCCGACTGGCACGCAGAGCTCGTTCTTGCCCTCGAGGTACTTGCCCATCGTCGTCGCCTGCCGCGGCGTGATCCGCACGCGGCTCTTGCAGTTATCGCACAGCGCCCGCACGAGGCGCTGTGCGAGCACCAGTTCCAGCGAACTGGCGACGAGGAACGGCTCGACTTTGAGATCAAGCAGGCGGAAGACTGCGGAGATCGAGTCCTTTGAGTGGACGGTCGAGAACACCAAGTGGCCGGTCATCGCGGCCTGCATCGCGGTGCGGGCGGTCTCCTCGTCGCGGATCTCGCCGACGAGGATCACGTCAGGGTCTTGACGGAGCACCGAGCGCAGCAACTGGCTGAAGCCGTTGCCCTTCTTTTCGTCAATCGGGATCTGCGTCGTGCCCTCGAGCTGATACTCGACGGGGTCTTCGATCGTGACGACGTTGGTGGTCTCGCGATCGATCTCGCGCAGGGCGTTGTAAAGCGTGGTGGTCTTGCCGCTGCCGGTGGGGCCGCAGACGAGGATGAAGCCTTGTTCCTTCTGACCGACCTTGCGGACGCGCTCGTGCATGTAGCTGGGCAGGCCGAGCTCGCTGAGCGAGCGCGGGGCGATCGCGGCGTCAAGCACGCGGATGACCATCTTCTGCCCGTGAACGCTCGGGGTGATGCTCACGCGGTAATCCACGCGGCGGGACTTCAATCGCGTGGAGAAATGGCCGTCGAGGACGGCATCGTCGTGTGACATCCGCATCTGGCACGCGGTCTTGACCATGCCGACCACAAGCGTGCCGACACGCTCGGGGATGTCGCTGATGCTGACCATCTGGCCGTCAACGCGCACGCGGGCGTGGTAGTTGGACTGACGCGGCTCAAGATGCAGGTCGGTCGCGCGGCTCTTGGCGGCCAGCAGCAGCAACAGTCGCAGGGCCATGGGGCCGGGGCCGTCGCTGCCGAGGGCTTCACTGGACTCGCCGCGCGAATCGACGAGGACGACCTTTTCGTCCACTTCGTTCTTCGGCGGGAGGTTGGCAAGCGCTGCGCGGAGTTCGGCGATCCAGGCCTGCGAGTCGGCGCCGCGTGAGGATTCGCGAGCCGCGGCGGTCGCCTCGGCACTTCCGGGCTCGGCCTCAACCGCGAAGCTGTGCGAGCCGACCTTCACCGAGTCGCCGGGCTTGAGCGGGTGCTCGGCGTTGACGACCTTCTGGTTGTTGATCTTGGTGCCGTTGCGTGAGCCGAGGTCGCGGAGCTTGACACCGCCGCGACCGTCAGGCTCAAGGACGCAGTGGTATCGGGAAGCGCTGTCGTCGTTGAGCGAGAGCGTGTTGTCCTTGGCGCGGCCGATGGTGACGCTGGAATCTCCCAGTTGCAGTGAGTAGCCGCGACCGTCGGTTGAAGTGAGCTGAAAACTGGCCATGAATACTCGCCGCCTCCGTACTACCCCTGTCACGAACGAGGGAACATCGGGCCGCGAGCGCCCGCGATGCCTCTGTCTGAAGGCGAGATGGTATCGGGGCCGCGGGGTGAGTGCCTTGCACGCCCGCGGACCGGGCCATACCCTCGTACCTATGGCCATCCGCTCTGAAGATATTCTGCATGTGAAGACGCCGGGCATGAACCGCCTGGAGTCGGCGTATTTGCCCGAGGTCATCAAGGGCTTCGGCACGACGATGCGCCACTTCTTCACCAGCTTCGGCGGCTTGGGCACCAGCCGCACGATGTCGTACCCGGAAGAACGCCGCGAGGACATGAAGGTCGAAGACGGCGGCATGGAGTTCAAGAACTTCCGCGGGTTTCACCGGCTGAACCGCGACGAGAAGGGTCGTGTGAAGTGCGTTGCGTGCATGATGTGCCCGACGATCTGCCCTGCCAAGTGCATCCACATCATCGCGGGCGAGAGCCCCTGGGACGATCGCGAGAAGTACCCGGTCAAGTTTGAGATCGACGAGCTCCGCTGCATCTACTGCGGCATGTGCGAAGAGGCCTGCCCGGTGGACGCCATCGAGCTCACGCCGGAGTACGACATCGTCGGCCTGACCCGCCAGGAGATGATCTTTGACAAGGAAAAGCTGTTGCACGTCTACGACGTGACGATCAGCAAGAAGCCGATGTGAGTGGGAAGGCACTGGGCACTGGGCACTGGGCAATCGGATTTTGATCACGCTCGCACGATCGCCGCGATTTCATCTCGGAGCGTTACCGCCGCGGCGCGAACGCTTGGCGTCCACTCTCCTGCCTCGGGCTTGAACGCATAAATCACGGAGCGGCTCGCGGTCACGAGCACGCCGGAGTCTGTCGCGTTTGTCCGGCCCGTGCGGAGCATGCCGCGGATGTCATCGGCGGTGCCGCCTTGGGCGCCGTAACCGGGGATGAGGAAGATCTGGTTGGGCATGGCGGCTCGCAGGGCGCTCGCGTCGCTGGCCTTGGTTGCGCCGACGACCGCGCCGACATCGCTCAAGCCGTTGTCGCCAACGTAGCTCGCGCCGAATGACGCGACCTCCGCGCCGACGAGCTCGGCGACGCTGCGCCCGTCAGCGATTCGCGCCGACTGGATCGAGTCGCTCTCGGGGTTGCTCGTCCGCACCAGCACGAACACGCCGAGGCCCGCGTCGAGATACGGCTTCACCGTCGCGAGACCGAGATAGCCGTTGACGGTGATGAAGTGAGCGCCGGTGCGCTTGGCCGCCGCGGCGTAGTGAGCCGCGGAGATGCCGATGTCGCCGCGCTTGGCATCCAGAATCACCACCAGCCCGCGCTCCGCGGCGTGGTGCGCGTGGCGCTCGAGCAGCGTGACGCCCGCGCCGCCGTAACGCTCGTAACACGCCGACTGAAACTTGATCGCCGGCACGACGCCGGCGACGGCCTCGACCACGCCGAGGCCGAACTCGTCGACCGCCGCGAGCGGCTCGTGATGGCGCGCGCGGACTGCGGCGGGCAGCGACTCCAGCACCGGATCCATCCCTACGCACACCGGCGCGCCCGCACGCGCGATCGCGGTGGCGAGGCGGTCGGCGGGATGGGTGGGCGTGAGACGTGGCAAAGTGGCAGAGTGGCAGAGTGAAAAGGGCCGAGGTTTCAGGGCCGAGGGCCGAGACGCGGGCACACCCGCGTCCCGGGCCGCGGCAAGCGTAGCGTTTCCCCGACTCGCGACTCTCCACTCTGTCACTCTGTCACTCTGTCACTCTGTCACTTTGCCACTTCCCATGCCCCCCCCCACTCACATCGACCTCAAAAAAGACCGCGGCCTCACCATCGCATGGGCCGATGGCACGACGTCGTACTACTCGATCCTGTACCTCCGCAAAATGTCCCCGAGCGCCGAGGCCCGCGAGCTGCGCGAGCAGATCAAGAAAAACCCGCTGACGGTTCTGCCGTCCAGCGCGTTTGGGCAGGGCGCGCCAAGCGGCGGCGCGGGCGCCGGGCCGCGGGCACTCACCGCCGTGAGCGCCGAACTCGTCGGCAACTACGCCCTCCGCATCACCTTCAGCGATGGCCACTCCACCGGCATCTACTCCTGGGACTACCTCCGCGAGATCGACCCGCACACGCAGGAAGAACGCCAGACGCCGCCGGAGGGGGCCGGTTCCATCCACCGCGACGAAGTCAGCTAATCTTGTCAACACCTGGTCTCGTCGATCGATCGCCCTCCGCAATGGAGTCAACGATGTCCAGCTACGGCATGCACATGAGCGCAATCCTCCTCATGTTCATTGCCATGGTCTCGCTCTGGATTCGCGGCCTTGTGCTCAAAACGGATCGACTTCGCAAGATGTTCATTCGAATCGTTCCGTTCGTCTTCGCCGGCACCGTCGCGCTCGCCTATTTCATCGGTGCCGAACAACGTCTTTCCCGCTTCTGGAATCGCGAGTTCCCAGCAGGCTTCGTTTCCCGCGTCGACGCCATCGTCGTCGTCGCGCTGATGCTCGTCCTCTGCGCCCTGTTCACGAGCTTCTTTATCGTCGGAGTGATCGGAAGGCCCCAAAGGTCGAACCCAAGCCCAAATGACCATGCTGCCGATCCGGGTTGCGGGGGAGTGTGCATTTGCGTCCACCACCCCTGCCCACCCCTCACGGCGCCGGATAGTTCCCACCGGCATTCCCCGTAATGCCATTCGTCCAGGGTATCGGGCAGTTTGTGACGGTGTTGTTCCGCGCGACCACCGATGGGGAGACATTCAGACGGATCCCGTTCGTACACGCCGTGACCGTGTTCCCGACGACGTGAACGCCCGTGCTGCCAAACTGGTAGATGCCTGTGGCAAGGCGGCCCGTGGTATTCGTGCTCACCTGAAACACCTGGCAATCTTGAACCGTAACAAAGTCGCCGAAAATTGCAATCCCGCGCGAGTCGACCGTCTCGCTGGCGCTCGTGCCTTGGCCGATAGCTTGGACGATGCAGCGCCGCAGCGTGAAGTGTGAAACGTTTCCGCTGATCCCGACCACCCGCGAGGCTGAGACGCTGACGTCTTCGATAAGCGAATACTGGGCGGCACACGTGATGCCGTTCGCAAATCCGACGACGCGCCCGTTGCGGATCACGGCGCGCTGACCAGCGCCGTTGACGGTGATGCCCGCGGTCGTGCCAGTGACCGTGGTGTTTTTGACAGTGAACCCGTTGAGGTCGAGCGTGACATCCGGAGCGTTGATGGTCAGGCCGCCGGAGTTTCCGCTGACGACAAAGTCCTCACCGAGCACGTACGACCCCGAAGTGCTGATCAGCAACCCCGAGGAGTTGCTCATGATCACCGTCCGCAGGTCCGCGGCGTCATTCACTGCGCTGTAGATCTCATCAAGCGTCCGCCCGGTCGAGCCGACTGCGCCGGTTGGTGGATTGAGCGGCCCGCCCTGCGCAATCCGCGCCACCGCCGCGGCCCCGGCAACGCCCGCAATCCCGCCCAGCAGAAAACGTCGGTCGATCTGGCTCATGCTGAGAACATACCACCGAACGGGCGTTTGGCAAGCCGCAAGCGAGTGCGATGCTTCCGAACGCAGCCGGGCCGACTCACAGCGCGAACTTCGGCCGCACGATGCAGATAACCGTTCGCACGCTGACCGCGTTTGGGTCGTTGGGATCTGCGCCGGTCCTGTACGTGTCCATCCACGTAGCCGCCGCGACGACGCCCACAATCACCGGGCGACCATCCCTGAGGATGGCAACCGAGCTGCCCGAGCGTCCTTCGACCGCGGTGGGCAGCCGCGGGTCGTCGTCATACAGCATGGCGAACGCAGCGAATCGCACGTCCAACGGAACGTGACTTGGCAGTACGGGCCCATCAGCGATCTCGCCGGAAAACTTGATCAGCCGCGCCGTCGTGATCTCGTCGATACTCAATCCCATCATCGACGACAGCGTCATCTGGCCGCTCGGAGATCCGCTGACGAACGGGTCAGACGAAATGATGAACACGCGCTGACCGACTTTCAGCGGACTGTCGAAGTCAATCTCGACTGGCTCGTACGCGTCGCCCACGGGAGGCACAGGACGATCCAACTGAACGACGACCGCGTCGATGTTGGGTCCTGCTGCGTGTGCAGAACTCCAGGGAATGCTCTCGCCGCGGATCTGCAGGGTGCCAGCTTGGTCATACCGCGCCGGCTCGTCCTGCTGCTTCGACGGACCCTTGATCTGGTGACGCGTCATCAACAAGCGGTTGCCATCCAGAAGCAAGCCATGTCCCTGCCCGACGTCAAGGTCGAACGACCCCTCGACTGGTGCCACTTTCAGGCGAACAACGCCCACCACCCGCGCACGCACTGGCTCAAGCGCGGATCGCTCACTCTGAGTCACGGTCGAGCTACACGCCGACATGGCCGCGCATGCGACGACGACGGCAACACATACAAGCTCTCTGAGTGTCGTTCGGGGCCTCATTCACAGAATCCTCCGCGACCGCGGATAGCTCCCCAGCACATGCAGCTCCTTGCAGTGCTTCCGCGCCCGCGCCAGCGCATTGCCCACGCGCCGATCGCTCTGATGGCCCTCGGCGTCAATAAAGAACGTGTACGTCCAGTTGTCACGCCGGCTCGGGCGCTTGTCGATGTGCGTCAGGTTCACGCCTGACGCGTGGAAATCGCCGAGCACCTTCACCAGCGCGCCCGGCTTGTTCAGCGTCGTGAACATGATGCTCGTCTTGTCGTTGCCGCCGCCCACCGGCTGCGCTCGCTCGCGGCTGATAACGACGAACCGCGTGATGTTGTTGGGCTCGTCCTGGATGCCTTCGAAGAGGATGCTGACGCCGTAAAGCTCGCCGGCGAGCGTGCTGCCGATCGCGGCGCTGGTGCGCTGCTCGGCCGGGAGCTTCGCTTCCTCCGCCACCATCTGCACTGCGCGCGAGCTGCTGGCCACCGCCACCTGCTCCGCCCTCGGATACTGCGTCGCGAGCCACGCGCGGCACTGACTGAACACCTCCGGCTTCGAATAAATCCGCGCTACCGCCTTCGGCTCGCAGTTCGCCAGCAGCGCATGCCGCACTTCAAGCTGCACCTCGGCGTAGATGTGGATCTTGCCGGCGCGATTCGCGAATGAGTCGAGGGTCTCGGTGACGCTGCCGTGGATGGAGTTTTCGATGGGCACGATGCCGTAGTCGACGTGGGCGCGTTCGACCTCGGTGAACACGCCGGCGATCTCGCGGAGGTCTTCAAACGCGACCGAGGAGCCGAACTGCTTCACGGCCGCGAGGTGGCTGTAGCTGCCGGCGGGGCCGAGGAAGCCGATAGACAGCGGCTTCTCCAGCGCGAACGAGCCGGACATGAGCTCGCGATAGACGCCCTCGATCGTGCGGTTGCCCAGCGGCCCGGCGTTGTGGGCCAGCACTCGGGCCAGCACTTCCTGCTCGCGATGCGGCGCGTAGATCGGGATCTTGTGCGCCTGCTTGTAGCGACCGACTTCGACGACCAGACTTGAGCGCGCGTTGAGCAACTCGACGAGCTTGTGGTCGATCGCGTCGATCCGCTCGCGCAGGCTGGCCAAGTCGAGCACCGGCGGCGTCGATGGCGCGGCGGACTTCGCGGGCGTGACGCGATCGCCCGCGGGCTTGGCCGGGCGCGAGGAGGTGGTGGTG
>VYLL01000039.1_pt1 | contig 65067 bp, 53 predicted proteins | sample 5114301 | NCBI WGS metagenome assembly VYLL01 (sample SAMN12291809, study PRJNA351875) | freshwater metagenome | isolation source: freshwater lake | place: USA: Michigan, MSU2 Lake | collected 2011-08-16 | reverse complement strand
GCTCCGGCCGTCCCGCCCGACATCCGCCCCACCGCACCCGGCGCCGGCCTCGGCAGCGCTCGCCTCGCGCCGCTGGGCAATCTCGGCTTTGACGCCTCGTCCGGCAAGCTCGTGCTCCCCAAGCTCCCGTACGAGTACACCGAGCTCGAGCCCGCGATCGACGCCGAGACGATGGAGATTCACCACACGCGCCACCAGCAGAAGTACGTTGACGAGGGCAACAAGCTCCTGGCCGGCACGCCGCTGGCTGGCATGCCTCCCGAAGCCGTCATCACGCAGCTCGACATGGTCTCCGACGCGGGCATCCGCACCAAGATCAAGAACAACGTCGGCGGCCATGTCAACCACTCGATGTTCTGGCAGCTCATGGCCAAGCCCGGCTCAAAGGGCACCGGCGCGCCCACCGGCCCGCTCGCCGACGCGATCAGCAACACGCTCGGCGGGTTCGAAGAGTTCAAGACCAAGTTCGCCGCCGCCGCCGCCGAGCGCTTCGGCTCCGGCTGGGCGTGGCTCGTCGTGCGCGACGGCAGCCTCGCCATCGTCTCTACCGCCAACCAAGACAACCCACTCATGGGTGCCACGCACGCCGGCGCCAGCGGCCACCCGATCCTCGGCCTCGACGTCTGGGAACACGCCTACTACCTCAAGTACCGCAACAAGCGCCCCGACTACGTCACCGCCTGGTTCACCACCGTGAACTGGGACAAAGTCAGCCAGCTCCACGCCGCCGCGACGAACGCACCAGGGCGCTGACGCACCAAAGCGCAAAGCGAACATCCGCACCCTCCCCCGGTCCACCGGGGGAGGTGGCGAGTCCGCGAGCCGGAGGGGGTGCCCCCAGGCACTCGCACCATGTCCCTCAACTCCCGCTCGCAGGCACCCAGCCAAACGTCACGTACTTCCGCGCTACGCGTCCGTCATCAAACAGATCGACCACCGCATAGCCCGGGTCGGCCCGCGCCGGGCGGTGTTCCACCGGCACATCGCCCTGGCGATACCGCTTCTTCATGAAGTCGACGTTGGCCGCGAAGTCGCGCCACCACATCCCGCTGACGGCGCCGTTGCAGAACCAGTCGATGCCCTGATAGTTCATGTGCTCGACGGTGTGAATGTGCCCGCTCAGGCACGCCCGCACGTTGCCGGTGCGCTGAAACAGCCGCAGGATTCGGTGCGCGTCCATGTGCATCGCACCCGCGCCGAGCACCAGCCCCATCCGCCCCTCGCCCTCGGCGTTTGGATACAGCCGCGCGTCGGCATCGATCAAACTAATGCACAGGATCGGGATGTGCGAGATGACCAGCACGTGCCGCCCGGCCCCGGCGGTCATCAACTGATTTTCCAGCCACGCGAACTGCTCATCATCCAGCCGCCCCTGATAGCCGTACTGCATCACACCCGCGCTGTTGACGCCCTCCAGCGGCTGGATGCTGTCGAGAATCACGATCCGCCACAGGCCACGATCGATCGCCTTGTACGTCTTGGCCCGCCCCGTCACCTGCGACCACCACTTCTTGCCCCACGTCGCCTCATCGCCGCTGGATTTGCTCCGGTCCTTGTTCCAGCCCCAGATGTCATGGTTGCCGATGCAATACTCCACCGGCATCGAGCAGCCGCTCTTCACCGCGCTCATCCAGAGGGACCACAGCTCCCGCGTCCGCGCGAACTCCTGGTCCATCGAATGCATGATCAGGTCGCCACCGCCGACGAGCATGTCCGCGTCTCCGGCGTTCGCATGGACATGCTCGAACGCCGCCGCGACACCCTTGACGCTGTTGTACTCCGGGCGAATATGCGGATCGGTGAAATGCACCAGGCGCGTCGCACCCCGTGCCTGATCAATCGTCACACCGCCCGCCGCCCGCCCCTGCGGCATCTTCGCACACGCGCTCAGCGTCCCCGCCGCACCAATCAGCGCGCCGGTCGACCCCAAAATCAGCGCCCGCCGACGCGACAGCAAGAGTTCGTCATTCATGCCGCGAGTGTACTTGGGTGCCCCGCGCCGTTGGTGGCCCGCTCCTCTGGTGGCCCGCCTCTCCGAGGCGGGCCCCTGACCAATCTGCAAGCACCCTTCCCCTGCTTGTCAGCAAGCAGAAAGACCAACGTACACGGAGAACACGGAGAAACGCCGAGAAAACACAGAGAGTCGCACAGAGATGACACGGCTGAGCCGCGCGGTCGAAACAAGCCCTCCGCACCTCCAAGCCCAATCACCCGACAAACTTCCACACCAAATCTTCACTTCCCAAACCGCCATTCCCACGCTCACGCTTGCGCCCCAAACTCCCTTCTTCTCATCCTCAGCGACTCGCGTCTGCCTCCCCTCCCCTCCCCTCTGCACTCTTCGTGCCCTCCGCGTACCCGCCTTCTTCTTCCCCGCGTACCGGAGTTGCTCCTCCAACAATCCCGCTTGCAGACACTGACCGAAATCAAGGCCATGCTCGCTGAGCGCGATCTCTCGCCGCGCCACGCACTGGGTCAGAACTTCCTGATCGAGCACAAGCTCATCACCAAGCTCATCGACAGCGCCCAGCCCGCGCCGAATGACCTCATCCTCGAGGTCGGCCCCGGCACCGGCACCCTGACCGAAGGCCTCCTGGAACGCAATCTCCGCGTCGTCGCCTGCGAGCTCGACCGCGGCCTCGCCTCCCTCCTCCGCGATCGCCTCGCCACCAATCCCCGCTTCACGCTCATCGAAGGCGACTGCCTCGCCACCGGCAAACGCCTCAACCCAGAAGCCCTTGAAGCTCTGCAGCGCATCAGCGTCGAAGCCGCGCCGCGCTTCAAGCTCATCGCCAACTTGCCGTATCAAGCCGCGACGCCGCTGATGCTCAACCTGCTGATCGAGCATCGCGGCTGCTCGCACCTGGCCGTCACCATCCAACGTGAGGTCGCCCAGCGCCTCATGGCCCCGCCCGGCTCAAAGGACTACGGGCTCCTCGGCGTCGTCGCGCAAGCCGCGGCCCGAATCGACCTCGTCGCCAAGCTCCCGCCCGAGTGCTTCTGGCCTCGCCCCGATATCACCAGCGCCATGGTGCTACTCACCCGCCTCGATCAACCGCTCACGCCGGACCTCGCCGGTCTCGCCAGTTTCTGCCACACGCTCTTCTCCAAACGCCGCAAACAACTGGGGGCAATCCTGGGTCGCGACGTGCCGTTCCCGGCGGGCATTGACCCGGCCGACAGGCCCGAGAACCTCGCCCCCGCCGAGCTCATTCGGTTGATGGTCGCAACCCGGGCGCACACAGATCCCGCGCCGCCGGCAATCTCATGACGGCCGGGGCGATCGCGCTCGACAAAGCGCCCGCCGCGCGGTACGTTCTGTCAGCGAATGGGTGACCCACTCGGGAAGCGCGACGACCCCAGGGCGACTCACGCCGGCGCTCTCACTCACGGCTCATCCCTTGGCCCAATGCTCGAAGCGGGCCTCGTTCGCGCCTGCCAAGATCAAGGCTTCACACTTCAAGATGTCCAGTGGTTCCGCTCTGACTGGCAACGCGGCGGCGGCTCCACCGGCTTCGCCACACTCGCCGGTGATTCACTCCCCACGCTCACACCCGTCGTCATCAAGCTCCCGGTCGGCCCCGTCGAGTTCAAATGGACCTGCGCCCTGGCCGCCGACGGGCACGCCCCCACGCCCCGCGTTCTGGCCCGCGGCAGCGAGATCGGCAGCGCCGAACTCTCCTGGCTCATCATCGAGCGCCTCCCCGGCCCTGTCGTCGGCAGCGACCTCACGCCCGAAGTCGTTACGCAGATGCTCCAGGCCTGCGCGCAAGTCCAAGCACGCTGCCAAGCCATCGAACCCGTCGGCGCCGCGAGCCCGCCGTTCCCCTTTGACCGACTGATCGAGAAGAGCCGCCAGGTCGCCAAGCTCGGCGATATCGCCAGCAGCCAGGTCTGGTCACATGCGCTCCGCGATGTCGCCCGCGCCCTGCCCACCCTCGTCGCACGCTGGAACAGCCGCACCATCAACGCCTGGTGTCACGGCGATCTCCACGGCGGAAACGCCCTCCGACGCGCTGACGGCTCCATCTGCCTCATCGACCTCGCGCTCGTTCACCCGGGCCACTGGCTCGAAGACGCGCTGTACCTCGAGCGCGTCACCTGGTCGCGCACACTGGCACAGCGTGCCGCGGACGCGGCGAGCCAGACCGCAGGCGCGCACACCCATCTCAACGGTCACGCTCACCCCGCTGGCCAGCCGCACGCGGTCGACCCCAGCGAGCGCCTTGCGCCCGCCCCAGGCTGGGCCGGCAAACAGTTCGGCGAGCGTCACGCCTTCAGCCACCACGCCGATCAGCTTCACCAAGGCCATGCCCGCGCCGACAAGAAGCACAAGGGCGCGAAGGGACCAAAGCCCACCGGCAGCGAGTCGCACGGCGCGAGCCTGCTCTCGCAGCTCGCCTCGTTCCGGCGCGAACTGGGGTTGGTTTGTGACGATGACTATGGCCAGCTCGCCAACACCCGCCGCGTACTCATGGCCTCCTGCGCCCCGGCATGGATCGAGCGCGAGGGCAACCCGCGCCACCTGGCCCACGCGCTGGAGATCATCGAGCGTTTGCTCCCGCAAGTGGCCCACTGAGTTGGAGTAGGGCGAGATTTTGGCCGCCCATCCGGGTTTCTGCTCGGTGCGCGGGGGCGTCGTATACTGTTCAGCCCAACATTGCCCGGGGCCACCGCTGCGCCCGGCGACACCAAGGAGAGCCCCGTGGAATCATTCAACCGCCTGAAGCAGCTTGTCGCCGAGGCCGAGGTCGATGTCATGAAAGGTGCCGGCGGCAACAAGGCTGCGAAGGTCCGCGCCCGCAAGCGCATGCAGGAGATCAAGGCCGCGGCTCAGGACGTTCGCGAGGGCCTGCTCGTGACCGAAGCCGATGAAGCTGCGGGCGGCGCAGCGGGCGAAGGCGCTGACAAGGCCTGAGCATGTGAGCGAGCGGCAGTTCCGGTTCATCCTCGCGTGACCTCGTGACCGATGTCGTCATGAGCCGCGGAAGCCGGTGGTTCCGTAGGCGTTGATCGTGCCGACTCGTACCCCGCCCATGCCTCACCACCGGCCCGGGCCCCGGACCTCTATGACCACCGACAGCCAACCAGCCATCATGCGACCGAAGAAGACGATCGTCGATATCTCCGGCGTGGACCTCAATGGCCACTTCGCATCTCGCGAAGTCATTGCCAAACAAAATCCACACCGTTTCGAAATGGCCCTGCTTGACGAGGTCGTCTGGGCCTCCGCAGACCTCAAGCAGGGCGTCGCCGTCTGGCGTGTCCGGCCCGACGAGTTCTGGGTCCGCGGCCACTTCCCGCAAAAGGCCCTGCTCCCCGGTGTGCTCATGGTCGAGGCGGGTGCCCAGCTCTCGGTCTTCTTATATAACGCTCGCTACCCGGTGCCGAAGCTCTGCGGCTTCACCCACATCTCCGACTGCTCGTTCCGCTCGCAGGTGCAGCCGGGCGACGACTTCTACATCGTGACCGACGAAATCAAAGCCAGCGACCGGCGGTTTAACAGCCGCGTGCAGGGGTTTGTGCGCGACAGGATCGTGTTCGACGCCGTGGTGGAAGGGATCTCGCTGGGCACCGCCAACACGCTGACCTGAATTTCCCGCCCGCGAAGCGTCGAACTGGGTCCACAGATTGGACGTATCGCCCACCATGCGTGTCTATCTCATCAGGCACGGAAAGGCCGAGCGCGACGCACCCACCGGGCGCGACGATGACCGCCCGCTGAAGCCCCGCGGCATCCGCCAGGCCACCTGGCTCGGCGAGACCATCGCCAAGCTCAAAAAGAAGCCCGGCGTGCTGCTTTCCAGCCCGCTTGTCCGCGCGCTCGACACCGCGCGAATCCTCGGCCTGGCGCTCAACCTCGACCTGGATGTCCGCGACGAGCTCTCCACGCGCCACAACGTCAACGACCTGCTCAAGCTCTTGATCACGAAATCCAGCGAGCATGCGCCGCGGGCCGTTGCGATCGTCGGGCACAACCCGACGCTGGAGATCGCCGCCAGCGCCCTGCTCGGCGGCGCATCGAACCCGATCGTCCTGCGCACCGGCGAGGCCCTGGTCATCGACATCGACGACTTCGCCAAACTCGGCACCGGCACGCTCCACAAACGCCTGCGCTGTGATGAAGACGACGACTGATCCAGGTGGCCAGCCTCTCCGAGGCCGGCCCGCAGACTTGGGTCGACGCGAATCGTGCGAGTCGAGGGTGCTTGCAGTTCGACCACGACCCGCCTCGGAGAGGCGGGCCACCAAGAGGCTGGCCACCTAAGCCGAGATTGCGGCTTGAACAAGGCGTGTGCCGATACCCTGTGACCATGCTTCGTCCGGGCCACGTTATTGTCATTTGTGCCATGGCCCTGCTCACGCTGGGCGTGGTGATGGTCAACTCCGCGGGGATGACCGTCAACGCGCGCACGCCCGTCACAATTCAGAACATCCTCTTGTCGCGATCGTCGATCTACATGGGCCTGGCGATGCTGGCGCTGGCGCTGACGGCGCTCCTGCCAATCTTTCGAATGACCCCGGGTGTGCCCGGGCGCTGGTTGCCGTTTTCCAAGTCGCCGGCGCTGCCGCTGGACCGCATGCCCGATCAGTGGGTGCGCCTGCCGGCGCTCCGCAACTGGGGCGGCTGGTCGCTGTGGCCGATGTGGGCGAGCGTGGTGGTGTTGCTGATGGTGATCGCGTCGGTGTATGTGCCGGGCCTGAGCCGCGAGCGGAACGGGTCGCATCGGTGGCTGGGGTTGAAGCTGCCGGCGATCGGCGACCTGTCGGTGCAGCCGTCGGAGATCGCCAAGTGGGTGCTGATCGGCGTGATCGCGTGGTACGCGTGGAAGATGGGCGCGGGCCTGCGCAAGTTCTTCACGGGGCTGCTGCCCGGGCTGACCGCCATCGCGATCGTTGCCGCTGCTGTTGTTATCGAAGACCTGGGCACGGGCGTGCTGATTGCGCTGGTCGGCAGCACGGTGCTGCTGGTTGGCGGGGCGCGTTGGTGGCACTTTGTGCTGTTCGTGCCGCCCGCGGCGGGCGCGTTCGCGTACGCGGTCCACGCCAATCCGTATCGACTCACACGCATCACCAGCTTCCTTGATCCCTACGCAGACCCCATGGGCGCCGGGTATCACCAGGTTCAGTCGATGATCGCGGTCGCCAACGGCCAGGTCTGGGGCCGCGGGCTCGGCTTCTCGCTCAGCAAGTTCGGCTACCTGCCCGAGGACACGACCGACTTCCTCTTCGGCATCATCTGCGAGGAACTCGGCCTCGCCGGCGCGGCCCTTGTCGTCGTGCTCTACGTCGCGTTGATCTGGGCCGGCTTCATGATCATCAGCGCGCAGCGCAGCAAGGTCATGGCGCTCATCGGCGTCGGCATCATCACGACGGTGTGCGTACAGGCGGTGATCAATCTCGCTGTGGTGACCGGCATGGCCCCGACCAAAGGCATCGCGCTCCCGTTGCTGTCCAGCGGCGGCACGGGTTGGATCCTGACCTGCGCGTGTCTGGGTCTACTCGTGAACATGGATCGCTTCGTGCGCAAGCAGCGCGAGCAGACGGCGGCCACTTCGACTCGCGAGGACGCGGCGCCAGCGCGGGCGCTTGATGTCGAGCCTGACACGGACGCTGGCGCGTTCCCTACGCTTCAGCATGGCTGATTCTTCTGTTGTGATCACCGGCATGGGCTGGATTACGCCGCTGGGGCATTCGGTTCAGGCGGTCTGGGATTCGCTGCTGGCCGGCAAGTCCGGCGTGGGGCGGATCTCGCGGTTTCAGGCGTCCACGTTCAAGACCAACTTCGCGGCGGAGGTGAAGGACTTTCGCCTCGGCGATTTTCTGCCCGATGCGTCCGCACACGTGGACGCGGGGTTGAACGCGCAGTTCGCGCTGGCCGCGGCGGCGCAGGCCTTCAAGCAGGCGGGGCTGGATCAGCCGGGCGTGCTGGGCAAGGGCGGGAAGATTGACCCGCGCCGTTTCGGTTTGTACCTCGGCTCGGGCGAGGGAACGCTGGACTTTGATAACTACGCCGCGGTGCATGTGGGGGCGTGGGATGATGCGACGAAGAAGGTCGATGCGGTGAAGTGGGCGAAGCTCGGGTATGAGAAGATGAGCCCGGCGCGCGAGATCGAGCAGGAAGCGAGCATGACGCTGGCGCATGTCGCTTGGGCGTTTGGCTGCCGCGGGCCCGCGAGTAACTGCCTTACGGCGTGTGCCGCGAGCATTCAGGCGATCGGCGAGGCGTTCGAGACGATTCGTCGGGGCGATGCGGATGTGATGTTCGCGGGCGGCGCGCACTCGATGGTGCACCCGTTGGGCGTGACGGGGTTCATCCGGCTGACGGCGTTGAGCTCGCGGAATGAGGAGCACACGACGGTGCCGCGGCCATTTGATCAGACGCGCGACGGGTTTGTGATGGGCGAGGGCGCGGGGATGCTGGTGATGGAGAGCAAGGAGCACGCGCTGCGGCGCGGCGCGACGATTCTGGCGGAGATCGCGGGGTATGGGTCGTCGGCGGATGCGTTCAGGATCACGGACATGCACCCGCGCGGCGACGGGCCGAAGGCCGCGATGGTCGGTGCGCTGACGCAGGCGGGGATTGACCCGGCGGCGCTGGACGAGCGCGGGCGCCCGCTGATCCACTACATCTCGGCCCATGGCACGGGCACAAAGGAAAACGACAAGATCGAGACGACCGCGATCAAGGCGCTGTTTGGCGAGCACGCGCCGCGGATTCCGATCTCATCGATCAAGTCGATGCTGGGGCACCTGATCGCCGCGGCGGGCGTGAGCAATGTGATTTCGAGCGTGATGGCGATGCGCAGCGGCTGGGTGCCGCCGACGATCAACTACACGACGCCGGACGCGGGGCTGGACCTGGATTACGTGGTGAACAAAGCACGGAACATGACGGACAAGGGCGGGGTGCGGGCGTGCTTGTGCAATGCGTATGGGTTTGGTGGGCAGAATGACTGTTTGGTCGTTCGGGCGGTGTGATGGGCGGGGGAGAGGCCGAGGGCCGAGGGGGATGTGCCTTGCGATGATTGTTTGGTGAGGGGTCATCGGAGGCGATTCCCCCTCCGCCGCGAGGCGCGGCACCTCCCCCGATCGGAATCGGGGGAGGGTGAGATGCGATCGGCCGCTCCTGCCGCTGATTGCTGACAACTGACAACTGACAACTGACGGCTGACGCGCCAGCTTGCCGCGGTTCAGGACCGAGAACCTGTCGTACGGCGGTTGCTTGCGTGCGAGTGTGTCGATGCTCATTACATGGACACGAACTTTGCCTCGTCGTTTGGAGCGCTGGCGGGGGCTTGGTCGACTCGGGACTTTTCGTGGAACTTGCCCGACGCCGCCGCTGCGCCGGCGGACCCCGTTGCGGATGCGTTTGCCAACAGCACGGACCCCAGCGACACGCGGGCGATCATCGACAGCATTGTGCTCAGTTCGCAGGCGCGGGCGTGGTCCAGCGCGTTCTCGTCGATCTCGTCGTTCAGCGAGTCGCAAGGCGGGTCGTTTGGGATTTCGTTCTGGGGGAGCTTGGGCTCGTCGTTCGGCGGCGGAACCAGCGGCGGCGGTTTGCCGGACACGCTGTCGTTTCTGCGGCCGAGTGGGTTGTTCTCACCGACCGATGGCAACAGCGACGGGCGGCTGTCGGTGGGGGAGTTGTTGGATCTGGCGGCGTGAGTTGCCAGTTGTCAGCCTTCAGCTATCAGCCCTCAGCATGAGAGTTCGGAGGCAAGACGGAGCGAGCATTTCGCTGTTCCTTGCCTCTTCTTGCTAAAAGCTGACCGCTGACGTCTGACCGCTGCGAGTCAGCGAGCGCTCGTATCGCTCATTTTCCAGCGGCACCAGTAGTGGACCGCCGCGGCGTGCCAGGTGATGTGGCGGGTCATGACGCCGACGAGTTCTTCGAGGTCCATGGTGCGACCGCCGTAGTGGATGCGGAGGGCGGCGCCGTCCATTGGGCGGGCGGCCCACCAGGCGACGAACTGGTCGAGATCAGAGAGCAGGGCGTCGGCGACGGCGTACGGGCTCGCGGCGTAGGGGACTTCTGGCCAGGGGCCGAGCTCAGGCGCAGCGGTCAGGGCGTGGGCGCGGAAGGTCTCGAGCAGATGGCGCAAATGCCACGCGGCGGTGCCGGGTGTGGTGGGGTCGCCCAGGTCGGCGCGCGGATTCTGTTTCAGGGCGCTGGTGAGCGATTCCCAAGGGTGATCGACCGCAGATCTGAGCAAGTGCAAGGCCGCTTCCATGCAAGTGAGCATAGCGAAATCGCGGGGGAGAGTGGGGGGTGACGGACGGAGACAGATCGCCGAAGAACTGGTACGGGGAGGGACGCGGAGGGGAGCGGAGAAACGCAGAGGAAAGGCCGGAAAAGGGGACGGGCGCGCAAGGGTCTTGGCAATGCGCAAAGCCGCCGTGGACGGGCGTTCGGCTTCGCACCGTCGTTGGCAGTTCTCCGTGTTCCTCCGCATTCTCCGCGTACAGGCGTTTCTGCGTTCGGCTGCGCGCTCGGGCGCTGCACACGCTCAGGCGCTGGCGACGGGCGCGCGCTGGTTCATGAACGCCAGGGCTTCGAGCTGGCGCAGCGTGTCGGTGGAGGCTTCGGTCATGGGCAGGCGCAGCGCGCCGGAGTCACGGCCCAGGAGCTTCATCGCGGCCTTGACCGGGATCGGGTTGGTCTCGACGAACATGGCGCGGGCGATGGGGATGAGCTCGCGATGGATGGCCAGTGCGCTGGCGTGGTCGCCCTTGGCATAGGCGGCGCAGAGGCGGGCAATCTTGCCGGGGAGCAGATTGCTGGCGACGCTGACGACGCCGACGGCGCCGACGGACATGAAGGGGAGGGTCATGGTGTCGTCGCCGCTGAGGACCGCGAGGCGCGGGCAGCGCATCGCGATCTCGCCGGCGGAGTCGGTGGAGCCGGTGGCTTCTTTGATGGCGCGGATGTTGGGGTGAGCGCTGAGGCGGGCGACGGTGCTGGGGGCAAGTGCTACGCCGGTGCGCCCGGGGATGTTGTAGAGCATGACGGGGATCGGCGCGGCGTCGGCGACGTGCATGAAGTGCTGGTACAGCCCGTCTTGCACGGGCTTGTTGTAGTACGGGTTCACGCTCAGTGTGCCGTCGGCGCCGGACTCGTAGGCGAACTTCTGCAACTCCACGGCGTGGTGCGTGTTGTTGCTGCCGGTGCCGACGATGGCGATGAGGTTGTGTGCGCGGGCCAGCGGGACGGCGGCGGTGACAAGTGCGCGGAACTCGCTCTCGGAGAGGGTGGGGGATTCGCCGGTGGTGCCGTTGATGACGATGCCGCGAACGCCGCCCTGGGAGTCTTCGCCCTGGGCTTGAAAGGCGATCTGGTCTTTGAGGCGGGCGAAGTCAATGGCGGAGGCATCGGCGGTGAAGGGGGTGATGATGGCGGTGAAGGCACCGGTGAAGCGCGGGTCGATGTGGTCGTTGGTGGGGCGGCTGGGCGTGAGGTTGGGCATTGGGAATCTTTGGCGAGTGGGGTTGATCAAGCGGCGGGGAGGCAGGCGGGACGCCTGCCCCACGTCACATATGCTGAGGGGATGAAGACGCTCATCCTGTTCATCGGCTTGCTGTGCGTGGTTACGACAGTTGGCGGCTGCGGCACCACTGGGCCGGATGTCACCGGCGGCGTGTCGTATCTCCTGCGTGCCAGCGACGCGAAGAACAAGCTGGCATACTACGAGCTGCGGAGCGACGGCGAGCTGCGCTACACCGGCGGGATCAACGCGGGGATGGAGGCGACGGGGCTCAGCCATCCGGACTGGAGCGGCGCGTTCACGCGCCAGGAACTGACGCCGCTGCTGGAGCTGATCGCGCAAAACCCTGAGCCAGCGAGCGTGGAGCCGACGAAGGAGCAGGTGAACTACAAGCTGTCGCTGAGGGAACCTGGGCGCGGCGAGCGCCGGTTCGTCAGCGGGCCGACGGCGTTTTTCGAAGGGCTGTATAAGCGCAGCGAGGCGCTGATGCTGGCGAAGCGCCCGGAGCTTGGCGATCCGGGGCGGTGAGGTTCGCGGCGTGCAATACGATCCCGCATGAGTGGTCAAACGAACGCAACGCCCGAGCCGATTGTCGGCATTGACTTAGGGACGACGAACTCGCTGGTGGCGGTGGCGGGTTGGCCTGTGGGCGACTCGGAGGCACGGGCGGCGCGGGTGTTGGTGGAGGCGGGCGGCCGCGGGCTGATGGCGTCGGCGGTGCGGTTTGAGGCGGATGGCGCGGTTGTTGTCGGTGATGACGCCAAAGAGCGGGCCGTGGAGTTTCCACGCTCGACCGTGGTGAGCGTGAAGCGGCTCATGGGGCGCTCGCTGCGCGACGCCGCGGCGGACCTGAAGTACTTGTCGTACGAAGTGGTTGAAGGGCCGAATGAGACGGCGCGGGTGCGGATTGATGGTGGCGCGGGCAGAGAGGTGCGCGAGGTGTCGCCGCAGGAAGTGTCGGCGATTATTTTGCGGGAGCTGAAGGGCCGGGCGGAGCGGGCGCTGGGGGTGCCGGTGCGCAAGGCGGTGATCACAGTGCCGGCGTATTTCGATGATGCGCAGCGCCAGGCGACGCGCGACGCGGCGAGATTGGCGGGATTGGAGGCCGTGCGGCTGGTGGCGGAGCCCACGGCGGCGGCGCTGGCATATGGCCTCGGGCTGCGCACGGGAGCTCAGGCGCGCAGCGCGAAGGTGGTCGCGGTGTATGACCTTGGCGGCGGGACGTTTGACGTTTCCGTTCTGCGGATCACCCCGCCCGAGCGCGGCGAGAACGCAACGGACAGCGCAGCGGCGCCTCGCGATGAAGGCATGGAGGCGTTTCAAGTCTTGTCCACCAGCGGCGACACGCACCTCGGCGGCGATGACTTTGACTACGCGCTCATGAGCCTGTTCACGCGCGAGATCAGCGAGCGGTTCTTCGGCGGGCGCGACGTGGGCGCGGAGTTGTCAGCGGGCGTGCGGCGCGCGCTCAGGGACTTTGCGGAGCGGACCAAGATTCGGCTGAGCGAGGCGGATGAGGCGCGGGTGGAGATTGATCTGGGTGAGGGGACGGGCGTGTACTCGCGTGTGATCACGCGAGCCGAGTTTGAGGCGTTGATTGAGCCGCTGGTGGAGCGGACGATCGTGGCGTGCAAGCGGGCGGTGCGTGATGCGGCGCGGCTGATGGAGGGTGAGGCGATCGCGGCGGTGGTGATGGTGGGTGGGAGCACGCGCGTGCCGTGCGTGCGGCGGCGCGTGGGCGAGGTGTTTGGGGTGGAGCCGTATGTGGCGCTGGATCCCGACACGGTGGTCGCGCTGGGCGCGGCGGTGCAGGGCTCGGTGTTGAGCGGCGCGCGAAGGGACGCGTTGCTCCTTGATGTCGTGCCGCTGAGCCTGGGGATTGAGACGGCGGGCGGCGCGTTCGCGAAGATCGTGATGCGCGGCGCGACGATCCCGGCGATGGCCGGGGAGATGTTCAGCACGCAGATCGACGGGCAGACGTCGATCAAGCTGCAGGTCTTGCAGGGCGAACGCGAGATGGCGGCGGACTGTCGCACGCTGGGGACGTATCACCTGCGCGGCATCCCGCCGATGCCCGCGGGGATTCCGCAGCTTCGCGTGGATTTTCGCGTGGATTCCAACGGCGTGCTGAGCGTCAGCGCCATGGAGCGGCGCAGCGGCAAGCGGCTGGACGTGCAGATCGTGCCCACGCACGGGCTGACGCGCGAAGAGGTCGATCGGCTGGAGCGCGAGAGCTTTGCCCACGCGCGCGAGGACATGCGCAAGCACCGGCTCGCGGACCTGGTGGCCAACAGCGCGCTGGATCTGCACTGGATCGGCAAGCAGATGGAACGTCACGGCCCCAAGCTTGCGAGCGAGTCACGTGCGGCGATTGAGGCGGCGATCGCCACGCTGCGCGATCTGGTCCAGCGAGCGAAAGACCCGGCGCAGAGCGCGAGCGTGGATCCCGACGTGTTTCATCGCGCGAAGGAAGCGCTCGATCGCGCGAGCGTGGGGCTGCATGAGGTGAGCATTTCAGAGAGCTTGAAGAGCGGGGACGGAAAGGCGTAAACCGTAAACCGTGCCACCGACCTCGCTTCGAGGTCGGTGCTCGGGAGCAGCCGATTGTCGAGGTGCACCGACCTCGAAGCGAGGTCGGTGGCACGCGCAGAGCATCTTGCTGCTGACAACTGACAACTGACAACTGATAACTCACCACTCGCCGGCGAGCATGTGGTCGATGGCGGTGGCGACGCCGGCGTGGTCGCAGGCGCCGGTGGTGCGTTTGGCGACGGCCTTGATGCGGTCGTGGGCGTTGCCCATGGCGACGCCGAGGCCGGCATGGGTGATCATTTCCATGTCGTTGAGTTGGTCGCCGATCGCGGCCGTGCGCGCGGGGTCGATGTGCAGGCGCGTGCAGAGTCGCTCGATCGCCTGCCACTTGTCGGCGCGCGAGTGAAACATCTCAACGATGTGGACGCTCTCGATTCCCAGGTCGCGGCGTTCTTTGGGCAGCAGCGCGCCGTGGAAATGCTGGAGCGTGGCCCTGGGGCCGAACTCTGTGCGGAGCTTCGCGGCCAGGTCGTCAAACGGCGCGTTGGTCTGGTACGCGCCGACGCGCACGGTGTGTTCGTGATGCTCGTCGTCGTCAAGGTGTGTCGCGTAGCGCACGCGCACGCCCATCTTGTTGAACCACCAGCGCGAGGAGCGATCGAGCGATTCGGCGCCGTCGGGCGCGATGACGAGGTAGTCGTAATCGGTGGCGGAGGGATCCTTGAGCACGAGCGCGGCATGGTCGTGTGCGCTGAGATACTTCACCATTTCGGTGACAAGTTGGCGGTCCATGGCGAAGCGTTCGAGCGTTTTGCCGGTGGTGGGGTCGGCGACCATGGCGCCGCCGCTGACGACGACGGGGCCGGTCTGTTCGATCGCGCGGATGATCGGCATGGATTCGATGAGGGCGCGCCCGGTACACACGGTGACGATCATGCCGGCTTCACGGGCTCGGCGGAGGGCTTCGAGGTTGCGCGGGTCCACGCTGCCGCTGTGGTCCAGCAGGGTGCCGTCAAGATCAATCGCGACGAGGTCGTACTTTCGAGACATCGTGGTGAGCGTAGTTCGCGGATGTCGGGGCTGGCGGCGTGGACGGTCGCGGCCGCGCTATGACTTGGTGACGATGTCGCGAACTGTCGCGTGGAATGATGCCTGTCACCATGAAGCCTGATCGTCGTCAACGCGGAACCGGCCCAACGGAATCTGGCGCTGCGCCCTCGGCGGGCGGGGCGTTCTGGTCGGTCGATGCGGCAAGCGCGCGCGCGATCGTGATCCGCGTGAAGGCGGTGCCGGGCGCGCGGGCGGATCAGATTGTCGGGCTGCTGGGTGATCGGCTGAAGGTGCGGGTCGCGGCGCCGCCGGAAGACGGTCGAGCGAACGACGCGATCTGCCAGCTCATCGCGCGAACGCTGGGCGTGGCGGTGCGGAGCGTGACGTTGATCAGCGGGCATTCGAGCCCGTTAAAATCCGTGCGGGTGGAAGCCGCGGCGGGAACGATTGACCCGGCGGCGCTCGCGGGCGGGTCGTCTCGCCTCGGTCGCTGACGTAAGCGGATCGCGTACTCTGAGAGTTGTCGCCGCGCTCGCGCGGGGTGTGGGAACTTGGGGGGCAAGGGCTGCGTTCGCGGCCGGTTGAGGTTCGGCAGATGGCATCAGAGAAGTTGCTTGGGGATTCGCGAGCGCCCGCTGGCGACCGCGAAACCGGCGAAATGAACGAAATTTCAGGCATCCCCCGGTAAAACGACCAGACCTTTCAGAAATCATTCGCGACGCTCATTCGATAGCCTCTTCTGGGCGTATATTCGCCCGTTCGTGGTTTCGAAGGTGTGGTGGGGTTACATGAATTTCGTCATGCTCGAGTGATCGAAGATCATGGCCACCCTGTCTATGGGAGGCGCGGCGTGAATCAGCTAGAGAAAACCCGGGCGCTGTCTCCGGAATATGGGCGCCTTGTGACAGGTTTGTTGGCGATGGCAGAGGACGCGGGCGTCGGTCTGCTTGTGCTGGACGGGGACAACTCGGTTCTGGTGTGCAACGACTCCGCCACGGCGTACCTGCGGGTCGGGACGAACGCGGTGTTTTCCGATGCGCATCGCGGGGTATCAAAGCTCGCGGCGGCGTTGTACGCGAGCTTGAGTCTGCCGCGACCGCTTGAGCAAGATGCGATCATGCTGGTGGAGCGGCGTGAGCAGTGTTTCGTTCGCTGCACGCTGCGCTCGTTGCCGTCGCCGGATGGATTGCCGCTCTCGCTGTGCGTGTTCAGTCAGTCTTCGACGGTTCCGGAGGCCGAGGGTGTGGAGATCGTGCGGATCCCGGGCGAGACGGAGGTCGACGGCGATGACTGCGTGGTCGGCAAACTCACGTCGTCGGAGCTGGCAATCCTGCGGATGATCGGCGAGGGGTTGTCCACGCCGCAGATGGCGCGGAAGCTGTCGCGATCGCCGAAGACGGTGGAGTGGCATCGGGCGAGCCTTGGGCGCAAGCTTCACGCCAAGACGCGCGTGGAGCTGGCGCGAATCGCGATCACGCTTGGCATCGTGCAGAACATCACGTCGGAGGAGCATCAGGCGGCGCGGCGACGCAACGCGTCAACAAGCGTTCGCGCGGAGCCGAAGCCGATCAGCGTGGATGGCGTCGCGTCAAACCATCACCCTAAGGGCAGCGTTCATCTCTAGAGAAATCCGCACAGTTGCGGTGCAGCGGCTTGATGGTGGCGAGCGATCTTTCTGGCTGATCTCGTCCGATAAGGGTCTTACTCCGCCAATTGCCTTCTTGATCAAAGCGCCGCAAAAGCGAGAGTTTTTTCGCTCCTTCGCCGCGCTGCGCGGGCTTTTTGCTGTATGCTCTTGTGTGGGTTCGGGGAACACATTCTCGATTCAGTGAGAGGTGCACAGGGCGATGTCTGGCAATACAACGATCGCGGCCGGTCTGTCAAGCCACGCCGAAATCACCACCCCACGATGGGGCGGCGATCTGGCTCATGTCATGTCATTGCCAGCGTGGGAAGCGCTCGTGCAGGATTCCGGTTCACTGGTGAGCCTGCTTGATGCGGACGGACGCTGGGTGTTCGCCAACGAGCAGACGGCGTCATTTGTCGGGCGACCGGTGAGCGAGCTCATCGGTCGCACGATGGCCGAGCTGCTGCCTGAGGACTTTGCCGACGAGCGGTTGAGTGTCGTGCGGCGCGTGATGCAGACGGGCCAGTGCGTGCGCGTGGTCACGCGCCTGCTGGGCTCTCGGATGGAGTGTGCGTATCGCCCGCTGCGGGCGTCGCCGACATCACCCCTGCTGGTGTTGGCGACGGGCCGGATGATCCCGGTGGCTGCGGGCAGTGCGCCGGCGAGCGCAAGCTCGCGCGAGGTGGGCGGGAACACGGTTGAGCTCTCGACGCGTGAGTCGTTGAAGATTGATAGCTTGACGCCGCGTGAGTGCGAGGTGCTGCGGATGGTGGGCGAGGGGCTCTCGACGCAGCAGATCGCGGAGCGATTGTTCCGCACAGTGAAGACGGTCGAGGCGCATCGCGCGTCGCTGGGGCGCAAGCTGGGCGTGACGAATCGCGTGCAGTTGGCGCTGGTGGCGATTCAGGCGGGCCTGGTGCCGCAGCCGAGCTCGGAGAATCCGCTGTCGGCGCGGATGTCGAAGGCGAACGTTCCGGGCTCGACGAACGCAGATCGCATCGACGGGCGCTGAGCGCGCTGGAGCAACGTCGAGTGAGATCGCCCTTGAGCGTTCAGGCCGTTGGCGTTGTTCAGGTCAACGCTGAAGGATGCGTTGCAGGACGCCGGGCGGCAGAGCCGCGTCGAGCTGGCGTTCGTACGCGTGCGGATCGCCCAGCCATGTGCGGACTTCCGACGAGCTGACGTCCATCACCTCGATCTGGACGACGCCTTCGCGCAGTGTGTGCAACTCGGCGTCTGACCACGCGTGCGCGGCGCGGAGACGCTCGATCAGATCGTCGGCGGTGGCGGCAGAGGCTGGCGTGTTGGCGGCGCCTCGGCGGCGCATGATCACCGGCGGCGCGAGCTGGATCAGCGCGTGAGCATCCTTCCAGCGGTGCAGCGAGAGCGCCTGATCTTCGCCCATGAGCCAGCGGAGTGAGACTTCGGCGCGACCGGCTGAGTCCAGCCCGCGCCGGGCGCGCGTGGCGGTGTCGATGGAGAAGGACTGCGTCACATCCTCGGGCAACTGCGCGGCCCGGCGCAGCTCGTCATCCCACACCGCGGCGTCGCGCTCGGATCGCAACGCGATGTTGAGAAGCTCGATGCGCGTGGGTCCGTCAAACATCGTGGCGTGGGCCTTGTGGGGCGAGCGACTGGCGGGCACAAACCAGCGGACGACCTCAGCGCCGGTACGCTCCGCCCACGCGCTCGCGGCGGCACGCGACAGCGCGACATGCCCGCGATGCACCGGATCAAACGAGCCGCCAAAGAGCAGCACGCATCCCGCGTTGCCCGCACGCGGCAGGGCCGTGGGCAGCTCAGGCACAATCGCAAACTGTCGGTCATTGCCTTCGTACACGCGTGTCGCTCGCCGCCTGGCACTCTTCCGAGTGCCGAGTGCCTAGTTCCTGTTCCCAAACTCACCGATCGCCACCGAAGCGATGGTGAGATCATCGGCCAGGTCGACGTGTTGTTCGCTGAGGCCGGGGTCGGCGTTGCCCAGCGCGTGACGCCGAACGGAGCGGAGGAGCTGAGAGACGTCGTCATCGGGCGTGGCGCAGGCGTTGAGGGCGCTGAGAATGCGGGCCATGCCGAACTCTTCGCCGTTTTTGTGGCGTTGTTCGATGACGCCGTCGGAGAAGACGACCACGCGTGAGTTAGGTTCGAGGCGGTGCTCGCCGGGCTCGTAGGGGTCTTCGGGGCTGACGCGCAGGGGCAAGCCGCGGACGTGCTCGCCGGGGTTGATGAGGCGGCCGGAGGGCTCGCGGATGAGCCAGTAGCCGTGGCCCGCGTCGATGAAGGTCATGAGGCCGGACTCGGTGTCGATCATCGCGGCGAAGAGCGAGACGAAGCCGTTCTCGGGCATCTTGGCGCCCAGGTGGCGGTTGAGCCCGCCGACGGCGAGCGAGAGGTCGCCGGTGTTGTGCAAAGCCGCGGTGAGGTAGCTGGAGGTCACGGCGGCGAGCATCGCTGCGGGCACGCCCTTTCCCGAGACATCACCCATGAACAGCGCGATGCGTCGATGATCCAGCGCGAAGATATCAAAGAGATCCCCGGCGATGAAACGCCCGGGCTCGACATGCATGCGGTACGCGGCGCGGAGGACGCGCCCGTGCGTGGGCGGGAGGATGGATTGCTGGATGAGGGCCGCGGTGGCCATCTGCTCGCTGAGGCGGGCGCCGTGCATCTCGGCGTCAGCGCGACGGAGCGAGGAGAGCGTGAGCGAGCAGAGATCGGCGACGGCCTGGCAGAACGCCGCGGCGTCGTCCTGGATGCGCATGTGACCTTCGCGACAGTCCAGGTAGAGGCAGTGGGTCATCTCGCCGGCGTCCATGATCGGCACGCACAGGCACATCTGCACGCCGACGAGCGACTGCGTGTTGGAGAACGAGTCGGCGCCGCGATTGATCTTGACGGCCTGGCCACGCGCGGCGGCGCGGATGAGCGAGCGCGAGAAGATCAGCGTTTCGGTGCGATGGCCGACGGAGCGCACGCCCATGACGTGAATCTCCTCGGCGAGAAGATCGGGCTTGATGAACGCGATGACGGAAAAGCCGGTGGCCTCTTCGAGGGTTTTGACAACGCTCTCAGCGAGCTCGGCCTCGGAACGCACGGCTTGGACCTGCTTGGCGCATTCAAGGAGGAGTTCGAGCCGGCGACGGTGGATGCTCTCGCGGTTGACCTCAGCGACCGTGACCAGCGTGCTCTCGCTGGCGGCGCTGTCGTGCATGGAATAGGTGCTGGAGGTGCCGGCGCCGACCGCGACGCGCAGAACCCACGGCCCGACACGCAGCTCGTCGCCGGGCTTCAGCGGCGTGTCCACATGTGGCATGAGGCGGACGTTGTTGAGCACGGTGCCGTGACGGCTTTCGAGGTCCGCGACGGTGGTGAGGCTACCGATGCGGTGAAAGCGGCAGTGCTCGCGGCTGATGGCCAGCTCGTTGTCTGGCGTGCGGAGCTGGCACTTGGACGAGCGACCCAAGACGCTGGAGGTTTCGGGCAGGAGCAGCAATGGCTCGAGCGCCGGGCCTTCGAGCACGTCAAGCCGCATGATCACCGGGTTGGCGCCGAGCTGGGTCAACGGACGAGTCTCCAGGTGCGCGGGGCGGAGGGGGCGCACACGATGACCACGCGGGCTGACGAGCCGCGTGCGGTCAGGAAATGCAGTCTATCGACAAATCGCGGGCGGATGCGGGCGTATCTGAAATCATGAGCCAAGGGCGATGGGATTACGCCGGCGAGAGAACCTTACTCCCCGGGGATGTAGGAGATTGCGCCTTCCCAAGGCGAACTGGCGGAGGCGTACAGGCGCTTGGCGATGCGGCCGGCGAGGTAGCTCTCGCGTCCGGCGATGCAGGCGTGGTGCATGGCGCTGGCCATGAGCACGGGGTCTTTGGCATGGGCGATCGCGGTGTTGAGCAGGACGCCGTCGGCGCCGAGTTCCATGGCGATGGAGACATCGCTGGCGCTGCCGACGCCGGCATCGACGATGACGGGGTAAGTCGGGTCGCCTTGCTTGAGCAGTTCGAGGCAGAGGACGATGTTGTTGCGGTTGAGGACGCCCTGGCCGCTGCCGATGGGCGAGCCGGCGGGCATGACGCTGGTGGCGCCGGCTTCTTTCAGCCGGATGGCGGCGATGGGGTCGTCAGAGGAATAGCAGAGCACCTGGAAGCCGTCTTTGACGAGTTCTTTGCAGGCTTCGAGGGTGCCGGCGGGGTCGGGCAGGAGGGTTTTCTTATCGCCCAGGACTTCGAGCTTGACCCAGCCGGAGCCGGGGTTGTTGAGTTGCTCCAGGAGCTCGCGCCCGAGGCGGGCGACGCGGATGGCGTCATCGGCGGCGAAGCAGCCGGCGGTGTTGGGCAGGATGGTGTAGCGGTTGAGGTCCAGCGCATCGAGCAGGCTCTTGCCCTCGGCGTTGATGAGCCGCTCGCGCCGCACGGCGACGGTGACGACTTCGCTGCCGCTGATGTCCAGGGCTTCGCGCATCTGTTCGAGGCTGGCGTACTTGCCGGTGCCGACGATGAGTCGCGAGCGGAACGCGCGGCCGCCGATGGTGAGGCCGGGTTGTGCGTTGGTTGTGACGCGGGCGTGATTGCTGGAGGCCTCGTTCATGGAGCATCCTTGGCGCGGGAAAGCCGAAGTGCTGAGTGCTAAGCGCTGAACGCCGAAGGCCGAAGGCTCTCGCCCGACCGGACAGCCGCGCGGATACGCTCGCGCCATGGCGACTCGATCAGCTCCAGCGAAAGGTCAGGACGCGATCCCTGTGGGCACGCCGGTGGCGGTGCTGCACGGGCCGGAGCAGTTTCTGATTGCGCAGCACACGCGCGACTTGCGGGATGCGCTGACGCGGAAGCACGCCGAGATTGACGTGTTCACGTTTGATGGCGGGAGTGTTTCGCCGGCGGAAGTGCTGGATGAATGCCGCAGCATGGGGCTGATGATGCGGCACAAGCTGGTGATGATCGACAACGTCGAGAAGTTCCTGAGCGAGTCGGATGATGAGGCTGACGCTGTGCCGAAGGGTCCGTCGCGGCGCGGTGCGCCCGCGTCGCGCTCGGCTCGCGAGCTCATGGAGTCATACGCCAAGCAGCCGGAGAGTGGAGCGACACTGCTGCTGCGGGCCAACGTGTGGCGGCCGGGGAACTTGGACAAGGCGATCATCGCCGGCGGCGGCGTGATCGTGAAGTGCGAGAAGATCGGGATTGACGCGGCCCTCTCGTGGGCGATGGCGCGGGCGCCCAAGGCGCTGGGCGTGGCGCTGGCGCCGGACGCCGCGGAGTTGATGATTGAGGAGCTGGGCAACGACCTGGCTCGGATCTCCAGCGAGCTGGACAAGCTCGCGATCGCGGCGCGGGCCCGTCCGAGCGAGGGCGGCGCGGCGCCGGCGATCACGATCGATCTGGTGCGACATCTCGTCGGCGCGTCGCGGCAGGACGACGCGTGGTCGATGCAGAGCGAGTTGCTCGCGGGCTCGATGCCCGGCGCGCTGGGTGCGCTGCGGGCGCGGCTGGATCTGTCACGCATGAGCCCCGTGCTGCTGGGTGTTGCGTATATCGACCTGGCGCGGAAGCTCTCGCGCGCGAGCATCGCGGCGTCGCTGGGCAAGCGCGACAATGAGATCGCGGGCGAGGCGGGGTTGTGGGGGGCCGCGAGCGGGCCGATCGTGAGCGTGGCCAAGCGGCTGCCGCCGCCCGCGGCGGCGGCGCTCTTGCGCGAGGCGATCCGCGCCGATGAGCGGCAGAAGTCCGGCGATGGGGACCCCGAGCACATCCTCGAAGGGCTGACGGTGACGTTCGTTCGGGCGCTGGCACCCGCGCCGCGCTGATGCGGGCCGTGTGTCGCGGAGAATCCTGAATCCAAAGGACTGAGTAGAACCGCGGAAAACCCCGCGAGTGTGGCCGTCTGCGCGATGCGGGGGTTTGTCGCCAAGGTTCTCGGGCGCGGCCTGCGTTTCCCAAGTACCCGGGCAATGCCTCAACAACCAGGTCTCGCCGCGTCAATCCCACCCGACCCGTTCACGTTCACGCTCTTGTTCGCATTCATCACACAGCACCCACCCTCGAAAGGCACCTCATGGCTTCCCCCACCCTTCCCACCCATTTCCTCCGTTCCGCGTGTTTGCTCATGCTGCTCAGCGGCTCGCTGACGGCAGTTGCCAACGCTCAGCTTGTCGTTCGCGAGAGCCAGGATTCGCCCGCCAACGGCAGCGATGAGGGCAACGGCAGCTCGCAGGAGCCCGCGATCGCGGGCAACGGCAACCGCATTGTCTTCCGCACCGCGGCCAACAACTTCTCGACCGGCGCGCCGCAGAACGGCTCGGGACAGTTCATCCTCCGCAAGGACCGCGCGACCGGCAGCCTCACGATGCTCAACGGCAGCGGCCAGACCGCCAGCCCGCCACTGTCCGGTGAGTTCCCCTCCGGCGGCACATCGCTGCGTCCGACGTACAAGGGCGGTTCCTCGGCGTGGGTCAACAACTCTGACCAGAGCGCCCCGCAGTTCGGCTGCGCCGATACCAACGGCCAGAGCGACATCTATTACAACACCGGCACGCCCTCGCCCTTCACCGCCATCCCCAACGGCGGCTTCTGCCCGACGCAGTTTGACAACGACAGCACCAATCCCGACATCACGCCCGATGGCGAGTTCCTGGTCTTTGAGTCTACCGCCAGCAACATCCCGAACGATGGCAACGCGTTCAGCGACATCTACTGGTCGCGCACCACGGGCCCGCGCAGCTTCTCAAAGGTCTCGGTGAAGGGCAATGTGCTCTCTGGAGTCACCCCGGCCAACGCCGCGAGCAACAAGCCCACGACCGGCGGGTCCGAGGCCGACGGCGAGTACGTGATCGCCTTTGAGTCCGTTGCGACGAACCTGCTCGGCGGCACCGATGCGCTGGGGCATCGTGACATCTTCGCCCGTGTCATCCCCGCGGGCGGCGTCATCGGCTTCCCCTCGACCACTCGCATCAGCCGTTCGACCACGGGCCTGGAGCCCAACGGACCTTCGTTCGATCCCCACGTCTCCAAGACCGGCCGCTATGTTGCCTTTGCGTCCGACGCCAGCGACATCGTCGCCGGCGACACCAACGGCCAGCGCGACATCTTCCTCTTTGATCGCAACACGAACACGACGCGCCGGATCAACGTCAGCCTCAGCGGCAGCGAGGGCAATGCCGTATCGAACCGGCCGCGGGTGAATGCGGACGGCACATGGGTAGCGTTTGAGTCCACCGCGACGAACCTGATTCCCGGATTCGCGCCGGTCGCCGGTCGCTCGAACGTCTATCTCGCGCACGTGCCCACCGGCACGATTTTCATCTGCAGCTACAACTACGTCAACACTGCCGAGAGCAACAACAACAGCGCGTGGGCCAGCATCTCGGACGACGGGCGCACCGTCGCGTTCCACTCTGACGCGTTCAACCTCAACCAGAACGACGGCGACGCCAACGGTGATCGCGACGTGTATTCGTACTCGCGAGCCGCCGCGCCTGCCAACGACACCTGCGCCAACGCGATCGATCTCGGCGGCGTCTCCGGCGGCCCCGTGGCCGTCTTTGGCAGCCTGTCCGGCGCGTTCCCCAGCGTCGGCCTCACCGGGCTTTGCGGCAGTTCGACGTTTTCCCCTGACGTTTTCTATACCTACACACCCGTCTGCTCCGGCCCCTACCGCTTTGATGTCAGCGGCTTTGACACCGTGCTGGCCCTCTACGACTCGTGCGGCGGAAACCTGATCGAGTGCGATGACGACAGCGGCAACGGCAGCGCCTCGCAGATCAACGTCAACCTTGTGGCTGGCCAGCCCGTTCTCGTTCGCGTCTCCGGCTTCGCCAATCGCACCGGTGATTTCTCCCTCGGCATCCAGCCCCTGGGCCTCCCGGCCAACGACTTCTGCGGCAACGCGTTCACCGCCCAGCTCGGCACCGTGACCTTCCCCACATGCCTCACCTCCACCGACGGGCCGCTGCTCGCCGCTCCGTCCAATGACATTCCCGTCGGAAATGACGTCTGGTACAACTTCTCCCCGCCCTTCACCGCCAACTACAACATCAACACCAACGGATCCAACTTCGACACCGTTGCGGTCGTCTACCTCGCGGCGTCCTGCCCCGTGAACACCGTCCAACAGGTGGCATGGGACGACGACAGCGGCTCGGGCAATCGGTCAAGCCTCAACCTCGTCATGATCGGTGGCGCGTCGTACAAGATTCGCATCGGCGGCTATCAGGGTGTGGTCGGCCAGGGCGCGCTCACCATCCGCCTTGTCGGCTGCTCGCCGGCGGACATCGCCGCGGACACCGGTGATCCGCTCCCGCCTTACAACAGCAACCCGCCGAGCGTGAATAACGGCGTGACCGAGGGCGACTACAACGCGTTCTTCAGCGGCTTCTTCGACGCACTGCCCTGGTGCGACATCGCCGACGATCAGGGCACCGCGCTGGCACCGTACGGCAACCCCGTCGGCCCCAACAACGGCGTGACCGAAGGCGATTACAACCTGTTCTTCAGCGTGTTCTTCAACGGCTGCCCGTGATAGGAAGGGCCAAGGTTTAAGTGCCGAGGTCGTGGTCAGTGCTGAGTAATGATGCTGAGCGCTGAGGTGACTCAAGATTCGGCAAGTTCTCTTCCGCAATCGGTCATCCTGATCAGACAAACGAGCCCCGGCGCGCGAGCGCCGGGGTTTTTCTTTGGTATGTGTTCGCATGCTGGCGGGACAGTTCCTGCCAACGCGACGGATGCCGGGCGTCACGACCGCGACTGCGGCTCGCCAGCCAGATCGTTCGCGCGCCTCGCGACAGGCCGTCTTCTGGCAAACCCGAGGTCTGCGGGTTTCGGTACACGCCCGCAACAACGCGTTGTATTCTCGTTTGAGCCAACTTCGGAGTTTTATTTATGGCGACTTGGACTTGGCGGGGCGTGGCGGCCGCGGTGATGGCGAGCGCGAGTTTGGCGAGCGTCGCGATGGCGCAGCCTTGCACGATTGGGTGGTCAGAGCCGACACCGCCGCAGATAATGATCGGCGATATTCGCGACCTCGTCGTCCACAACAGCAACCTTGTTGCTCGCGGCGGCCTGATCATCAACGGTGCGTCCAGCGTCGGCGTCGCCCAGTGGGACGGAGCGACATGGACGCCGCTGACTGCGGGGCTCGGCAGTGACGTGCTCCTGGGCGGCACCAACAGCATCGTTTCCTTTGGTGGTCGCCTCTATGCCACCGGGAACTCTTCGGTGCCGTTTGGCTTTCCTAACGGGCGCATCTGGACCGGTTCGACATGGATCGACTGGCCCGCGACACCGTCGCCAAACGGCTTCTCGGCGCCGCGAGCGCTCTTCCTCCTGCCCGACGGGAGATTCCTCGTCAGCGGGAGCTTCCGTTTCCCCGACACCCCAACCGGCGATATCGTGGATCGACGTGTCGCCTATTGGAACGGCTCGTTCTACACCATGCTCAGCAGCAGCCAGTACGGCCCCACCGATCCGAACAGCAGCAATCTCGTCTTTGACGCCGTGCTGTTCCAGGGCAAGTTGCTGATGCGGTGCAACGGGCGGATCGCGACGGGCGAACGCTTCAACTCAAACATCATCCTCTGTCCGTCCGGCCTGGTCACGTTTGACGGCAGCAGCTTCGCGTGCTTCACGGCTCCGGCGCTCAACGGGCCTGTGAACTCCATGGCCGTGTTCAACGGCGAGCTCTACGTCAGCGGCGACTTCACCGCCACTGCGGATAACGCGGTGCAGCTCAATCGGATCGCGCGATACTCCGGCGGGCAATGGCAGAAGGTCGGCAACGGCCTTACCCGACGCGCGGAGATCATGCGCGTGCTCAACGACGGCAGCGGCGACAAGCTGCACATCTACGTCACCGGCGCCGGCACCACCGTCGCGTACAACAACCCCAACTCCACGACGCTGGACACGATCACCTTCGCCGGCGTGATTCGGTTCGATGGCGACCGGTACACGTCGTATGGCAGCACCAGCGCGAGCGGCTACTTCAGCGGGCAAATCTACGACGCGGTGAACTTCGACCCCGGCACCGGCAGCGCGATCTTCGCCGGCGGCCTCAACTTCGTCCCCGGCGGCCTGCCCACGACCTCGTTCGCGCGGCGCGGGCCGACCGCCTCGCCCGACACCGACGGCGACGGCCTGCTGGACACCTGGGAGCAGAACGGCCTCGACATCAACTGCGATGGCGTGACGGATCTTGATCTGCCGGGGCTTGGCGCCAACTGGCAACGCAAGGACGTGTTCGTCGAGGTGGACGCAATGGTCGATCGTGCGCCGCTGCCAACGACGCTGGAGCGCGTGGTGAACGCGTTTGGCGCAGCGCCCAATGCGCTGGTCAACAACCCCAGCGGGATCGACGGCGTGAAGCTGCATCTGATCGTTGATCCCGCGGATCAGACCATTCCGCTTCAGGACTTTCCAAACGCCTTCGTGGAGTTTCACGCATTGAAAGAATCCCGATTCGGCAACGCCGCGGATCGCGCCAGCCCCAACGCCGACAACATCCTGGAAGCCAAGCGCCAGGTCTTCCGCTACTGCGTCTTTGCCAACAGGTACGGTGCGACATCATCTTCCGGCCTCGCCGAGCTGATTGGAAATGACTTCATGGTGACGCTCGGCGATTGGCTCACGCCCGATGGCTCGCCCGGCGGCACCCCCGACGAGCAGGCCGGAACGTTCATGCACGAACTCGGTCACACGCTCGGGCTCTATCACGGCGGCCACCAAAAGGACGAGAGCAAACACAACTTCAAGCCCAACTACCACAGCATCATGAGCTACTCGTGGCAGACACGCTCTGAGCGCCCGGGTTGGACGCTCGATTACTCGCGTGAGGCGTTGCCCACGCTGAACGAGAACGCACTCGACGAGCTGAACGGTCTCGGCGGATCGATCAGCGCGATCACGCTCATCGGCCCGGTGCCCGCGACCCAGGGCCTTGAGTCCGGGCCGCTGGACTTTGATCGCGACGGCGAGTTTGACACCAGCGCTCTGGTCGCGGCGGACATCAACCGCATCGACGCGTCGTACCCCACATCGCTGGACATTCTCGAAGGGTCGGAGGATTGGTCGCGACTGGTTTACAATTTCCGCAACAGCACCAACTTTGCGTCCGGCTTTAGCCCCGAATCAACGATCGATGTCGAGCGACTGACGGTAGAGCTTGACGCGCGCCTCGGTGCCATCGGCGCGCCGAGCGTCACGCGCGTCTGTGCTGCGGATATCGCCTACGACACGGGCGACCCGCTACCGCCGATCGGCCCGATCGGCCCCGCGTACGTCAACAACGGCGTGACCGAGGGTGATTACAACCTCTTCTTCGCCAACGTCTTCGACGCGAATCCTGTGTGCGATATCGCCGACGACACCGGTCAAGCGCTGCCGCCCTTCGGCAACGGAGGAATCCCACCGTTTGTGAACAATGGCACGACGGAAGCTGATTACAACCTGTTCTTCAGCATCTTCTTCGATGGTTGCGGTGGGTGATGGCGCGGGCCGCGTGCGGGCACGGGTCGATCGATCACCGCAGGCGAGCTTCGTTAGGAGTTTTCGTCGCGAGGGCTGGGCCCGGTGACGGCGATGCGCAGGGCGTAGTCGCAGCCCCAGATCGGATATCGAATCTTCCAACGCACATGGCGGCACGCCTCGCGATTGAGCCCTGAGTGCAGGAGCGTGTAGTCCACGAGTTCGTTGTGTCGCGCAAACGCCTGATCGGCCGCCCAACCGTCGGTCAAGAGCGAGTCGTACGCGGGCGCGAGGTCATGAAGCCGGTCTTGCCAACGAGCGGAAGGATCGCCGCGGGCCGGACCGCTGAATCCCACGAAGTATGCTTCGCCAGACGCGGGGCCGTCAACGTGCATGTTCAGCGGCAACAGGATGTCCAGAAAGAGATTCCGCGTGGGCACGCGGGTGATCGCGTGTGCCTCGTAGCCGCTCTCGGCGCGAGGCTCGTTCACGCGGATGCCAAGAAACAGATCGAGCGGCCCGCGAGAGCCGATTGGCTCGGCGTCCCAGTCGATGATGTCGCGTTCGTAGCCCTTCTCGCCGTCGGTGATGACCTTGGGAAACGGGTCTGAGCTGAACTCTGTCAGCAGCGCGTAGTTGTTGAGGCCGTGTTCGCGATCCGCTTCAATTGATCGGAAGCCCTTGGTGACCTTGTCGCGATTCTGCCAGGTGAACGTGACCGGGAGGTGGGCGTGCCCGGCGTGCAGGCCGACATGCCCGGACACGACGGTGCTTTCAAGTCGGAGTGGATCGATCTGCGAGGGGCGTGCGCACTGGACGATGACGAGCGCATCGGACCAGACGCCGGTGATGCCGCGTGCGGAGTCAAACGCCGCTCTGCGCCCGGTGTGATCGCCGACGTCGTGGTCGTCGCGGGCGCGAACAAGTGTGGCGATCGCGCGCCTGGCGCGGGCTTGAGTGCCCCCGAGTTGACGCAGCAACTCGGCGTAAGTCTTGACACAGCGAGCGGCGCTGGTGCGGACGGCGCGGCTAGCGCCGTGGGCGGCGATGGCATCGACGGTGCGGGCGAGGCCTTGCACGCCGGGAAGGACGTCGATCACGCTGAGCGGCTCGGCCAGGGTCTTGGTCGCCGCGAGCACGCGAAAGCAGAGCGGCTTGGGCGTTCCGGTCCACTCACTCAGACGCGTCACTCCGCGCGAGGCCTCGGGAACGGAATCAAGCACACGCACGACGTCATTGCGCAGCCGTTCAGCAAGCCGGCGCAGCTCCGCCAGGTTGACATCGGCGGGACCGGAGGAGGCGGCGCGCGGTTTGAAGTTCTTTGTTCTCATGGCGGATTCGGATTCCCGGTGTTGAGCATAACTCCGGGCGACCGGTGTGACACGCCGGACGGCAATTTTTCTCAGAAACATCTTGCACCGCGCCGATGTCGCGGTACTCTGTTTCTCAGAATCATCGCCGAGGGTCTACGGCGAGCCGTCGATTTCCTTCAGGAGCCTCGCCCATGCGCACTCATGCCCACACCGCCCTTGCCCGGCTGATCACTCCCGCGCTGCTGCTGGCCATCGCCGGCTCGAGCCACGCCCAGACCGTGTCGCTGGTCAAGAACATCAACACGGTCACCAGCGCGACACTCAGCGATTCGTCGCCCGAGCGATTTGCCCAGGTTGGCGCGAACACGTTCTTCATTTCGGCCGGGGCGGGCAAGGGGAGCGAACTCTGGATCACCGACGGCACGCCCGAGGGCACGCGACTGGTCAAGGACATCAACCCCGGATCAGCCGGTGGCGCGAGCGGCCAACTCCTGCCTTGGAACGGCGGCGTGCTCTTCGCCGGCACTGACGCGAGCGGAGCCGAGCTCTGGTTCTCGGACGGAACCGAGGCCGGCACGGTGCAGTTGAAGGACATCAGCGTCGGCACCGGCGCGTCGAGCCCGAACACCTTCGTCGATATGGGCACGTACGTCCTGTTCACCGCCAACAACGGCACCGTGAACGGCAACGAACTCTGGCGCACCGACGGCACGCCGGAGGGAACGTCCATGGTGAAGGACATCTTCCCCGGCGCATCGGCCAGTTCGCCGACGCGCACCCGTCGCATCGGCAACATCGCGTACTTCAGCGCTCAGGGCTCGTCCGAATCCGGCGGCACGAACTTCGAGCTCTGGAAGACCGACGGCACCGATGCTGGCACCTCGCTGGTCAAGAACATCCGCGTCGCGACCTCGAACCTCACCGGTTCGTCCACGCCCAGCGGCTTCACCGAGTTCAACGGCTTCGTCTACTTCGCAGCCAACGAGGGCACCACCGCCGGGCGGCGCGGCATCGAGCTCTGGCGCACCGATGGCACGGAGCTCGGCACCACCATCGTCGCAGACATCAACACCGGCACCGCCAACGGCATGCAGAACGAGCCGACGTTCGTCACCCTCAACGGCAAGCTGTATTTCTTCGGTGCCGCCGCCGCGACCGGCTTCGAGCTGTATTCCTACGACGACACCAACGGCGTCCAGCTCGTCGCCGATATCCAGCCCGGAACTCTGCAATCGAATCCGAGCAACCTCACGCTCGTCGGATCGCAGTTGTTCTTCACCACTTCGTTCGTCCCCGCAGGACGCACACTGGTCGGTTCGTTCGTCGTCACCAGCGACGGGACGACCGCGGGCACAACCGTGCTCGAGCCCGTGCCCGGCGGCTTCGAGACCATCAACTCCGGCCTGAACGTTCACCAGGGCAAGGTCTACTTCGGCGCAGACGATCTGATCAACGGCACTGGATCCAGCATCAGCTCCTTCTGGGTCAGCGACGGCACCGTCGCCGGCACCCAGCAGGTCGCCGATCTCATCCCCGATGCCCGCGGCGGCGAGCCCCAGAGCATCTTCAGCACCGGCTCCCAGATCCTCTTCTCCGCGTTCACGCCCGAGTTCGGCCGCGAACTCTGGATCTCCGACGGCACGACCGCCGGCACCGTCCTCCTCAAAGACCTGAACGCCGGCGACTTCACCGGCTCCGGCATCGCGTCCATGGCGGCGCTGAACGGGAAGCTGATCTTCTCGGCCAACGACGGCGTCAACGGCAAGGAACTCTGGACATCCGATGGCACCGAGTCCGGCACCACGCTACTGAAGGACATTGCCTTTGGGACGGGCTCGTCGGATCCCGCCGACCCCGCCACGACGTTCCCCGATGGCTTTGTGTCGTTCAACGATCGCCTGTACTTCAACGCTCTGCAGCAGAACGTCACGGGCATCGAACTGTGGTCCACCGACGGGACCGAGGCGGGCACTCAGCTCCTCAGCGACATCAACACCGTCGATCAGACCGACTTCGCTCCCGAGCCGACGGGCATGACGGTGCTCAACGGCAAGCTCGTGTTCCGCGCTCGCCAGCCGTTTGTCTCAACCGGCGGCCCCGGCGAGAACGGATCCGAACTGTGGGAGTCTGACGGCACCACCTTTGGCACCCAGTTGCTCGTGGATATTCGCCCGGGCGGGACCGACAACCTGTCCTCGTCGTCGACGCCGCAGTTCATCACGTTCTTTGATCGCCCGGGCACCGACCCGGATTGGATTTTCTTCTCCGCCACCGGCCAGACGCTCAACCAGGGCAACGAGCTCTGGCGCTCCGACGGCACGCCCGCGGGTACCGTCCTGGTGCGTGACATCCGGCCCGCCACCCCCTTCAACTCCAACCCGAACAACCTCGCACAGGTCGGCCAGAAGCTCTTCTTCGGCGCGGCCGATACCGTCGGCAACGAGCCCTATGTCTCCGACGGCACGCTCGCTGGCACATTCGCACTCGCCAACATCAACGCCAGCAGTGCGACGGCCTCCTCAGACCCCGGCAGCTTCACAGACTTTGACGGCATCGCCATCTTTGCCGCCAGCTCGGGTTCGTCCGGCACGGGAACGGGTATTGCCCAGCCGCTGGGCCGCGAGCTGTTCCGATCCGACGGCACCGCGCTCGGCACATCGCGCATCCTGGACATCAACCCCGGCGCCGCCAACGGCCTCGCGACGGGTGTGACGTTCGTGCGCATGGGCCAGTACCTGTACTTCCCCGCGACGTCCGCCGCGAACGGCACTGAGCTCTGGCGCACCGACGGCACCACCCTTGGCACGACGCTCTTTGCTGACATCAACCCCGGCGCGGGCAGCAGCTCGCCCAGCTCGTTGAAACTGATCGACGGCTTCCTCTACTTCTCGGCCAGCGACGGCACCGTCACTGGCGGTGCTGAACCCTATCGCACCGACGGCATCGCAGCGCCGACGCGCCTTGCGAACATCAACCCCGAGGGCTCGTCCAACCCGTCCCTCTTCACCCAGGTCGGCAGCACGGTGTTCTTCACCGCCAGTGACGGCCCGAACGGCGCTGAGCTCTGGTCGATCACCTTTGACGCGCCCGCGTCGCCGCGCTGCAACCCTGCTGACATTGCTTTCGACGATGGCAGCCCGCTCCCGCCAATCGGCATCCCCGGCAACGTCAACAACGGCGTGACCGAAGGGGATTACAACCTCTTCTTCTCGCGGTTCTTCGACTCGGATCTCGCCGTGGACATTGCCAACGACGACGGCAGCCCGCTGCCGCCCTTCGGCCCGCTCGCAACGAACAACGGCGTGACCGAGGGCGACTACAACCTGTTCTTCAGCATCTTCTTTGACGGCTGCGCGTTCTGATTCGACGCCGACGCGGTGAATAACTCAGCGGCACTCCTCGGCAGCAGCGCGGGACCCACGTCCCGCCTGCTCTTTTTGTTCCAGCTCCGCGCACCGCCACATCGCACGACTCCGAGCGACCGATTTCCCGCTTTGCACACCCGCCCCATATCCTGCCGCATGCTTCCCACCTCGCGCGCGCTCGCTCCCTTCGGCACAACGATCTTCGCGACGATGACGCGCCTGGCGCAGCAGCACGGCGCCGTGAATCTGTCACAGGGCTTTCCAGACTTTGACGGGCCAGAGTTTGTCAAAGACGCCGCGGCTGAGGCGCTGCGTCGCGAGCACAATCAATACGCGCCGATGCCCGGCATCCCGAGTCTGCGTGCGGCGCTGGCGACGCGTTTCACGCGCGACACCGGCCTGGCGTGCGACCCGGATACGCAGGTCGTCGTCACCGCCGGCTGCACCGAAGCGATCGCGGCGTGCATGTTCGGCCTGCTGAACCCCGGCGACGAGGTCGTGCTCTTCGAGCCGTTTTACGACTCCTATCGCGCGTGCGTCGCGATGGCGGGCGCGACGCCGCGGTTCGTGGCGCTCAAGCCGCCTGCGACGGCGACAGGCGAGGACATCGGCACCGATCGCGGCGGTGCGGGTCATGTGTACAGCGGCGCGTTCACGTTTGATGCGGCGGACCTTGAGGCCGCGATCACCTCGCGCACACGGGCGATCCTGATCAACACGCCGCACAACCCGACGGGCAAGGTGTTCACTCGCGCGGAGCTTGAGAGCATCGCCGCGGCGTGCGTGCGGCATGACCTGATCGCGATCTGCGACGAGGTGTATGAGCGGCTGCTGTTTGACGGCCATGCGCACGTGAACCTCGCGTCGCTGCCGGGCATGGCCTCGCGCACGATCACGCTGAGCTCGATCGGCAAGACCTTCAGTTTCACAGGGTGGAAGATCGGCTGGGCGATCGGCGACAGCGGGCTCATCGCGGGCGTCCGCGCGGCCCACCAGTTTCTCACGTTCGCCGTCGCGACGCCACTTCAGCACGCGTGCGTCGCAGCCCTGGCGCGCGAGGAAGAAGCCGTCGCGCCGCTGCGGGCGCTCCTGGAACGCAACCGTGCCGCGCTTTGCCCCGCGCTGGCGTCACTCGGCTTTGAGGTCTATCAGCCCGAGGGCACGTACTTCGTCATGGCCGATCACACGCGCGTCTCGGCGCGCATGGGAGTCAAGGGCGATCAGGCCCTGTGTTTGGCGCTCATCGAGCGCCACGGCGTCGCCGCGATCCCGCCCAGCGCGTTCTATCACACCCAATCCCTCGGCACGCCGCTGGTCCGCTTCGCACTCTGCAAACGCGCTGAGACGATCGACGAGGCGATCCGCCGCCTTGAAGTGGCAAAGTGACAGAGTGGCAGAGTGGCAAAGTGAAAGGCACCAGTCTTTCAACGAAGGGATGGAAGGAACGGAAGTAAGACGGCTGAGTGCGATGGCGTCCGGATGCGGTTGGCTCTGCGGCACCGTGACCGCTCGACGCTGCGGCCCTCTGCTCAACAGGCAAAGTCCCGCCGCGCGTTCACATCGCGCGCCTCACCCCTTCCATCCCTTCCCTCCCTTCGTTGAAAAACTCCCCCTCCCCACTCTGCCACTCTGCCACTCTGCCACTTCTCACTTCATCTGCTGCTGGATCATCCGCCGGATTTGCTTGACCTCCGCGAACGATGAGCCGGCTTTCTTCAGGTCCACTGTGATCGCCGGCGTCCACGTCTCGTTGACGAGCTTGAGGTCGAGCTCTTTGACCAGTTGGGCTTCGAGGTCCGGCATGTGCGCCGCGCCGTAGAACGCGGCGATGGACTTGACGTTGGGCTCTTTGGCGACGATGTCTTTGAGGCCTTTGGCGACGATCGCGTTGCGATCGTGCAGGATGACCTGCATCATGGGGCGGAGCTGTTCCATGCCGCCCATCATGCCGCCGGCGCGCTTCTTCGGCGGCTTGGGCGTGCCGTCGTCGTTGAGCTCGGGCTTGTCGGTGTCGGCGAGGCTCTCGGCTTTGGAGAGCACCTCGATCATCATGACGGTGGTCATGGTGCGCATCTGCGGGCTCATCTTGACGAAGCCCAGCAGCATGCCCGCGAGCTTCGCCATCGGCGAGCTGCCGTCGAGCATCGCGAACAGCACCTCGCTCTCGGCGCCGGATTTCTTCAGCCGTCGCTGCACTTCGTCCACCGCCATGTCGCTGTTGCGCCACGCCTTGCCGCTGGTGTCGATGCGGTCGAGCTGAAACTCCAGCCCCAGCGCGTCGGCGAGCTGCTGCTGCATGTTCTTGGGGTCTTTCGCCGGCGCGGCGTTCGCGCCGCCGGCGGGCTTGGCGTTGATCACCTGCTCGATGTCCGCAGCGCCGTCCTCGCCGCCGGGCTTTGAATCGCTTCCAAGGCTGACCAGCGCGATCGTCGATTCGCCGATCGGCGAGCCGTCGCGATCCGACGGCACCGGCGCGACGCGCAGCGTGATCGGGTGATTCCAGCCGTCGAGCTTCATGCTCCCGAGCACCTTGGCCATCCGCGGCTCGCTCTCAAACAACTGCTCGAGCGTCTGCGGCCATTCACCCGTCCGCGCATGCCCACGCTCCGCGAGTCGCGCCAGCAACTTCATTCGATCGCGTGTGACGCTCGCGCGCTCCTCGTTCGTGGCGTTCGCGTCGATCGCGTCCGAGCCCGCGGGCCGCACGCCCTCGTACAGCACGACCTCCTGCATGTTCAGGAACGTCTGCATCGCGCCGTAGAACGATGCATCGGCGATATGCACCGCCCCGACCAGATGAATGTCGGGCCCGGTGCCGTCGGTGCGCTTGAGCGTGCGGATCGCCAGTTCAAGCATGACCTTGCCGTTGACCTCGTCGTCGCGTGTGCGCGTGTAGTTGGCCTTCGCGTCCTTCTCAACCGCGGCCTCCACCGATTTCGCCCCGTCCTGAGGCGCGGTGTTCGCCGGTGCAGCGGGCGATTGTGTGGACGCCTGCGCCCACGCGCTGCTGGCGTAGCCGTGCATGCCAAAGGACGCGCCCGCGCATACCGCCAGCGCCGCGGACATTGATCGCACCCAGCGAAGACACCGCCGCGCTGCGTTGTTGTGATCTTGCATCATCATTCCTGCTCCTGATCGCCGATGGACGCTGTCCGTTCGTATCGCCACCCTGAGCATACTGCGACCGACCCCGCCGGTTGCCGGTATCCCCTTGTTTGGAGATCACGCTCGTGCGATCACTTTTCGGCCTTGTCGACCGTCTCACCGATCTGCTGACGTTTCCAGAGCCGAACGACGCGTACCCGCGGACGCCCGAGGAGATCGATGCGGAGTACGTCCGCCTCAGCGACACGCCCGCGCGCATCACCCGTCCGATCGTGATCATCGCCGGGTATCACGCGCCGGCGATCCAGACTCGTGCGCTCCGGGCCCGTCTCATGGCGCTGACTGGCTCGCCGCACAGCGCGTTCGCCTGTCTTGCGTATCAGCACCACATCATCACCGATCGCGTCGCGGATTCGCTCTGCGAGCAGATCGCGCGTGATTACCCCGCGCTGATCGACCCGCGCGACCCGACATGTACGATCGAAGTGGACGCTGTGGGGATCTCCGCCGGCGGCCTGTTCTCGCGGGCGCTGGCGTTGCCAAGCTTCGGCACGCAGCGTCGGACGCTGCGGCTGCGAGCGCGCCGGATCTTCACGCTTGGCACGCCGCATCGCGGGGCCATCCTCGCACGCGACATTCAACTGGACCCGATGGCGATGGACCTGCGCGAGGGCTCCGCATTCTTAAAGCATCTTGACCGCACGGCGCCGCCCGCGCCGTACGAGCTTGTGTGCTACGCCCGCCTGCGTGACGCATGGGTGGGCGCGACAAACGCGGCACCGCCGGGGCAGCAGCCGATCTGGACACCGGGGCTGATCGCGTGCTCACACCTCAGCCTGACACAAGATCGACGGATTCTCGTGGATTTGGCGCGCCGGCTGCGAGGCGAAACGGAGTGGGGAAGCGAGAGCACGCCGCCGTGTGATTGAGGGGGAAGTGGCAAAGTGGCAAAGTGGCAAAGTGGCAAAGTGGGAAAGTGGGAAAGTGGGAAGGCCATTGTTCAACGAAGTGATGGAAGTGACGGAAGGGCAGGCGGCCATATCCAACGTCTTGACGCCATGCTCACATCGCTCGCGTCGCCCCTTCCATTTCTTCCATCACTTCGTTGAAGGATCTCCCACTCCCAGCCTGACCACTTTGCCACTTTGTCACTCCGCCACTCTGCCACTTCTTCTCCGCCCCAGCCACCGCTTCGCCCAGCCCTCATCGCCCTCATATCGCGCCTCGCGGATGTACTGACGCCCGCCCCATTTCACCGGGCGGCCCTCTTCCAGATCTCGCGCCGCCTGCATCAAAATCCAGAACACGAACCACGCGCCGGGCACATGCAGAAAGCCCACGTACTGCGGCGTCCGTCCCCACCAGCAACCAATCGCCATCACCACCTGCATCAGCACCAGCGAAGCCACGCCAAGCATCACGCACGTCGCGGCGACGCCGAGCGTCCACGTGCCGACGCCTGCGCTCGGCGCGAACGTCGCAAGCAACATGAACACCCCGAGCGCCACCGCCGCGACCGACGCCAGCGGCAGCACAATGTCCGTGAGCATCAACTGCAGCGCATAGCTCCGCAGGCGTCGCGGCCGCCGATGCGCAAGCTCCGCGAAGATTCGGCGCCAGCCCATCTCAAACGCGCTGTACGAGTCATACATGCGGCAATAGAGCATCCCCGCTGCGGGAATGAACCCGGCCTTGAATCCGTACCACCGCGCCCGCTTGGCCAGCGCGATGTCCTCGAGCAACTCGTCCTTCACCAGCGGGTTCTCGTGCCCGCCAAACGACCAGTAGCACTCACGCGTGAACATCATGAACTGGCCGTTGGCCACGGCCCGTCGTTGCCCCGCCGCGCCCTCGCGATTCACCCTCCGCGGCGGGAACTGTCGCATCAACTCATACCCCGCCACCGGCTGCACCAGCTTCTCAAACCAATGCTCGCACGTCAGCGTGCTCATGAGGCTCAGCAGCCCGTAGCCCTCGCGCCGCAGTAGCACCACGCACGAGCGGATGCACCCGGGATCAAACTGCGTGTCCGCGTCGGCGAATGCGACGATGTCGGCCTCTTTCGCCGCGGGGGCCAGGCTCACCGCGCGCCACACCGCGTTGACCTTGCCGGCCCAATCCGGCGGGCAGTGGTCGATCTTGAAGATCGAGAAGCGCGGGTCATCGCCCAGCGTCCGGCGCAGCACGCCCTCGGTGTCATCCGTGCAGCGGTCCAGCGCGAACACGACGCGCAGGTTTGCGTAGTCCTGTTTCAGCAGCGAGCGTGCGACACACTCAATCGAGCGTTCCTCGTTGTACGCCGGGATGATCAGGCACACGCTCGGCGTCGCTTCGCCTGCGCCCGCCCCCCCGCCGACAAGCCCATCGCGAGCGGTGGGGAGCTTCCGCACCATCCACACGACCTCGATCAGCACCACGAGCCAGAACGCCGTCCCCGCAAGCGCGAGCGCCGCGAACAACACCAGGATGATCATGATCGCCGTCGCCACGCGTCGCAAGACCCCTTCGCCCCGCCGGCCCCAAACTGAATGCCGCCGATCGTACGCTCATGCCATGTCGTCGCCGCTGCGGAACAACACGTCTGATCGCGGCTCAGAGTGCGACGCCGCTGGCGGCGCCGGTGAATCCCTCGCGCTGCGCGTCTATACCCGCGCTGAACTGCGCGAGATCGATCGCGCCAGCGTGAACGACTTCGGCGTCCCGCTCCTGGTGCTCATCGAGAACGCCGCGACGCAGCTCGCTCGGGTGTGCTGCGAGCTTCGACCCGCGCCGCCGCGCTCGGCCCTCCTCCTCTGCTCCCGCGGCAACAACGGCGCCGACGCCCTCGCCCTCGCTCGTCAACTTCACAACCTGCGCTGGAATCTCCACATCCTCCTCACGCATCCGCCCGAGACTTATCGCGACGTCGCAGCGATCCACCTGCACACCGCCCGGCAGATGAACATCCCCATCTCGGTCGCGACACCGAATGCCACGCCCACCGAGGTTTCGCGCCTTCTCGAATCGCTCGCGCCGCGCCCGCTCATCATCGACGGCCTGCTGGGCACCGGCCTTGAGCAACCCATCGCCGCCGATTCGACCGTCGCCGCGCTCGTCGGTGCCATCAACGCGATTCTCGCTACGCGCCATCACCCCATGATCCTCAGCATCGACCTTCCCAGCGGCCTCGACGCCGACACTGGGCATCCGCTCGGCCCTGCGTCCGCGCCCGCAGTACGAGCCGACGTCACCGTCTCCTTCGTCGGTCTCAAGCGCGGCTTCACCTTCCCGCACGCTCATCCCTACCTCGGCCGCGTCATTGTCGCGCCGATCAACGCGCCGCGGGAGATCGAGCAGCGCCTGGGCACGCCGATCCACGCCGCGACGTTCGCCGCGCTCGTCGCGTCCGCTGAACGCGTCCGACGCGAGCCCGAAGCCGAACCTCGCCTAGAGTGATCGCGTCGCGAACAAGGGAGTGGATGCTCATGGCCGTGCGGATGGAACTCTCTCGCATCCTGATTCGCGAGCTCACCGACTATCAGTTGATCGAGCTGCGCGAAGCCGCGCCGCTCCCGGCCGACAGCGCCGACGCCGACTCCCCCGACCCCGCCGATCCGAGCGCCAAGCCCGGCGAGCCGGTGTACTCGCAGCTCGAGGGCGGGCGATCGTTCCCCATCGTCATCGGCCTGCCCGAAGCCCAGGCGATCGAGCGTCGCCTCAAGGGCATTGTCATCAAACGTCCCCAGACGCACGACCTTCTGGCCAACGTCATCCGCGCGCTGGGCGGCAAGCTCGAATCGATCTGCATTAACAACCTCGTCGAGCACACGTTCTTTGCCGTGCTCAACATCCGCACGCCCGACGGCAAGCTCGTCGCGGTGGACTCGCGCCCCAGCGACGCCATCGCCATCGGCATCGCCAGCAACGTGCCCATCCTCGTCGAGGAACATGTGCTCGCCGGCGCGCAGAAGGACCCGCCGGAAGAGACGTGAGCCGAGAGCGGTCAGTGATCAGTCGTCAGTTGTCAGCAAGAAACGAGCCGCGAATGTCGTGTCTCGCCCTCCCCCGATTCCCATCGGGAGAACTGCCGCGCCTCGCGGCGGAGGGGGCAGAGCATCCGGCTCTTCATTGACACACAGTCGTCGCGAGCCAGGAAGCCCCCTCCGACTCGCGGACTCGCCACCTTCTCCACTCGGCCCTCGGCCCTCAGCCCTCGGCCCTTCCCCCTCGCTCCATTTCGATCAACGCGATGTGCTTCATCAGCGACTGCGCCCCGGTGCAGCCCGCCGCGAGCCAGCCCGGCCAGCCGTCCATGAACGCGCGTTTCAGCACGAGCTGCTTCAGGAACGACGCGCCGGGCGACACCAAGAGATTCACCACGCTCCCGCGCTTCCCCTCGGCCAACATGCCGCGCGCCTGGATCTCCGCGTAACGCACCTGCTTGGCCAGTTGCTCGCCAAACGTCACGAACGAATCGTGCCGCAGCCCGCCGGCGACGCGCACCTGCCGCCCGCGCTCCACGCTCAAGACGTCGTGCGGATCGATCCCACCCCAGCCCGCCGCCCCACGCCTGACCACGCGACATCTCCACTCCGGCTGCCACGCGTAGTTCAACGGCGCGCCCCGATAGAACACCTTCCGATTCACTTCAAACCCGCCTATCGACGCATCATCACCCGCCGCGCCGATCGCGGCCCGGATCGCCGCCGCGAGCTCCGGCAGCACGCTCTCATCCGAATCGATGCACAGCACCCACGGGCGGGTCGCGCTCTCCAGCGCCATCTGCTTGGTCTTGACATGCCCCATCCACGCGTGCCGGATCACCCGCCCGCCCCGCGCCTCGATCATCTCGATCGTGCGGTCGGTCGAGCCCGAATCGATCGCGACGATCTCGTCGCACAGACCCGCCAGCGAGTCCAGGGTGCGACCGATGGTGGCCTCGTTGTTCTTGCACACGATGGCCGCGCTGAGCGCAAGGGCCTTGCCGGAGTCGTGTGGGTCGCTCATCATCGCAGTTTAGGAGATCCCGCGCCGCCTGTCGTACCCTCTGCCGGTGTCGCACGCGTTGACCATCCTGGCGCTGGACCGCTCGCTCGAGCCCGACCGCGCCCGCTTCGTCGATGAACTCGACCAGCTCACACGCCGCCTCGACTCCGCCGCCGCGTCCCGTGCATCTCCCCACGCCCCCGCTTCGAGCGCCCTCGAAATCCTCAAGCGTGACACGCACGCAACAGTTCTTCGCGTCCGCCTCGCGGGCCGCGATGTCGTGATCAAGCTCACGCGTCTTTCGCCTCTGGCGCGCCTCAAGTCGCTTGTCCGCGCCAGCAAGAGCTGGCGTCACTGGGCAAACGCCGCGTGGCTCGACACGCAGGCGATCCCCACCGCCCGCGTCCTGCTGCTCGCCCGCGCCGCTCGCGCTGAAGTCCTCGTCATGGATGCGCTCCCCGGCCGCTCATTGCTCCATCACATTGCTGACCCGCGACGCACGCTCGCCGATGAGCACGCGCTGGCCGACTCAGCGGGCGCGCTGGTCGCCCGCGTGATTCACGCCGGGCGTTTCAACCGTGACCACAAGCCGTCAAATCTCATCGTCACGTCACTGAGCCCGCCGCACGCCACCCTGGCAATCATCGATTGCGTCAGCCTCATCACGCCCGGCAAGCTCGCCCGCCCGATCCAAGGCCCGCTCCGCATGCTCAGTAGCATGGTGATCGAGCCGCTGGGGTGTAGTGTCCTCCCCCGGCGCGCGCTGCTCATGCGTGCGCTCCGCGCATATCTTCGCGCCAGTTGGCTCCTCGCTGAGCATCCCCGCGCTCACCAAGCGCCCCTGCCCGAATCATTCCCGAGCGCGGCCAGCGCGCCCATCACCGACGAACAGCGGGCCTGGGAACTCGCCTCCATCCGCGCCTTCTGGACCGAAGTCACCCGCGTCGTTCTCGCGCACAAAGACCCCGTTCCCGCGGTCAACCCGCTCGCGACGCCGACTCGCCCTGCGCACGCTTGACCCGTCGTTCGCTCCCTGGCCACCGCGCCCAAGTCGCTGCCCGACATCGCCCGCCGCGCGCATCAGGTGCAACTCATGGCCTCTTCCGTGTTCATGCTCCAAGGCGTTGACGACTCCACGGTCTACCTGCTCGCGATCGTCTGCGCTGCCTCCGCGCTCTTGCTCATCGGCCTCACGGTCTTCCGGGGCCGCCCGCGCGGCCGCGATCGCTGCCCGCGCTGCTGGTACAGCCTCGCCGCTGACGCTCCGCCAACGCTCCCGCTGACGTGCCCGGAGTGCGGCCGCGTCATCACCAACGCTCGCCAGCTCCGCCGCGTCCATTGGTTCCGCTGGCCCCTCATTCCCGCATTCATCCTGCTCACGCTCGCACCATATCTCGCGGCCATCCCCCGCGCCCGCACCGACGGCTGGCTCTCCTTCGCCCCCAACTGGGCTCTCCGCGTCTGGATCCGCACCATGCCGCGCGAGTCCTCGACCTCGCCGGTGAACCGACTGCTCAGCAGCTTTCGCGAAGCGTCCGACGCCGAGAAACTGCGCATCGCCGACGCCGTTACGCCGCTGCTGCTGCGCTCTCGCCCGCGATGGCCCAAGGGGATGCAGGTCGCCATCGCGCAGAACGACGCGCTCTCGGCGATCGTCACGCTCGACCTCAGGGACCCGCTGACATTGTGGCTCACGACTTTCTCAACACTGAGCAAGACCGTCGTTCCATTCACGTTCGCGTCGGCTGAGCGTTTCTGGGCCGAGACCGAAGTCGGCCTTGCCACACCGGTTCAACTCGAAGGACGAACTGCGGTGCCCATCGCTGTACGCTGGCCCACCATCATTTCTGGCGGCACTCCCGAGACGTCCTCGCGCGAAGTTCACACCGTCCATCTGCCCATCCAGCTTGTCAACTCCGTGAACGACGTCCTCATACCGGTGCAGTCCGCCGAGATCGACGCGCTCGTCCGCGAGCACCTCTCGCCGCGATTCTTCCGCTCTCGCTTTTCCGATCGCATCGGCGTTCAGTTCCGCGGCTGGAAGCGCCACGACGCCCTCGCCAATCTCGCCCTCGGCCTACGTATTCAGGTTCTTCGCGACAACACCGTCATCGCCACCGCCCGCTGGCGCGACGACGACAACGCCGCCGGAATGCTCTTGCCCCCGCCCGCCGAACTCCGCGGCGATCTCACAGACCTCGACACATTTGTCCGCGCCCAAGCTGGCGACCCGATATGGATCATCCGCGTGAGTGCCGACCCGGAGATGGCGCTGCACGACCTTCGCCGCGACAAATACTGGTCCGGCACGTTCGACATGACCCTCGCCGAGTTCCTCTCCCCGCGCACGCGCACGACAGAACCCGCACCTCCACCCGCGCCCGCGGAAACGCCAGAACCCTGATCACTCAGGCACTGTGCGCCCACGTCGCCGTTCCCGAGCCGCACGCACCGCCGCCGTGCCCGCACCCGCTCTTGACACACCCTCAGCATCCTTTTCATGTTCGCGTTCGCGCTCCATCCGCGCCAGCACGCCGGCCAGCTCCCGCTGATTGCTTTCGAGCGAGATCAGCGCCCGCGTGTTGTCCTCCAGCGCCCGCACCAGCACATCCAAGTGCTTCTGCTGCAGCATGATCCGCTCATGCGCCCCAGTCAACTGCTGCTCACGCTGCACCGCGCCCCGCCGCTCCGTCAGCCACATCACCCCCATCAAACCCGCGGCCCCCAACTGCGTCACCACCGCCAACATCTCTGCCTCAATCATCACGCACCTCCTGTCAGTTGTCAGCCCCCATTTCGCCAGTCATCAGCCATCAACCTTTAAAGTTGACGGCTTTCTTCGCTCACGTCCCAAATCGCACGAACGTCGCCTCCACCGCCAGCGACTTCACACGCCCGGTTCGTATCGACTCCGTCGTCAGCACGCTCACCAGGCTCATCGCTGGCCACTCCCGTCCCGCATCATCAATCAGCGTCCCGACCCGCGGCGGGTCGCTCACCATCATCACCATCTCGTCGTACACGCCCCACACCTCTGTAACGCTCGATCCGAGAAGGAGCCCCCGCGCCACGATCACCAAGTCCTGCGGCCCCAGGTTGGTCAGGCGCCCGTCCGACCCGCCTAGTCGCAACGTCGGCACCACCATCAGCCCCCGTGCCCCCACCACCAGCTCACACGGCCCGTTCCCAAAGATCTCCACGTTGTCATACACCAGCATCACACACCCCCTTGATCACGCCGCGCCCATCTCCTTGCTCACACAACCTCCGACGTCAACGTTCCCGCCCCCGAGCCATCGGGCGACACCGCGATCATCTCGATCCGTCGCAGCACCCCGCGCGCGTGCATCAGGTCATGCACGATCGACGTGATCACCACATGCCCTGAGACCCTCGATCGCGCGCTGGTTCGCCCAGCCTTGATGAAGAACTCAAGTTCCGCCACCCGGTCCATCGCCCGCGGCAGCCCGCCAGTCCCCGCCGGCCCCAGCGGGTTCGGCGCCGCCTCATCCGCACCCAGGGACGCCGCCTCCACACGCTGGGTGATTTTCAGCGTCACCTTGCGCCGCGCGCCGTCGGCAAACACCACGTCCGGAGCGCCGCTCCGCCAGAACGTCAGCACGTTCTCACACGAAACGTCCACCGCGATTGCCTCAACATCGCACAGCGCCAGCCCATCCAGCGACACATCCGTCGGCTCCACAAAGTACATCGCTCACTCCCTTCCATTCTCCCGTGTGGCAGGCGGGACGCCTGCCCTCGTCAGCCACCCATCCACGCTCACCGCCCCAGTTCAAAGCGATTGAGCCCACGCACCACGTCCGCCATGCCGTCGCCGTCGGTGTCGATCTGCGCTCGCGCCCGCTGTCGCTCCTGTCCCGCTCGCCGCGCGTACATCTCCGCCCGCTCTGCCCACACATCACCCGGCGCGTGCCCCCGCGCGATCGCGCTGTACACCAGTTGCAGCGTCAGCATGGCCTCCAGCCGCGACAGCTCAACGGTGTTCGTCACCGTCGGCCTGACCCCGCCGGCGCCGCCCGCGCCCACGCCTTCCACATCCAGCCCGATCATCGCCAGCACCTGCTGATGCGCACTGGCGATCTGCGGCTCAAACGTCGTCACCCGGAACCCGACATCCCCCGTGTCATACGGCAGAATCTGTGGCGAACTCGCCCCCGCCCGCACCAGTGACACCCGCAGTTCTGTCGCCGAGATCCGCTCGAGCACCTCCAGCGTCACCCGCCGCCCCATCACCACCACATGCCCCGCCCGCACCCCGCGCTCCGCCGTCAAGCTCGCCGATGTCAGCACGCCATCGCTGATCGACCCCGCCTCCTCCGCAATCGTCTGCCCCGCGAGCACCACCTGCACAAACAACTCCGGCTCAAACTGCAACAGATCACGATCCGTAATGAACATCACTCACCCCCAGTGCCTAGTCCCCGGTGCCCACTGCCTTCTGTCTTCCCCTCGCGACTCGCAACTCGCGTCTCGCGACTTTCCTCCCCACCAAACCGCCCACGCGGCCCGTCGGCCGCGCGGGCGTCGCTGAAGCGGGCCCCGCTCGAAGCCCGCCCGGTCTCGGTCTCGCGCCGGCTCGTGCATCGCCGTTGCGTGTGGGCAGGGGCCTCCGCGACTCCCCGCAATCAACACCCCGCACCGGCCCGCGCCTCGCCCTCGCGACCCCGACCGGCCCGCCGGCTCACGTCAAGCCGCGGATCACACCGTGCGCCGCCTCGTTGCGCAGCTCCAGCGTGTACTCACCGACCATCATCCCGTTCTCGCGATCGCCCGACGCCGCCATCGGCTTGTACTGGAACGACCGCCCGCCCAGCGGCAGCACCTCCGCACGCGACGAATCCAACAGCAACACCGAGTCCCCCGGCATCCACCGCGACAGCACCACGCGGCACACCCCAAAGTCACTTTCATACACCCCGACCAGATCACGGAACCGCTCATCACTCGGCGCATACTCCCGCAGTGACGACGTGAACCCGTTGATGCGCCGCTTCATCGTGCCGTTCACCACGATCGTGTCCACCTTTCCCGAACTCCCCTCCCAGATCAGCCGCATCGCCGTGTTCAGCACCGCCTCGTTCAAGTCCGTCCCCGCGCCACCGCCCGCCGGCACGCCCCCCGCATTGGGCACGAAGTTGTTCGTCGTGATCGACGGGATGATCCCGTTCATCGTGCGTCGGATCGTCGCGCTGCCCACCTGCGTCGCCGCCGGTGCCACGCCGTTGAGCACGCAGTTCTCCAGATCGCGCAGCATCTCGCGCAGCCGCTCCTGCTTCTGAAAGTCCAGCTCGTCCGCCAGCCCGTGCTGCCGCGCCGCGAGCATCGAACCGCTGACCTCCACGCCCGCCGTGAAGATCTGCGTGTAGTTGCGCTTGCGGCTGCGATTGGTAAACCGCACGTCCGGTCGATCATCGCCTTCCAGCGCCGCGTTGCCCAGGATCGTCAGCCGCAGCGTGTTGCTCAGGTTGCTGCTCGCCGTGCCGCCATAGCGACGCACGACCGTCAGCACGTTCGCCGCCACCGCCGTCACCAGCATCACCTCGCGTGACGTGCCCGGTCGCACCTGATCGCCCACGCGGAACCGACCACCGTTGCTCACCGCGACGCTCGTCGCGTCCGCCGCCGTTGGCGAGAACGTCGTCTGATTCACCGTGTCAAAGTTCGGCAGCAGCTCATCCTCGATCCACTCGTGGATCGTGCTCGTCGCCTCACGCCGGGCATCACCCAGGTGATCCAGCAGCGGCGTCTCAAACGGCGAGATGATCCCGATCACATCGCCCACGTCCTCCACCAACTCCGGCAGATCCACACCCGCCCCGTACGTCGCCTTGCCCGTAAATGCCATCGCTTCGCCTCCTGTTCTTTCTGCCCCTCAACACAACCCCAAAGCGCCGCGCCACCCAGCACCGCACCAGACACACCCACACCGCCCATCACCACCCGAACTCAACCTCCGCGCCGACGCCGCAGATACTCCGCAAGCGCCTTGCGATCACCCCCGCGTGCCTCACGAATCACCGCATCCCCGCCGCGCAACGCACCGCCGCCACCGCCCCCGCTCCCCTGAGGCCCCATCACTCCGACTCCGCCGCTCCCACCGCGCCGCGCGCCAGTCTCACCCGCACGAAACAGCTCCGGCCGCGTCGAACGCAACTCGCGCACCAGCTTCTCCACCGTCACCCCCGGCCGCTCCTTCATCGCCGCCGCCAGGGCCCGCGCCGCCGTCAACGGTGCCACCGCCCGCGCCTCCAGCAACGCCCGCTCAATCACCTGCTCACGCTCCAAGCTCGCCAGCACCTCCCCCGCATTCCTCACCGCGGCCTCCAACGCCCCAAGCCGCTCCTCCAACGACTCCACACCGCCACTCGCTACGCCCTGCCCCTCGACCGCGGCACCACCAACGACCTCATCTCCAGTACTCATCACCACACCTCCCTCGCACAAGTCACACTCAAACCAACCCTCAGCCCGCCACACGCTCATTCCGTTTCACGTTCACACTCACGTTCGCGTCACTCCACTCCCCTCTCTCCTCCCCCAATCCCCAAATCAGCCAACACCCGCTCCCGATCCACACCCAGCGCAGCCTTCGCCTGCGCACTCTTCAGCTCATCCGCCACGTCCCGCGGCAGCGCATCGCTCCACTCCACATTCACCCCGCGCTCCGCCTCCGTCGTCTTCAACACCCCCGCATCATCCAACGCCTCCAGCACAATCGCGCACACCGCCGCGATCCCGCGCCCCCACGCCACACGCTTCCGCGCCGTGCGCGTGAGCAGCCCCTGCAACGTCACCCGCAGCGCATTCTCACTCGTCAGGTTCCCGATCTTCGCCCGCACCACCCCCGCCGCCAGCGGCGGAACCCCGCTCACTTTGTCCATCGCTTCGCGCACCTCATCAATGTGCGTCTCCTCGCTCGGCGTCGCGCTATCTCCCCCGAACGACTCGATCCGCGCATCCGGGTTCTCACTCGTCCACACCGTCCCCGGCCCCACCGGCGTCTTCTCAAACCCCTCGACGCCCTTGGCCAGGTACATCTTGAAACACTGCAACGTCACCCGGTTCGCCCGATCGCTCAATCGCGTGTTCAGCTCATCCTGCAGCGCGATCAGCGGCTCAACCTCGCTCAAGCCCTCGTACCGAAACGGCTGGCTCACATTCTGCACATGCACCACCGGCACGCCGTCGCGCCCGCCGATCGACCGTCCGTGCTCGAGCAACTCCGCTCTTCCAATCGCCTCGCCCCGCTCGTTCACACGCTCACGAAACAGCCAGCGCTCCCCGCGATCAAACACCTCGGTGTACACCTGCTCATCGCTCGCCTCGCCGCGCACCGCGCGCCGCGTCCGCACGACATAACCCCGCAAGCGCCGATAGTCCTCATCACTCAATACCGCCACGCCGCGCATCGGGTCCACGATCTCAATCCGGATCTGGTGGGCCTGCCTGTCTTTGGTGGCCCGCCTCTCCGAGGCGGGCTCTTGGTCAACCTGCAATCCCTTGATCTCCCGATCACTCAGCGACTCCTCCTCTTCCGCCGGCAGCAGCCGCACGAGAAAATCCACGTGCCCATACACATGCGCCAGCAGCGCCGCGTCCTGAAGCAGACTCATCCCGCCCGACGCCTCCCACGCGATCTCCAGCACGCGCCCGATCCTTCGCGCCTTCTCCGCGTCCGCGATCGTGCTCGTCAATCGCACCGGCCGGTTGAACAGAAAATCCACCATCGCATGCACCCGCCACGCGATGTCATTCTCAATCACGATCTCGCGCCTCCCGCGCTCCTCAAGATCACTCACCCCGCGCAGCCTTCCCGACCCAAAGAACCTCCGCGGCAGCCCCCGCTCCTGCGCCGCCCCCGTCGTTCCCGCCGCCGCGCTTAGCCCGCCGGCGCGCCTCGACAGACCCTTCGCCGCGCCCGCCCACCACGCCGCGCTCAGCGGATTGCGGTAGTAGTTCCACAGCACGCGATTTCGCGCCGCGTGCTCCGCCTGCGAACGTTCAAACGCGTCCTTCGCCTCACGCAGGACCGCCATCGCTGAAGCCGCGTCTGCTTGCCCCTCGCTCTCCGCAGCCATCCCCGCATCCATCGCGTCCCAGTTTCGCATGGCGTCCCTCCACAGGCCCCGCGTCGCACCCCGGTGCTCCCCGCGATCGCCTCGAATGAGCTCGCCACCGCCATCGCCGTGCGCCAAGCAGCGCGCCGATCACCGCCGCCACCGCGTATTCCACGCCGGACCGGCTGAAAAATCCCGCGCCACAAATCTCCCCGCCCGCGTTCACCCCGCGCCCCGCCGCGCGCCACCCCGCGCCGCTCCCGTTCGCACCCCATTCGGACTCCCCCGCACCTTCACCAGAACCGCGCTCCGCCACAAACATCAAGCCTCAAACAACCCTCGCACGTCACACGCATTTCACCCCATTTCCATCTTGACACCCCCGCCAGCACGCGGCATACTCAAATCGAAGACCCGCCGAGTTCTTCGGCAGGATCGTGGGGATCCAAAGGTCGATCAGTCCCGGTCTCGAACCTCCGCGCTCTCTCGCTCATCGCTCACTCCAGCGCGATCTGTCCGTGCATGAACGTCCTCCTCGGCCCTCGAACCTCGGCCTTCCTCCCATGATCACCACCACCAAGAAAGACCTCATCGATCGCCTGGTCCTCTTGACCGGTTGCAAACGCACCGACGCGCGCGACATCACCACCGCCCTCTTCGATCTCATGATCAACGAGCTCGCCCTCGGCCATCGCCTCGAGTTTCGTGACTTCGGCGTCTTTGAGATCAAGTGCCGCCGCGCCCGCCGCGCACAAAACCCCCGCACCCTTGAGCCCGTCAAAGTCCCGCCGCGCCACACCGTCAAGTTCAAGCCCGGGCGCCTCATGCGCGAACGCCTCGACGAACTCTCCCGCCGCGCCGCCGCCGACGCCGAAGCCGGCCTCCCACCACTGGCCACCATCTCCCCCGCCCCACGCACCCCACCAACCCGCCAATCGCAAGCGAAACCGGCATAACATTCCGACCGGTTCCTATTTGGCCATTTGGCAATTTGACCATTTCGCAACTTGAAATGCCCCCCCTCCCGCGCCTTCGCAGCCCGGCGCTGATTCACATTGCTGAGCAGCTTCGCTTCGCTCCAGCGTCCGCCGCGCGACGCCACGTCCTCAACCTCGAACGCCTCGCCCTCACGCTCGAACCGTCCGCCAGATACCCCGCTGAGTGGCTGCTTTTTCAAATCACCGGCACGCGCACCGCACTTCCCGACGACGCCCTACTGCCGGGCGACGCGCTGCTGCGCGATCTCCCCGCGCTCATTCACCGCCTCTGCCAGCGCGCCGCGTTCACACGCGGCGAACTTCTGAATGACCACTGGCTCGACCAAGCCGCCGCCTGCGCCCGCCTCAATGTCACCCCGCGCTCCCTGCAACGCTTCCAGCGACAAGGTCTCCTCAGTCGCCGCGCCCTCTCTCCCGTCCGCGGCTCATGGACAACCCTCTTCCACCCAAGCTCCCTCGCGCGATTCACCAACACCACTTCGGCCGCCCCGACCACCGCAAAGCCCGCGTCTCAAGCATCAAAGTCCAGGCGCAAGCCCACGCGACTCAGCGCCGCCGAGCGCGAGCGATTCGTTCGCATCGCCGCCCGCGCGTCTGCGCGCTTCGGCTGGTCGCTGGCCACCTGCGCTCGCCACATCGCCATCAAGCACGCCCGCTCCCCCGAGGGCATCCGTCAACTGCTGCTCCGCGCCGCCGCCCGCGGCCATCTCCCGCCGCCCATCACCACTCTCTCCACCCGCGAACGTCGCGTCATCCTGCGCGCCGACCGCCTCGCGATTGACCACGCCCGTCTCGCCCGCCGCTTCAACAAAAGCCCGAGCGCGATCGAGCGTGCCCTGCTCATCGCGCGGGCCGCGCGCCTTCGCGCCATTCCCTTTCAGAACTTCATCGCGGTCACTCTTCTAGAAGACTCAAAAAGCACCGTCCACAACGTCCTTCTTCAGCCTGCCAGCGTCCGCTCCGGCCTCGGCGCCGGGCGTACACCCGACCCGCTGGACTTCCTCCGCGACATCCGCGAAGCCGGATGGCCCGATCCCGCAATCGAACTCACGCGGGCCAAGGCCTATGCCCTGCTCATCGCTCGCGCCGCCGTCGCGACTCACGCCCTCAAACCCCTCCCCACGGCCCTCGCGCTCGACGAAATCGAAACCAACCTCCGCTGGGCCGCGCGCTTAAAAGTCGAGCTCGTGCGCTCGCAGTTGATGATGGCCTTGCGCACGCTCGACGTACAGCTCGTCCGCCCGCCGGATTCCCTCGCGCCCGCGCTCTTGGCTTCATTGCTCACGCTCTCGATCAACGCAATCTCACTCGGCGTTGATCGCTTCGATCCCTTCAACCGCGGTCGCCTCGCGGCTCCCGCGGGCCTCGAACTCAACCGCGCTGTCGCACGCTGGATGGTCGCTCACGCAACGGACCTCGCGCCCACGCCCCAGCCCACGACATCCGCACCACGCCGCGCCACGCGCGCCACCCCCGCTACGAGCGAGGCGATCACGCTGCCTGACTGGACGCTCAGCGTCTCGCCTTGGCAGTCATTCCTCGAGCCGCCGCCACGAGTCCGGCGCGCACTTCTCAATCCCGCCTTCGTGGCGCCCAGCATCACCGCGGCCCTCCTCCTTGCGACGCGCCAACACCTCGCCCTCGCCGGCGAGACTCCGCACACGCTTCGCCAGATCGCCAGCACGCTCAAACTCCCGCCCAACCTCGCCGCCCGGCGCGTGCGACACGTCATCCGTGCCGCGGCCCGATGGTCGCCGAGCATTCGCTCGATGCCTTGATGCCCCGTGCCTCGATGCCTTCCCGCTCGCCATCGTCCACACACTCCGCGTCACCGCGTGCGGCGTGCGAGCCCACAACCGACAGTCTCCACCCGCTTCGTCAACACACCCTGAACACCCCATAAACCACACGGAAAACAAGTATTTTCTTTCAAAGTCCCGCCGTCCTCTCGCGACATATCCTGATGCCCCGATGACCACCGCTCCCATCAACGCTGGCTCCTCCGACTTTGAGCGCCGCGTCGCGATCAAGAAGGAGAGCTCCGCGCGCCGCTCGCGCGAGCCCGCCGTCGCTTCGCCCATGGGTTCGATGTTCGATCGACAGCCCCCGCACAGTGTCGAGTCCGAGCGTGGGCTGCTCGGCGCGATGATCATCGATGGTCGCGTCATCGCGGAGGTCATGAGCGTCGTCAAAGGTCCTGAGGCGTTCTACTCCGAAGCACACGCCGCGATCTACTCCGCCATCGTCAGCGTCGCCGATCGTCATAGCGATATCGACCCCGTGCTCCTCGAGCAGCACCTGCGCTCGCGCAACGAACTCGATCGCATCGGCGGTTCGGCTTACCTCGCGGAGCTTGCCGCCGCCACACCCGGCTCAGCGAACGCCTTGCGGTACGCCCGGATCGTCACGGATAAGCACCGTCTGCGCAAGCTCATCGACGCCGCGGGCGAGATCCTGTTCGACACGTATCAGCAAGGTCATGTCGAGGGCGACGAGTGCAAAAAGCTCGTGGACGAAGCCGAGTCGCGGATCTTCGAGATCGCGCAAGACGACATCCAAGGCGAGATCGAGTCCATGAGCTCGCTCATGCAGCGCGAGATCGACGTGATCCGTCTGATCGAGGGCGGCTACGTTCCGGACCTCGGCGTCAAAACCGGCTTCCATGACCTCGACAAAATGCTCGGCGGCCTCCAAGGAGGAGAACTCATCATTCTCGCCGCCCGTCCATCGATGGGTAAGACGGCGCTGGCCCTGAATCTTGCCGAGCAGATCGCCACCGGGCGCGACATCCCCAGCGCCAGTCACCTCTCCAGAACGCCGAAGCCTGTCGGACTGTTCAGTCTCGAAATGGGCAAGAACCAGCTCGCCCAGCGCTGGCTCAGCGCCTGGTCCGGTGTGGATTCGCAGCGCATCCGCGCCGGCACGCTCAACTCCGGCAAGACGCGTCACGGCTACGTCGAAGAGATGGACGAGTACAAGCGGCTTATTGAGGCGGCGCTCGCGCTCGCCGACGCGCCGCTCTTCGTTGACGATACCGCCGGCCTCTCGCTCACCTCACTGCGAGCCCGCGCCCGGCGAATGCGCACGCAGTACAAGGTCGAGTGCATCATGATCGACTACCTGCAGTTGCTGTCATCGCCGCAGCAGGCCCGCGAGAGTCGCCAGGTCGAAGTCTCTGCCATCAGCCGCGGCGTCAAAGCTCTGGCACGCGAGCTGGGTATCCCCATCATCGCGCTGAGCCAGCTCAATCGTGGGCCGGAAGGCCGCGAGGGCAACCGCCCGCGCATGAGCGACCTGCGCGAATCGGGCTCGCTGGAACAGGACGCCGACGCCGTGCTACTGCTGCATCGCGAGGAATACTTCCACAAGGGCGACCCGGCGTGGGACGTCGCGAGCCCGAGCTTTGACGAGAACAACCGCGACAAGATCGGCACCGCCGAGATCATCATCGCCAAGCAGCGCAACGGCCCGACGGGCGTGGTGCATCTGACGTGGGACTCGAACACCACGCGGTTCCGCTCACACGCCAGCGCGCAGCCCGCGGACATCCCCAGCAACTACCAGCCCTACGCGCCCGACCCCGCGCCGAACTACAACACGCCGCAGGCCGGCTACGACGCTCCCGCCCCCGCGCCGGCACCCCGCTCCAGCGGCTGGCACGCCGGGCGCCAGTCCGGCCCGGTCAGCAACCATCGCGACGGCGGCGGCCCCGATCGCGACCAGCCCACTCCTTCGCGCGATCCTTTCGCGCCCACCGATCAATCCGAACCTCCGACCGACGAAGCGCCGTTCTGAAACGACCAGATTGCTGGTCCGGCTCATGCTCTTTGCTTGCTGACACCTGAAGGCTGAACGCTGACCCCTGTTGCCCATGACCACCACGCGCTTGGCATCCTTGACGCTTGACGCATTTCTGGACGCGCTGGCGAGCAAGACGCCCGCGCCGGGCGGCGGCGCGACCGCCGCGATGGTCGGCGCACTCGGCGTCGCACAGGCGCTCATGGTCGTTGAGTATTCGATTGGCAAGAAAGACCTCGCGGCGCACCAAGACGTGCTGCTCGCGTCGCGCGCCAAGCTCACGCGGGCGCGCCAAGTCCTGCTCACGCTCGCCGATGAAGATGGGGCCGCGTACGCGACGCTCAACGCGCTGCAGAAGCTCCCGCCGGATGACCACACGCGCCTGCGCGACCTGCCCGCCGCGGCCAAGGCATGCGCCACCGTGCCGATGTTCGTGCTCGCCACCTGCACCGAAGCGCTCGAGAGCCTCGCGTCAATCAAGGGCAAGACCAATCGCTTCCTCGAGAGTGACCTTCGTATCAGCGCCATCGCTCTGCGAGCCGCGAGCGAGAGCTCGCGCTGCAACGTGGAGGTGAACCTCCCGCTGATCGAAGACGAACCCGCACGCCAGAGCGAACGCGTAACCATGGAGCTCATGCTCAAGCGCGCAGCGGCACTCGAGGAACGCGTGCGGGCGTGACCTGTCGGTGTGTCCGCGCGATGTACGGGGCGAAGCCGCGATGCGTCGCCTATCGGCTAGGCGCTCCGGAGGCCGCGACCCGCTCAATCGCTGCATTCACGAGTTTGGCGGGGAACGATTTGCGGAAGTTGAACGCGCGCGCGAGCCGAACACACTCTTCCCGCACGGATGGATGAAGCTGTGCTACGACTACGTAGGCCATCGCTCGGTCGATGGGATCGGCGTGCCAGTCAGGCAGAAGGGTGAACGCGCGTTTCGCATCGGTCTTCACGGACTTGGCAAGCTCGCGACACTCCAGATGTTCACAGTTGCCCAGCGCAACGATCCACTGCTCGAGCGAGTCGTTGAACGCCGCGCTGTCATCGCGGGCGAGCGCGGCGCTGCACAATATCAACGGGCGGATGCGGATCGTGGTCGGGTTGTCGGGGCTTCCCTCAATCGCGGCTCGCGCAATCTCCCACTGGCCTCGCTCAAGCGCCAGACGATATCGAGCGGGTGCGCTGGTGACCGACTCGGTCGGTGTCGGCGCGGCAGCGACGATTCCCTCGATCTCATCCGCCATGACCGTGTAGTACTCCAGCTCGCTCTCGCGATCGCTCGCGGGCAGGTCGCTCTTCGCGATCGCTTCGCGCACGCGATCAAGCGCCTGCTGCCGGTTTCCGGTTTGCACGCTCAGAGCGAAGACGTCGCGGAAGTTGTCGGAGTAAAGACTCGTTGCCGACGCCTGCATCTCGGGCAGATCGAGCGCCTGCTGATTCTGCCCGAGGGCCATCAGCGCGTCTCGATGAACGCTGTACAGCGGCTCGTCGGCGATGTTCTTCTCGCGGGCCGCGAGCGCTATCGCGCACGTCTGCTCAAACTCCGCGGCGGCGAAGTAGGAGTAGCCCAGCGCGCGAAACGCCAGCGGCTCAGGCTGGTCGCCCTGCGTCGCCAGCATGAACAGCCGGCGCGACTCGGCGACGTCGTCCACTGATCGACCGGCCAGATACGCGAGGGAGGCGTTTTTCGGCTCGGTCGCGAGCAATCGCGCGTAGTCGTCGGCAAGGTCGGCGCTCGGGCGAGCCAGTTTGCTCGCGTCCTGATACGCACGATGAGCATGAATCAGAATCGGGCGAGCGCTGAGCAGCGGCTCCACCAACGTGATGATTTCGCTGGCCGACAGCGTGTTCTGGAGGTAGAGAATGTACCACTCTTCCATCGGGTCCGCGATGATGCCGCGCTTGGCCATCTCAATCGCGGCGTCGCGTCCCACCGTGTTCTCGATATAGCTCAGGCGGTCGCCGATTCCAAACGTGCGATCGATGTCGATACGGTGCCGCGTGGTGACCGAGCCCGCCTTCGCCTTGATGTTCGCGGGCGCGGGCTGAAACGCGTGATCGATGTCGTCAATCTCGTGAAGCGTCTTCGAGTGCAGGGCGCGGTTCGGCGCTCCGCTCCGCGGCGGCTGGGCGTAGATGTACTCCTCCCATACCAGGAACGCGAGCCGGTCAGGGTTCACGACAAATGTCGGCTGATAGAACGCACGCGTCCAGAAGTTCGTCTCGATCGTGACATTCACCGTCTCTGACGCGCTTCCCGGACCCTGTCGAATGACTTGGTGCGTTCCCTCGGGGATTGTCAGGCGGGTTGCTGATGCCGGCAGGAGCGTGCGGTCCTGACCGGCGACGGACACGCGATAACTCTGCGACGTTCCGTTGACCACCCAGACATCGCGATTGGAGCCGAGGTAGATCGAGCGGAGAAGGAACCCGCAGACGACCGCCGCGATGACTGCGACGGGAATCAGCCTCGCGACGTTGAAACTCCCGGACGAGCGCCCGGTGAGCTTGGTCCCGAGCGAAAGCGCACCGGACTTGATGCGTTTGCCGCTGGCCAGATGCTTGTTCGAAGTGGTGACGTACTCTTGAAACTCGCGATCAACGCGGAGCTCGCCCATCGTGCGAGCGCTCTCGTTGAGAAGCGCGAGCGCGTCCGCGTGCCGACCCGCCGCCTGATACGCCTCGACCGTCAAGTACACCAGCGGTCGCGCTGCGGCATGGTTGACCGACGCAAACGAATCAACGATCGGCCTCGCTTCGTCGAGTCTCCCAAGCTTCAAGAGCGTGACGGCGAGCGCGTTCTCCACGGCGTCGTCTTCGCGTAGAGCGAACGATGCGCGGTACGCTCTCTCGCCTTCTTGCAGCATGCCGAATCGCACATATGCGTCGCCCAGCACCGCAAGAAAACTCGGGTCCTGCGCGTGGCTCGCCGGGAACGTCGCGGCGAGGCGAAGAAACTCCGCCTTGTCGTCGTACGCCGCGGTGAGCTTCACCGCCTCGGCCGCCGGGCGTGGGTCCCGCGGATCAGCCCGCATCGTATCGATCTGCGTCTGAAGATCGTGCGCCTTTGCCGCCTTCCACTTCTGGAGGCTTACGACGCGGTGCCGCCTGCAGCGTCCACATTCGTCGATGACGCGCGACGACGAGAGCGGGAAGAGCGGAACGAACAGCACGACGAAGAACAAGGTCGTGTCGTACGAGCGCAGGTCGGCGATCTCGCCGCAGTAGTCACATCGACCGCGTTTGACGGTAAGGTCGCGTTTTCCCCAATACCAAGTTCCGACGCCATTCAGTGTGTAGGGCATATCGCCCAGCGTACACAACCCCTCAGGAACATGAGCGCAAGCTCGCCACAGAGATGAAACAAGTCTCGCAAACGTTGACCGCAAAACATGAAGATTGTGTTTGGCCGCAACGGCTGCCTCGCCTCGCCGCAGGGAGCGGGACGCGAAAGAAAAAGCCCCCGGCAAGGGCCAGGGGCTTCGGATCGTTCGGACGTGAGTCGCTTAGCGATTCGCCGTGCGTTTGCCGTTGTCAGCAAACGTCGGGATGCCCTGGTCCTTTTCGAAGAGGTCGGAGAACTTGAAGCCCTTGCGCTTCTTCCACGTTCCGCGGTGATAGGCATCAGAGGCCAGCAGCGGGAAGAGGGCCGAGAGCTCGCCGAAGACCATCTGCTCGTGAACGACATCGACCTTGCCCCATGAGCAGGCCTCGCGGAGCGTGCTGCCGCTGAGCGCGCCGTCGCGCGAGTCGGCGACGGTCATCTGGATGGCGTACTTGTGCATGCCGACCTCGTTGGTCTTGCGCAGGTCCGCACCACCCTTGCCGGTCTTGCGCTCGGCCAGGAGTTCCGCCGCGACGACGATGTCTTGCGCGAAGTTCTTGGGCACGCCGCCGCCGAGCATCAGCAGGCCGGTGTCCTTGGTGGCGAGCTTGATATCGGTGAGCTCACGGAAGTCCTTGCCGGAGTCGAAGGCGACCTGGCCGCGCCCTTCTTCAATGGCCTCGGTCTGCTGGAGCACGATGCCGAAGCCGGCGGAGCAGTCGCTGAACGCGGGCACGAAGATCGGCACGCGCTTCTGGTAGCAGGTCTTCACGATGCTGCGGTTCTTCGGATACTTGCGCGCCAAATACGCGCCCATCGCCTCGATGAACTCGCGCGAGCTGTACGCGCCGGGCTCGAACTGATCGAAGATCGTGTGCGTCACGGCGTCGCACTCGCGCAGGTTGTCCTCATCGATGTACGTGTCGTAGATGCGGTCGATCATCAGGTTGCGCAGCGTCATGTCGTCCACCGGCGGGGCCTCGGGGCTACCGGGGGCGATGTAGTGCTCGAAGCCCAGGCCCTCGAAGAAATCCTGGTCCACGATGTTGGCGCCGGTGGACACAATCGCGTCCACCATGTTGTTCTCAAGCAGCGTGATGATCGCGTCCTTCAGACCCGCGGAGATCAACGACCCCGCGAGCGTGAGGATCACGGCGCAGTCCTTGTCCTTCAGCATCATGCTGTAGATGTCCGCGGCGTTCGCCAGCGTCCGGGCCGAGTACGCCATCTGGCGGTACGCGTCCATCACCGGGCGCGCGTCAAATGACGTGATGTCCACATGCTCGACGGGGCGCGAGAGCAGTTCCTTCTTGGTCCACTTGGGGGCGGATGACGATGCGTTGCCGTTGGCCATGCGAAATCTCCTTGAACGCCGTGCTCGCGCACGCGCTTCAACGATTGGTTGGCCAGCCCCCCTGGCCTGGGTTGAGTTGTCACATGGGCCGACGGGGGTGGCGTCGGCAAGTGATTATAGCGATGAAATCGTTCGCAAGTTCGACGCGTTCGAACGACGCAAGAGACAGGCCATTCGAATCACATCCGTGCAAGCGACCGGAATCGAGACACGCGATCCACCACCCGCTTACCGCTCCGCCGGCTCCGGCTTGATCGGTGACACGTCCGACGGATCGATCACCGGCGAGGCGTCATATTCCGAGCGCTGTCGCGGCGTCAGCAGCGCGAGCACGTCCGCGTCGAGCTTCTTCTCGATTTTTCCCGCGTCCTCAAGAAACTGGTTCGGCGGCGTCGTGCGGTTCTTCTGGCGATACTCGTCGCTCGCGAGCAGGTACGTCGCGTTGTCCAGCACGCACTGCCGCGCTCGGTCAAGCACCGCTCGCTCGGCCTTCGCGACAAGCTGATCAACGCTCGCCCGCTGCTCGGGCGTGAGCTTCATGCTCCGCACCTCACGCACCACCGGGCGCTTGGCCGGGTCCAGCGTCGAGCCGAAACGCACGAGCTGCTTGTACGGAAGACACGCGCGAACGAAACGGTCTTGTGCGTCCTGCGGCAAACGCTGCAGGACCGTGCGGACGATCGTCGCCTGAAGTCGCTCCAGCCCCGCTCGCGCCGCGTCAAAGCGTCGCCGGACCTTGGCTTGCGCGGCCGTGGCTTCCGGGCTCCCATCGAATGTCCCCCGCGACATCGTGAAGTACTCGCGCTGCGCCTCGGCCCGTTCGACCAACGCCTTGTCACCCTCGACGTCATATTGATCGAGCGCCGAGCGCAGTTCGGGGTCCGCCGCCGGATCAATCCCGCTCTTGCGAAACCACGTCACAAGGTCAAACGGGATCGGCGTCCAGTTCTCAAAATCAACCAGCGCCCGCCGGCGGGCCGCCCGCTGGAACCGATCAAACCCTTCAGTTTGATCGGGGTTGAGCAGCGAGCGCAGGTCCTCAAGGAGTTGCCGCTCAATCTTGCGCGCGCTGTCCACGACGTTGACCTCGCTTGCCTTCAGCTCTTCGTACGTACACCCTGCGCGGGTCTGGCGCAGGTGCCGATTGATCACGCGCTCAAGCTCGGTGCGGGCGCCCTCGATCAGCAGCCGCGACGACTCGGCCTGCGGGCCCGAGAGCTTGATCGATCGCTCAAAGTCCGTTGCCGTGTCTGACGCGATCGCGCGTCGAAGATCCTCCAGCTCGACCAGCTCCGAGATCAGCGGCCCGCTGGCAAGGGCCATTGGCGTCAAGAGCCAAAGCCACATCACGATGGCGGCGGACAGTGCCGCGCGAAGGACAAGCGGGGTCCGAGGAAACAACACACGTTTGATGCGAGCTGTGTGCATGGGCGTGCTCCTGACGGATCGTTCGGAACGTCACGGCGGATGGATTCGGCCGCGACTGACGTGCAGGAAAGGGCTTTGGTTGGTGGATGACCGGAGATTAATCTTTGCGCTTCGGGCAACGTCGGGAGCCCGATCTGCGTCATAGACGACATAGCAATGGCGACGCCCAGAGGAGCGTGCTCCCCGCGCTCGATCCTTGCCGAATGCAGATTCCTATGCCCGACCGCCCGCAACCTCAGCCCGACGCCTCGATCCACACCGATCCGCACGCCCGGGTTTACGCCGGCATTCTGGACATGCTCCCCTCGGAGGAGAACCCCACGCCGCTGGTCAAGCTCAACGCGTTGACGCCCGCCGGCAGCACGCTCTACGCCAAGCTTGAGTGGATGAACCCGTTCGGCAGCGTCAAGGACCGCGCCGCGTGGGCGATGATCCAAGATCTGGAGTCTCGCGGCGAGCTTGGGCCCGATCGCACCGGCCGCGGCATCGTCGAGCCCACCAGTGGGAATACCGGCTTCTCGCTCGCCGCGATCGCCAGTGTCCGCGGCTACCCGGCCCGCGCCGTCATGCCCTCCAAAGTCCCCAGCGAAAAGCGAGCCCTCATCAAGATGGCCGGCGCTGACGTGGACATCGTCAGCGACGCCATGTGCCCGCTGCCGGGGAGCGAAGACGGCACCATCGGGCTCGCACGCACCTACGCCCGCGCTCAGGGCGACAAGTACGTGATGCCCAACCAGTATGAGAACCAGATGAACGCGCTGGCCCACGAGCGCACCACCGGCCCGGAGATCTGGAAGCAGACCCAAGGCCGCGTCACGCATGTGTTCACCTCGTTGGGCACCTGCGGCACCGTCACCGGTCTCTCACGATTCCTGAAGTCCAAGAACCCAAAGATCAAAGTCATCGCCGTGCAGCCCTCACCGGGGCACGACGTCCCCGGCCTGCGCAATGTCAGCGAACTGGACGTCAGCAAGCTCTACGATCCCGCCTTGATCGACCAGATCCTCCAGATTGATTTCAAGCTCGCGTACTCCAGCGCGCTGAATCTGCTACGCCGCGAAGGCCTGCGCGCCGGTCCGTCCAGCGGCCTCATCTTCGAGGGCGCACGGCAGCTCGCGACGCACGAGCCCGTCAGTCTCGGCGTCATGATTTTCTGCGACGACATCTTCAAGTACGTCTCGACGATGATCAAGCACCTGCCCGAACTCGCGGGCGACCCCGCATCGGAGGGCGCATGACCCGGGCGACGCACGACATCATCCGCGTGCTCCTTCACACGCCGAGCCGCGCTCGCGCGGCTCGCGATCGCTGTCGGCCCGCTCATCTCGCCTGAGCACACGGACACTCGCGATCACACATTCATCGACGTTCATTCGTTCCAAGACCACGCACGAAGCCGCGGCGGACACCGTCCGTTCGGACTTCTCAAAGGACTCGACTCATGGCCTATGCACACCCCGAAGCCCTCGTCACCGCCGAGTGGCTCAAGCAGAATCTCAGCAATAAAGACCTCCGCATCATCGAGGTTGATGTGGACCCGAAGATGTTCGCCGCGGGCCACATTCCCGGCGCCATCGGGCTCGATTGGGCCAAGGACCTGCAAGACCCCGTGCGCCGCGACATCCCGAGCGCTGAGCAACTCTCCGCCCTGCTCTCCTCGCGCGGCGTCAGCAACGAGCACACCATCGTGCTCTATGGCGACAGTGCCAACTGGTTCGCCGCGTACGCCTTCTGGGTGCTCAAGCTCTACGGCCATCGCGACGTGCGCCTGCTCAACGGCGGGCGCGCCCTCTGGCTCAACGACTCCACGCTCCCGCTCACGAACGAAGTCGTGACGCACCCGCCCGCAACCTATCGCGCGCTTCAGCCCAACGACGAGCTCCGCGCCCGCGTCAGCGAAGTGCTCGCCTCCACCGCTAGCGCCGGGCGCGTCGCGGCGTCAACACCCAAGTCCCTGCAACTCGTTGACGTCCGCTCGCCCGACGAGTTCACCGGCAAGATCATCGCTCCGCCGGGCATGAACGAAACCGCCCAGCGTGCCGGGCACATCCCCGGCGCGGTGAATGTGCCGTGGGCGCAGGCGACAAACCCCGACGGCACGTTCAAGTCGGTCGACGAGTTGCGTGCGTTGTATCAAGACGGCAAGGGACTGACGCCGAACACGCCGACGATCGCGTACTGCCGCATCGGCGAGCGCAGCAGCCACACGTGGTTCGTGCTCAAGTACCTGCTCGGCTTTGAGAACGTGCGTAACTACGACGGGAGCTGGACCGAGTACGGCAACCTCATCGGTGCGCCGATCGAGAAGAACGTCTGAGCCGCGTCCCGGCGAACTCACGGCCTTTGGGTACCGCCTCTCTCGGAGAGGGGTCATCGCTGGACACACACGACGCCACGCCGACCGCTCGGCGTGGCGTCGTGCTTCATGCCGGCAGCCTGGGAGACTCGATCATGGTGTGGCCGCTGCTGCGGGCGCTGGTGCGTCAGGGCATGGCGATCGACTTCGTGAGCGCCGCGGAAAAAGCGGCGCTCGCGGCTCGATGGCTGGGTCAGCCCATCGTCGCCGTGAACATTGAGCAGCCGCGGTTCACGTCGCTCTGGCGCGGCGAACCCGCGCGTGCGAGCGACAACGACCGCGCGAGTGTCGATCCGGACGTCGCGCTCGTCGTGTCATTCCTTGTCGAGCCGAGCTCGAGCGCGGCCGAGCGGTGGGGGGCAAACGCCCGCGCGAGCTTTCCCAACGCCGACATCGTGCTCGTCGGCGCACCGGGCTCACGCGCACGCGACGAGTGTTGGTCCCGCTTCGCAGTCGCTGCGCGCGGTTACGTCACGCCAGCGCACCCAGACCGCTCGCGCACCATCATGCTCCACGTCGGCGCGGGCGGCGAGGCCAAACGCTGGCCGCTGGATCGCTTCGTCGAGGTCGCGAGCATTCTGAGCCGCGTGCATGCGCCAGGCATTCAACTGATCGCCGGCGAAGTCGAGCGCGAGCGATTCAACGAGGGCGAGCGAGCGATCTTCACCGCGGCGCAAGGCCGCGTGATCGACACGCTGGACGCGCTGGCGCACACGCTCGCCACGTCGCCACTGGTCATCGCCAGCGACACCGGCCCCGGCCACCTCGCGGCCCAGCTCGGCGTCCCCACGCTCTCGCTTTTCGGACCCACCAACCCGAGCACCTGGTCACCCCGTGGCCCGTGCGTCCGCGTGCTCACGCCGCCATCCCCCGCGCCGATGACATGGCTGAGCGTCGATCAAGTCGTCAATGAAGCGACCACGCTGCTCGCGCACCGTGACCCGACTCAGTGATGCGCATGCCCGTTGCCATGCCCATGCCCGTGCCCATGCCCGTGCCCATGCCCGTGCCCGCCGCCCTGTGCCGCGTCGTCAATCGCCTTGACGATCGACGCCGGCGTCGCGTTCAGGTGCATGTCTTCGTTCACCAGGCACGCCGGCGCACCCTCGCACAGACCGAGGCACTCCAGCTCCACAAGCGTGAACTTGTTGTCGTCGGTGGTCTCGCCGACCTCGATGCCCAGCTTGGCCTTGCACGCGCTGGTGATCTTCGAGTGATCGCACACCTCGCACGCGACGCTGCGGCACACCGCGATGACGTTATTGCCCTTGGGCTGAAGCCAGAACTCTTCGTAGAAGCTCGCCGTGTCCCAGACCGCCGCGGGCTCGAGGCCCAGGAACTGTGCCACCTCTTCCAGCGCCTGCCAGGGCAGCCAGCCCCACTGATGCTGCACCGCGTGGAGCGTCGGCAAGAGCGCGCCCTGGCGCGTCTCGTATCGCGGCAGCGTCGTCCGCGTCAGCTCAGATTTCAACGCCTCGGTCAGGTACGGCTCGCTGCGACGCGGGATCTTCATCTGGCCAGAGTTCTTGGTGATCCACGCCATGAGTGCCGAACCTCCTGTCGAACCGATATCTCAGCGCCCGCCGCCGCTCTTCGGCGATGGACGCGTGCCCGGCTGCTTGTCCGCCGCCGGGCCTGGCGTCCGACCGTTGCCCGTTGCGGGCTTGACCGATCGCAAAGCCGCCGCGGGCGCAAACTTGCCCGGGGAGAACGATACGCCGCCTTCGCTCCGATGGGCGACCAGCTTGCCCGTCAGCGTGTCACGCTGCAGCGAGCAATCTGTCACCGCCGAGACCTCCTGAGTCAGCGAGCACGCCGGCAGGCCCTCAACCTTGCCCCACTTGACCACCTCGACAACCCTCCCGTCCGGCGTCCACACCACCACGCTGTCCGTGGCGTTGCTCAGCGAAATCCGCGTCGACGGCGCGTTCATCGTGAACACGCGCGCTCCGTCAAACTTTGGGTTCGGCCCCGCGGCGTTGGACTCATCACCCACCGGCGCCGGGATCGTCGCCTTGCAGCCGTTGAACACCACGCACACCTCGCCGGGCTTCAGCTCCATCTGCGGGAAGGTGAAGCTCCACGCTTTGCTCTTGCCCAGTGATTTGTCGGTGAGCCGGTAGCCGCGCAGCTCGATTGGTTTATCGTGCGGATTGAAGATCTCGACGAACTCGTCGCCCGTCGCGTCGCGCGTGCCGTCTTTGTTCGCGTCGCCCGCGGAACCGGTGGGAACAGCCGCCAGCACCTCGCTGATCAGCGGATGCGGAAACGCCACCAGCGGCGGCGGCGGTGGTGCCGGTGCGGGCTCGGCAGCGCTCGGAGCCGCAGCGGGAGCGGGGGCAGCATCCGGCGCGGGCGCTGGGCTCGCCGGCACAGGCGTGTTCGAATCGGGGGCTGGCGTGGGCTCGGCAGCCGCGGGTGTTGACGGCGCGGGCGGCGTGGACTTGGCCGGCGCCGCGGGCTCATCCGCCGCTGCGTTCATAGCGCCGAACGTCATCGACGCAACGCCAAGCAACATTGCTGTCGCCGTCGCCTTCACAACAACATCTCGCACCGTCCGCGCATGAGTGGGCATGGTGGCCCAGTGTACCGACGAAGCCTCCGTTCGCCCACGCGGCAAAACGAAATACCCCGGCTCAGGTGGCCGGGGCTTCGGGAGCGTTCAACGTTGCGAGTCGGGAGTTCCAAGTCGCGAGTCAGGTCTTCCTTCAGCCGGGGGTCTGCGGCAGGCAGGCGGGACACCTGCCCCACACATGTTCTCTTCCACTCGGCCCTCGGCCCTCAACTCTTGGCCCTTGCTCGACTTAGAGCGAGCAGCCGTCGAAGAAGAC